>Ga0126307_10000814_pt1 | contig 20553 bp, 21 predicted proteins | sample Plot28_FD_89955 | JGI IMG/M metagenome (GOLD analysis project Ga0126307, IMG submission 89955) | Serpentine soil microbial communities from UC McLaughlin Reserve, CA, USA - Plot28 | ecosystem: Environmental > Terrestrial > Soil > Grasslands | place: USA: UC McLaughlin Reserve, Lake County... | reverse complement strand
GATGGACTACCTGCGGGCCGGCATCCACCTGCGCGCGATGGCCAACCGCGACCCGGTCGTGGAGTACCAGCGCGAGGGCTACGACATGTTCAACGCGATGCTCGACGGCATCAAGGAGGAGTCGGTCGGGTTCCTGTTCAACCTCGAGGTGAAGACCAAGGAGGAGCAGGAGGCCGAGGCCGCCGCGAAGCAGGCGGAGGCGGAGGCAGCGGCCCTGGCCGCGGCCCAGGAGGGGACGGCGCGGGTGCTGGCCCGCCAGGCCGCCGAGGCCGAGGCGGAGGCGGAGGCGGCCAAGAAGGCCACGGCCGGCAACGGAGCCAAGAAGGCGGCGGCCCGGAAGGGTGCCGCCCCGGCCACGGCGGCCGCGGCTCCGGTCGTGACCCCCGCGAAGCCGTCGGGCACCGGGCCGCAGCTGGCGGTGAAGGGCCTCGAGGAGCCGCGCCGAGCGCCGGAGCAGCTGCAGTACTCGGCACCGACGCTGGACGGCTCACCGAAGGAGAGCGGGTCGGCGAAGGCGGCGAAGACCGCCACGGTGACCGGCTCGAAGGAGCCCTCGCGCAACGCACCGTGTCCCTGCGGCTCGGGCAAGAAGTACAAGGTCTGCCACGGAGCGCCCGGCGCCCGCTGAGCCGATCACCTGACACCCGCTTCGGGGGTGTTCTTCCCGCTGTCCGGGTCCTGCAGGACTCGACCAGCGGGCGGAACACCCCCGAAGTGCCGTCCCGGGTCAGCCGATCTGCAGCGCGGTGCAGCGCCACCGGCCGTCGATGCCCTCGAGCCGCGCTGCGACGGCGTGCGCGCGGCCGGCTCTCCGGGCGACCGCGCTGACCTCGGCGACGCCGTCGACCGGCTCGCACACGCGCACGGAACCGACGATCAGCGGGGAGTTCCCCTCGGCGCACCAGCGGGGCCGCCGGCCGGCCGACAGCGCCGAAAAGACGCCCGACGAGGTCAGCGGCTGCAGCTGACCCAGCGGTCTGCGCCCGGCCAGCGCCTCCAGCGTGAGGGTGATCAGACGCCGTCCGGCGGCGTGCACGTCCGGCAGGTCGGCCCGGCTCGACCACGAGGGGCCGAAGTCTCCGGATCCGCCCGCGCGAAGGGTGGCCCGCGGCCGGGGTCCCGGCATGTGCCTGGGACGAGGCGCCACGACGCCCGGGATCACCAGGCGGACGGGGATCCGTTCGTCCTGCAGCGGCGGCTGCGGTGTCGGGACCACGACGAGACGCAACGGCGACGGCTGGGCGGTCGCGGCGGGGGTGGTCATCGGGAGCTTCCTTGTCTCGGGTGAGGTTCGGAGGAGCGGCGCCGCGTCACGGCGTCGCGGGCGTGCGCAGGACCTGTCCTGGTAGGAGCAGGTCGGGATCGGGGCCGATGACGTCGGTGTTGGCCGTCCACCACGCGTCGGTGGCGGAGGCGATCTCCCGGTCGGTCGCCTCGCCGGCGCGTCGGGATCGGAGGTCGTCGGCGGCGATGTGCCACAGGCAGTCGCCCGGGGCGACGACGTGTTCGGCCGTGCCGGGGGGCACCCCGGGCCAGTCGGGGACCGGGGCCGGGCCGGCCCCGTCGGAAGCGGTCGCCGGCCAGTCGGGCACCTCCGCGGCCGGCACGGAGGCCGCCGCAGGGATGGGCAGGAGCGCCGCCGTGGTGCCGAGCACGGGGCCGGCGACGCCGACGCCGAGTCCGAGGGCCAGGGCGGCGCTGCGTCGCGCGCCCGCCGGGAGGACCACGTGCACCGCCACCCGCGCCAGCCCCCCGGCCAGCCCGGGCAGCGCGGAGGCGGCGGTGAGCGCCAGGCCGAGGGTGCCCCAGGCCCAAACCGCCCAGGCGAGCAGGCCGGCGGCGGCGACGACGACGGCGTCCGGACCCTGGACGTCGGCGGTGCGCTGCGCCGAGGCCAGCGCACCGGCCATGACGGGTATGCCCGGCGTGAGGGCGGTCAGGACCGCCGCGATGGCGGCCATCGCCGTCGCCGTGAGTACCAGCCGTCTTGTCGACATGTCGCCTCCTCAGTGAACTGGATGCAGACTAAATCAAGCAAACACATCCAAACGCAAGAGTTCGCATGCATCTAGGCTCGGGAGCCGGAGGTGGGGCCGTGCGGTGGCAGCAGTTGTTCGCCGATCTGCAGGCGCAGTTCGAGGAGGAGGAAGCGGCCGGCGTGCGCGCCGAGTCGGCCTCCCGGACGCGTGCCGAGGTGGGGGCGATCCGGTTCGCCGACCGGCTGGCCGGTGCGGTCGGGATGCCCGTCGTCCTCGGGTGCGGACCCGCCGGGCAGGTGTCCGGCGTCCTGCTGGACGTCGGTGCCGACTGGCTGCTGGTGACGGACGACCGCCGCGAAACCCTCGTGGCGTCGGCGGCCGTGCGGAGCGTCTCGGGGTTGGGACGCCGGACCGCCGCTCCAGAGCCGCCCGGGCCCGTCCGCGTCCGCTTCGACCTGCGGCGCGCGCTGCGGGGGCTGGCGAGAGACCGCGCCGCGGTCCAGCTGGTGCTCGACGACGGGGTGGTGCTCGCGGGAACGGTCGACCGGGTGGGTGCGGACTACGTGGAACTGGCCGAGCACCCCGCGGGGGAGCTCCGCCGGGCGGAGGTCGTCCAGGGCGTCCGCGCGGTCGTGCTCACCGCGGTCGCGGTCGTCCGGACGCTGCCACCAGGTCTGGGGTGACCGGAGCGGTCAGCTGTTCCCGGCGGGTGCGTCCGACGCGGGCTCGGCCGGGACGGTGCCGGCGCGCGCCTCCGCGTACTTCTGCTCGATGAACCGCTCGAGCTCGTCGACCTCCACGCGCCACTGGCCGCGGCCACCGATCTGGATCGCGATCAGCTCCTTGCGGCGCACCAGGGCGTACGCCTGCGACCACGAGACGTTGAGGATCTCCGCGACGTCGTCGAGGGTCAGGAAGCGGGGCGTGGGCATCGGTTCGTCTCCGTCCGTCCCGGCCAGTCTGTCAGCCCTCTCGGTGGAACGCGGCAACCGTCCACACCCGAACGTGTGGACGGCGAGTGCGCGCCAACGTGTCCATGACGCATCATCTGCACCCGAACGAAGCCACGTCCAGGCAACGGCGCGATCCGGGCGCCGGCGACCGGATCGACGAGAGGGAGCTGGCCGAGGTGAACCTGCTGTGACCGCTGTCCGTGCACCGAGCGCGTCGGCGGCCACCGGCGACCCCCTGCCGGGCCCGGTCCCCCGCAGGGTCCGGCCACCCCGTTGGCTGGATCTGCGGCTCGTCCTGGGCGTCCTCCTCGTCCTGGGTTCGGTGCTCCTCGGCGCCCGGGTGGTCAGCGCGGCCGACGCGACGGTTCCCGTGTGGGCGGCCACCGGTGACCTGGCGGCCGGCACGGAGCTCACGGACGAGGACCTCGTCGCGGTGGACGTCCGCCTCGACGCCACCGCCGATGCGTACCTGTCCGCGACCACCCGGCCGGAGGGGCGGACCCTCTCGCGTGCGGTGCGTGCCGGGGAGCTGGTTCCCCGCTCCGCGCTGGAGGAGGCCGAGGAACTCGTGCAGGTCGCCCTGCCGGTGCAGGCGGGGTTCGTCCCGCCCGGGCTGGAGCGGGGCCAGCTGGTCGACGTGTACGCCGTGGCCGACCCCGCTGCCGGAGCGACGGCCTCGGCCGACGGGAGCGTGACGCTCGTCGTCCGGGACGTCCCCGTGCAGGCCATCTCCGGTCGCTCGGAGGGCGTCCTCTCCACCCCGACGACGGCGGTCCAGGTGGTGGTCGCCGTGGATGCCGACAGCGCCGAGGACGTGCTGTCGGCGATCGGTGGACGCCCCCTGGTGGTGGTCGTGCACGACTCGGTCGACGTCGCGGACACGGGCCCGGCCGGCTGATGGCGCTGCAGGTGTTCACTGCGGTCACTGGTGCGGCGTGGGAGTCGCAACTCGTCGGTGCGCTGGACCGCGCCGACCACGGGGTCACCGTCGTGCGCCGCTGCGTCGACGTCTCCGAACTGCTCGCGGTCGCCGCCACGGGCACCGGCCAGGCGGCGCTTCTCTCGGCGGAGCTGCGCCGGCTCGACGTCGACGCGGTCGCCCGGCTGGAGGCGGCCGGCGTGGCGGTGGTCGGTCTCGTCGAGCCCGGCGACGACCGTGCCGCCGAGCGCCTGCGCCAGCTGGGCGTCCGGTGGGTGCTCGCGGCCGACGCGGAACCCGCGGTCATCGCCCAGGCGCTGCGGGAGGCGGTCGCGGGTTCCGGCGCTCCAGGACGAGACGTCGGCGATCCCCGGTCCGCCCTCCCGGCCCTGGGCCTGTCGACCGACGAGCCGGCGGAGCGCCCCGCCGGGCCGGGCCGGGTGGTGGCCGTCTGGGGACCGACCGGTGCCCCGGGCCGGACCACGGTTGCCGTGGGCGTCGCCGACGAGGCAGCGCGGCTCGGCACCTCGACGCTGCTGGTCGACGCCGACGTGTACGGCGGCGTGATCGCTCAGGTGCTGGGCCTGCTCGACGAGTCGCCCGGGCTGGCAGGGGCGGCTCGCCTGGCGGCGTCGGGCGCACTCGACGGACCGGCGCTGCTGCGGCTGGCGTGGGCAGTGCGGCCGCGTCTGCGCGTGCTGACCGGTCTCGCCCGCGCGGACCGGTGGCCGGAGCTCCGCCCCCGCGCCGTGACGACGGTGCTGGAGGAGGCACGGCGGCTGGCCGAGCTCACGGTCGTGGACTGCTCGTTCAGCCTGGAGGACGACGAGGAGCTGTCCTTCGACACCGCGGCTCCCCGGCGCAACGGCGCAACGCTGGCCGTCCTCGAGGCGGCGGACACGGTGCTGTGCGTCAGCGGCGCCGACCCGGTGGCGCTGCAACGGAGCATCCGGGCCCTGGATCAGCTGCGCGACGTGCTGCCCGAGATCGACCCGGTGGTGGTGGTCAACCAGGTCCGTCCGGGGCCGGTGCCGGGCGACCCCCGCCGGGAGATCGGTGGCGCGCTGGAGCGGTTCGCAGGTCGGGAGGTGTCGGCGTTCCTCCCGGCCGACCGCCGCGGTTCCGACGCCGCGCTGGCGTCGGGATGCACGCTGGCCGAGGTGGCCCCGGGATCGCCGCTGCGGGCGGGTCTGCGGACCCTCGCCGCCACCCTGGCCGACGTGCCGGAGCCGGCACGCGGCCGGCGGGGACTGCGGGGGTCTCGCCGGGCCGGATGACCGGCACCGACCGCCGCCTCCACGCGCCGTAGCGTGAGCCACCCACCCGTGAGGAGATCGATGGTCGAGCGGCTCAGCAGACTGGATGCGTCCTTCCTCTACCTGGAGGAGCCGGGCACCCCCATGCACGTGGGCGGCGTGCTCATCCTGGAGGCGCCGGCCGGGGGTATGGAGGCGCTGCAGGAACTCATCGCCGCGCGCCTGTCGCTCGTGCCGCGCTACCGGCAGCGGGTGGCGGTGGTGCCCGGACACCTCGCCAACCCGGTCTGGGTGGACGATCCCGACTTCGACATCGCCTACCACCTGCGCCGCAACGGGCTGCCCCGGCCGGGGACCGAGGCGCAGCTGCTCGATCTCGTCTCCCGGCTGACCTCTCGCCCGCTGGACCGCTCCCGCCCGCTGTGGGAGGCCTATCTCGTCGAGGGGTTGTCGGACGGCCGCGTCGCGGTGGTGACGAAGACCCATCCGGCCCTGGTGGACGGGCTCAGCGCCATCGACATCGGCCAGGTCCTCCTCGACGTCGAGCCGGACGCGCCGGCACCGGAACGGGTCGACTGGCGCCCGGAGCGGCCGCCGAACGGGGCCCAGCTGGTGTGGCAAGCCCTCGACGAGTACGTCCGCCGTCCGTCGGCGATCGTCGACACCGCGCGGGGAGCCGTCTCGGACGTCCGGTCCACGGCGGCGCGGCTGAGCGGCGTTGCGGGGGGACTGCTGCGCACCGCCCGGAAGACCCTGCTGGCCGCCCCGGACAGCCCGCTGAACGCGCCGGTGGGGCGGCAGCGGCGGGTGGCCGTCGCCCGGGCCGAGCTCGACGACATCAAGGCGATCCGCAAGGTGCACGGCGGGACGGTGAACGACGTGCTGCTCAACGTCGTCACCGGAGCGTTGCGCGAGTGGTTGCTCTCCCGCGGCGAGCCGGTGGTGGGTGGCACCTCGGTGCGGGCGCTGGTGCCGGTGTCGATGCACGACGAGGACGCGACCCCCGGTAACCGGGTCTCCTCGTACCTGGTGGACCTGCCGGTGGGGGAGCCCAATCCTCGCGTGCGCCTGACCCGGCTCAGCTACGCCATGCGGGGCATCGCCCAGCACGGGCAGTCGGTGGGCGCCGACAGCCTGATCGCCCTGACCGGGTTCGCCCCGCCCACCCTGCACGCGCTCGGTGCTCGCGCCGCCCGAGGACTGTCCCGGCGGCTGTTCAACCTCGTCGTCACCAATGTCCCAGGGCCCCAGCTCCCCCTCTACGCGGCCGGCAGCCGGATGCTGGAGGTGTTCCCGGTCGTACCCCTGGCCCGGGGTCAGGGCCTGTCCATCGGCATGACCAGCTACGACGGCCGGGTGTTCTTCGGCCTGAATGCCGAGCGGGACAGTGTGGGTGACGTCGACGTCCTGGCCGATCTGATCGAGCAGGAGGTCGGTGAGCTGGTGGAGGCGCTCGGCTGATCGCCGGCACGCGTTACCGTCGCCGTTCACCGACGAAGGGAGCGAGCCGGGTGCGCGTGTACCTGCCCGCTACGACCACGGTCCTGCGGACCCTCGTGGAGGACCGTGTCCTGCCCGGTCCCCATACGGTCTTCGCCGTGACGCCGGAGCTACGCCGCTTCTACGAGGTCAGTGACGCCGAGGCCGACCAGGAGGAGCTCGAGTACGCAGCTCTCCTCGCGGCGGCCCGCGCGAGCCTGCGCCTGATCGACATCGACCCCGGCGCGGCACGGCGCCGCGTCGTCGTGGCGGCCGACGTGCCCGACACCGCGGTCACGCCCCTGGACGACCCCGACACCGACCGCGGTGCGGCACGGGCCGAGAGCGACATCCGGGTGACGGACGTCGCCAGTGCCCACATCGACGGCGCCGATGCCGAGGACGACGTCCGGGCGGCCGTCGGGGTGGTGCTCGAAGCCGACCTCGGGAGCGACGACGCCCAGTTCGTCGTCGACCAGGCGGAAGGTCACGAGCTCGCCTGGTACGCGACGCAGGAGATAGGACCGGCGATCGACCTGCTCTGAGCCGGAGCCGGCGTCCGGACCGGGAACGGCGCGGAACGGGCCACCTGTACGCGCTCGGTGCGCGTGCCGGTGACCAGCCAACCCGAGCCGGGCCGGACCGGCAGTGGTGTCCTCGGGAGACGGATGCCCAGGACCTCGCCGTCGCCGGTCCCCGGGCACAGCAGGAGTCCGGACCGGCCGCGCCGGAGCGCGGCGACCGGACCCTGGTAGTGCCCGGACATGGTGCCGGGGCTGCCGGCCGCGATCAGGGCGATGCCCGACGCTGCCCCGGGGGTCGGGAGCCCGCTGAGGGCCGGCCACTCCGCCGGGACTCCGACGTCGTCGGCGAGGACGACGCCCGGCCTGCCGGCGAGCCCGGCCACCCAGGCGGACACACCGGCCATGTCCGACGGCGCCCGCCGCTCCCGGCCGGCGTCTTCGCCTCTGGCCATGGGCGGTCCCACGGCATGCCCCAGGTGCAGGACCGGCACCCCGAGGGCGGCGAGGTGCCGGCCAAAGGCCTCCAGGGCGCTGGTCCGTCCGCTGCCCGGTGGACCCGTCACGAGCAGCCCGCCGGTGCGGAGGAGGTCGATCTCGAGCGGCCGACCGTCGTCACCGCCGGGCCCGATGGGCAGGATCACCGCCCCCCGACCCGAACCGGCGGCGTCCCCGCGCTGTCGAGGCAGCGGTGAGAGTCGGGGATCGGGAGGGAGTTCCACGATGCGCAGCGGCGGTGGACCCGTGGGGGAGGTCACTGGCGTCGGAGCCAGGGGCCGGGGGAGTGCGAGCTGGCACTCGACGGCGTCCTCTCCGACGAGGGCCCGGCCGGGCGGCCGTCCCGCCGGAACCGCCCGCGGTGGGATCCCGGCCACCGCGTAATCCGCACGGTCGGCGAGCGGCAGCACGATCCGCTGGCGAGCGATGGCGGCCAGCCGCCCGCCGGGCACGACGCGGTCGGCGGTCAGGACGCACGTGAGGCCGACCGCGGCGCCGTCCCGCACCAGCCGCAGCAGGGCCGCAGACCCTCGACCGGGATCGGTCTCGTCCATCAGAGTGGTGACCGCTTCCACCCCGTCGATCAGGAGCAGGATCCGGGGCCCCGTGCCGGAGCCGGCTCGCCGCGCGGTGACCTCGGCGTTGAGCCGGTCGAGCAGCCGGACGATGCGCAGGGCGTCCTCGCCGCCGACGACCGTGCCCGTGTGCGGGAGCGCGCCCGCCTCCTCGACCAGCGAGCCGCCGTGGGACTCGAGGACGTGGACGTGCAGCTCGCCGGGCCCGAGCCGGCGCACCGCCTCCCCGAGGACCGTTCGCAGCAGGGTTGTACGTCCACTGCGGGGGCCACCGACGACCAGCCAACCACCCCCTTCGGCCAGGTCGAGCTGCAGAACGTCCTGCGTCTGGGCATCCGGGCGGTCGACGAGGCCCAGGGGCAGCCGGAGACCCTCGCACCGCTCAGCTGCGCCCGTTCCGCCCGGCAGGTCCTCGATCTCCACGTGGTCGGGCAGTGGTCGACGCCACGGTCGATGGGGTCGGGGGCAGCCGAGCGCACGGGCGTGCGCCGAGAGCGCGGAACACAGTCGGGCGAGATCGGTCTGCCCGTCCTCGAGCGGCTGCCGCGCGGGGCCGAGGGAGGGTGCCGGCCAGTTCCTCGGTCGGACCTCCGGGGTGGTCGAACCGGGTGGCGCCGCGGCCGCGGAGACCCGGGCCACCTGCAGGGCGGCCGGCGATCCGCTCCCGGCTCGGAGGAGCGCACGCCCGGGCAGGTCGACCGGCAGGAAGGCCGCGTCCGGCGCGCCGAGGACGTCGCGGGAGTCGCCCTCGTCCGTCGTGCGCAGGCAGATGCGCAGTGAGCAGTTGGCCCGGATCTCCGGGGACACCACGCCCCCGGGACGCTGGGTGGCGAGGACGAGGTGGACACCCAGCGACCGGCCGCGCTGGGCGATGCCGATCAGACTGGGCACGAAGGAGGGCAGCTCCTCCGCCAACGTCGCGAACTCGTCGACGACGATGACCAGCCGGGCCAGCTCGACCGTCTCCGGCAGCGCCGCGATGTCGGCGGCCTCGTGTGCCGACAGGATCCCCTCGCGACGGGTCAGTTCAGCGCCCAGCGAGCGCAGCGCCCGCTCCGTCGTCCGGCCGTCGAGATCGGTGACCAGCCCGACGGTGTGCGGCAGGCTGGCCGCCTCGGCGAACGCGGCGCCTCCCTTGTAGTCGACGAGCAGGAAGGAGCACCGCTCGGGCGGGTGGTGGAGCGCCAGGCTCGCGATCAGGGTCTGCAGCAGTTCCGACTTGCCCGATCCCGTCGTCCCGGCCACGAGGGCGTGCGGTCCGTCGCGGCACAGATCGATCCGTACCGGTCCCTGGGCCGTCTTCCCGACGACCGCGACCAGCTGATCCCGTGCCCGCAGCCACTCACCGACCGGCCGGTCGCCGTCCCCGGGACGCAGGCCCTCCGACGGCAGGTCGAGCAGCCGGACGTGGCGGGGGATCGACCCGCCCGCTGTCGCCGGCCTTAGTGCGGCGAGGTCGCGGGCGAAACCGGCCGCCACTGCGCGGGGGAGCCGGTCGACCACGACGTCCGTACGGTCCGGCGCACCCTGCTGTCTCAGCACCGCCACGTCACCGGTCTCGCCGCCGAGCTGGAGGATCGCGTCCACGGCGACGGGTAGCGACTCCGACCGTTCGGCAGCGGCGACGGTCACCACTCCCACGTCGCGGGCCGCGTGGAGCGCCGCACTCGTCCGCTGGTCGAGGGACCGGTCGACCACCACGACGAGCCGGCCCTGCACCATGCCGGTGTCCGGTCGTCCGGCGCGGCGCGAGCCGGCGGTCCGGCGTCGGGCCGCCGTCGTGGTCACCCAGGCGTGCAGCGCATCGTCGGAACGGCGGCGGGCCGGCCCGGACAGATCTCCGGACGGGGCCACGTGGACCGAACCGGGATCGAGGTGCGGGAGCCACCGGGCCCACGACCACTCCGGGATCCGCTCGGCCTCCGTGAGGAGGACGAGGTCGACGTCGCCCGGCGGATGCAGGGCACTCAGCTGGACCAGCACGTTGGTCACGGCGGCTAAGGCTCGGTCCCGCGGTCCGACCACCGCCAGCCCACCACAGGACCCGACATCGACGAGGATCGGCACGTGCGGCGCCGTCACCGTCGTGCGGACCCCGTCCCCGTGGATGCGAGTGACCTGCGTGGGACCGGGTCCGGTCCCCACACGGACGGTCAGTGCGTCGGCGTCGGTCCCCGCACGACTCCACAGCAGCCGCGTGCGGCGCCGTGCGGCCGTCGTGACGGTCGCCGGATCGGGATGGGCGGTGTCCGACGCCCGCACGTCGGCGTGCACCGCCTCGGCCAGCCGGGTCTCCGCGGCGAGCACCGCCACGGCGTGCGCGGCCGCGTCGCGACGCCCGGTGCGGCGCCCCGACCAGCGTTCCGACAGCCACGTCGCCAGCGCCACGACCGGGCTGAGCACGGCGAAGAACAGGAACGTCGGGGTGTGCAGCAACCAGGCCATCAGCACGCCTCCTACAGCGGGGAGGGCGACCGCCACCCATGCCAGCCGCCGGCGCGGCGGGGCCGTCGGCGGCCGCGGGAAGGTCACGTCGACGTCCCGGGCACCGGCTCGTAGCGGCGCGATCGGACGGAGCTGGATCCGGCCGTCGCCCATCGGCTCCACGGCCGCCACCGGACCCGCGGGGCCCGCAATCGTGACGGCGCTCGCCCCCAGCCGGACGACGGCTCCGACCGGCCATTCGCGGGGATTGTGGTCGAGCTCGAGACCGTCGAGCCGGCTCCCGTTGGTCGAGTCGAGGTCGGCGACCGTGATCGCGCCGCCCCCCACCTGGACCGCGACGTGCCGGCGCGAGACATCGGGGTCGTCGAACCGCACCGATGCCTCCCCGCCACGCCCGAGGACGTGCCGGCCCTGGCCCAGCGGGGCGGTCCGGCCAGCGTCCGGCCCGCCCACCACGTGCAGTTCGAGGGCGCTGCTCCGGGGCATCCGGTCACCGCCCCGGACCGGTCCGGCGATGCCCAGCACGGCGCCGTGGCGCAACCGTCCGTCCGTGAGCGGCATGTCGCCGGGTAGCCGGCTGGACCCCGACCACAGGGAAGGAACCGGCACGCCGAGCGCTCGGGACATCTGCGGAAGGAGGTCGGCCAGACGATCGTCGGGCACCGCGGTCACCTCGACGTCCAGCTGCCCACCGTTGCCGCTCAGCGTCCAGCACCGGGTCGATCGGGGGGCCGGGTCGGCCGTCGTCGGATCGGTCACGGCGCGATCGTGACCGCCCGACGGCCCTGTTGGCGGTGCTGCCCGGCGGCCTGTGGACAAGTCGGAGCCTGTGGACGAGGTCAGCGCTCGACCCGAACTCCGCCCTAGCGTCCCCACCGAACCGGGAGGGACCCGGGACGGAGGAGGAGCACGTGAAGGTCGACATCGCCACCCTGCAGTCCATGGCGGGGCAGTGCCGGGCAGAGGCCGCCGAGAGCACCGCGCGGCACACGCACCTGTCCAGCAGCATCAACTCGTCGGTGCTCGACGGATGGACCGACAGCCAGGCGGCCGTGCAGTTCAGCGAGCTCTACGAGCAGTGGCGGCTCTCCGCCCAAGGGGTTGCCGACGCGCTGAACGGCATGGGCGGCCTGCTGACCAGCGTGGCCGGCTCCTATCAGCAGCACGAGGCCGACATGGCGGCGCGCATCGGCGCGATGATCTGAGCCGCGCCGCGGATCGGCCCCGACCCCGCGCGAAACCGACGGCAGCCGCCTCCGGAGACGGACGCGGAGCCGCCGTAAGATCACGACCCGTCCAGGCGGGTCACCGGTGCTTCGTGGTGGGCAGCCGACCGCCCGGTTCCGGGGCGGCCGGCCGCCCCGGAGTCGCGGCCCCGCTCACGCGTCGACGTCGGGAGCCAGCAGATGCAGTTCGGTCGGTACTACGAGGAGTTCGAGGTCGGGGCCGTCTACAAGCACTGGCCCGGCAAGACCGTCACCGAGTACGACGACCACCTGTTCTGCCTGCTCACGATGAACCACCACCCGCTGCACATGGACGTGAACTACGCGGAGAAGACCACCGACTTCGGCAAGAACGTGGTCGTGGGCAACTACATCTACTCGCTGCTGCTCGGCATGAGCGTCCCCGACGTCTCCGGCAAGGCGATCGCGAACCTGGAGATCGAGTCGCTGCGCCACGTCGCGCCGACGTTCCACGGCGACACCATCTACGGCGAGACGACGGTCCTGGACAAGACCGAGTCGAAGTCGAAGGACGACCGCGGGATCGTCCACGTGGAGACGATCGGCTACAAGCAGGACGGCACCGTGGTCTGCATCTTCCGGCGCAAGGTGATGGTGCCCAAGCGGTCCTACGGGGAGGCCCGCGGCGGCGAGCAGCCCGGGCGTCCGGAGCCGGCGGCGCGCTGACCGACGGTGCCCACCGCGACGCCCGGAACCGGTCAGCCGGGCAGGACGCCCCAGCCGCGGAGCGTCTCGACCAGGTCCGGGGTGCAGGGCAGCCCGTCGATGGTGGCGGCGTCGGCGAACAGGACGCCGGCCGCGTCGTCCCCGGGAACGGGTTCGGCGTCCGGATCGACCAGCTCGCAGGCCACGTCGACCACGTCGAACACCAGGCCTGCGCCCGGGATGCGCACGCGCCCGACCTCCGGACCCGGCCGCACCGCGAGACCGGTCTCCTCGCGGACCTCGCGCACCACCGCCTCCGCGGCCGACTCGCCGTCCTCGATGCGGCCGCCGGGGAGCGACCAGGCGCCGCGGTGCGGGTCGTGGCCCCGCTGGATCAGCAGCAGCCGGCCGGAGGCGTCGCGGATCACCGCGCCGACGCACGGCACGATCCGTGGGGGGTCGCCGGACGGGCTGGTCTGCGGCACCATGCCCGGAAGGCTAAGCGGCACGTCGGGCAGCCGACGCCGGCCGCCGCGCCCCTCCGCCCGGCGTGCGCGGGCGACAGCGCCACGTTTGACGATTGCCGACGGTCACAGGACGGTGTTGCCCGATGAGCGTTGCGCCGGTCTGCCCCCGCTGCGGCGAGCAGCTCGTCGTCCGCCGCGGATCCGCCGACCACGCCTGGTGCCACCTGCACGGCGCCGTCACACCCCTGCACCACACGGTGCTCGTCGCGCACGACGCCATCGTCGCCGTCACCGCGGACGCCCGCGTTCCGGCCTGGGTGCCCGACCCGATGCCGTCCGGCTGGTCGGTGACCGGCCTGGCCTGGGGTGGTGAGCCGGGGGCGCGGGCCATCGTCGTCGACTGCGCCGGGCCGGCCCCGCTCGGCGGCTCGGCCGAGCTCGTGCTGGTCGCGGAGGAGCCCGGGACCGGCGTCGGCTGCGGATACGCCGGGCTGCCCGGCCTCGACCCCGGCGACGTCATCGAGGGGCCCTCGTCGGTCGACGTGAAGGCACACGGGCAGCACGCGCCGCTGTGGGCCGTGCCCACCACCGACGACCGGGCCGCCTTCGTGGGGGAGGCCTACGGCGTCTGGCTCTGGCTGGTGATGTGGCCGATGAACGCCGCGTGGCTGCTCGCCGAGCAGCTCGAACTCATCGACCTCCGCGACCGCATCTACCCCGATCTGCCGCTCGGCCCGCCCAGCGAGCACCTCCTCCCCGGCAGCTGACGGAAGCCACGGGACCGCCGCGCGCGGTTCGTCAGGATCGACCGGTCCATGATCGGCGCGCCGCCGCTGGGGCACCTGGGACCTGTGTTACTCATGGGACCAAGTCGTCCGCCGCGCCCGGGTGGACCCCGTACTCGCAGGCTCTGCAGCGACCGGAGCCCTGCCCGCACGAGCACACCCGTGGAGGTGACGGTGAACCTCAAGAAGGTCGTCGCCTGGTTGGTCGTCGCCTTCGTCGTCTTCTACGTCATCCAGGCGCCGGAAGCCTCCGCGCAGCTGGTCCGCAACGCCGGCCACGCCCTCGGCGACGCGGCGTCCTCCCTCGCGGCGTTCGTCGGCTCCCTGGTCTAGGCCGGTGCCGGGCGAGGGCCGAGGAGCGGATCCCGACGTCGACATCAGCCGGCTGCCCACGAGGGCCCGCAAGGACGTCGAGAAGTACCTGCTCCCCGACGAGCGGGTGAAGGTCGTCACCCGCCGGCACTGGGCCGTCCTTCTCGAACCGACGGCGAAGTTCCTGCCGGTGTTCCTGGCCGGTGGCTGGCTGTTCCTCCTCGACCCGGACAACCGGGTGACCAGCACCGCCGGGCTGCTCGTGCTGCTCGTCGCGCTCGGCTACTACGGCCTGCGGGTCGCCGAGTGGTGGATGCGCCACTTCATCGTCAGCCACCGCCGCGTCCTGCTGACCTCCGGCGTCATCGCGCGCACCGTCACCCTGCTGCCCCTGCGCCGGATCACCGACCTGACCTGGCAGGAGACCGTGCTCGGGCAGCTGCTCGGCTACGGCACCTTCCGGTTCGAGTCGGCCGGTCAGGACCAGGCGCTGCGCCACCTCACCTACATGCCGGACGCCCAGGAGCGCTACCGGAAGGTCAGCGAGCTGCTGTTCGGCGGCGACAACGCCGCCGCCACCAGCGGGGACGACGAGGGCAACGAGGAGCCGCCTCCTGCCCCGGCCGCCCCGGCGGACCGGCGCGACACCGAGCCGATCCCGGGACTGCCGCCGCGGCAGACGTGACGAAGACCGCCCCGGTCCCACCGGGTGCCCGGCGGCCGCGTGCGGCAGGCTGACCGGCGATGCGGATCGACCTGCACACCCACTCCTCGGTGTCCGACGGCACCGAGAGCCCCGCCGAGCTGCTCGCCACGGCCCGGGCCGCCGGGCTGGACGTCGTCGCCCTCACCGACCACGACACCACGGCCGGCTGGTCGGTCGCCGAGGCGGCCCGGCCCGCGGGGCTCACCGTTGTGCCCGGCATGGAGCTGTCCTGCCGCTGGTTCCCCAGCGACCAGCCGCCGATCAGCGTGCACCTGCTGGCCTACCTGTTCGACCCGCTGCACCCCGGCTTCGCCGCCGAGCGGGCGCGGCTGCGGGACGAGCGCCTGGGCCGCGGCGAGCGCATCGTCGCGGCACTGGCCGCTGCCGGCTACCCGGTCGACTGGGCGCGGATCGTCGAGCGCTCCGACGGCGGCGTGGTCGGCCGTCCGCACATCGCCCGGGCGCTCGTGGAGGGCGGCGCGGCCGAGTCGGTCGACCACGCCTTCGCCACCCTGCTCAACCACCGCAGCCCCTACTACGTCGCGAAGGTCGACACCGACGTGCGGGAGGGCATCGCCCTGATCCGCGCCGCCGGGGGGGTGCCGGTGTTCGCCCACGGGCTGGCCACCAAGCGCGGCCGGATCGTCGGGGACGCCGCGATCGCCGCCATGGTCAACGCAGGTTTGCTCGGCCTGGAGGTCGACCACCCCGACCACTCGCCCGACGAGCGCGAGCACCTGCGCGGGCTCGCCGCCGACATGGGGCTGATCGTCACCGGCTCCAGCGACTTCCACGGCACCAACAAGACGACGCCGATCGGCGCCTGCACCACCGACCCCGCCCAGTACGAGGCGATCGTCGCCGCCGGGACGGGCAGCGCGCCGTTCGCCGACTGACCGGGAACTGTCGGTCCCCGCGGCTACCGTGGCGGCCATGAACGAGGGCGCGCAGACGGTGCTGCCCGGCATGCCCAAGCGGCTGCTGCGGGCCTCGCCGAAGTCGCTGTCCGACTTCCAGGACTGCCCCCGCCGGTATCGCTTCGCCCACGTCGACCGGCCGACCCCGCCGCGCGGGCCCCGCTGGGCCCACCACTCGGTCGGCACCGCCCTCCACTCCGCGCTCAGCGCCTGGTGGGACCTCCCGGTCGAGAAGCGCACCCCGGCGGCGGCCCGGCAGCTGCTCTACGGCGTGTGGTCGCCCGCCGGCTTCCGCGACGACGCGCAGGCCGACCGGTGGCGGGCGCGGGCCGCGGGCTGGCTGACCGACTACGTCTCCGAGCAGGACCCGGTCGCGGAGCCGCGTGCCCGTGAGCGGCTGGTCAGCACCACGACGGAGCGCATGACGCTGTCGGGCCGGGTGGACCGCATCGACGAGCGGGGCGACGAGCTCGTGGTCGTCGACTACAAGACCGGCCGCTCGGTCTGCACCGACGACGAGGCCCGCGGATCGCAGGCGCTGGCGCTCTACGTCCTGGGCGTCCGGCGCACGCTGCGGCAGGCGTGCGCCCGGGTGGAGCTGCACCACCTGCCCAGCGGCACCGTGGCCTCGTTCGAGCACACCGAGAAGTCGCTGGCCAACCACGTGCGCCGGGCCGAGGACGTCGCGATCGACATCACCGCGGCGACCGACGCGATGACCGCCGGCGCGAGCCCCGACGACGCGTTCCCCGCCGTCCCGGGTGTGCAGTGCAGCTGGTGCGACTTCCGGTCCAGCTGCCCGACCGGCCAGGCCGCCGTCCCGCCGCGCGAGACGTGGAGCTTCCTCGCCGAGGACGACGCGACGGTCTGATTCAGGCGGCCGGCGCCGACGCCACTCGCTCGTAGCCGCCCCAGACGATGGGCGAGCGGCGGGCGCGCTGCGGCAGCCGCAGCATCGTCTGCCGGAAGGCCTTCAGCGCCGCCGTCGCAGTGACGTCGGTCAGCGGCAGGCCCGGCCACGAGTAGAGCTGCCGGGCCCACGAGGGCAGCAGCGCCACCGCCAGTGCGGCCAGCCCACCCCACGCCGGCTGCGCCGGGGTCAGGAAGCGCACCCAGGTCGGCATCGGCGGCAGCACGATCAGCCGGAAGGCATCGCGGGCGGCCGGGGTCGCGGCCAGCTCCGGGCGGATCCGCTCGAAGTAGCCGGCCAGCGCGGCCACCGAGTCGGGGACATCGCCGGCCGGGATGCCGATCAGCCGCGCCGCCGTCACCTGCTCGGCGACGTACCGGTCGGCGTCGTCGTCGGGAAGCGGCAGCCCGCCCCGCCGTGCCACCGACAGCAGCGAGTCGACCTCGCAGCAGTGCACCCACAGCAGCAGATCGGGGTCGTCGACCCGGTACGTCCGGCCGGTCGTCTCTTCCGTCCCGCCCAGCCGCTCGTGGATCTTCCGCACCCGCTCGACCGCCCGCATGGCCTCGGTGCGTGTCCCGAACGTCAGCGTGTCCACGTACACCGCCGTGCGGATCAGCCGCGGCCAGGGCTCCTCCCGGAACCCGCCGGAGAACCGCGCGACGCCGTCCATCGCCACCGGGTGCAGCGCCTGCAGCAGCAGGGCCCGCAGGCCGCCGACGGAGAACGTCGGGTCGGAGTGGATCCGCCAGGTGACGCTGTCGGGGCCGAAGAAGCCGAGCAGGTCCTCCTCGGCGGTCCAGGCGGTCACGAGCGCACCGAGGCGGTCGCCCAGAAGTCGAGCAGCACCTCCAGCGTCCGCGGTGGGTTCTCGATGGCGGGGGAGTGGATCGAGTTGTTGATGACCTCGTGCCGCGCGCCCAGCCGCTGCGCCATCTCCTCCTGCACGTGCGGCAGCCAGGCGTCGTCGGCCTCGCCGTGCGCCACCAGGAGCGGCACCCCGGCAGCGGCGAGCTCGTCGACCCGGTCGGGCTCGGCGAGCATCGCGTCGGCCATGCCGCGCAGGCCGGCCTCCGAGTTGGCCAGGAACCGCCGGGAGTAGAACGCGCGGGTCGGCGCCGGCACCGCCTGCGCCTTCGGGTCGGTCATCGACACCTGCTCCAGCGTCGCGTTCACCAGCTCCACGCCCCCGTCGTCCAGCAGCGGCCCCAGGTGGTCGAGCAGGTCGGCCCGGCCGCCCGTCAGCCGCGAGGGCCCCGAGCCGAGCAGCGTGAACGAGGTGAACAGCGACGGCTCGCCGATCACCGCCGCCCGCGTGACCAGGCCGCCGAAGCTGTGCCCGAGCAGGTGCAGCGGCTCCCCGGACTCCTCGCGCAGCACCCGCGCGACGGCGACGACGTCGGCGGCCAGCTCGGCGACGGTGTAGGCGGCGGGGTCCTCGGGGCCGGGCGACTCGAACTGTCCGCGCTGGTCGATCGCCACCACGCGGTAGCCGGCGTCGGCGAGCGGGGCGAGCAGTGGCGCGAAGTCCTCCTTGCTGCCCGTGTAGCCGGCCACCAGCAGGACGGTGCCGCGGACCGCCTCGCCGCCGGTGTCCAGGGCGGCCAGGGGACCGGCGCCGCCCGCGAAGGTCCGGGACGCCGCGTCGTGGTCGGCCAGCTGCCGGAGGTCGTCGGGCGCGATCGCGAGCTGGACGGGTTCGGGGCCCCCGGGCATGACCATGACCCCAGTGAACCTCGCGACGGCCGCGGGTGCCGGGCGGGCCTCAGTGGTAGGCGAGGACCTCGTCGTCGAGCCGGTAGACGACGACCGGGCCGATCGCCGACGCGACGCCGCCCTCCGGGACGTCGTCGGCGTCGGACCGGCCCAGCTCGGCGCCGGTGCCCGGATCGCGGGAGGAGAACCCGTCGGCGTCGGGCACCAGCAGCGCGACAGGGGTGCGGGCGTCCTTCCCGGCGGTCGGGGCGGCCGGCAGCCCGGTGGCGGGCGCCGTCCAGCGCACGGCCGCCGTCGTCAGGTCCAGCGCCGACAGCGTGCCGCCGATCCGGACCAGCATCACCGACACCCCGGAGCGCGCCTCGACGGCCCCGGTTCCCGGGGGTACCGGCAGCCGGGCGAGGACGGCGCCGTCCGTCGGCGACAGCCCCTGCACCTCGCCGCCCACGCGCAGGGTGAGCAGCCCGTCGGCGCCGAGCAGCGCAGGGTCGTCGGCCTTGGTTCCCGGGACGTCGCGGGTCCAGTGCGAGCTCCCGTCGAAGCCGTCGAACAGCCGCAGCTGCGGCGACGCGGCACCGGAGCAGCGCTGCAGCACGGCCACCCCGCTGGTGCCGGCCTCGGCGCCGAGCAGTCGGCAGCCGCCGGGCGCCGCGTACCGCCAGCGGATGTTGTCGCCGGTCGGGTCCAGCGTCACCACGCCGGTCGGGCTCGCGGCCAGCACGATGCTCGCCGTGGAGTCCAGCTCGGCGTCCGCCCGCAGGCGCAGGCTGCGGTTCCACCGCCGGATGCCGGTGTCGGCGTCGAGCGCGACCGCCTCGTCGCAGCGGTCCTCGGTGGCGAACACCGCGACTGCGACGCCGTCGGTCACGGTCAGCCCGCACAGCCGCGCGTTGCTGCGCGTGTAGTGCCAGGCCTCCTCGCCGGTGACGGGGTCGAGCGCCCGTACGCCGTGCTCCGACCCCACCAGCACCCGGCCGTCCTGCACGACCGTCCCCGGCACCGGATCGCCGGGTGCCGACCAGGCCTCGGAGACGGCACCGGCCGGCGTCCCGGACGGGACGTCGGCCGGTGCCGCGGTGGTGCTCTCCGTGGCCGCGGCGTCCGAGCCCCGCCAGAGGAGGGCGGCGACGACGACCAGCGCCAGGGTGGCCGCCGTCCAGATCCACACCCGGAAGGGAGGGAGTTGGAGACGGGCCACCGGAATTACGCGGCGGACTCGGAACCGCCGCCGCTGCGGTTGGCGCTGCCCCGGCGACGACGGCGACGCGGCCGGCTCGCGCCACCCTCCGACGAGCCCTGCTCCGAGGACGAGGCGGCCGGAGCGGTCGAGCCCTCGGCCGCCGGTGCGCCTGTGCCGCGGGTGCGCCGGCGGGGACGGCTCTTGCCGCCGCCGGCGGTCTGGGTCTCGCCCGGGCTCTCACCGGACCGCTCGCCCGAACGCCCGCCGCGCGGTCCGCGGGAGTCGGCGCGGCCGCCGGAGTCCCGGCCGCCGGAACGCTCGGGGCGGTTGCGCTTGCCGGTCTCGCCGAGGTCCTCGATGGTCTCGGCCTCCAGGCCCTCGCGGGTGCGCTGCGAGCGCGGCAGCCGGCCGGTCGCCGTCTCCGGGACGTCGAGGTCGGAGTAGACCCACGGGGAGGTGGAGTAGGTCTCCGGCGGGTCGGCGAAGTCGAGATCGAGCGCCTTGTTGATCAGCTGCCAGCGGGGGATGTCGTCCCAGTCGACCAGGGTGACCGCGACACCGGTCGAGCCGGCGCGGCCGGTGCGGCCGATGCGGTGCACGTAGGTCTTCTCGTCCTCGGGGCACTGGTAGTTCACGACGTGGCTGACGCCGGTGACGTCGATGCCGCGCGCGGCGACGTCCGTGGCGACCAGGACGTCGACCTTGCCGCTGCGGAAGGCGCGCAGCGCCTGCTCGCGGGCGCCCTGGCCGAGGTCGCCGTGCACGGCGGCCGCGGCGAACCCGCGGTCGACCAGCTCGTCGGCGACCTTCTGCGCGGTGCGCTTGGTGCGGCAGAACACCATCAGCAGGCCCCGGTCGCGCGACTGCAGCACGCGGGCGAGCAGCTCCGGCTTGTCCAGGTTGTGCGCCCGGTAGATGAACTGGGTGGTCTGCGGGACCGTCGAGCCCTCGTCGTTGCCGTGCGCCCGGATGTGCGTGGGCTGGGTCATGAACGACCGGGACAGCGTCACGATCGGGCCGGGCATCGTCGCGGAGAACAGCAT
>Ga0126307_10000813_pt1 | contig 20581 bp, 17 predicted proteins | sample Plot28_FD_89955 | JGI IMG/M metagenome (GOLD analysis project Ga0126307, IMG submission 89955) | Serpentine soil microbial communities from UC McLaughlin Reserve, CA, USA - Plot28 | ecosystem: Environmental > Terrestrial > Soil > Grasslands | place: USA: UC McLaughlin Reserve, Lake County... | reverse complement strand
CGGCTGATGAAAGAGGACGCCGTCGTCGGCGTCACCTCGAATCCGACGATCTTCCAGAAGGCGCTCGCGACCGGCGAGTGGTACGACGCGCAGCTCGGCGAGCTGATGAAGAGCGAGGACGATCCGACCGAGATCTTCCTCCAGCTGGCGATGGAGGACATCCGTCGCGCGTGCGACCTGATGCACGCCGTGTGGGAGAAGACGAACGGCGTCGACGGCTACGTCTCGCTCGAGGTCGACCCGACGCTCGCCTACGACCGTGAGGCGACCTTCGAGCAGGCGCTGCGGCTGCATGCCGAGGTGGACAAGCCGAACCTGTTCGTGAAGATCCCGGCGACCGTGCCCGGGCTCGCCGCGATCGAGGACTGCATCGCAAAGGGAAAGTCGATCAACGTCACGCTGATCTTCTCGCTCGACCGCTACGCCGCGGTCGCCGAGGCGTACATCCGGGGGCTCGAGCGGCTCGTCGCTGGCGGCGGCGACCCGACCAACGTCGCCTCCGTCGCAAGCTTCTTCGTCTCGCGCGTGGACACCGAGGCCGACCGGCGGCTCGAAGAGGTCGGCGGTGCGGCGGGGAAGCTGATCGGCAAGCTCGCGATCGCGAATGCAAAGCTCGCGTACGAGCACTGGCAGGCGGCCTTCGCCGGGCCGCGCTGGGAGTTCCTCGCGGCGAAGGGTGCGAAGCCGCAGCGGTGCCTCTGGGCTTCCACGTCGACGAAGAACCCCGACTACCGCGACGTGATGTACGTGGAGGAGCTGATCGGGCCGGAGACGGTGAACACGATGCCGCTCGAGACGATCCAGGCCTTCCAGGATCACGGGGTCGTGAAGAAGAGCTCGCTGCTCCAGGACGTGGACGGGGCGCGGAAGCTGCTCGAGGAGCTCGCCGATGTCGGCGTGGACTACCACGACGTCGTCGCGACGCTCGAGGAGGAAGGGGTGCAGAAGTTCGCCGACTCATTCGAGGAGCTACTGGACGGGATTCGCGCCAAGCGAGCGGAACTCGCGGCCGCGTGACGTGACGCCCGCGTCCGTCGTCGAGCGGATCTGGAGCTACGACGCGTCGCTCTGGACCGACTCCGGTGAGGACCAGTGGCTCGGCTGGCTCGACGTCGCCTCCCGGCTGGAGCTCCATGTCGACGAGCTGAACGCGTTCGCCGAGGCGGCGACGGAGCAGTTCGACGCCTGCGTCCTGCTCGGCATGGGCGGCTCGTCGCTCGCTCCCGAAGTGATCCGGCGAAGCCTCGGTCTCGCCTCCTTCCACGTCCTCGACACGACGCATCCACAGGCGATCCGTCGGCTCGAAGGCGAGCTGGATCTGGCGCGGACGCTCTTCGTCGCCTCGTCCAAATCCGGCTCGACGATCGAGACCCGCTCGCACCTGCAGTACTTCTGGGAGCGGACTGGCGGCCGCGGCGCCTCGTTCGCGGCGATCACGGATCCGGGGTCGGAGCTGGACGACCTCGCGCACGAGCGCGGCTTCCGAGCCGTCTTCCCCGGCGAGCCGTCGATCGGCGGGCGCTACTCCGCGCTCTCGATGTTCGGGATGGTGCCCGCTGCGCTGATGGGTCTCGATCCCGCGCGCGTGCTCGAGCGCGCCGTGGCGATGATGGAGGCCTGCAAGGCCGAGGACGGCAACCCGGGCCTCGAGCTCGGTCTCCAGCTCGGCGAGAGCTGGCGTGCCGGCCGCGACAAGGTCTGCATCGAGGAATCACCAACCGGTTTCGGCCTGTGGGCCGAGCAGCTGCTGGCGGAATCGACCGGCAAGCAGGGCAAGGGGCTCGTGCCCGCGCCCGGCGAGCCGGAGGAAGGCCCCGACCGCCAGCCGGGGCCGCTCCAGCTCTCCAACGGCTACGACCTCGGCTCCGAGTTCTACCGCTGGGAGTTCGCGACCGCCGTCGCCGGCCACATCCTCGAGATCAACCCCTTCGACCAGCCGGACGTGCAGGCGGCGAAGGACAAGACGAACGACGTGCTCGCGGCCGGCGAGCCGGACCTGCAGCCGCAGGGCTCCCTGGACGAGCTGCTCGCACAGGCGGAACCGGGACGCGACTACGTCTGCATCCAGGCGTTCGTCGATCCGGCCCGCCACATGGAGCTGGCGCCGCTCCTGGCTCGGGCGCACGAGTCGGGCTGCGTCGTCACGCGCGGCCTCGGCCCCCGCTACCTGCACTCGACCGGGCAGCTGCACAAGGGCGGCCCGAGCACCGGCCTCTTCGTTCAGGTGGTGGACGACACCGGGGATGAGCTGCCGATCCCCAGCCGAAGCTTCGGCTTCGGCCGGCTGATCCGCTCGCAGGCCGCGGGCGACTACGCCGCGCTGCAGGAGCGCGGCCGCCGCGTCATCCGACTTCGATTGGAGGACCTCTAGCGATGCAACTGGGGATGGTGGGCCTCGGCCGGATGGGCGCCGGGATGACGGAGCGCCTCGAGCAGCACGGAATCGAGGTGAAGACCTTCGACCCGAACGTGCGCTCGACCGCGAAGACGCTGCGGGCGCTCGCGAAGCAGCTCGACGCACCCAGGCACGTCTGGCTGATGGTCCCCGCCGGAAAGATCACCGAGGACTCGTTTCAGAAGCTGCTCGACGTCCTCGAGCCCGGAGATACGATCATCGACGGAGGCAACTCGAATTTCCGCGACTCGCAGCGCCGGTACAGGGAGGCGCGGAAACGGAAGATCGCCTTCGTCGACGTCGGCGTCTCGGGCGGGATCTGGGGGCTCGAGGTCGGCTTCTGCCTGATGGCCGGCGGCGACAAGATGCCGGTGAAGCGGCTCGCGCCGGTGTTCGAGGCGCTCGCGCCCGAGAACGGCTGGGCGCATGTCGGGCCGTGCGGCGCCGGCCACTTCGTGAAGATGGTCCACAACGGGATCGAATACGGGCTGATGCAGGCGTACGCCGAGGGCTTCGAGCTGATGTACCACTCCGACTTCGACCTCGACCTGAGCGACATCTCCGGAATCTGGCGCTATGGCTCGGTCGTCCGATCGTGGCTGCTCGAGCTGCTCCACGCGGCGATGGAGCAGCACGGCGACCACCTCGACGACATCGCGCCGTACGTGGAGGACTCGGGCGAGGGCCGCTGGACGATCAACGAGGCGATCAACGTGAACGTGCCCCTGCCGGCGATCAGCTCGGCCCTGTTCGCCCGCTTCGCCTCGCGTCGCGAAATCGACTTCTCCGCCAAGGTGCAGGCCGCGCTCCGGAACCAGTTCGGCGGCCACGCGGTCAAAGCGGCCAAGGCCGCGAAGAAGGCTCCCGACCCGAGGTGAGCTCGGGCGACGACGGCAACCCGCTCCTCGAGGGCCTCCGGCTGCGGCGGAGCCCCGACTCCTGCGCCATGGTCGTCTTCGGCGCGACCGGCGACCTGACCCGCCGCAAGATCTTCCCCGCGCTGTACGCGCTCGCGCTGCGGCGCCTGTTGCCCGAGAGCTTCGGCGTCGTCGGCGTCGCCCGCACCGAGCAGACGGCCAAGCAGTGGATTGCGGAGATGAGGAAGGCGGTGCGTGAACATGGGCGGGACGAGTTCGACGCGCGCGTCTGGGACGAGCTGGCGGAGGGGCTGAGATATGTCGCCACCGACTTCGCCGCAGACGAGGGCCAAGACCAGGTCGTCGCCGCACTGCGCGAGCTCGACGACCAGCGCGGCTGCTCGGGCAACCGCCTCTACTACCTCGCGGTGCCGCCGGACGCGTTCGAGACGATCGTCAACGAGCTCGGCGAGCGGCGCAGCACGCCGGGCTGGATCCGGCTGATCGTCGAGAAGCCGTTCGGCCACGACAAGGCGTCCGCACACCGACTGAACGCGATCCTGCAGCAGCACTTCACCGAGCAGGAGATCTTCCGGATCGACCACTACCTCGGCAAGGAGACGGTTCAGAACATGCTTGCGCTGCGGTTCGCGAACGGCATCTTCGAGCCCATCTGGAACCGGCAGTTCATCGACCACATCCAGATCACGGTCGGCGAGTCGATCGGGATCGAGGGTCGCGCTTCGTTCTACGAGCAGGCGGGCGTGATTCGCGACGTCTTCCAGAACCACCTGCTCCAACTGGTCGCGCTCACCGCGATGGAGCCGCCGATCGACTTCACGGCCGACTCGGTCCGGAACGAGAAGGTGAAGGTGCTTCGCTCGCTGCACACGCCCGGGCCGAAGTCGGTCGTGCGGGGCCAGTACGGGCTCGGCGTGATCGAGGGCGAGGAGGTGGCCGGCTACCGCGAGGAGCCGGGTGTCGGCGCTGACTCAACGACGGAGACGTACGTCGCGGCGAAGCTCTACGTCGACAACTGGCGCTGGGCCGATACGCCCTTCTACGTCCGCGCGGGGAAGCGGCTGCCGCGGCGCGAGACGACGATCGCGATCCAGTTCCAGCGTGCGCCGCACCCGCCGTTCGCCGAGCTTGCCGGCGAAGGCCTGCGGCCGAACGTGCTCCTGATCCACGTCCAGCCGGACGAGGGCGTCTCGCTCGCGATCGGAGCGAAGGTGCCGGGCTCGGGAATGAACATCCGCACCGTGCACATGGACTTCCTCTACGGCGGCGCCTTCCGCACGAGCCTGCCGGAGGCCTACGAACGTCTGATCCTGGACGCGATGCTCGGCGACGCCACCCTCTTCACCCGCGCGGACGAGGTGGACGAGCAATGGGCGCTCGTCGACGCGATCGCGGCCGCATGGAAGCGCGACCGCCCGAACTTCCCCAACTACCCAGCCGGAACCTGGGGGCCGTCGGGCGCGGACGACCTGATCCATCGCGACGGCCGCTCGTGGCGGCGGCATTAGCGATGGCCGGCGTCGTCGCGCAGGTCGAGAAGCGGTTGGCGGAGCTGCGCGTCCACCACGGGGAGGGAACCCGCACGAGCGTGATGACGCACGTGGCCTGGGCGCCGCCGCAGTGGGCGGCAGCCGCGCGCCGGACGTTGGCCGGGCTCGAGGAGCTGCACCCCTCGCGCACGATCCTGCTCTTCCCGAACCCGCGCAGGTCCGACTCGGTCGGCGTTCAGGTCGCGCTCAAATGCTTCACGATCCCCGGCTCCGAGCGCGAGGTCTGCTCCGAGGTGATCGAGCTCCGCCTCGGCGGCAAGAAGACGCTCGTTCCCGGCTCGCTCGTGCAGCCCCTCCTGATCACCGACCTGCCCACCTTCTGCCGCTGGCGCGGGCTGCCGCCGTGGCGGAAGCCGGAGCTCGAGCAGCTCGTGGACGTCTGCGACCGGCTCGTCGTCGACTCCTCGGAGTGGCGCGGGCTGCCCGCGGCCTACCGGCAGCTGGAGCGCCTGTTCGACCGGATCGCGGTCTCCGACATCGCCTGGGGGCGCAGCGTCCCGTGGCGCGGCCGCCTGACCTCGCTCTGGCCCGACATCCAGGCCGCGAAGACGCTCTCCGTGACAGGACCGAAGGCGGACTCGCTTCTCCTCGCCGGCTGGCTGCGCTCTCGGCTCGGGAAGCGCGTGCGGCTCACGCATCGCCCGGCTTCCCAGCTCGAGCGCGTCGCGGTGGACGGGGAGCCGGTGCCGCCGCCGCCCGGGCCGGTCCGCACTGCGAGCGACCTGCTCTCGGCCGAACTCGACGTCTTCGGCCGCGATCGCGTCTACGAAGCCGCAGTCAGCGCAGCGCGCTGACGTCGAGGACCCCGTTCCACGAGACGGAACGCTCGTAGCGGCCGCCCGCTTCCTCGACGATCACCTTCAGCGGCGCCCAGTCCCAGATCTTCAACCCGTAGGCGTCGAAGGCGGCGTCGGCCGCGCCCTCTGCGACGAGCATGTGCGCCCAGAAGTCGCCGAAGCCTCGGAGGTGCCAGGCCTCGTACGCGCGCGCCGGCGGCGGCCGCTCGAGCCCGTAGAGCACGGTCGCATCCTCGAGCCCGCCGACGCCCGAGACGCGGATCGGCTCGCCGTTGGCGAAGGCGCCGGTGCCGCGCTCGGCCCACCAGCGCCGGCCGAGGGCAGGCGCCGAAATGACGGCGACTCGGTCGGCGTACGCGATCAACGTCGCCCAGATCGGGATCCCGCGCGTGTAGTTCCGGGTCCCGTCGATCGGGTCGATGATCCAGCCGCTCGTGTCGTTGCCGCCCTCCTCCTCGCCGAGCACGGGCTCTCCGGGCCGCTCACGTCCGAGCCGCTCCCGCAGCGCCGCCTCGGCGGCGTGGTCGGCCTCGGAGACGGGTGTCAGATCTGCCTTCGTCTCGACGCGCAGGTCGTGTGCGCGAAAGCGTGGCACCGTGACTGCGTCGGCGTCGTCGGCGAGAGAGAGGGCGAGCTCGAGGTCGGGGCTCACGGCACGACTACTTTGGCGCAACAGCAGCATCCGCGGGAGTCGGGATCCTGCTGGCGCGAGAGCCTGAAGCGGCCCGTCGCGGCCGCGCCTAGCGTCCCGACTTCTTGACCACCGTGAAGGTCGGCTTGGCGACCCGGATCGCGACGGGTGCCGACCACGTCATCGCGCGTGCGGTCCCGGGCAGCGAGAAGTTGACGCCGCGAACGCGGTAGTACCAGTCGCCTGGCGCGAGCGAGAGCAGCGCGGAGGTCGCGTAGGTGAGCGTCTCGCCGGCCTTGACCCAGGGGTAGCGGGTCTTCGACCACTGCAACTGGTACTGGTCGGCGCCGAGGGCCGGCTCCCAGGCGACGAGCGGCGAGCCGTAGAACGACGGTCGCGCCCCCACCGCGGCCGTCAGCCGGCCCTGCGGCGAGAGCCCGGAGACGAAGGGGGAGCTCGAGCCGGCGACGACGGGCTTGCTGCCCTTGCCGAACGACTGCACCCGGCCGCTGGCGCAGACGTCCTGCGGCAGCTCGAGATCCCAGTAGTCGAGCGTCGCGGTCAGATGAAAGACGTCCTCGCTGGGGGCGTGCGAGTAACTCGCGGCGGACGTGGTCACGACGTCCCTCGTCTGAGAGTTGACCGACGAGATCGTCAGCGTCTCCTGTGTGGCGCCGGCACCGATCCGCAGGAGCTGCCCGGGGCTGAAGCCGGTCGGGTCAGTGACGCGGAAGGTGCTGCCGCCGAGCGGGGTCGGGGTGGACAGTGTTGTCCGCTTGGAATCGGCGGACTCGAAGCGCACCGGCACGACCGTCCAGTAGAAGCGGCCGTTGGGCCAGCCGCTGTCCCACAGGTCGACGGGAGCGCCGGACGACCTGGGCGTCGCCGGCAGTGAGGGGTCGTTCTCCGGTGGTGTGTTCGACGGATCGTCGCCGGTCGGCCCGCCGGTCGTGGGGGCAGGGGTGGTGGAGCCGCCCGCGGGAGCCGGCGCGGGGGATGCGACCTGCTTCGCTGGCTCCGGATCGGTCTCGGTTGCCGTGACCTTCGCCGAGTCGAACATGAACTGCCGTGGGCCGGTGTCGCCCTTGCCCAGGTCCCTGGCGAACGACGTCCGCGCGATGATCACGTCTTCCGTCGAGATCGGCAGCTTGAGCTGCCCCGTCGTCCGCGGCACGTACGCAGGCGAGCCCACGATCGAACCGCGGTGGACGACGTTGACGCAGTCGGAGTCGCTGAAGACGTAGACGCGGTAGAGATCCGCCGCGGTGCCGCCCGTTGCGCGCGTCCCTGTGAAAGCGAACCCCGGCGTCAGCTCATGCTGAACCTGAGTCGTGGCGTTGCTGACGCTCGTATCAGCCGCCGCGAACAACGGACTGACGGCGCCGTCGGCGATCGCGGGGTTCGTGGTCGTGTACGCGGGGCTCCACGGCCCGTAGCTGACGGCCGGCAATCCGGTCGGGATCCTGCCGTACAGGCTGCGGACGGCCCGGACGCGCCAGGCGACCGTGCCGGAGAACTGCGTCTGCTGGTGGTAGGTGTAGAACTCGCGGTGGTCGACAGCGTTCGTCCGCGTCCCGACGATCTTCCGGAGCGCAGGGAACCACACCTGATAGCTCGTTGCGCCCCCGACGACGCTCCACCGCGACATCCCCGGGTACGTCTGGAGCGGCTGCGGCAGCGTCCTCCAGCGGACGTTGAAGCCGAACGGGGCGCTCCAGCCGCTGACGCCCTCTCGGGTGACCGCGCGCACCCGCGCATAGACCGCGTAGGGAGTGCCGGTCATCCACGGCAGCGCGACGGGAACCGAGACGGCCGGCGTCTTCAGCTTCTCGTCCGACCAGAATGTGCCGGCCTCGGTGAAGCTCAGGTTCTTGGACAGCTCGAACTCGTACCGGATCGCGCCGCGGACCGGCAGCCAGGAGAAGGACGGCGTCCGCGCGAACTCGTGCGTCACCGCCTCCGTCGGGCGCAGCAGGAATCCGCGCAGCCCCTGAGGGGCGGCCGGCGCCGCGGCGGTGCGTGCGTGCACGGAGCCGGTGAGGACGAGCGCGGCAAGGCAGAGGAGGACGAAACGAGCACGACGCATCGCATACCGTCTTCGGCCGCACGGAGGCCGCGGCCGCCCCTCAAAGGAGGGATAGCAGTGCCCCGGCTGCGAGCACCAGCGCATCCGCCCCGCCCCTCCCCGCGAGTTGGAGCGAGACCGGCAGCCCGTGCGCCTCGCCGCACGGCAGCGCGAGCGCGGGCCAGCCGAGGGACGAGAAGGGGTAGGTGAAGCGGATCAGCGCCTCCCGCACGTCCAGATCACCGGGCGCGACGCCGCGGTGGAGGGGCGGGGGCAGGATCGGCAGCGCCGGCGTCACCACGAGGTCGACGCCGTCGAGCGCCGCCTCGACCTGCTCACGGTACTCGCGGCGGAGCCGCTCGCCGCGCTCGATGTCCGCGTCCCGCACGGCGAGGCACTTCTCGACCTTGATCCTCACGTCCTCGCCGTAGAGGTGCGCGTTCTCGGCGAAGAGCTCCCGGTGCACGCCGGCGACCTCGTGCATGAAGACGACGTACGTCCCGGCCGGGAGGAGCGGGAGCTCGACCGCCTGTCGTCTCGGGAACCGTGCCGCCGCCGCCTCGACGAGCTCGCGCACCGGCGGGTCGGCGAGTTCCGTCCAGGCGATCCCGACCTTCACCTCCTCGAGCGACTCGAGCGCCACCGGGGCGAAATCCGGCACGAGCGCCTGCAGCATCCGCTCGCACGCGTCGACGTCGGCCGCAATCGGCCCGCCGGTGTCGAAGCTCGCGGCGAGGGGCCAGCAGCCTTCGAGTGAGACGAGGCCGTGCGTGGGCTTGTGCCCGACGAGGCCGCAGCAGGCGGCCGGGATCCTGATCGAGCCGGCGGAATCGGTGCCAAGGCCGACGTCGGCGAGGCCGGCGGCGACTGCGGCGGCCGAGCCGCCGCTCGACCCGCCTGCGATCGTGCCGGGAGAGCGAGGATTCGGCACGTTGCCGAAGTGCGGGTTTTCGGAGGTCGTGCCGTACGCGAACTCGTGCAGGTTCGCCTTGCCGACGTTCGCGTAGCCAGCGCCCTCCAGCAGCCGCACCGCCGCCGCCGTCTCGCGCGGCATGTGCCCGGCGAAGACGGCCGAGCCGTACGTCGTCTCGAGGCCGGCCGTGTCGAAGAGATCTTTGACCGCAAGCCGAATGCCCGGTCCAGGCTCCTCCGGCTGAGCGAGAAAGATCGTCAGTCGAGGTACAGGTAGAGGAACGCGGTCCCGACGGTGCCGAGGAACAGGGCGACGAAGACTCCGAAAAGCGCCCAGCCCAGGATGATGTTCCTGCGCTCGAGCTCAGGGGTGATCTCTTTCACAGCAGCACCGGATCGATCGCGGCCGCCACGAAGAGCAGCGCCAGGTAGAGGAGCGAGTAGTGGAAGAGGGCGCCCGCATTGCGTCGCGTCGGCGCGCGGCGAAGCTGCCACGCCATCCCAAGGAAGACCCCTCCGAGCAGCGCCGCCGCGACCGAATAGAGCGGCCCGAGCGACAGGCCGACGGCGAGCGTGAACGCGACCATCGCCAGTGAGTACCAGACGATCTGGCGCGTCGTCGCGTCGTCGCCCTTGATGACCGGCAGCATCGGCACCTTCGCCGCCGCGTAGTTCTCCTTGATCAGCAGCGCGAGCGCCCAGAAGTGCGGCGGCGTCCAGAGGAAGACGATCAGGAAGAGCCAGAGCGCCGGCAGCCCGAGGTTCCCGCTCGCGGCGGCGTAGCCGACGAGCGGCGGCACCGCGCCGGCGGCGCCGCCGATGACGATGTTCTGCGGCGTCGAGCGCTTGAGCCAGTGCGTGTAGACGACGACGTAGAAGAGGTTGCCGACGAGGGCGAGGGCGGCGGTGAGGACGTTCACGGTGCTCGCGAGCAGGACGAATGAAAGCGCCGACAAGGTCAGCCCGAACTCGAGCGCGTGCGCGGGCGTTACGCGCCCCGCCGCGACCGGCCGCTTCTCCGTCCGCTTGCCCATCATCCGGTCGATATCCGCGTCGAGCACATGGTTGAGGGCGCTGGCGCCGCCGCAGGCGAGCGCGAGCCCGACCATCGTGGCGGCGAAGAGGTCGAGCGGCGGTACACCCTGCGCGCCGACGAACATCCCCGCGGCGCCGGTCACGAGCAGGAGCGACATGATCCGCGGCTTCGTCAGCGTGACGTAGTCGCGCCACGGCCCTGCGGGCACCGGCTCACCCCGGAACGTCAGCGCGGCCGAGACGGCGGCCGCGGCGAGGGCGGCGGAGGCGAGGCCGACGTGGATGGCGTCGGCCGTGACCGCCGCTGCGGCGCCGAAGAGCGCAAGTGCGAGCAGCGAGGGCGCGAGCAGGCGCCGGTGCGCCCACCAGGCGGCGACGAGCACGGACGCGAGCGGCGGCACGGCGACCGCCGACGCGATGTCGTGGCCGATGCCGAGCGCCCCGGAGACGACGGCGAGGAACGTGCCGGCGGCGCCGCCCAGCGCGACGAGCTGCAGCCAAAAGCCGGGTCTAGTAGTCACCGCGCTCCTTCAGCCGGCGACGGAGGTCGTAGAGCGGCCGCGCGCTCGTCACATACGGCACCTCGTCGAAGTTGTGCGGCGGCGGCGGCGAGGTCGTGTACCACTCGAGCGTGTCGCCGAGCCACGGGTCGTTGCCGGCCCGCCTCCCCTTGCGGGACTTGATCGCGTTCCAGGCGAAGATCAGGATCCCGAGCCCCATGACGTAGGAGCCGATCGTCGAGGCGAGGTTGTACTCCTGCAGCCACCCCGTGTCCTCGTAGGTGTAGATCCGCCGCGGCATCCCGAGCAGGCCGAGCATGTGCTGAGGGAAGAAGGTGACGTTGAAGCCGACGAAGATGAGCCAGAAGCTGAGCTTGCCGAGCCGCTCGTCGAGCATCCGCCCGAAGAACTTCGGCCACCAATACGTCAGGCCGCCGAGGATCGCGAGCAGCGAGCCGCCGAAGAGGACGTAGTGGAAGTGCGCGACGACGTAGTAGGTGTCGTGCACCTGCCAGTCGATCGGGAAGGCGGCGAGGAAGATCCCCGAGAGGCCCCCGATGGTGAAGACGCTGACGAAGCCGAGCGCGTACAGCATCGGCGTGTCGAAGTGGATGTTCCCGCGCCACAGGGTCGCCAGCCAGTTGAAGATCTTCACGCCGGTCGGCACGGCGATGATCATCGACGCGACCATGAAGAACGCGTTCAGGAAGGCCGGCATCCCGACCGTGAACATGTGGTGGGCCCACACGAGCATCGAAAGGAACGCGATCCCCGCGGTCGAGAACGCGACCGCCTTGTAGCCGAAGATCGGCTTCCGCGCGAACACCGGGATGATCTCCGAGATCATCCCGAAGGCCGGCAGGATCATGATGTAGACCTCGGGGTGCCCGAAGAACCAGAACACGTGCTGGTAGAGGACGGCGTTCCCGCCCTCATCGGGCGCGAAGAAGTTCGTCCCAGCCTGGCGGTCGAGCAGGAGCAGGGTCAGCCCCGCCGAGAGCGCCGGCAGCACCGCGAGCAGGAGCACGGCGTATGTGCCGATCGCCCAGATGAAGAGCGGCATCCGCGTCCAGCTCATCCCCTGGGTGCGCATGTTCACGATCGTGACGATGAAGTTGATCGCGCCCGCAAGCGAGGAGAGCGTGAGGATGTGGAGGCCGAGGATCCAGAGATCCTGGCCGTTGCCCTCCCCCTGGAGCGAGAGGGGCGGATAGGCCGTCCAGCCCGACTTGGCCGCGCCGCCGGCGGCGAAGAACGAGAGCAGCAGGATGATGCCTCCGAACAGGAAGAGCCAGTAGGAGAGCGCGTTCAGCCGGGGGAAGGCCATATCTCGCGTGCCGATCATCAGCGGGACGAGGAAGTTGCCGAAGCCGGCCAGGATCGGCACGACGACGAGGAAGACCATCGTCGTCCCGTGCATGGTCATGACTTGGTTGTAGGAGTCGCGCGTGAGGAAGTCGGCGTCGGCCTGGGCGAGCTGCGTCCGCATCAGCACGGCCATCAGCCCGCCGGCGAGGAAGAAGATCCCCGATGTGACGATGTACAGGATCCCGATCCGCTTGTGGTCGACCGTGACCAGCCAGCTCGCGACACGGCCGCGGTGCCACGCGGGGATCGGGGTCTCGGCGCTAACTGCCACGGAGCTCCTCCTCCAGGTAGTCCGTCAGCGCCTCCATCTGACGCTCCTCCCAATCCTTCCCGACCGGCGGCATCTGATTGCGCCCGTTGCGCACGACCTGCTCGACTGCCTCAGCGTCGCCGAGGAGCTGGTTCCCGGAGAGCTGCGGCCCGATGTCGCCCTGGCCGGCGAGGCCGTGGCACTTGGCGCAGGCGCCCGCATACGTCTCCTCGCCAAGGCTGGAGGTGCCTTCCTCCTGGGCCGCCGCCTCCTCCTCGAGCCAGGCGTCGAACTCCTCGCGGGGCATCGCCTCAACCTCGGCCCGCATCACGGCGTGCTGGGTGCCGCAGAACTCGGCGCACTGCCCCTTGTACGTACCCGGCGCTGTCGGGTTGAACCAGGTCTCATTCTGCACACCAGGGATAGCGTCGAACTTGCCGCCGAGCGCCGGGATCCACCACGAGTGGATCACGTCGAAGTCGGGCGCCGAGATTTCCAGCCGGGTCGTTTGGTTGACCGGGGCGCGCAGCTTGTCGACGGCAATCACGCCGTTCGGGTACGTGTAGTTCCAGTAGTAGCGGTAGCCCTTTACCTGCACCTCGACCCGATCGGCGGCGGGGACGTCCTCGATCCCCGGCAATTTGTAGAAGATGAACGAGCCGATCGCGACGAGGATCAGCACCGGCGCGACGGTCCAGGCAAGCTCGAGATTCGTGTTGCCGTGCACCTGCGCGCCGTCCATCTCTCGGGCGCGCCGGTCGGCGCGGTAGCGGACGATGAACCAGACCAGGGTGCCCTGGACGAGCAAGAAGATGGCGCCTGTGAAGATCGCGACCCACAGGTAGCTCTCCTTGATCCCCTCCGCGTTCGGCGAGGCAGGCTCGACCGGCGTGAAGCCCGGTTCCCCCGCGAAGGCCGCGCCGGAGAGCACGAGCGCGCAGAGCACGACGACTGCGAGTGTCCGACCCACGGACTGCCATTCTATGAACGTGACCAGGGCGGTGCGCAGCGGAACCCGCGTCCGGCTCCCGGCCGGCGTGGAGCACCCGACCGAGGTCTACGTCAACGGGGTCGCGCAGCAGCCGGGCACCGATTACCGAGTCGAAAAAGGGGTCCTCCACTTCTCCCGCGAGCTGCAGCAGGAGGGGCGGCTCGGCTTCTGGCGCTGGGCCTCGATCCTCCTCGGGGTCGCCGGCACGTACCACCGCAACGACGTCGTCGACGTGATCTACGAGAGCGCGCGCGGCGGCCGGACCGTCGCGAGCGCGCTGCCTGTGGAGGCCGACGGGGCCTAGGACGACCGGCGGCGTGGGTCGAGATGTGCGACGAGGCGGCCCGCGTCGCCGTGTTTCTCGATCACCCAGAAGCGGTCGTGCTTTTCCGTGACCGATTCCACCTCCGGGAGCCAGTGCTCCGGCGCGACGAGGAACCGCGTCGAATACGCGCGCACTGATTCGTACTCCTCGACGGTCGCCCGCACGTGCAGCGAGCAGTCGGCATTCGCGCACTCGCAGTAGAACTCGTAGATGTGGTCGTCCGCGCCGTGGACGGCCGCGACTGCTTCGACCTTCTCGTTCACCTCACGGAAGAGCGCCTCGTTCTGCGCCAGCCGCCGCTCGCGTGCGTCCATAGGTGCACGGTAGCGTCAGTCGGCCCTGCCCGCGCGCGCCGTTGCCGCCTGCAGGCGCGCCGCGTGCTCGTTCGTCAGCTGTCCCGGCTCGAGACGCCAGGCCCAGTTGCCGCTCGTCTCTCCGGGCGTGTTCATCCGCGCCTCGCTGCCGAGGCCAAGCACGTCCTGGAGCGGAATCATCGCGAGGCCGGCCGTGGACGAGAGCGCGAGCTCGATCAGCTCCCACGTGTCGCGGTCGGGGAAGCGGCCGCGCAGCGTGTCGGTGTCGTGTGTGCTCGTGTAGATGGCCTGACGCTCGCGGTGGTTCTCGAGCCGGTGCGGATTCTCCCGTGGGCCTTCGAATGCCCAGAGCAGCACGGCCATCCCCGGAAAGCCGAGGCGGTCGCGCAGCTCGTGCACGTCCGGCGTGATCAGGCCGAGATCCTCGGCGATCACCGGCAGCGGGCCGAGCTCCGCTTCGGCGGCCTCGAAGAGGGCGGCGCCGGGTCCAGGCAGCCAGCTCCCGAAACGCGCGTCGGGTGCGTCCTCCGGGATCGCCCAGAACTGGGCGAAGCCGCGGAAGTGGTCGATCCGCGTCAGGTCGACCAGCGCCAGCAGGCGGCGCAGCCGCTCGATCCACCAGCGGTAGCCGTCGCGGGTGACTGCCTCCCAGTCGAAGAGCGGGTTGCCCCAATGCTGGCCCTTGGGGCCGAGATCGTCGGGTGGCGCTCCGGCCACGAGTCCCGGCAGGAAGAGGTCGCGGTGCGTGCGGTGATCGACGCTGTCCTGCGCGACGTAGATCGGCATGTCCCCGATCAGCCGGACGCCCCACTCGGCCGCGTAGGCCCGCAGCGCCGACCACTCGTGCTCGAAGCGGAGCTGATCCTCGGCGCTGCCGCCCGCGTGCTCCCAGTCGTCGATCCAGTAGTGGTTGTCGCGGCGGAATTCGGCGAGCTCGCGCTTCGCAACTGGTGCGTCGGGGCGCGCGAGGTATTCGGCCGAGGCCGCGAACGCGGACGCCGAGGCGTACGGCGACCCGTGCTCGTCCCGTGGGCCGAGCGGCAGCACCTGCCACCAGCTCTGCCCGGCGGCGGCCAGCCAGTCCACGAACGCGTACGCGTCAGCTCCGAGCGTGCCACTCGGTAGCGAGGTCGGATGCAGCACGACGCCGCTGGATCGTTGAAGCTTCATTGCTGTTTGAAGATCGCCCTTCGCTGAAAGTCACCGAACCGTGCCCACACCGAGCCTCAAGCAACCACCGCCCCGGATCCAGATCCAGGACGTGCGCCCTCAGGTCGACTGCGGACGGTATCCCGTCAAGGTCACGGAGGGGGAGGCGCTCCGCGTCTCGGCGACGATCTTCAAGGACGGTCACGACGTCCTCCGCGCCGTCGTCCGCTACCGCGCCGTCGGCTCGCGCAAATGGCTGGAGGCGCCACTCGAGCCGCTCGGAAACGACCGCTGGGCCGGCCGCTTCCAGCCGGCGGGGCTGGGGCCGTGGCAGTACACGCTCGAGGCCTGGGTCGACCGCTACGCGACGCTGCTCGACGAGCTCGACCGCAAGCTCGCGGCCGGCCAGAGGGAGCTCGCCGGCGAGCTCTCGGAGGCGGAGGCGCTCTTCGGCCCCGGCGACCTCGACTCGTGGCGCGACGCGGCGCCCGCTCTCGCCGCGAAGGATCGCCATGGGAAGACGAGCCTCGACAGGCCGCTCGAGGCCGACGTGGAGCGCCTGCGCGCGCGCTTCGGCGCCTGGTACGAGCTCTTCCCACGCAGCTGGGGCGGCTTCAAGGGCGTCAGGAAGGTGCTGCCCCAGCTGGCGGAGCTCGGCTTCGACGTGATCTACCTGCCGCCGGTCCACCCGATCGGCGTGACGAACCGGAAGGGGCGCAACAACGCGCTGCAGGCCGCCAAGGACGACCCTGGTAGCCCGTGGGCGATCGGCGGCAAGGAGGGCGGGCACGACGCGATCCACCCGGAGCTCGGCACGCTGAAGGACTTCGGCGACCTCGTCGCAGCGGCGCGGCAGGCAGGCCTCGAGATCGCACTCGACTTCGCGATCCAGACGTCTCCCGACCACCCGTGGCTGACCGAGCACCCGGAGTGGTTCAACCGGCGGCCGGACGGGACCCTCAAGTACGCCGAGAACCCGCCCAAGCGCTACCAGGACATCTACAACGTCAACTTTGAGTCGGAGGAGTGGCCGGCGCTGTGGGAGGCGCTGAGGGACGTGATCGTGCACTGGTGCCGCCAGGGGGTGCGCGCGTTCCGCGTCGACAACCCGCACACGAAGTCCGTTCCGTTCTGGGAGTGGACGATCCGCGAGGTGCGCTCGGAGTACCCGGACACCGTCTTCTTCGCGGAGGCCTTCACGCGGCCGGCGATGATGACGACGCTCGCGAAGATCGGCTTCAGCCAGTCGTACACGTACTTCACCTGGAAGAACACGAAATCGGAGCTGCGCGAGTTCCTCCAGCAGCTGCTCTCGTGGACCGACTTCTACCGGCCCAACTTCTTCGCGAACACGCCGGACATCCTGCACGAGTACCTGCAGCAGGGCGGCCGCCCCGCCTTCGAGGTGCGGCTCGTGCTCGCGTCGACCCTCTCTCCCTCGTACGGGATCTACTCCGGCTACGAGCACTGCGAGAACGAACCCGTCGTGCACGGGAGCGAGGAGTACCTCGACTCGGAGAAGTACCAGGTCAAGCAGCGGGCGCTCGACGGGCCGCTGCTGCCGCTCGTCAAGCGCCTGAACGAGATCCGGCGCGCGGAGCCGGCGCTGCAGCGCTTCGACAACCTGCGCCTGCTCGCGACCCACGGCGAGCACGTCTTCGCCTACTTCAAGGCTCCCGACATCGCCGTCGCGACCAACCTCGACCCGACGTCCCCGCGCGAGGACGTCGTCGTCGTCCCGCCGGACCTCGGCCTGCCGGAGACGTTCCCGGTCCGCGACCTCCTCACCGACGAGCGCTACCGCTGGCGGCACGGACGCAACTACGTCGGCCTCGCCCCCGGCGGCTCGCATCTGCTGAAGATCGGCTCCGCGTGAGCGAGGTCGAGCGGCAGGAGCATTCCGTCCACTGGTTCGAGTCCAACCCGAACTGGTTCAAGACGGCTGTCTTCTACGAGATCCATACGCGGGCGTTCTTCGACGGCAACGACGACGGCTCAGGCGACTTCCGCGGCTTGATGCAGAAGCTCGACTACCTGCAGTGGCTCGGGATCGACTGCATCTGGCTGCTGCCCTTCTATCCCTCGCCGCTCCGGGACGGCGGCTACGACATCGCAGACTTCTACGGGATCAACCCGGACTACGGCAACGTCGAGGACTTCCGCGCCTTCGTGGAGGCGGCGCACGAGCGCGGCCTGCGCGTGATCGTCGACCTCGTCATGAACCACACCTCCGCCGACCATCCCTGGTTCCAGGCCTCGCGCGAGGAGCCGGACGGCCCCTACGGCGACTTCTACGTCTGGGCGGACTCGGACGAGCGCTACCAGGACGCGCGGATCATCTTCATCGACACGGAGACCTCGAACTGGGCGCACGACCCCGTCCGCGGCCAGTACTTCTGGCACCGTTTCTTCAGCCACCAGCCAGACCTCAACTACGAGAACCCGGCGGTGCAGGACGCCATGATCGAGGTGCTGCGCTTCTGGCTCGACCTCGGCCTCGACGGCTTCCGCCTCGACGCGGTGCCGTATCTCTACGAAGAGGAGGGAACGAACTGCGAGAACCTGCCGCGCACGCACGAGTACCTGAAGCGCGTCCGCGCGGAGATCGACGCGAACTACCCGGACCGGGTCCTCCTGGCCGAGGCGAACCAGTGGCCGGACGACGTCGTTGCATACTTCGGCGACGGGGATGAGTGCCACATGGCCTTCCACTTCCCCGTGATGCCGCGGATGTTCATGTCGCTGCGGCGGGAGGAGGCGTTGCCGATGATCGAGATCCTCGACCGCACGCCCCCGATTCCGGTGAACGCCCAGTGGGGGCTCTTCCTCCGCAACCACGACGAGCTGACGCTCGAGATGGTCACCGACGAGGAGCGCGACTACATGTACGCCGAGTACGCGAGGGACCCGCGGATGAAGCTCAACCTCGGGATTCGCCGACGGCTGGCGCCACTCCTCGACGGCGGCCGGGACGAGATCGAGTTGATGCACGCGATCCTCTTCTCGCTCCCCGGCTCGCCGGTCCTCTACTACGGGGACGAGATCGCGATGGGGGACAACGTCTATCTGGGCGACCGCGACGGCGTCCGCACCCCGATGCAGTGGACGGGCGACCGCAACGGCGGCTTTTCGCGTGCGGACTTCGCGCAGCTCTATCTCCCACCACTGATGGATCCGGTGTACGGCTTCCAGGCGGTCAATGTGGAAGCACAGCTGCGCCTGCCGACCTCGCTCCTGCGCTGGCTGCGGCGCTTCGTCGAGCTGCGGAAGCAGCATCCAGTCTTCGGCGTCGGCGATTACCGCGTGCTCCGGCCGGAGAACCCGAAGATCTTCGCCCACATTCGCTCGTTCTCCGAGGACATCGTCCTGTGCGTCCACAACCTCGCCCGCACGGCGCAGGCGGTCGAGCTCGACCTCTCCGCCTTCGCCGGCCGTGTGCCCGTGGAGCTGCTCGGGAACACGCCCTTCCCCCGGATCGGGGAGCTGCCGTACCTGCTCACACTCGCGCCGCGCGGCTTCTTCTGGTTCCAGCTCCAGGACCCTGCCGATGACGAGTGACCTGAAGAGCCGCATCGAGAGCGGCGACCTCCGCTTCCTCGATGGGCTCGTCCTGCTCGGCACGATCGCGTCGCAGCGCTGGTTCGGCGGGAAGTCGAAGGACGTTCTCGACGCGCGGGTGCTCGACGCAGGCGTCACCCCGGGCGAGCCGCCGATCCTCGCGATCGCGATCGTCGAGGTGCGTTACGGGCTGCAGACGCACGAGCTCTACCACCTCCCGCTCGGCTTCCGTCCTTCCGGTGACGGCTGGAGCGAGTCGGTGATCGCCGAGACCGAAGGTTGGATCGCGTACGACGCGATCGTCGATTCGGAGCTGGCGCGGCGGATGCTCGAGCTGATGCGGCAGGATGCGTCGCTCCAGACCCCCGAGGCGACGATCGTGTTCCGGCCCACCGGGGAGCTGTCGGGCGAGATCGAGTCGGCGCGGCCGATGGGCGCGGAGCAGTCGAACAGTTCGCTGGTGCTCGACGAGCGCTATGTGCTCAAGCTCTACCGCCGCATCGCGCCCGGGATGAACCCGGAGCTCGAGGTGCTCCGCTTCCTGACCGAGCGAGGCTTCGAGCACACGCCCGCGCTCGAGGCCTACGTCGCTTACGAGGGGCGGCCGCTGGAGGCGACGCTCGCGATCTTGCAGGAGTTCGTCCCCTCGCAGGGAGACGGCTGGGACATCACCCTCGACACGCTCGAGCGGGGCGAACCCGACTGGCTCCCCGAGCACGCACGCCGGCTCGGCGAGGTCACGGCGCTCCTCCACAACGCGCTCGCCTCGGATCCGACCGACCCCCACTTCGCGCCGGAGGATCCCAGCACGGAGGCGCTCGGGCTGCTGTCTGCCTCGATCGACGAGGAGATCGAGCAGGTCTTCGCGGCGCTGCCCGAGATCGCGGCGGTCGAGCAGGTCCGCGGCCGCGGCGAGGAGGTGCGCGAGCATCTCCGCCTGCTGACGAACATCGGCCACGTCGGTCGCGTGATCCGGACGCACGGCGACTACCACCTCGGCCAGGCGCTCTGGACGAATGAGAGGAGCTGGCTGATCCTCGACTTCGAGGGGGAGCCCGCCCGCTCGGTGCCCGAGCGGCGGCGCAAGGTCTCCCCGCTCCGCGATGTCGCAGGGATGCTCCGCTCGTTCGCCTACGCCGCCTCGGCGTCGACGATCCAGCGCAACATCGATCCGCCGGAGGGCTGGGAGGCGCGCTGCCGCTCGGAGTTCCTCGACGGCTACCTCGACACGGCCGACCCTGCGCTGCTGCCGCCGAGCCGCGACCAGGTCGATCGTCTCCTGACCGTCTTCGAGCTCGAGAAAGCGGTCTACGAGCTGCGCTACGAGCTGCACAACCGCCCGGAATGGGTCGCGATTCCGGTCGCGGGCATCCTGCGCATGCTGGAGCCGCAGTGAGCGTAGGCTTGACGGAGCTCGGGCAAGGCGCGGAGGTGGCGGCTTTGCCGTCGCCGGAGCGGGAACAGTGAGCTCGTGCCGATGAGGCTGGGCGAGCTCGATCTCCACCTCGTCGGCGAGGGACGGCACGAGCGCCTCTACGAGCAGCTCGGCGCGCACGTCCTGGATGAAGGTGTGTCATTCGTGGTCTGGGCGCCGAACGCGCGGGCGGTCTCTGTCGTCGGTGACTGGAACCTCTGGGACGGACGCGTGCATCCGCTCGAGGCTCAGGGCTCGTCGGGGATCTGGGCCGCCGTCATCCCGGAGGCCTCCGACGGCGACGCCTACAAGTTCGAGGTGCACGGCGCGGACGGGCAGCTGCGGCTGAAGGCGGACCCGTACGCCTTCTTCGCCGAGGTGCCGCCGAAGACGGCCTCCCGGATCTACCGCTCGCGCTACGAGTGGGGCGACGATGCGTGGCTCGAGCG
>Ga0126307_10000812_pt1 | contig 20583 bp, 18 predicted proteins | sample Plot28_FD_89955 | JGI IMG/M metagenome (GOLD analysis project Ga0126307, IMG submission 89955) | Serpentine soil microbial communities from UC McLaughlin Reserve, CA, USA - Plot28 | ecosystem: Environmental > Terrestrial > Soil > Grasslands | place: USA: UC McLaughlin Reserve, Lake County... | reverse complement strand
TCGCCACGAGCGACCTGCCCATCACGACCATCGCCACCCGCGTCGGCTTCTCGGCACCGGCCGGTCTCACGCGGGCCGTCCGCCGGTGGACAGGCCTCAGCCCCACCCAATACCGGCAGCGCCAGTAGCCTTGCCCGGCGTTGCTCACGACCACGTCTGGACGACCAAGTGTCGAGTCGGCACCGACGCACTCCGCCCCCGCCAGGGCTCCGGGAGCTGCCCCGCACCGAAGTCTCTGGGGCTCATAGCTGCCGATCCCGCGCCGCGTCGTTCTGTCGGGAGCGGGCGGGCAATGGTCGCTCGCACAGGGCAATCGGTGCGCCTCTCGTCCCACTTGCCCGGCGAGCCCATCCGCCGGGACGTCAGTGGGCTTCGCGTGCCGTGACGTCTCCGGCCAGCCGACCTGTGTGCTGCACCACCAGCAGTGCGATGTCGTCCTCGGCGACACGATCGTTGATGAGCTCGCCGATGAGTGCCTCGATGATGTCAAGGCCCGTCGCGTCGTCCGCGATCGCCTGGAGTCGTGAGATGGCGAGGTCGATGCCGTCATTGACCGGGCGATCCCGTCGCTCCACCAGGCCGTCGGTGTACATCACGAGCTTCGAACCCTTCGGAAACGACGCGACGTCTGAAACCCGGCGTGTGACCGGGGCGCCGATGATCGGTGCGTTGGCAGAGTCCAGGCGACGAACCTCGCCATCGGGGAGGCGCAGCAGCGGCGGGGGGTGGCCGGCGGTGGAGAACGTGACCGTTTCGTCCTCGATGTCGACGACGACCAGAGCGGCGGTCGCGAGGAGGAGAGCGCTGCGTTGGCTGAGTACAGCGGACAGCTCGCAGAACACGTCCGACGTCGCCATCCCGGAGTGGAGGAGCGCACTCACCATCCCGCGAACCAACGCCATGTCGGCGGCTGCGGCGATCCCGTGACCGGTGACGTCGCCGACGACGAGCGCCATCTGGGTCTGCCCGAGCAGCAGCCCTTCGTACCAATCTCCGCCTACGGCGAGGGCCCCCAGGGCGGGTAGGTAGCGGGCAAAGGTCACGATCCCGGGCAGCGAAGGCAGGTCGCCGAGGAGACGACGCTGCATGGCGACGACGAGCTCGTGGTCCGCGTCGTAACGCTCCGCCCGCTCCACGGTCTCGACGCAGAGAACGGCCACGGCTCGCAGCGCAGCCTCCAGCTTGGGATGGAACGCGGTCGCGTCGGTCCAACCGAACGCGAGCGCACCCAGCACGGTGCCGTCTGAACGGTAGAGCGGCACGGACGCGGAGGCCTCGACGCCCGCCGCGATCGTGTCCGCCACGATGTCGGGAAACTGCACACGATACGACTCGATGTCGGTGAGCAGCACGACGCGGCCCTCCCGGACGGCCGCCGCGATCGGGTAGGAGGCGTCGATCGCAACATCGGTGTAGCGATCTGCGATGTCCTGGCCCAGGAAGGAGTCGTGGAACAGCCGCAATGACGTGCGGGCACCATCCAGCAGCGCGAAGTTCGCGTAGTCCGCCCCCACGCACGCCGCCGCACGCAAGGCGACGAACTGCGCGACCTGCGCACTGGTCGCAGGAAGGGGGAGCGAGTCGGGCAACCGGCGCGGAACTGGCGCCCCCACTGCTGGGACCGGCAGGTCGGGCAGGGGATCATCGGCCATGTCTCTCGCCTCCGCCCCCTCGTTCACTCGTTCCGTCGGGGAGAGACGATACGCGGCTCAGCTGCGCGACGCCGCCCGCCGGATGGGGGAGGGCCAGATCGGCGCAACGGTCCCGATGATCTCCCGATGGGAGAACGGCAAGCGCCGACCTGACGCCCGATCCAGGTGTGGTCGTGTGCGCGATGGGCGGGGCCTCGTGACGTCGCCGCCACCCGGTCGGACGCGACGAAAGGGCCTGTGACGAGGCCTCTTCGGTGGGAGCCCGAGGGGGAGTCGAACCCCGGCGGGTGCTTCGGGGAACTCTCCGGGTCGGGCTGTACGAGCGAGACGCAAAATTCGCTGGAACCACCAGTTCGTGGGTCGCAACCCAGAGAACCGTGGGCGAGGGGGGACTTGAACCCCCACGACCTTGCGGCCACTGGCACCTGAAGCCAGCGCGTCTGCCAATTCCGCCACTCGCCCGAGCGACAGCGGGGAACGATAGCGCAGCCCGCACGTGGTGCTCATCCCTTGGCGGCCCGCCGGCACCCACCGCCGCCGCCGTCGGGACCGGGATCCACCCACCATGAACGGTCACTCCCGAGAGGCACCGGTAACCTGCGGCCCGTGGTGATCCGTGGCTTCGAACGACGGCTCGAGAGACTGGTGGAGGGAGCGTTCGCCCGGGCCTTCCGCTCCAGCATCCGCCCGGTCGAGCTGGCCCGCCGCCTCGCCCGCGAGATGGACGACCGCAAGTCGGTCGGCGTGCGGGGCACCCCGGTGGTTCCGAACCATTTCACGATCTTCCTGTCGCCCGACGACTACGCCGAGTTCGGCGAGGTCCGCGACGCCATGGCGCGCGAGCTGGCCGACGCCGCCCGCGACCACGCCCGCGACGAGCACTACCAGTTCATGGGCCCCCTGGCCGTCGAGATCGTGTCCGAGGAACGGCTCGGCACCGGCCTCTTCCACATCGACGCCCGCTTCCGCGAGGGCCCCGGCGGCGCCGGTGCCGGCAGCCTCGTGCTGCCCACGGGCGACCGGTTCACGCTCGCCCAGCACCCCATCACGATCGGGCGCCGCCCCGAGTCGAACCTCGTCCTCGCCGATCCCAACGTGAGCCGCAACCACGCGGAGATCCGCCCGCAGGGCGACGGCTTCGTGCTCGTCGATCTGGGGTCGACGAACGGCTCGAAGGTGAACGGCATCCGGGTCGCTCAGCAGGTGCTGCGCGACGGCGACGAGATCAGCTTCGGCAACACCCGCATGCGCTTCGAGGCCAGCTGAGGGGTGCGCGGCGGGCGCCGGCGACCCCCGTCCAGCGACGCGACCAGCGACGCAACGGCGGGGCCCACGGTGCGAGCGGGCGCACCCCTCGGCGGCCGATAAGGTCCAGCGCGGTGCCCGAGCAGCTCCTCAATCTTCTGAAGCTCTTCCTGCTGGTGCTGCTGTACCTGTTCTTCTTCCGCGTGCTGCGGGCTGTGTGGACCGAGGTCAACGCCCCCCGGCCCGCGGAGGCGGCGGCCGCAGCGGTCGGGCGCCCGCAGCGGCAAACCCGCCGGCCGGCCCGGCCGGGCCGCTCGACCCACCAGCTCCGCCAACTCGAGGGCGCCGGGCCGAAGGGCCGCACCTACCCGCTGGTCGACGAGCTCACCCTCGGGCGGGCGGCCGGCTGCCAGGTCACGATCGACGACTCGTACGCCAGCCAGGTCCACGCCCGGGTCTTCGTCCGCGACGGCACGTGGTACGTCGAGGACCTGGGTTCGACGAACGGCACCTATCTCAACCGCCGGCGGGTGGCCGGTCCCATGGTCATGAGGAAACGTGACCGCCTGCAGATCGGCAACACCGTCCTGGAGATGGTGTGACCGCCATGGCGGGGAGCATCGAGCTGCGCTGGGGTGGCGCGAGCGACATCGGGCGCGTGCGCTCCAACAACCAGGACCACTACCTGGCGAGCGACGACCTACGGCTGTGGGTCGTCGCCGACGGCATGGGCGGCCACCGCGGCGGCGAGGTCGCCTCGCAGATCGCGTGCGACACCTTGGGACGGTCCTACGCCGCCCACACCGTCGACGGGCTCATCGACGCCGTCGAGTCGGCCAACGCCGCGGTGTTCCAGGCCGGCAGCGGCGACCCCGACCTCAGCGGCATGGGCACCACGATCGTCGCCCTCGCCATGCTCGACGACGACGGCGACGTCGTGCTCGCCATCGCCAACGTGGGCGACTCCCGCGCCTACCGCCTCTCCGGCGGCGAGCTCGAGCAGCTCACGAACGACCACAGCCTTGTGGCCGACCTCGTGCGTGAGGGCAGCCTGTCGCCCGAGGAGGCGGCGGTGCACCCGCAGCGCAACATCCTCACCCGGGTGCTCGGCGTGTACGACGACGTGCCGGTCGACGTGCTCACCGTGCTGCCCCGCCAGGGCGATCGCTACGTCCTGTGCTCCGACGGGCTGTTCAACGAGGTGCCCGAACCCACCATCGCCTCGGTGCTGCGCCGCCTGGCCGACCCCGACGAGGCCGCGCGCGAGCTGGTCCGCCTGGCCAACGAGGGCGGCGGCCGCGACAACGTGACGGTCGTCGTGGTCGACGTGCTCGACGACGCAGGCCGGGCCCAGGTGGCCTCGGCGGCGCTGGCCGACGATCCCGGCACCACCGCCAGCCACCCGACCTCGAATCCCACCGACCTCGACGAGGACACGGGCCGGCGCGTTGGGCGCAAGCGTCGCCGGGCAGACCGGGCCGAGGTGCCCGCCGAGACCTCGCCCCGCCACCGCGCCGACGGGCCCAAGGAGCGGCGGTTCACGTGGCGGGTGCTGGTGTTCGTGCTGCTGCTTCTCGGCCTGGCCGCCGGGGTCGTCGCCACGATCCAGTGGTACGGGGAGTCGACGTACTACGTGGGCTTCCAGGGCGACCGCGTCGCCATCTTCCAGGGCCGCCCGGGCGGCGTGCTGTGGATCGACCCCGAGCTGGTCGAGACGAGCGAGCTGGAGCGCGACAGCGTTCCCGAGGACCGGGTCGACGAGCTCGACACCGGCATCGAGCAGAGCTCGCTCGACGAGGCCCGCGGCTACGTCGAGCGCGTCACCGAGCGCTCGGAGCGCCTCTCGTCGACGACGACGGCCGCGACGCGGCCGACCACCACGACGACCGCCCGCACGACAACCACCGCGCCGACCACGCCCCGGCCATGATCGGCGCCGTCCGCCGCAACACCGAGCTGGGCCTGCTCGTCCTGTCGACGCTGTTCACCGTCGGCGCGTACGTGCTGGCCAGCCTGCCCGAGGACGGCACGATCCCGGCGAACATCGGGCCGTTCCTCGCCATCTTCGTGGGTTTGCAGCTCCTCGCCCACGTGGCCATGCGCCGCCTGGCGCCCCGGGCCGACGGCATGCTGCTGCCCCTCGCCAGCTTGCTGGCGGGGCTGGGATACGTGTTCATCGTCCGCATCGACGAGGCGCGCGACAACCCCGACGGCCTCGCCGGCCTGCAGTCGCTGTGGCTCGCGGTCGGCGTCGGCGCCTTCATCGGCACCCTCGTGCTGGTGCGTGACGTCCGAGCCCTCGAGCGCCTCCGCTACACGGCCGGCCTCGCCGGCATCGCCCTGCTGCTGCTGCCCCTCGTACCGGGCGTGGGCCAGACGATCAACGGCTCCAAGATCTGGGTGTCGTTCGGCCCGGTCAACTTCCAGCCGGGCGAGTTCGCCAAGATCGCCCTGGCCGTGTTCTTCGCCGGCTACCTGAACGAGAAGAAGGAGCTGCTCCGGGTCAGCAAGGAGATCGGGCGTATACCCGTGCCCGACCCCAAGCACCTCGGCCCTGTGCTCGTGGCCTGGGGGGCCTCGCTGATCGTGATGGTCGCCGAGAGGGACCTCGGCTCGTCGCTCCTGTTCTTCGCCTTGTTCCTCGTGCTCATCTGGGTCGCCACCGAGCGCGCGTCGTACCTGGCGGTGGGCGCGTTGCTCTTCGCCGCCGGCGCCACGTTCGCCCACGCCCAGTTCGGCCACGTCCGCGAGCGGGTCGACATCTGGCTCGACCCGTGGCCCGTCGCGCAGGACGAGGGCTTCCAGGTCGTGCAGTCGGCCTTCGCCTTCGCCGACGGGGGCATCACCGGGCGCGGCCTGGGCCTCGGCGTGCCCGACAAGATCCCGGAGGTCGAGACCGACTTCATCTTCGCCGCCATCGGCGAGGAGCTCGGCCTGCTCGGGGCGGCCGCCGTGCTGATCGCGTTCCTGCTCATCATCGGCGCCGGCCTGCGCATCGCCACGCGCAGCTCGAACGGCTTCGAGCGCCTGCTCGCCACCGGCCTCACCACGCTGATCGGCCTGCAGGCGTTCATCATCATGGGCGGCGTCGTGCGCCTCATGCCCCTCACGGGCGTGACGCTGCCGTTCGTCTCCTACGGCGGCTCGTCGCTGATCGCCAACTTCGTGCTGATGGCGCTGCTGCTGCGCATCTCCGACGACTCCGTCCGCCGCGCGGAGGACCGACTCGCGGCCCTCGACCAAACCCAGATGGCGGGCTGAGACGTGGGCAGGCAGATCCGCAACCTCGGCGTGTTCCTCGTCGTGCTGTACGCGGCGCTGTTCGTGCAGATCAACCGCGTGACGGTGTTCGGTGCCGAGCAGCTGCGCGACAACCCGAACAACAACCGCGAGATCGAGCGCGACTTCGCCGCCCCGCGGGGCTCCGTCTCGACCGCCGACGGTGTGGTCATCGCCGAGTCGGTCGAGTCGACCGACCCCCACTCCCGCTTCGAGCTGCAGCGGGTGTTCCCGCTGAACGAGCGCTACGCCCACATCACCGGCTACTACGGCTTCTCGGTGGGCGCCAGCGGCCTCGAACGCGAGTACAACGACGAGCTGGCCGGCCGCACGATCGACTTCGACCTCCAGGACGTCGGCGACCTGTTCGTCGATCGCGAGCGCGTCGGCAACCTGACGCTGTCGGTCCGCGACGACGTGCAGCGGGTCGCCCAGGAGCAGCTCGGCGCGCGCGAGGGCTCGGTCGTGGCCCTCGACCCCCGCAGCGGGGGCATCTACGCCATGTGGTCGTTCCCGTCCTTCGATCCGAACCCGCTCTCGTCCAACGACCTGTCGGCGGCGGCCACGGCCGACAGCCAGCTCAACGAGGCCGAGGGCAACCCGAAGCTGTCCCGGGCCTACCAGGACCGGTTCTTCCCCGGCTCGACGTTCAAGGTCGTCACGGCGACCGCCGGGGTCGAGCGGGGCGGCGTGACCCAGAACGACCCCGAGTATCCCCAGGCCGACAGCTACACCGCCCGGGGAACGACACGCCCGCTCAACAACTTCGGCGGGCGCACGTGCGGCGGCACGCTGTTCATCATCCTCCAGCAGTCGTGCAACTCGGCGTTCGCCCAGATGGGCGTCGAGCAGGTCGGGCCCGACGGCATGGTGGCCACGGCCGAGGCATTTGGGTTCAACGACGACGATGTGCCGATCGACCTGCCGAGCCCCACCGAGTCGGTGTTCCCCACCGAGTTCGAGCAGGACCTCCCCCGGCTCGCCCAGGCCTCGATCGGCCAGAACGACGTGTCGGCGACGCCCCTGCAGATGGCCCTCGTAGCCGCCGCCGTCGCGAACGACGGCACGATCATGGAGCCCTACGTCGTGCAGGAGGTGCGCGACGACCAGGACGAGGTCATCGACGAGGCCGACCCGGACGAGTGGAAGACGGCGATGAGCCCGGCGACCTCGGCGCTCCTAGGTGAGGCGATGCAGTCGGTCGTGGCCGAGGGTTCGGCGGTCAAGCTCGATGACGGCCTCGAGGGCTACGAGGTCGGTGGCAAGACCGGCACCGCCCAGCTCGGCACCGACCCGCCCCGGTCCCACGCCTGGATCATCGGCTTCGCCGGTCCCCCCGGCGAGACGCCGCACGTGGCCGTGGCCGTCCTGGTCGAGGGCCAGCCCGGGGCCAGCGAGCAGACGGGCGGCGACGTGGCCGCCCCGATCGCCGCCGCCGTGATGCGCCAGGTGCTCGAGCCCGGCGCCGGAGCCGGGGGATGAGCCCGGTGAGACGTACGTGCTACGTGGCACGCGGTGAAACGGAGGGTTGCGAGCGGGGGTCTCACGTCGAGACCGGGCCGCTCCGCCCCGATCTCCTAACCTGAGGTCCGCAATGTCGCAGCAGGGACAGGTCATCTTCAACGGGCGCTACGAGCTGCACCACCGCCTGGGCCGTGGGGGCATGGCCGAGGTGTACCTGGCGCGCGACCAGCTCCTCGACCGCCCCGTGGCCGTCAAGGTGCTGTTCCCGGCCCTCGCCACCGAGACCGGCTTCGTCGAGCGGTTCCGACGCGAAGCCCAGTCCGCCGCCAACCTCAACCACCCCAACATCGTCAGCGTCTTCGACTGGGGCGAGGCGAACGGCACCTACTTCATCGTCATGGAGTACGTCGAGGGCCACACGCTGGCCGACACGCTGCGGGCCGAGGGGCGCCTCCACCCGGACCGCGCCGCCGAGATCGTGTCCGACATCGCCGGCGCCCTCGGCTTCGCGCACCGCAACGGCGTGGTCCACCGCGACGTCAAGCCGGGCAACGTCCTGATCACGCCCGACGGCGCGGTCAAGGTGGCCGACTTCGGCATCGCCCGGGCGCTGAGCGACACCTCCGACCAGAACCTGACCAAGACCGGGTCGGTCATGGGCACGGCCACGTACTTCTCGCCCGAGCAGGCGCGGGGCGCGCAGGTCGACCCCCGCAGCGACCTCTACAGCCTCGGTTGCGTGCTCTACGAGCTGATCACCGGGCGCCCTCCGTTCGCAGGCGACAGCGCCATGGCCATCGCCTACAAGCACGTGCAGGAGAACCCGGTCACTGCCCGCCAGATCGACCCGGCGCTGCCCGAGACGCTCGAGGCCATCACGCTCAAGTGCCTGGCGAAGAACCCCGACAACCGCTACCCCTCGGCGCAGGACCTCCGTGCCGACCTACGGCGCTACCTCGACGGCAACCGCATCCTGGCCGAGCCGGTGCTGGCGCCGCCGGTCGACCCGGCGGCCACGGGGCTCATGGCCCCCACCGCCTACGACGCCGCAGCGGCGGGCGCCGGCCAGGGCTACGACGATGGCTACTACGACGAGCCCTACGACGACTACTACGCCGAGGAGCCCGAGAAGAAGCGCTCGAAGGGCTTCCTCGTGGCGCTCGTCGTGCTGCTGCTCATCCTCGCAGGCCTGCTGTTCTTCCTGGCGACCAGCTCGGATGACGGCGACGAGACGCCCCAGGTGGCCGTGCCCGGGGTCGTCGGCCAACCCGAGGCCCAGGCGCGCTCCGCGCTCGAGGCCGAGGGCTTCGAGGTGACGACGGTCAGCGAGGCGTCCGACGAACCCGAGGGCAACGTCATCAGCCAGGACCCCGAGGGTGGCAGCCAGGCCGACGAGGGCTCGCAGGTCCAGATCACGGTCAGCGGCGGGCCCGACGCCGTGACGGTGCCGGACGTGACCAACAAGACCCAGGACGAGGCCACGACAGCCCTCGAGGACGCCGGATTCATCGTCGTCGCCGAGGAGGTGGCGAGCAACGACGTCGAGGAGGGGCGCGTCGTCTCGCAGAACCCGGCGGGCGGGTCGGAGGCGGCCCCCCAGTCGCAGGTCACGATCCAGGTGGCCGCCGGGCCCGAGACGGTCGCCGTCCCGGACGTAACCGGCCAGGACGAGGCGTCTGCGACGAACGCCCTCGTCGGCGCCGGCTTCCAGCCGCAGCGCTCGTCCGAGGCGTCCGGCGACGTCGAGGCCGGCCGGGTGATCCGCACCGAGCCGGCGGCCGGCACGCAGGTGGCGCCCGGATCGAACGTCACGATCGTCGTGTCGTCCGGGCCCGAGGACGTGGGCGTGCCCAACGTCGAGGGCCTCAGCGAGGACGCGGCCCGCAGCCAGCTCTCGCAGTTCAACGTGCAGGTGACGCAGCAGCGCACCGACGACGCGAGCCTCGACGGCACCGTGGCCAGCCAGACGCCGACGGCGGGCAGCGAGGCTGCGCCGGGCTCGACGGTCTCGCTCGTCGTCTGGCAGTTCGTGGAGAGCGAGGATCCCGGCCCGAGTCTCACCGTCCCGACGACACCCGGCGGCGGCGGTGGTGGCGGCGGCGGCTGAGTCGAGGCGGGGGGGCGGGTCCCTCTAGCCTCGCCGCTCATGGCACGCACGCTCGTCCTGCTCCGCCATGGCGAGAGCGAGTGGAACCTCAAGAACCTGTTCACCGGCTGGTACGACTCGGACCTCACGCCCAAGGGCGAGGCGCAGGCGTCGGCCGGAGGGGCCCTGATGGCAGAGCGGGGCATCCTGCCCGACGTCGTGCACACCTCGGTGCTGATCCGGGCGATTCGCACCGCCGAGATCTCGCTGCGGGTCGCAGGCCGATCGTGGGTGCCGGTGCGGCGCCACTGGCGGCTCAACGAGCGCCACTACGGCGACCTGCAGGGCAAGAACAAGGCCGAGACGGCCGCCGAGCACGGGGCCGAGCGGGTCAAGGTGTGGCGCCGGTCCTACGACGTCCCGCCGCCGCCCCTGCCGGCCGACGACGAGCGGAGCGCCGCGCGCGACCCCCGCTACGCCGAGCTGCCGCCCGAGGTGGTCCCGGCCACCGAGTGCCTGGCCGACGTCGTGGACCGCATGCTGCCCTACTGGTACGACGCCATCGTGCCCGACCTCGCCGTGGGGCGCGTCACGCTCGTGGCCGCCCACGGCAACAGCCTCCGGGCGCTCGTGAAGCACCTCGACGGCATCGCGGACGACGAGATCGCCGCGCTCGACATCCCCACGGGGGAGCCGCTCGTCTACGAGCTGGGTGACGACATGTGGCCCCTCGAGGCCAAGCCGGTGCTCGAGCGGTACCTGCGCTCCGCCGACGAGATCCGGGCCGCCGCCGAAGCCGTGGCCCGCCAGGCCGACGCCCGCTGAGCCCGGGCGCGCCCCGGAGCGCAGGCCGGCGCCCGCGCGCCGTGGCGCACCTCCGCGGACCTCAGGCGCCCGCTCTCACCGCGGGCCGAACCGGATGCTGACGTCGCCACTCGTGGCCAGCACGGGCCACAGGATGACGCCGAGGACGAAGCGGCCGATCTCGTCGGCGTTGTCGAACGTGTCGTAGCCGTTGTTCACGGCCACGAGGACACCGATGATCACCCAGATCAGAAGCAGCAACGGGATGCGAACCCGAGTCCTCATGTTTCCTCCCCTTTGACGTCCCAGCAACAGGTGCGGGCTGTCCTTCGGCCCGGCGGGAAACGCCTACCCCAGCGGGGGTAGAGCTAGCCCACCCACCTGCGGGCGGAATCAGAGGGCGTCGACGTCGGCTTCGCCGGTGCGGATGCGCAGAGTGCGCTCGGCCCGGATGACCCAGATCTTGCCGTCGCCGATCGAGCCCGTCTGGGCGGCCTTGCAGACCGCCTCGACGACGTGGTCGACCTCATCGGCGTCGGTGAGCACGTCGACGCGCAGCTTGGGGACGAGGTCGATGCGGTACTCCGCGCCCCGGTAGACCTCGGTGTGGCCGCCCTGGCGCCCGAAGCCCTTCACCTCGGTGACCGTCATGCCCGTGACGCCGGCTCCGACGAGCGCCTCACGCACGGCATCGAGCCGGTGCGGCTTCACGATGGCGGATATGACGACGACCACGCGGGCACCTCCGGCCGGTCACCTTGAGGCCGGCGCCGGGAATCTATCCGGTCCGCGGTCGCCACCCCCAGGGCGCGCAACGTGACACGCACCTCGACGAAATGCCCGGCGGCGCGGGCGCATGGGCCCTAGCGGATGAGCGCGCCGCTGCCCGTGCCGTTGCCGTTGCGCAGGGCGAGCACCTGGCCGGCGTCGGAGCGCTCGAGCAGGTAGCCGCGGGAGCGCACCGTGCGGATGGCGAGCTGCAGCGGCGAGAGCCGGCGACGCAGCCGCAAGACGTGCACGTCGAGGGCGTTGCGGCCCGGCGATCCGCCCGGCCAGCCCGATCGGGCCAGCGCGTCACGGCTCACCACGGCGCCGAAGCGGTCGAGCAAGGCCTCGGTGAGACGGGCCTCGACGGGCGGCAGCGACACCCACCTGTCGCCGACGCGCAGCACGCCGTCGTCGTCGAGCTCGGGCAGCGTGCTCGTGCCCGAGTCGGCACGGCGCCGCAGCGCCTCGACCCGGACCCGGAGGTCGATGTCGTCGGCCGGCAGGCGGATCCAGTCCTCGAGACCGTCGGAGGGGATGGGGGGTGCGCCTCGCTCGACCAGGAGGAGCCGCGGCTGGCCGCCACGACGAAGCTCTTCTCGCCGGCCTTCCTCGGCCGGCCAGTGGACGAGGGCCACCTCCACGGCCGGGACCGTAAACAGCCATGGTTTCGCAATTGTTACCGACGGATGAACCTCGCATAAGGTGCGCAAGCTTGCTACGGATAGTGGCCGGCGGGCAGCCCCCGGTCGCACTCCGTATGCTGCGCGGCCATGGCCCGTGAGCAGTACCTCGATCACCTCGCGTCGGTTCCTCTCTTTTCGGGGTTCACCAAGAAAGAGCTGCGCGACGTCGCCAAGGCCACCGTCGAGCTCACGCTCGACGAGGGCAAGGAGTTCGTGTCCCAGGGCGACGTCGGCCGCGAGGCCTTCATCATCGTCGAGGGCAAAGCCGACGTGATGCGCGGCGGCACCAAGATCGCCCAGCTCGGCCCGGGCGGCGTCGTCGGTGAGCTGGCCCTCCTCGACCACGGCCCCCGCACCGCCTCGGTCGTGGCGGCGTCGCCGTTGACCGTGCTCGTCCTAGGCCCGAGGGAGTTCTCCGGCCTGCTCGATGAGGTGCCCACGCTGACCCACAAGATCCTCGCGGCCCTTGCCAGCCGAGTGCGCGAGCTGGACAGCCAGAACTTCGGCTGATGGCCCGCCGGCGGTCATTGTTACCGCGCGGTAGCCGATTGAGCCCTCGGGATCCCCATTGGGTAACTTCCGCGGCGTGAGCACGCGCCGCGTCAAGCCAAACCAGCTCGCCATCGGTCTCGGCGTCGCCTTCGCCCTCGTCACCCTGGGGTCTGGCATCGCCGCCACGGTGCTGCAGTTCCACGACGACTCCGAGGTCCAGCGCGAGGTCTTCGGCAACATCCCTTCGGCGTGGAAACTGGTCTTCTACACCGTGCTGCCGATCGTCATCGTCTACGGCGGCGTCATCTTCGCCCAGCGGGTGCAGAACTGGGAGCGCGGCCAGCCCGACGACCGGCGCACCACGACTCGCAACATCGGGCGTCGCCTGAAGGACTTCCGGGCCGGCGTCTACATGCAGACGCTGCTGCGCGACCCGGCGGCCGGGATCATGCACTCGCTGATCTACTTCAGCTTCCTGATCCTGCTCGGCGTCACGACGGTGCTGGAGATCAACCACCAGCTGCCCGAGAGCGCCAAGTTCCTCCACGGCGACGTGTACCGGGGCTACGCCGCGGTCGGTGACCTGGCGGGCACCACGTTCCTGATCGGCGTGCTGTGGGCGATCGGGCGCCGCTACGTGCAGCGCCCCTACCGCATCCGCATCAAGTCGAAGCCCGAGCACGTCGTCATCCTCGGCACGTTCCTCGCCCTCGGTGTGACCGGCTTCGGCGCCGAGGCGTTCCGCATCGCCCTGGCCGGCCGGCCCGACTTCGAGCGGTGGTCCTTCGTCGGCTACCCGCTCTCGGGCCTCGTCGACGGGCTGGACGGGCTCGCCGGCTGGCACCAGGCCTGGTGGGTGGCGCACGTGGCCAGCTTCGTGCTGTTCCTCGTGATCCTGCCCGTCACGATGCTGCGCCACATGTTCACGTCGCCGCTGAACATGTACCTGCGCGATCGCGTGCGCCCCAAGGGCGCCATGAAGCCCATGCCGAACCTCATGGAGACCGAGCTCGAGAGCTTCGGCGCCTCCACGGTCGAGGACTTCACCTGGAAGCAGCTGCTCGACACCGACGCCTGCACGATGTGCGGTCGCTGCACGAGCGTGTGCCCGGCGCACGCGACCGGCAAGTCGCTCGACCCCCGCGAGATCGTGCTCAAGACCGGCGAGGTCATGGCGGCCACCGGTACTCCGCCGGTCTCCCCGCCGCTCGGCGTCGACCCCGAGATCACGATCGGCGCCGACTCGCTCTTCGAGCGGATCACGCCCGAGGAGGTGTGGGCCTGCACATCGTGCAAGGCCTGCGACGAGATCTGCCCGGTCAACATCGAGATCCTCGACAAGATCCTCGACATGCGGCGGTACCTGTCGCTGATGGAGTCGAACTTCCCTACCGAGCTGGGCAACGCCTACCGCTCGATGGAGAATTCGGGCAACCCGTGGGGCATGTCGCAAAACGACCGGGCCCAGTGGACCTCGAAGGTCGACGACATCGCCATCGTCGAGCCCGGGGACACCTTCGATCACGAGTACCTCTACTGGGTGGGCTGCGCGGGCAGCTTCGACGACAAGAACCAGAAGGTCACCGTGGCCATGGCCAAGCTGATGAAGCGGGCCGGCCTCGACTTCGCCATCCTCGGCCCGTCCGAGAACTGCACCGGCGACCCCGCCCGCCGCTCCGGCAACGAGTACATCTTCCAGATGCTGGCGATGCAGAACATCGAATCGCTCAACGGCATGGGTGTGACGAAGATCGTCACGCAGTGCCCGCACTGCTTCAACACGCTCCGCAATGAGTACCCGCAGCTGGGCGGCAACTACGAGGTCATCCACCACAGCCAGCTTCTCGAGGACCTCATCGAGGAGGGCAGGCTCGACATGTCCGAGGCCCGGCTCGAGGAGCGGGTCGTCTACCACGACTCGTGCTACCTGGGCCGTCACAACGACGTGTACCTGGCACCCCGCAAGGTGATCGGAAGCCTGGGCGGCATCGAGATCGTCGAGGCCGGCCGCAACGGCACCAAGGGCATGTGCTGCGGCGCCGGCGGCGCCCGCATGTGGATGGAGGAGACGATCGGCAAGAAGGTCAACGACGCTCGCAGCGAGGAGCTGATCGCCACCGGCGCCAGCCGCATCGCCGTCGCGTGCCCCTTCTGCTACATCATGATCGACGACGGGACGAAAGCCGCCGGCAAGGAGGAAGACGAGGTCAAGGTGGCGGACATCTCCATGCACCTGCTCGAGGCCCTGGAGGAGCGCGACGCTCGCCGGTACGAGGGCCTCGACCACGAGACGCTCACGGACTGAGGCAGGGGACGCCAGCACCTCCGGCCGGCCGCGGGTAAGCCCGGGCCGGAGGGCGCCCGGCGCGATCCGGGGACGCCCACGACGGTGCCCGCGGCCGGCGGCGGCGGGCCGGACGGGCCGCCACGCTGGTGCGGCGGCGCGACATCGGCAATGATCGTGATCCGGTCGCCGCCTGCCTCGCCGAGGCGGCCGTGGCCGGCGACACCCATGGGGACCACCGCAGGCACCGACGCCGAGCTGCTCGACAGGGCGCACGAGGGGGACGAGACGGCGTTCACCGCCCTCTACCGCCGCCACCACGCGGCGGTCCTCCGCCTAGCGGCCACCTACCGCCGCCGGGGCGAACCCGACGACCTCGTCGACGGGGCGTTCGGCGAGGTTGTGGCGCTGCTGCGCCGCGACGCCCGCCCGCCCGAGGCGTTCCGGGCCTACCTGTTCGCCACCGTGCGCCGGCTCGCGGGCCGCCATCCCGAGATCGCCCCGGCCGGCGTGACCGGCGAGGTGCCGGGTCCCGTGACCGCCGTGGCGGGGCGCCTGGCCCTGGGCGGCGCCGACCGGGCCATGACCAGCGCGGCGTTCGCGGCGCTCGCCGACCGCTGGCAGGTCGTCGTCTGGCACACGGCGATCGACGGCTGCGACGCCGGCTCGCTGGCCGACCGCCTCGGCGTGTCGCCGGCCGCGGCGGCCACCCTGGCCCGCCGGGCGGCCGACAAGCTGCGCCAGGCCTACGTCGACGCCCACCTGGCCGGGGCACCGCGGCCCGGGTGCGCGCCGCACCGGTCCCGCCTCGGCGCGCACGCGCGCGGCAGCCTCGGCGCCGACGAGGAGAGGGCCACGGCCGAGCACGTCCAGCGCTGCGACGCCTGCCGGACGCTGCTCGACGACCTCGACGTGCTCGACGACCGGCTGGCCCTCTCGGTCGTGCCGCTGTTCCCCGCCGCCCACCGGTCGGCCGCGGCCATAGGCGCCACGGCCCCGCTCGCCATCGGCGTGACCGGCCAGGAGGTCGCCCTCCACCTGCCGGACGGGGAGCCCCTGCCGTTCCGCTCGGCCGGGCCCCGCCACCTGGCCGCCGGGTCCGTGCGCCGCTGGGGCCGCCGGCTCTCGAGCGGCGAGCGCCCCGCCGCCGCCGCCACCGGCCGGCCGGCGCGCCCGGTCGTGGTGGCCGGGGCGGCAGCCGTCGTCGCCCTCCTGGCCGGCGTCGCGGTGGCCGGCTCCGCCCTCACCGGCGACGGCGGGTCCCCCCGGGCCTCGCACGTCGAGACCGCCGCGGACGCCGACCCGCCGTCACGGGTGACCGGGCGGCGCAGCAGCGAGGAATCCACCGCCACCGCCGGGGAGGCGACAACCACGGCGCCCGGCCCCGCGACCGCGGCCACCGAAGGTTCCCGCTCCCCCGGCGGCGTCACCGGAACACGCCCGCGACGGTCGACCACGCCGACGTCCCTCTGGCCGGGCTCCACGCCGACCTCCCTGTGGCCGGGGTCCACGTCCACCTCCGCCGGAACGGTCCCACCCACGCCGGCCACCACCGAGCCGCCGGCTACGACCGGTCCCCCGGCACCCACGACCCCGCCCGCCGACCCGCCGACGACCGAGCCGCCCGGGACGACCTTGCAGCTGGCGACGCCGGCCTGGTCGCCGACCGGGCCGAGCACCGGCACGCTGACGGTCGCGGTCGACTACCCCGTCCCGCTCGCCGAGATCGGCTCCCAGCTGCGCCCGCCGGACGCCACGGTCGTCGTCGTCGCGATCGACGTCACCGAGGGCGTCACCCTCGTGGGGCTGCTCGACGAACGCTGCTCCTCGCAGATGGGCACCGGCGGAACGTTCACCGGCGCCCTGTGCGCGCTGGCCGCCCCCGCGCCGGGTGACAGCACCGCCGTGCGGATCGACCTGGCGGTCGACGGGCCGGGGCGCCAGGCCACGGTGGGGGCGCGCCAGGGGACCACCTACCTCGGCACCAGCACCGTCGACCTCGTGATGGGCCCGACCGGCGACGAGGTTCCACTGGCGACGACGACGCCTCCGGGCTCGACGACGACCTCCGTCACGCCCACGACGCCATGAGGCCCACGGGCACGCACCCGCAGCGGTGCGTTCGGGTCACCCGGGGCCTGCGGGGGGGCCGCGCCGGGAACACGACGCCGCCCCGCAGACCTCACGACACCGGCGCTGACCCCCCGGGGTCGGGGTGGGCGCCGGTGGGTCCGCCGACCGGGGCCGGAGGCGTCGGCGTCGCGGCCGACGGTCTGTCCGGCCGGCCACGGCGGCGGAGTCGGGCGCGCGCGGCGCACGCCGGGAAGCACCCGTCCGGGGAGATGGCGCGGGTCCGCAGGCACGCCCGGTGGGAGCCGCGGTGAGTGGTGGGGGACCGACGGATGCCGCGGCCCCCGGGATGGCTCCGACACCACGCCGTCCCGGCGGCCGCCGGGCCGCCTTGGTACGCAGGGTTCCCGCCTCGTCCATGTCCGATGAGAGCGCCACCGTCGACATCCCGCTGGTCGTGGCGGCCAGCGGGGCCGACGCCACCGTGTCGGTCCTCCAGTCGGGCAGGATCGTGTCGACCCGGATCGTGCGGCTCGGCTAGTCGCGCCGGCGCTCTGGCCGCTCGCTGGTCGGTCCGGCGGCGGCGCCGTCGTCACCGGGGGCGGAAGTTCTCCCAGTAGCGGCTCGGGGTCGGGCCTCGCTGGCCCTGGTACTTCGAGCCGACGGACGACGAGCCGTAGGGGGCCTCGGCGGGCGTGGTCATCTGGAGGAAGCTCACCTGGCCGATCTTCATGCCCGGGTAGAGCGTGATCGGCAGGCTGGCCACGTTCGACAGCTCGAGGGTGATGTGGCCGGAGAAGCCCGCGTCGACGAATCCGGCCGTGGAGTGGATGAGCAGGCCCAGGCGGCCGAGCGAGCTCTTCCCCTCGATGCGGGCCACGAGGTCATCCGGCAGGCCGACGCGCTCGTAGGTCGAGCCGAGCACGAACTCGCCGGGGTGCAATATGAACGCGTCGTCGTCGTCGATCTCGATGAGCCGGGTCAGCTCTTCGAGGTCGCGCTTCACGTCGATGACCGGCGTCGTGTGGTTGAGGAACACGCGGAACAGACGGTCGAGGCGCAGGTCGACCGACGAGGGCTGGATCGCCGTGGGGTCGAGCGGATCGATGGCGATGCGCCCCTCGGCCAGCTCCGCACGGATGGTGCGATCGGACAGGATCACGGCCGACGACCCTAGTGGCCGGTGAGCAGGGCACTCGCGTTCGCCCCGGAGGGCGGCGCTCCCCCGCCCGGGGGACGGGGTCGGCGCGGTGCCGCTCGGGCGGGTGATCACCGCCGGGGCGGCGTCTGCCAGCATCAAGACATGCCCCGTGTGCGCCGCCTCCTCGCCCCGCTGTGGGCCCGCGCGACGTGGCGCGGTTGGACCCACCTGGTGCTGGGCGGGGCGCTGCTCATGCCGTTCTACTTCTTGGGCCTCGCCCTGGCGGCCTGGGTGAGCTCGGCCGTGAGCGGCGGTGGACCCCCCGGGGTGTGGCCCTTCGCGCTGTTCGTGCTGGTCCTGCCCGCTGTGGCGGCCGTGGGGTTCCTCGTGCCCGCGGTGCGGTCGCTCGAAGCCGTTGCCGCCCGGGACCTGCTCGACGCGCCGATCGACGACGTGAGCGCCGCCGGCTCATGGGCGGCGCGTTGGCGGACGGGGTTGTGGTTCTCGCTCCACCTGGCGGTGGGCGGCGTGCTCAGTGCCCTGTCCCTGGCCGTGCCGCCGGGTGCGCTCGTCCTCGTGACTTGGCCGTTCATCGGGCGGAACGGCTCGGCCTCGAACCTGCCGTTGGACGTGCCGACGGCGTGGGCGCCGCCCGCGGGTGTGCTGCTGATCGTCGTGCTGGTCTACCTGGTAGCGGGCGCGGGACACGGCCTGGCGCGGTTGGCGCCCGGGCTGCTCGGGCCCACTCCTGAGGACCGGGTCGCGGAGCTCGAGCACCAGGCCGAGGCACTGGCCGAACGCAACCGGCTGGCTCGGGAGCTGCACGACTCCGTGGGCCACGCCCTCAGCATCATCACCGTGCAGGCAGGGGCGGCGACCCGGGTGCAGGCGAACGACCCGGCATTCGTCGGCAACGCGCTCCGCCACATCGAGGAGGCGGCCCGCTCGGCGCTCGACGACCTCGACCACGTGCTCGGCGTCCTCCGGGCCGACGCCGAGGCGGTTTTGCGCCCCCAGCCGACGCTCGGCGACCTCGACCGGCTCGTGGCGGCGACCGTGGCGGCCGGTGCGGAGGTGTCCCCGTCGGTGACGGGGCCGGTGGCCGGCGTGCCGCCGGTCGTGTCGCGGGAGGCCTACCGCATCGTGCAGGAGGGCCTGTCCAACGCCCTGCGCCACGCCGGTCCCGTGCCGGTCGGGCTCACGTTGGTGGTGGGGGCCGACACCTTGGAGATCGCCGTCGTCAACCCGATGGGCCGGCCCGCGCCCGGCGGACGCGCCGGGGCGTCGCCGCCCTTCCGGGACGGCGACCGGTCGCGGACCGGCGGCGGCCGTGGCCTGGCCGGCATCCGCGAGCGGGTCACGGTGCTGCGAGGCCTCATGTCGGCGGGCGTGGTTCCGGTGTCGTCGCCGGGGCCATCCGTGCCGCGGCCCGGCCCGGTGGGGCGTTCCCGCCCGGCGGAGGCTTGGTCGGACCCGGGGACGGGGCGGTTCGACCCGGGAACAGCGCCGTCCGGCGCGGCGGCGCGATCCGGCGGCGTGTCGGTGGGGCGGTCCGGTCAGGAGGCTGGATCCGACCTGGCGGAGGCGCGGTCCGGCCCGGCCGAGGCGCGGTCCGGCCCGGCCGAGGCGCGGCTTGGCCCGGCCGAGGCGCGGTCCGGCCCGGCCGAGGCGCGGCTTGGCCCGGGCACGGCACGCTCTGACCTGGCGGTGTCGGCATCGGCTGGTGGATCGGCCGCCGAGGCGTCCCAGGTGTGGCGGCTGCGGGTGTCCCTGCCGCTACGGTCGCCGCGATGACCGCGACGGTGCTGCTCGTCGACGACGAAGCCCTGATCCGGGCCGGGATGCGGGCCATCATCGACGCCGAGGATGACCTGACGGTGGTCGGCGAGGCCGGTGACGGCGACGAGGTCGTGCCGCTCGTCCGGTCGCTGCGGCCCGACGTCGTGCTGATGGACGTGCGCATGCCCGAGGTCGACGGCATCGAGGCCACCCGACGCCTGGTCGAAACCGTCGAGTCGCCGCCCCGGGTGTTGGTGGTGATGACGTTCGAGATACGACGAGTACGTCTACGACGCTCTGCGGGTGGGGGCGAGCGGCTTCATGCTCAAGCGGGCGCGTCCGGCCGACGTCGTGCACGCGATCCGGCTGGTCGCCGGGGGCGAGTCGCTCTTGTTCCCTGCGGCCATTCGCTCCCTGGCGTCGGCCCACGGGAGCGACCAGCGGACCAACTGGGTCGAGAAGGCCCAGTTCACCGACCGCGAGGCCGAGGTGCTGCGGTTGATGGCGACGGGCCTGTCGAACGCCGAGATCGCCCAGCAGCTCTACGTGAGTCTCAAGACCGTGAAGACCCACGTGGGCAACGTGCTGGCGAAGCTTCAGGCCCGGGACCGAACCCAGGCGGTGATCACGGCGTACGAGTCCGGCTTCATCACCCCCGGGTGACGTTCGCTAGTCTGCGGGCGGCACCGCGCGGGTGTAGTTCAATGGCAGAACATCAGCTTCCCAAGCTGAGAATGCGGGTTCGATTCCCGTCACCCGCTCTCGGACGACCCCCGCCCAGGTCACCGGCACTCGCCGGCATTTCCGCCAGGCGGCACGCCGAAGGGCCGAAACCG
>Ga0126307_10000811_pt1 | contig 20588 bp, 18 predicted proteins | sample Plot28_FD_89955 | JGI IMG/M metagenome (GOLD analysis project Ga0126307, IMG submission 89955) | Serpentine soil microbial communities from UC McLaughlin Reserve, CA, USA - Plot28 | ecosystem: Environmental > Terrestrial > Soil > Grasslands | place: USA: UC McLaughlin Reserve, Lake County... | reverse complement strand
GTTCTTCGCCGCCGTCGACGACGTGCTCACCGGGCGCGCGCTGAGCGTTCCCGCGCCGCGCGAGGAGGCGGCCGGGCCGGTCGCTGCGACGCCGGCGCCCGGGGTCTTCACCGCGCCCCCGGCGCCGGCCAGGAACGGCCTGGGCGGTGACGACTTCGTACACGGCGCGGTGTTCGGCGCCCTGGTCGCTCTGGCCGGGGTGCTGGTGGGCGGCCTGGTCGCCCGCCGCCGCCAGCTCTGACCCTTGCGCGGACCGTCGGGGATTCCGCCTGATGATCAGGCGGATCCCCCGACAGTCGGGGGCTCGGGTGCCGTGCGGTCGGTGCGACGGGCCGCGACGTCGTGCGCCGGTCGGCCCTGGCGCCCGCCGCGGCGCTCGAACCGGGTCGTGGCGCGCCAGGGCGGCTCGCCGAGGGCCAGCCCGGGAGTGGTCGCCAGGACGTCCCGGGCCTCCAGGGCGTACGCCGCCATGTCGGTCGCCAGGTGCACGGTGCCCCCGTCGACCAGCCGGTCGGCCACCAGCGCGGCGAAGGCGGGGGTCACCAGCCGCCGCTTGGCGTGGCGGGTCTTGGGCCACGGGTCGGGGAAGAAGACCCGGACCACGGCGACCGAGGCTGCAGGGAGCATCTCGGCCAGCAGGACCCGGGCGTCGCCGTCGGCGACCCGCACGTTGGTCAGGCGCCGGCGCTCGACCAGCCGCAGCAGGTTGCCCTGGCCGGGGGTGTGCACGTCGACGGCGAGCACGTCGTGGTCGGGCTGCGCGGCTGCCATCTCGGCGGTCGCCTCGCCCATGCCGAACCCGACCTCGACGACCAGCGGGGCGACCCGTCCGAACAGCGCGGGCAGGTCGAGCCGACGACCGTCGACCCCCAGCCCGAGCTGCGGCCAGAGCCGTTGCCGCGCGTCGGTCTGGCCCGGCGTCACCCGGCCCGAGCGGCGCTTGAACGTCCGCACGCCCGGTGGGTGCGTTGCCGCCGCCGGGTCGCTGCTCACCTGGCGATCCTCCCAGGCGGGAGGCACGATGACGGGCATGCCCTCGGGGACCCTCACCCGCCGGTGCCCGGCCGCGGTCTGCGCGCTGGTCCTCGTCCTCACCGGCTGCACCGGATCGGACGGCGGAGGCGGCGGGTCGGACCGTGCCGGCGGCACCGGCTCGTCCGCTGTCTCCTCGACGGCGCCGTCGACGGCGAGCCCGTCTCCCGAGAGCAGCAGTGCCCGGGAGAGCGGCAGCGCCCCGGCGACCGCGGCGGTGCCGCCGGCGGCGAGCCAGGTGTCGATCCCCGGCCTGATCGAGCGCGACTACGACGGCCGGGGCCTGCGGCTCGGCCGGGTGCTGACCCGGACCGGCGACTACGTGCGGCAGGCGGCGACCTACCGCAGCGACGGGCTGCGCATCTCCGGCGTGATGAACATCCCGAGCGGCAAGGGACCGTTCCCGGTGCTCGTGCTGCTGCACGGCTACATCGACCCGGCCTACTACGTGACCGGCCAGGGGCTGATGCGCGAGCAGGACTACCTGGCCCGCGCGGGCTACGCCGTGCTGCACATCGACTACCGCAACCACGCGGGCTCCGACGACGACCCGACCGCCGAGCGCCGGCTCCGTCTCGGCTACACCGCCGACACCATCAACGCCGTCCTGGCCGTCAAGCGGTCGGGCATCGCCCGGCTCGACGGCGACCGGGTGGGGCTGCTCGGCCGGTCGATGGGCGGGGGAGTCACCTACAACGCACTGGTCACCCGTCCGGGCCTGGTCAAGGCGGCCGTCGTGTTCGCACCGGTCAGCTCGCGGACCGCCGACAACTTCAACCGCTGGATCCGCGACGACCGGTCCGGGCTCGCAGGGCAGATCACCCGCCGCCACGGCACGCCGCAGGGGAACCCGGGGTTCTGGCGCGAGGTCAGCCCGCGGCCCTACTTCGACCGGGTCACCGAGCCGGTGCTGATCCACCACGGGACCTCCGACGACTCCTGCCCGATCCGCTGGACCCGGGCGTCGTACGCCGCTCTGCAGGAGGCCGGCGCGGATGCCCGGCTGCTCGTCTACAAGGGCGAGGAGCACGCGTTCGGCCCGCAGTGGCCGCTGTCGATGCGCCGCACCGTGCGCTTCCTCGACCGTGCGATGGCGGCCTGAGCGCCGGTCGACGTGGCACAGTGACGGGATGAAGGCGTTCACCGTTGCCGCCGTCCAGCTCGCCCCGCTGCCCGGCCCGCTGACGGCCGAGTCGGTGAAGGGCAATGTCGCGAAGGCGGCCGACTGGGTCACCCGCTGCGTCGATGCCACCGGCGCCGAGCTCGTCGTCCTGCCGGAGTCGGTGACGACCGGCTTCACGCCCGGGGTCGGGCCGGAGGAGCTGTGGGACCTGGTCAGCGAGGTGCCCGGGCCGGTCGTCGAGCCGCTGCAGGAGACCGCCCGCCGGCTGGGCGCCCACGTCGTCGTCGGCACCTACGAGCGTGGCACCGAGCGCGGCGTCGTGCACAACGCCTCGGTGCTGCTCGGCCGGGACGGCGCGGTGCTCGGCACCTACCGCAAGACGCACCCGTTCTGCACCGAGATGCGCTCCCGCGGCGGCTGGGTGACACCGGGCGACGAGGTCAGCGTCGTCGAGACCGACCTGGGCCGGATCGGGCAGATCATCTGCTTCGACGGCGACTACCCGGAGCTGTCGCGCATCACCGCGCTGCGCGGTGCCGAGGTGATCGTGCGGCCGTCGGCCCTGCTGCGCTCAGCCGACATCTGGGAGCTCACCAACCGGGCTCGTGCCTACGACAACCACGTCTACCTGGTGGGTGCCAACGCGACCGGCGTCGATCCGGGCGGTGTCCTGTACTTCGGCAACTCGATGGTGGTGACGCCCGTGGCCGAGGTCGTGGCACGCGCCGCGAGCCACGAGTGCTGGGTGAGCGCCCGGCTCGACCCGGCGACAGCGATGGCGTCGCTGACCCCGGGCTCGAGCGTTCCGCAGGTGTTCGACCACCTCGCCGACCGCAACCTGGACCTGATCGCGCGCTACGCCGACGACCTGGTGCGGCCGGCGGCCACGTCGTTCCCCCATGCGGAGCCCCACGGGGAGCCGGTCGACTAGCACGGTTGAATGGCCGCCATGACCCCCACCCGTCGGCTGCGGATCGGGATCGACACGGGTGGCACCTTCACCGACGTCGTCGCGCTGGACACCGGCAGCGGCGAGGTGGTCACCACCAAGACGCCGTCGACTCCGGCCGACCCGGCCGACGGCTTCATGGACGCCGTGCACAAGGTGCTCGACCTGCTCGGCGCCAAGGGGTCCGACGTCGAGTCGGTCAGCCACGGCACCACGGTGGCGACCAACCAGCTGCTCGAGGGCAAGGTCGGAGACCTCGGGCTGGTCACCACCGAGGGCTACGAGTTCATCCTCGAGATCGCCCGGCAGAGCGTGCCGGACGGCTACGGCAACTCCTACTTCTGGGTCAAGCCGCCCCGCATCGTCCCCGCCGACCGGGTGCGCACCGTCGGCGGCCGGCTGGACTTCCGCGGTGACGAGGTCCGCCCCTTCGACGAGACCGGCGCCGTCGAGGTGGCGCGCTGGTTCCGCGACCATGGCATCGACACGATCGGCGTCTGCTTCCTGCACTCCTACGCCGACCCGGCGCACGAGCACCGGATGCGCGAGGTGCTGCGACGCGAGCACCCGGAGGCGGTGGTGTCGCTGTCCAGCGACGTGCTGCGGGAGTACCGCGAGTACGAGCGCGCGGTCACCACTCTGGTGGACGCCGCGGTCAAGCCCCGGATGTCGTCGTACGTCGCCAGCATCACCGGCCGGCTGCACGACGTGTGCCGCACCGAGGCCGGTGGGGCGCCGTGGTACGTCATGAAGTCCAACGGCGGGGTGCTCTCCGCCGACGAGGTCGTCCACCAGCCGATCACCACGGTGCTGTCCGGGCCCGCGGCCGGTGCCCTCGGCGCCGCGCTGTTGGCGGCCGACGCCGGCTTCGACCGGGTGCTGACCTGTGACGGCGGCGGGACCTCCACCGACGTGTCGGTCGTCGTGGACGGCCAGCCGACGCTCACCACCGAGGGCACGATCGGCAGCTACCCCAGCAAGATCCCGATGATCGACATCGTCACCGTCGGCGCTGGGGGCGGCTCGGTCGCCTGGGTGTCGCCCGAGGGCTCGCTCAAGGTCGGTCCCCGCTCGGCGGGCGCCGACCCGGGCCCGCTCTGCTACGGCCGCGGCGGCACCGAGCCGACCGTGACCGACGCGCATGTCGTCCTCGGCCGGATCCCCCCGCACCTGCTCGGCGGCGAGATCCCGCTCGACGTCGAGGCGGCCCGCGCCGGGCTGCGCGACCTGGCGCAGCGGCTGGGCCTGGACCTCGAGCGCACCGCCACCGGCATCCTCGAGATCTCGGCCTGGAACCAGGCCAACGCCCTGCGCCAGGTGACGGTGAAGCGCGGGCTGGACGTGCGCGACTTCACGATGGCCACCTTCGGCGGCTCGGGGTCGCTGCTGCTGTGCCGGCTGGCAGACGTGCTCGGGCTGGCCGGCGTGCTGGTTCCACGCGACCCGGGCAACGTGTCGGCGTACGGCCTGCTGACCGTCGACGTGCGCAACGACTACGTGCGTACGGCGGTGAGCCGGCACGCCGACCTCGACCCGGTGGCCCTGGCGGACCACTACGCCGACCTGCAGGAGCAGGCGGCCGCCAGTCTGGACCGCGAGGGCTTCGGCCGGGACCGGCAGGTGCACCGGCGCAGCGCCGACCTGCGCTACGCCGGCCAGGCCTTCGAGGTGCGGGTGCCCGCGCCGGAGGGTCCGGTGGACTCAGCGTGGGCCGACCAGGTGGCCAAGGCGTTCCACGACGCCCACGAGCAGCTCTACGGCTACGCGTTCCGCGACGACCCGCGCCAGCCGGTCGAGTGGGTCAACCTGCGGGTCTCGGGCATCGGTCCCATCGACCGGCCCCGGCCGCGGGAGATCGCGCGTCGCGAGGGCGGCCCCGAGCGGGCCCTGACGGGGGAGCGGCCGGTGTTCTTCGACGACGAGTCCGGCTGGGCGCAGACGCCCGTCTACTGGCGACCGGACCTGGCGCCCGACGACGTGGTCGACGGGCCGGCCGTGGTCGAGGAGTTCGGCTCCACGGTGCCGGTGCACCCCGGGTTCCGGGCCGCCGTCGACCGGTTCGGCAACCTGCTGGTGCGGAGGCAGGGATGAGCGGCGTGGACCCCGTCCTCCTCGAGATCGTGCAGGGGTCGCTGGCTGCGATCGAGCTCGAGGTCGAGACCGCGATCGGCCGGACCGCTCGGTCGCCGATGATCCGCGACGCTCACGACTTCCGGGCCGGCATCCACGACCGCCACCTGCGCAAGCTCACCGGCCGGTCCTACTCCGCGCTGGTCCACCCGGTCGCGCGGGACTTCCCGCTCGACACGATGCGGCCGGGGGACGTGTTCTTCCACAACGACGTCTACCTGTCCGAGGGCGGCATCGGGCACCTGCCCGACCTGTGCGTCACGGTGCCGGTCTTCGTCGAGAGCGACGGGGGGCCGGAGGTGGTGGCCTTCGTCCAGGCGTTCGGCCACCACGACGACATCGGCGGAGCCGTGCCCGGGTCGATGCCCTCCACGGCGACCTCCGTCTTCGAGGAAGGGCTGATGGTCCCGCCGATCCGGCTGTGGGCCCAGGGCGTGCGCAACGACGCGGCGCTGCGCATCATGACCCGCAACTCCCGGATGCCCGACTCGCTAGCGGCCGACCTCGACGCCGAGTGCTCAGCGTGTCTCATGGGGTCCCGCAGGCTGGGCGAGCTGTTCGCACGGTACGGCCGGGAGACCGTCGAGGCCTGCTTCGACGCCATCATCGACAACACGACGCAGACCTACCGGCGGGAGGTGCTCTCGAAGATCCCGGACGGGACCTACGTCTGGGAGGACTACGCGGAGCACGACGGCGTCGACGAGCCGCGGCTGCACGCGCAGCGCATCACGCTCACGATGGACTCGTCCCGTGATGTGCCGCTCGTGCTCGACTTCACGGGTACCTCGCCGCAGGCCAAGGGGCCGATCAACCACTGCGGCGACTACGCCGACGGCAACTTCCTCAAGAAGTGGCTGGCGCCGATCCTGCGCAACCTGGCCGATACCCCGGAGCGGATGGCCGAGCTGGACGTCAACGAGGGCATCGTGCCCCTGGTCGAGATGCGCTTCCCGCCGCCGGGCACGCTGCTGACCCCGGTCTTCCCGGCACCGACCAACGCCCGCACCTTCGTGATCCTGCGGCTGCTCGGCGTCCTCGCGGGTGTGGTCGCCAAGGCGGTCGACGGCCGGATGCCCGCCGACCAGGAGACCATCCGCTACACCGGGGTCTACGGGCTGGACCGCGACGGTGGCCCCTACCTGATGCGCGAGGTGCTCGGCGGCGGGTCGGGCGGGCGCTACTACGCCGACGGTGAGGACACCATCCACGTGGTGCCCGACTCACGGAACCTGCCCACGGAGTTCACCGAGTCGCGCTTCCCGTTCCTGGTGGAGCGGCTCGGGCTGGCGGTCGACTCCGGCGGCCCCGGCCGGTTCCGGGGCGGCCTCGGCTACGAGAAGCACATCAGGATGCTGCGCGACGCGCACTTCATGTCGATCGCCGACCGCTCGATCCTGGCCTGCTGGGGGGTCAAGGGCGGCCGGGCCGGTCAGCCGTTCCAGGTCACGATCGACCCGGGCGGCGCCGAGGAGCGCGACGTCGACGCGCTGGCCGACGCCGAGCCGGTGCGCGCCGGTCAGCTGATCCGGATCCGGACGACCGGTGGCGGCGGCTGGGGCGACCCCCTGGACCGGCCGGCCGAGCAGGTGCTGCGAGACGTGCTGTGGGGCAAGGTCTCGACCAGCGGTGCGCTCGACGACTACGGCGTGGTGGTGGCGTACGACGACGTCGAAGCGTTCGTCGACGCACCGGCGACCCAGGAGGTGCGGGCCGAGCGACGGGCGCGACGTGCCGGTGACGAGCCCTTCTTCGACCGGGGGCCCGGCTACGCCCGGCTCTCCGGCGGTGCGCGCCACGCCGAGGTCGACCTGCTGTGACCGGGGCCGGGCCCGGCCGGTCTACAGGTCGCAGACGGCCGCGTCGTCGCCGCCGTCCCCGGGCTCCAGCGGGGACTGCCCGACGTCGCGGGGGATCAGGCCGGTCAGCACCGGGGAGACCTGGAACGCCCGGTTCGCGCCGGCATTCGCGTCGGCGGGAGTGCAGTCGAGCGGCGTGATGCCGTGCACGTGGGCGGTGGCCGACGGGGCCGCGGCCAGACCGCCGGCAAGGAGCAGGGCGCCGATCGAGACCGAGCTCAGCAGCTTTCTCATCATCTGCTCCGATCTGTACCGGTGGTTCCTCACGCAAGCACCGGAATCTGAAGCCGTCAAGGTGTCCGTAGGACGACCGCACCGGTCCAGCTCGTCGCCATCGACGTCGACCTCGTCCGTTCGCGGTCGCCGAGGCGGAACGTCCGGCTCGAGGCCGTGATCCGCGACTGATCCGCCTCGAGCAGCACCGCGTCGTCGGCCACCGCACGCAGCTCGATGGTCGCGATCTGGTCGGGTGTCAGGTCGGTGCTGCCGACAACCGTCGCGTCCTCGCCCGGCAGCACTGACCACCGCGCCAGCGTCTGCGGCTCCCGGCCGTCCCGCGGGACCGCGACCAGCCGGTAGGTCTTGCGCTCGGCCGGGTCGGTCCAGGTGGAGGAGTCGACCCACCGGCAGACCAGTGACACCTTGGTCCCCCAGTCGACGGGCGTGAGCTCGAGCGTCCCGGTGACGGCAGCCGGGCGTACCTCGGTCATCGCGACCGTCGTCCCGGCCGGCCCGCCGGGCCCGCCCTGCGGCACGACGGCGATGGCCACGGCCACCGCGGCAGCAGCCACGGCACCGGACGCGACCAGCCGCAACGAGCGCCGACGCCGCTCCTTGCGCGCGGCCCCGACCACCCGGCCCAGCAGGAGGTCGGGAAGCGGCTCCCGGTCAACCTCGGGCTGCAGGACCCGGTCGAGAGGCACCCTGTCCAGCAGGACGGTCATGCCGGAGAGCTCGGCCACCGACGCGGTGCACCGCTCGCAGTCCACCAGGTGCTCCTCGAAGGCCCGGCGCTCGTCCGGGGTGAGCGCACCCATGACGTAGGCGGCGTCGTCCTCGAGGAACGGGTCCGCGCTCTCGAAGCCCCCGCCGCCGCTGGTGCTGCCGGTCATGACGTCACCCCCATCTCCTGCATGGTGAGCCGGAGTGCCCGCAAGGCGTAGTGGGTGCGGGACTTGACGGTGCCGACCGGGATCCGCAGCGCCTCGGCGGCCTCGGACGTGGAGCGGCCCCGGTAGTAACACTCCACGATGACCTCCCGGTGCTCCGGCGTGAGCCGGTCGAGGGCTTCGGCGACGATCCATGTGTCGAGCATCGAGTCCACCTGGTCGACCTGGGTCTGTTCGGGCGGCTCGTCCACGCTCAGCTCGTGTCGCGACCGGGCGCTGCGCCACTCGTCCACGACGATCCTCCGGGCCACGGTGAACAGCCAGGCGCGGGCCGATCCCTGCTGCTCGTCTAGGACCGACGGCTTGCGCCATGCCCTCAGCATCGTCTCCTGCACGACGTCCTGGGAACGGGCCCGGTCACCGCCGGTGAGACGCAGGACGAACCACCACAGCGACGCGGCGTAGCGGTCGTAGAGGGCGCGCAGCAGCTGCTCGTCACGATCGGATGCGGTCATCGCCACGCTCCCTACACGGAACAGCAGACCACCCGGTTCATCGCAGGGCCAGCACGGTGGTTCGTCTCAGCCGCCGGTCACCGTGAACCACTATCCGGGCGACGCCGTGGTAGCCGCCGACACCACGACCCTTGGAGGACCCATGACCCGGCTGACCACCACGACCCGCGCCGCTGCCGCCGCCGTCGCCACCGCGACCGCCGCCGGCGGGCTCTTCCTCAGCTCACCGGGCGCTGCCGCCGACCAGGGCGGCCGCGAGGAATCCGTCGACGTCCAGGTGCTGGCCCCGAGACCGGGCAGCAACGCCGGCATCTCCGGCAGCGGCTGGTTCATCGACCTGGCGATCGACTTCGCGACCACGGACCTCGCCGCCACCGGCTTCACCGGTGTGCAGCTCACCGGCCCGGGAGGCCACAACAACATCCCGCCGGCTCCGGGCGCGTTCGGCACCGGCCACGACGACCGGCTCCCCGGTCTGGTCGTCCTGGCGAGCACCACCTCGTCGGCCTTGCCGGGCTTCTCGGGACCCGGCACCAACCTGGCCGGTCTCTTCAACCTGACCGGCGTCACCGACCGGTCGGACGAGGGGACCGAGCTCTCGGACACCTGGCTGGTCGGAGCCCCCGTCGCCGGCAGCGGCGTGGACTCGGTCCTGACGGTGGCCGTCGTCGACGACCTCGACCACGACGGCGTCTACGACGACGCCCCCGACGTGGTCCAGGACACCAATGGCGACGGTCGCATCGACCGCCGGGACGTGCAGGCGCTCGGCCTCGCCTCGCACGTCGTGCGGGTCCCGTTCCACGTCAACGGCGCCCCGGCCTGACCCGACCGCACGTACGACACAGATCCCGCACCGCCACACACCACCACGCACAAGGAGAGAAATGTCGACCACCGACTCGCGGATGACCGGAACGATGTCCGAAAGCATGACCGAGAGCGCCACCGACCTCCCGCCGCCCACCCTCGGGCCTCTCACGCACGTGGCGCTCACCGTGCGCGACCTTTCCGTGAGCGTCCCGTGGTACGAGCGGTTGGTCGGCTCCGGCCCGGTGCTCGACGAGGACACCGGACCCTTCCACCACGTGGTCTTCGCGGTCGGGGGGACCTTGCTCGGTCTGCACCTCTTCCCCGGGGATGAAGGCGCCGACGAGTTCGACCCGCGGCGGCCGGGGCTCGACCACGTCGCGTTCCTGTCGCCCGACCGGGCCACTCTCGACGCGTGGCGGGACCGGCTCACCGGGCTCGGGATCGTGACCGGTGAGGTCGTCGACGCGCACTACGGGTCCGGCCTGGCCTTCAAGGACCCCGACGGTCTCGCCCTCGAGATCTTCGCGGCGGCGGGCTGAGCGAGGACGTCGGGTGCGCCACGACGGGGCGCCGGCCGGGTCACCCGAGAGGGACCGACCCGGTCGGCGCCATCGTCGCTGCGTCACCGGCCACCACCCCGGCCTCGCCGACGGCGAAGACGAGGTCGCCGTCGGTCAGCACCCGGGTCGACCAGCTGCCCGGCGCGAGGTCCATCCGGCCGGCCAGCCGCAGCCGGTCGCCGTCGACCGTGACGGCGAGGGCCTCGTCCCGGTACCTGCCCGAGGGGTCGCCGTAGGACGCAAAGGCGAACGTCGCCTGGCGCCGGCCGGGGTCGAACGTGAAGGCGCGGCTGTCGTCCAGGGCGGGTGACCAGCCCGGGCCGAGGTGCAGCCGGTCGACCCGCCGTGGCGCCGAGAGGTCCGAGACGTCGAAGAGAGAGAGCTGCATGCCGGTGATCCGGCCGTCGGCGTCCGCGTCCTCTCCCAGGCCGAGCAGCAGGTCGTCCCCGACCGGGTGCAGGTAGGTGGAGAACCCGGGGACCTTCAGCTCGCCGAGCACCCGGGGCCGGCCCGAGAGGTCGAGCAGGTAGAGCGGGTCGGTCTGACGGAAGGTCACGACGGCGGCGATGTCGCCGAAGTAGCGCACCGCCCGGATCTGCTCGGTGCGGCCCAGCCCCTCGAGCCGGCCGGTCTCCACCAGCCGCCCGTCGTCCTCGGCGAGGCGGACAACGATCGACGACGTGTCGCGGGCCCGGTCGCCCTCCCATGGCGGCTGCCGGGTCGTGGCGACCCGCAGGTCACCCTCGTGGCGGGAGAGCGCCCAGCGGCCCATGACGTAGCCGGGCACCGTCCCGGTGCCGACGTAGCCGGTGCTGGTGGACCCCGTCGTGTCGAACGCGTGCAGCTCGGTGCTCACCTCGTCGGCGACGGTGCTGCCGGCGGCGTCGGCGGTGCCGCGGCGGCCCGCGGGGACGGCAAAGTCGACCGCCGGCCCGCCGACCGCCGGCCCGCCGACCGCCGTGGTGCCCCAGCGGCTGGTGGCGACGTAGAGGCGGTCCGCAGCGGCATAGACCAGGTCCCCGTCCGTGGTGAGGGCGGTGCGGTCGGTCGCCGCGAGGTCGTCGCCGGGGCGCAGCGTGCTGATCAGCAGGGTGGCCGCACCGGCCGCGCTGCGGGCGTGGGACGTCTCCTGGCAGCTCACGGCCGGGCCGCTCTCGAGCACCCGGCCGTCGGCGCCGCGGCGCTCGACCTGGGGGAGCACGTCGTCCAGCGCGAGGTCGGCGACGATCGCCCGGTTGACGGCCAGTGCCCGGGACTCGCGCGCGTCGCCAGGGCGCATCGGGTAGGTCATGGGCAGGCTCGGCCGCGAGGTCGTGACCAGGCGCACGGTCCCGCCGACCAGCCGGGCGCTGACGTACTGCCCGTCCAGGACCGCCTGCTCGAGCACCCGCGGCGGCTGGTCCGTCAGGTCGACCAGCACCAGACGGGTCGTCGGGATCCCCGGCCGGAACAGGCGCGTGTCGACGTCGCCGGTCCCGTCGACCGTGACGGTCGGCTCGACCGCGTCGTCGCGGTACGACGGCACGACGACCAGCGCGCGGTCACCGTCGAGGAGCAGCTCACCGCCGTACGACCGCCCGTCGCCCACCTGCACCGACCCCAGCACGACCGGCTCCGGGGCGGCGCTCAGCACGCGTAGCCGGTCGCCGGTGAGGACGACGAGGCGACCGTCGGCGAGCTTGACGAGGTCCGGCTCGTCGATGCCCTGCTCCTGCAAGTTGGTGCCCGTGGGTCCGCTGCCGACAGCGTCGCCGGAGGCGCCCTCGGAGTCGGCCGTCGCGGCGGAGTCGCGGGCCGCCGCGACCGGCCAGCCGCCGCCGCCGACACCCCAGGCGGTGACCGTGGCGGCGAGCTCGGTCCGGTAGCGGGTGAGCATCTCGGCGCAGCTGCCGTAGGCGACCAGCCCCGCGGCACGTGCCTCCGGAGCGGTCGAGGGCAGCAGCTGGACACCGCCCAGGCCCAGCACGGCGACGGCCGCCAGCGCGCTTGCCACGAGCGTCCTGCGTCGGTCCATGTCGAGCCTCCCGCCGGTCAGGGTCAGCGGTGAGACGCGCCCGATCAGTGGCCGGTTCCACACCGGCTCATGCGGCACCGCCCTCGATGCGGCCGTCATCGCCGCTGTCGTCGATCTCGTCGACCAGCTCGTTGGACACCACCTCGTGGCGGGTGAGATAGGCCGACACCACCGACTGGGCGGTGGCCACGACGGGCAGTGCGAGCAGTGCTCCGATGGGCCCGACCAGGGCAACGCCGGCGATCGCGGCCACGAGGCCCAGCGCCGGGTGCACGCGCATGGTGTGGGCGCTCAGCGGCGGCGACAGGATGTAGTTCTCCACCTGCTGGTAGACCACGATGAACGCCAGAGTGAGCAGGGCCGTACGCGGGGACTCGCCGAGCGCCACGGCGACGGGAAGTGTCCCGGCCAGATAGGTCCCGATGGTGGGGATGAACTGGGAGACGAGACCGACCCAGATGGCGAGGGTCACGGCGAACGGCACGTCGAGCACCGTGAGAGCGATGGCATGGACCACGGCCGAGATCACGGCCAGTGCGCTGCGGTAGTAGACGTACCCGGCGGTGCGGTCGATTGCGATCTCCCACGCCCGCAGCACCTCCTCCTGCCGTGGGGCCGGCAGCAGGGAGCAGACCGACCTGCGGAGCAGCGGCCCGTCCTTGGCGAAGAAGAAGGTCAGCGTCGCGACGGTGAGGACCTGGAAGAGGACGCCGAGCACGGTCGCCCCGAGACCGAACGCCCCGCCGACGAGGGAGCCCACCAGGTCGCTGGTCCGGCCCGCGGTCCGCGCCACGTCCTGACTGCTGATGTCGACGCCGAGCTCGGTCTCGAGGTAGTCGGCGACCTGGTGGCTGTAGGCGGGAAGCGCATCCACGAGGTCGGCGACCTGGCGCGCCACCAGCGTCCCCATGATCGCTGCGAAGGCCGCCCCGACAACGAGGAGGACGAGGTAGATGGCCGTGGTCGCCTGACCCCGCGACCAGCCGCGGCGGGCCAGGCGGTCGACCGCCGGTTCCAGCGCGAAGCCGAGGAAGAGGCTGAAGACCACGAGGACGAGCAGTCCGCGCAGCTGCTCCAGCGCCCAGAGCAGCGTGAGCAGGACCAGAACGGCCAGGACGGCCACCACCGCCGTCTCGCGGACCCGCCAGGCGAACTCGGCGCGGCTGTCCGCCGGAGGCTCGGCCCGGTGCCGACTCACGTCGGTGCCCCGGGCGTGGGCCGGGGATGCGACGCACCGGCACCGGTCGCCCGCCGTCGCAGCCGGCTGGTCACGCTCGGCCGACGGGTGACCAGCCGGAGGCTGACCAGGACGAGGAGCACGCCGACGGCGGCGTCGAGCACGAAGTGGTTCGCGGTGGCGACCACGGCCCACCCCATGAGCATCGGCAGCAGGCCGCCGATGACCCGCACCCACAGCCGGCTGGCCGCGACGACGATCGCCAGCCCGATGAGCAGGTCCCACCCGACGTGGAGGCTGGGCATGGCGGCGTACTGGTTGGTGAACGCAGGCGGTTGCAGGACGCGGTAGGAGCGCGAGTACTCGGTGACGGTGTCGACCAGGCCGAGGTCGGCGAGCCGCGGTGGTGCGACCGGCCACAGGGCGAAGATCACCATCCCTACGGCGCCCGAGAGGAGCATGGCGTCGCGTGTGCGGGCGTACACGGTCGGGTGGGAGAGCACGAGCCACAGCAGCGTGGCGATGATCACCGGCCAGTGGCCCCAGATGTAGATCCAGTTCATCACCGCGGTGAGGGTGTCCGATCGCGCGACCGGCTCCTGGACCGCCTCCTCGGCGTGGATCCCCAGTGCCTGCTCGAGCTCGACCAGCTGACGCGCGTGACGGTTCGCCGCAGCCACGTCGCCCTCGGTGAGTCCACGCACGCCGAAGTAGAGGACGGCCCCTCCGCCGACCACTGCGAGCTCGCGGGGCACCGCACGCCAGTCGTGCCGCCGCGGCGAGACCGGTGTGGGTCGGCTGACCGGTGTCTGCCCGGCCGTCGTCGACCGGCCCCCGGACGCCACGTGTGCGGCGGTTGGCATGGGCGCCTCCCGCACCCAGGGTGCGACCAGCCTCGGGCCGGGGCAAGGGCAGGTCGTCGCCCTGCCGGAGGCCGTTCGTCCCGGGGCTGTGCCGGCGCCGGCAGCCAGCCCGGTCAGGGAGAGGCGATGCGGCCGAGTCGCGCCGGCAGCGTGCCGGCAGCCCCGCGGTCGAGCAGCCACAGGGTGCGGTCGCGGCCGCCGGCACCGGCCGCCGGCAGCTGGGTCTCGCCGGCTCCCGAGAGCGCCATGGTGACCGCCGCGGCCTTGTCCTCGCCGGCGACGACCGCCCACACCTCGCGCGACCCCTGGATGACCGGCAGGGTCAGCGAGATGCGGGTCGGCGGCGGCTTCGGCGCCCCACGCACCGCCACCACAGTGCGGTCGTCGTAGAGCGCCGGCATGCCCGGGAAGAGCGAGGCGATGTGCCCGTCGGGTCCGACACCCAGCAGGCAGACGTCGAACGCCGGTGCGTCGGCGTGGTCCTCTGGCCGCGCTGCCGCTGCTAGCTCCGCGGCGTAGCGGGCCGCGGCTGCCTCCGGGTCGTCGCCGTCCGGGCCGTCGGAGGGCGGCATGGGGTGCACCCGCGCCGGGTCGAGGGGCACCGCGTCGAGCAGCGCCGCGCGGGCGTCGGTCTCGTTGCGCTCGGGGTCGCCCGACGGCAGGAAGCGCTCGTCGCCCCACCACAGGTCGAGGCGGCGCCAGTCCACGGCGCCGCGGGCGGGCGAGTCTCGGACGGCCTCGAGGACACCGCGCGCGATCGACCCGCCGGTGAGCACCAGCGACGCAGCACCGCGCGCGGACTGGACGTCGACCAGCCGGGTCAGCAGCCGGGCGGCGACCGCCGCGGCCAGCTCCTGCGGGTCGCGGTGGACCAGCACGGTGGGGGTGCTCATGAGCGGCGGCCCCGGCCGCTCGACCTGGACGCGGTAGTCTTCGCCGGTTTCTTCGCCGTCGTCTTCTTCGCCTTGGTCGTGGTGGTCCGCTTCTTCGCCGTGCTCTTGGTGGCCGACTTGCCGGCGGTACGTCGCGCAGCCGGACGCATCGGGTCGCGCCACACGTGCTCCCGCTTGGCCGGGCGCCCGTCCAGCCCCTTGTCGCCGGTCACGGCGGACAGGGCGTCGGCGTAGGGCTGGTCGGCGTCCAGCCGGCGCAGCTCCTCCGCGAGCAGGTCGCCCAGCGACCGGCGCTTCAGCGGCAGCTGCCGGTCGGACATCCCGGTGCGCGACAGCGTCGCCAGGTAGCCGTCCGGCCGGTCGATGCGGAGGACGTCGTTGCGGCCGAAGCGCACCTCGGCGCCGGTGATCCCCGGGCCCCTCGAGGGAACCTGCTTGACCTTCACGCCGAGCCGGGCGGTCAGCCAGCCGGCGAGCAGCGCGGCGCTCGCGTTCTTCGGCTCGGCCATCACCTCGGCGGACGTCGGCACGGCAGCCACGTCGTCCAGCCCGGAGGCGAGCAGCGCCCGCCACGGTGTGCACCGGGTCCAGGCCAGGTCGGTGTCGCCGGGGGCGTAGTCCTTCGCCCGCTGCCGGAGGGCGGCCAGCGGGTCCTCCGCCGTCGAGACGTCGGTCACCCGGCGCGAAGCTTGCACGGCCAGGGCGTCGTAGGCGAGCTTCTCGGGGGTGTCCCCGTGCCACCAGGTCACCACAGGTGCGTCCGAGGCGAGCAGCGGCAGGACCACCGACTCGGCGTGCAGGGTCAGCCGGCCGTACATCCGCATGACCACCGACTCGTTGGCGCCCATCTGTCCGCCGACCTGGACCTCGGCGTCGAGCCGGTCGTCGGCGTCGACCTTGCGGCGCACGACCACCAGCAGGCGGCACGGGTGGGCGGCGGCGGCCTGAGTGGCGGCCTCCCGGGCCTCGTCGACGTGCTTCTCGTCGGCGATGACGACCAGGGTGAGCGCGAGACCGGAGGCGAGCGCGCCGGCCGTCCGGCGCTCGGCGGCGAGTGTCTTGACGATCTCGGTGCCGTTGGTGTCCCACAGGATGGTCGTCATGGTCGCCTCCAGACCCGGCCGTCGCGCGCCAGCATGTCGTCGGAGCACTTCGGGCCCCACTCGCCGGCCCGGTAGAGCTCGGGCTTGGTGCCGGCCCAGAAGTCCTCGAGCGGGTCGATGACCCCCCAGGACAGCTCGACCTCCTCGTTGCGCGGGAAGAGGGTCGCGTCACCGATCAGCACGTCCAGCAGCAGGCGCTCGTACGCCTCCGGGGACGACTCGGTGAACGCCTCGCCGTAGAGGAAGTCCATCGAGACGTCGCGCACCTCCATCGACGAGCCGGGCACCTTGGAGCCGAAGCGCATCGTGATGCCCTCGTCGGGCTGGACGCGGACCACCAGCTGGTTGTTGCCGAGCTCCTCGGTGTCGGTGGCGGCGAAGGGCAGGTGCGGCGCCTTCTTGAACACCACGGCGATCTCGGTGACCCGGCGCGGAAGGCGCTTGCCGGTGCGGAGGTAGAACGGGACACCCGCCCACCGGCGGGTCTCGACCCCGAGCCGCACGGCGGCATAGGTCTCCGTCGTCGATTCCTTGGGGACGTTCTCCTCGTCGAGGTACGAGGGCACGCGCATCCCGCCGAGCCAGCCCTGGTCGTACTGCCCGCGGACGGCGTAGTGCTCCATCGTCCCCGGCAGCGAGATCGCGCCGAGCACCTTGACCTTCTCGGTGCGGATCGCCTCGGCGTCGAAGGTGGCCGGCTCCTCCATCGCGGTCAGCGCCATCAGCTGCAGGACGTGGTTCTGCAGGACGTCCCGCGCCGCTCCCGCGCTGTCGTAGAAGCCGGCCCGGGTCCCGATGCCGACGTCCTCGGCCATGGTGATCTGCACCGAGTCCACGTAGTTGCCGTTCCACACCGGCTCGAACAGCGTGTTGGCGAAGCGCAGGGCCAGCAGGTTCTGTACCGTCTCCTTGCCCAGGTAGTGGTCGATGCGGAAGACGTCCTGGGGCGTGAACACCTCGTCGACGAGCTCGTTGAGCGCGCGTCCACTGGCCAGGTCGTGCCCGAACGGCTTCTCGACAACGACCCGCCGCCAGCCGCCGCGCTCGGTGTTGTCGGCCATCCGGGTGCGCTGCATCTGCTTGAGCACCACCGGGAACATCGCCGGCGGGATGGACAGGTAGAACGCGGCGTTGCCCTGGATGCCGTGCGACTCCTCCATCTCGACCAGCGTCGAGGCCAAGGTGTCGAAGGCGTTGTCGTCGTCGAAGGACCCGGGGATGAAGCGGATGCTGTCGGACAGCCGCTGCCAGACATCCTCGCGGAAGCCGGTCCGCGAGCCCTTCTCGGCCGCCTCGCGAGCGAGTGCCTCGAAGTCGCCGTCGCCCCAGTCACGCCGGGCGAAGCCGAGCAGCGCGAACCCCGGCGGCAGCAGACCGCGGTTCGCCAGGTCGTAGACCGCGGGGATCAGCTTCTTGCGGGCGAGGTCGCCGGTGACCCCGAAGACGACCAGCGCGCACGGTCCGGGCACGCGCGGCAGCCGGCGGTCCCGCACGTCGCGCAGCGGGTTGGGCCGGTCGCCCGTCTCGTGCTCCGGCAGGTCGCGGAGCGGCGGGTAGCTCGCCGTCATCCGGCGGGCTCCAAGGACGCCGCGGCGTCGAGGAGCTGCCGCACGCCGGCGGCCCGGTCGGTCAGGTGCAGACGGACGACGGGGCGCGACCGGCCGGCCAGGGCCCGCTGGTCGCCCAGCGCCTGCGCCATCTCGAGCCGGCCGAACGAGAACGGCCGGCCCGGGACCTCGACGTCGCGCTCCACCGCGCCGGTCACCTGGAGGAACACGCCCACCTGCGGCCCGCCCTTGTGGAACTGGCCGGTGGAGTGCAGGAACCGCGGCGCCCACCCGAACGTGACCTGACGCCCGCCGGCCGCAGCGGCCAGCCGCTCACGGAGTCCGAAGGCGTCGTCGTCGCCCTCGCGGTCGAGGTAGGCCATCACGGCGAGGTAGCCCCGCTCGGGGACGGTGCCGAGCAGACCGCGCAGGAGGCCTGCAAGGTCGGCCGGCCCACCCAGGGCGGTCAGGTCGCCGTGCACCTCGACGGCGCCGTCGACCAGCCCCGGGTCACCTTCGGGCAGCGGCCCGTCGCCGGCCTCGTCGAGCAGCTTCTGGGTGTTCTCCTTCGACTCGGCGACGTTGGGCTGGTCGAACGGGTTGATGCCGAGCACCACCCCGGCGACCGCGGTGGCGAACTCCCAGAGCAGGAACTGGGCGCCCAGCGAGCCGCTGACCGACGTGGCGTCGTAGCCCGGTCGGCCCGGGCCGAGCACGACCAGGTGGGCGTCCTCGCCGGCGTCGCGGAAGCCGGCGGCGCCGGTGCCCTCGACGACGATCGGCAGGATGCCCTTGCCCTGCTTGCCGGTCGACTCGGCCACGAGCTGCTCGGCCCAGTCGCCGAAGCCGACGATGCGGTTGCCGCCGGTGTCGCTGTCGGCGATCACCAGCTTGTCCCGGCCGGCGATGGCCAGCTCGCCCATCGCGCGGCCGAGCACGACGCCGGGGTTGCCGTCGTCGCCGAGCTGCCCGGCGAGCACCCGGGCGTCGGCCAGCAGCCTCTCGACGTCGGCGCCGGCCAGGAACGACGGGGTCAGCCCGAAGGCGGAGAGCGCGCTGTAGCGACCGCCGACCGACGGGTCGGCGAGGACCACCTCGTAGCCGGCGTCCCGTGCCTGCTTCTCCAGGGGCGACCCGGGGTCGGTCACGACGACGATCCGCCGGGCCACCTCGGCGTCGGTGAGCCCGGCCGACCGGAAGGCCTGCTCGAACGCCCGCCGGTGGCTGTCGGTCTCGATGGTGCCGCCGCTCTTGGAGGCGACGACCACGACGGTGCGCTCGATCCGGTCGCCGAGCACGCGGGCGACCTGGTGGGGGTCGGTGCTGTCGAGGATCGTCAGGTCGGCGCCCGCCGTGCGGGTGATGACCTCGGGCGCCAGAGACGACCCGCCCATGCCGGCGAGCACCACGTTGTCGAGACCGTCGACCCGGACCCGCTCGCGCAGGTCGCGCAGCTGAGGGAGCAGCGCCTCCGACGACCGCGGCAGGTCGAGCCAGCCGAGCCGCTGGGCGGCCTCGGACTGGGCGGCGACCCCCCAGAGGGTCGCGTCCTTGGCCGCCAGCCGGGCGGCGACCCCGGCAAGATCGGCGCCGCCGCCGTCGGCGGACCCCCCGGCGGCCTGGACGGAGACGCTCACTCGCCGGCCCCGGTCGCCCCGGCGTCCGCTTCCTTCGCCAGGCGCTCGAGCTCGGACTTGGTCGAATCGAGGAGGTCGGTCCAGGACGTCTCGAACTTCTCGACCGCCTCGATCTCGAGCACCTCGACGACGTCGTCCATGTCGATGCCCGCCGAGGCCAGGTCCGCCATGACCTGGTGGGCGCCGGCGTAGGCCGGCCGGATGGTGTCGCCGCGGACCACGCCGTGGTCGGCGACGGCGTCCAGCGTCGCCTCCGGCATCGTGTTGACGATGCCCGAGGCGATCAGCTCGACGACGTACTGCGTGTCGTCGTAGGACGGGTCCTTGACTCCGGTGGAGGCCCACAGCGGCCGCTGCGGCTTCGCCCCGGCGGCCGCCAGTGCCTGCCAGCGCTCACCCGAGAAGACCTGCTCGTAGCGCTCGAAGGCGAGCTGGGCATTGGCGATCGCCGCCTTGCCGCGCAGGTCGCCTACGTTCGCCGACCCGATCTTCTCCAGCCGCTTGTCGACCTCGGTGTCGACCCGGCTGACGAAGAACGACGCGACGGACGCCAGGTTGGTCAGGTCGTGCCCGGCCACCCTGGCACGCTCCACGCCCTGCAGGAAGGCGTCCATGACCTCGGAGTAGCGCTCGAGACCGAAGATCAGGGTCACGTTGATGCTGATGCCCTCCGCCAGGCACTGAGCGATCGCCGGGAGACTGGGCTTGGTCGCCGGGATCTTGATGAAGAGGTTCGGCCGGTCGACGAGCCACCAGAGCTGGCGGGCTTCGGCGATGGTCCGCTCGGTCTCGTGCGCGAGGCGCGGGTCGACCTCGATCGACACCCGTCCGTCGGAGCCGCCGCTGGCCTCGTAGACGGGGCGCAGGACGTCGCAGGCCCAACGCACGTCGAAGGTCGTCACCATCCGCACGGCTTCCTCGACGTCGACCCCCCGGACGGCGAGGTCGCGCAGCTGGCGGTCGTAGAGGTCGCTCTCGGTGATGGCCTTCTGGAAGATGGTCGGGTTGGTCGTCACCCCGACGACGTGCTTGTCACGGATCAGGTCGGCCAAGTCGTCGGTGGCCAGCCGCCTCCGGCTCATGTCGTCGAGCCAGATGGCGACGCCGGCCTCGGAGAGCTGTCGCAGGGAATCGGTCTGCCCACGAGGTGAATCAGTCTGCCCACGAGGTGAATCAGTCTGCCCACGAGGTGAATCAGTCTGCCCACGAAGTGAATCAGTCATGGTGTCCTCTCAGTTGCCGGTCGTGCTGCCAGTGATGGAGC
>Ga0126307_10000810_pt1 | contig 20595 bp, 31 predicted proteins | sample Plot28_FD_89955 | JGI IMG/M metagenome (GOLD analysis project Ga0126307, IMG submission 89955) | Serpentine soil microbial communities from UC McLaughlin Reserve, CA, USA - Plot28 | ecosystem: Environmental > Terrestrial > Soil > Grasslands | place: USA: UC McLaughlin Reserve, Lake County... | reverse complement strand
TCTACGATTTCTTCGAACTCGAAGACGGTCGGGTAGGCCTAGCCGTCGGAGACGCCACGGGCAAGGGCGTGCCGGCGGCCCTGGTGATGACAGCAGCTCGCAGCATGCTACGGGCCGTTGCCCAAGCCTCTGAGTCGCCGGGGGATGTACTTAGAAGGGTAAACGACCCGCTGGCCACCGACATCCCTACCAACATGTTCGTCACCTGCTTCTACGCCATCCTTGATCCCCAGAGCGGTAGCTTGAGGTACGCCAACGCTGGCCACGACCTGCCTTACCTACACCGTACAAGTGGTGAGGAGGCCGCCGAGGAGCTGAGGGCCACAGGGATGCCTTTAGGGCTGATGCCTGCGATGGACTACGAGGAGAAGCACACCGTCCTTCAAGTTGGCGAAGCAGCCCTCTTCTACACTGACGGGATAGTAGAGGCACATAACCCTAAAGGTGAGATGTTCGGCTTCCCCAGGCTTCGGGCGCTTGTTGGCGAGCACGGCAAGGAACGATCTTTAGGGGACTCACTCCTAGAGGAGCTTTACTCCTTCACAGGAGGGGATGGGTGGGAGCAGGAGGACGACATCACCTTAGTGACGCTACGGCGTGCAGCTGCGAGCGGCTGAACTTCGGAGAGCACGACTTCCACGAGGTACTTACCCTGTCCTCCACTCCAAGCGCATCTCTCGGGCACCATTGCCCATCGCAGCGTGAAAGCGGACCTCAGGTAGTTCTGTGTTTTGGTATTGCATGGAGTCCAAGGCTTCCTAGCTGGAGCCGTTGATTTCGCCCTGGAGCTCGAGCACGGCGCTACCAGGCTCCCAGCGCACGCTCGCCTTCAGATGACTCACATTCATCAGTTACTTCCTACCACTCTCCCATCGAGGTGTAGGATCAGCTCAATGGTGTGGTGGCGCTGGTCACCGGTAACGTTCATATCGTCTACCATGTTCTGGATCAGGAACAGGCCCCAGCCGCGCGGCGTCTGCATCCCCTCCAGCTTGGCCTCAAGGTCCGGCGTTTCCGAATGGAAGACCGGCGGCCCGCTCCCCGCGTCAGTGATCTTGACCGACAGATCAGCTTCAGAGACCAACACCTTTATGAGCACAGGCAACTCCGCTCGGTAGTGGTTTCCGTGCTCCATGGCGTTCATCGTCGCCTCGGCCACTGCGGTCTTAAGCCTCTCCAGGGTCCTCTCAGGCAACCTTAGCCCGCTCACCGCCCTGGCCACCTCCTCCATGGCCCTACGCTCGTTTCCCGGCACGCTGGGTATGCTCAGCTCGGCGAGCGTACGACGAGCTCCGCTGCTGGGTATCGTCATCACAGTTCCTCTGATCTTTCCAAAGTAACGAACGTTGTGTCGTCCTCCACTGGAAGTCGCCATCATATTCGGGTGTGGCGCCTAGCTCGTTGACGAACTTCGGGTACGTTCGCGAACTCGGGGTACGCCCGAGAAACCTCCTCTGCGGTGTATCCTTTCTTCGGTGTTGCACTGGCGGAGTGGCTGTTGATAAACGGGTAGAGGGTAAGTTGGGGAAGCCGCCCAGGCTTCTCCTCCTCAACGTGAACTAAGTAGACCAAGCGGCCCCGGTCCACCCACTCATATAGACTCATGGTGGTGGGTTCCTTATTGATGAGCTGCACTAGGCGTCCTGTAAACTTGATGGTGTGTGAACGGTAAGTACCGTCGCCGTAGTACCTGTCAATCTCTACGGTAATCGGCTCGTACATCCGTTCTCCTTGGCGCGAAGGTCCGGCCGGGACGCAGGGGATGCCCTAGCCGAGCCCCGCAGTTACCGAGACTCTAACACCCCGACCCTCGGACGTTGTTAAGTGCCGTCGAATGTTCCGTTAAGGCTCGTAGAGCACCGGAAGTAGTCATACTGCTAGATGCGAAGTTCTGGGAATTCGTCCATGAAACTGTCTGAAAAGTCCCATCCTTTCGAACATCATCAGGTTCCCGGGGGTGCCCCTGAGCTCTGGATGAAATCTCAAGCAGTACATCGACTGACCGAATCTCCGCCGATTCTTGAGTCCCATGAGCGCCTTGCCGCCTTGGCTGGGACGTCCGGATGGCTCTCCGCAACCGGCGCACAGCTTGCGGGGCCTGTAGCCCAACCCATCGCAGCGAGGGCAGTCCTCACCCTCATGCCGAAAGCACTCAACCAACTCCGGGGACTCCTGCGCAGAACGCGCTAAACTGATCTCTGCCATCAGGACCTAACCTCCTGGTGGTAGGGCCTCGGGGTGTGCCACCACCGCCGGGGCCATTTCGTGGCACGCACCTGGGGGAGTGGATGGGTATCCCTCCCACCGTTCTCCACCTGACGACGACGGGCATCACCATCCACCGTATCGTAGGCGGCGAGTGCGTTGAGGGTTGGGTCAGCGTGGATATCAGCCGCTCAGAGGAAGAACAGCAGTGGCTCTCCGAAGGCGGTAGAACCGATGAAGCGTACCTAGAGAGGGTCGCCAACCTGCCCTTAGCCGGCGTCCTTCCGCATCACTTCTCGGTCAACGAGGCCTTCGTCCGCAACCTGACCTGGCGCATTCGGGCAGCAGAAGCCCAAGAGCGAGAGCGCCTCGAGCAGGAACTGCAAGTCGCCTGCCAGATCCAACAGGAGCTTCTGCCCGAGAGCGTGCCCAAGCTAGACGGCTGGCAGCTAGTGACCTACTACGGACCGGCTCGGGAGGTGGGCGGCGACTTCTACGACTTCGTGAAGCTTTCGAGCGGTCGGCTGGGGCTGATAGTTGGGGACGCCACCGGCCATGGCATGCCGGCGGCGCTGGTGATGGCAACGACCCGCGGTATGCTGCGAGCCGTCGTTCAGTCTTCGGAGTCGCCAGGGGAGGTTTTAGCCCGGGTCAATGAGGCCTTGGTTGCGGACATACCCCCGAGCACGTTCGTCACCTGCCTCTATGGCATCCTCGACCCAGAGAGCGGACGCTTTATCTACGCCAACGCTGGCCACAACCTCTCGTGCAGGCGACATGACGACCAAGCCGACGAGCTGAGAGCGAGGGGCATGCCGCTGGGGCTCATGCCCGGCACGGGTTATGAGGAGAAGGAGGCTGTGCTGGACTCTGGCGATAGTGTCCTCTTTTACAGCGATGGCTTAGTTGAGGCCCACGACCCACAGCGTGAGATGTTCGGCTTCCCGCGGCTTAGGAGGCTGGTTGCGGAGCACGCTGCTGAGCAAGGATCACTGGTGGACTACCTGATGGACGAGCTTCGCTCCTTCACCGGGGATAGGTGGGAGCAGGAGGACGATATCACCCTCCTTACGCTACGACGTTCGATAGAAACTGGCGGGGGGTAACGACGACAACCTACCGCTAAGTAGGGCAACGCAGGAACTTTGATCATTGTCGTCGCGTCTCCTCCTCGAGCGCCGGCCTCGAGATCCTGGACGGCACCAAGGGGAGTAGGGGCAAAAAGAAGAGCCGACGCGCGGTCTACCTCATGCCCGAGGCCGTCGCCGCCCTAAAAGTACACCGCCTTAGGTATCTCGAGGAAAGGGTGAAGCGCGCGGATCGCTGGGAGGCTACTTGGCAGAGACGTCCCGAGGCGCGCGACCTTGTCTTCCCTTCGACCATCGGCGGCCCGATGAGCCGCAACAACCTGGCACGCAGGCACTTCAAGCCGCTGGCCGAACGGGCCGAGCTCCCGGAAGAACGCGACGCTCTACACCCTGCGGCACACCTTCGCGACCCTCTGGCTAGAGAGTAAGGAGCCCGTGAAGGTTCTGCAGGAGATTCTCGGGCACTCCCGCATCGACGTAACCATGAACGTCTACGCCCACGTACTCTCGCACATCCAGGAGGGCGCGATGGGCCGCTTCGCCGAAAGGCTGAGGGGTACTGGCTCCACGCCGGCCGGTCCCTGAAACGTGGTTCCGCAGCCCCGCAAGTGGTCAGATAAGTGGTACACGCCAACTAAGAGCGGCGTAAGAAAGAAAATCGCCCACGATTTGCAGGGGTTTTAGTAGCGCGCTCGGCAGGACTCGAACCTGCGACCTTCTGATTCGTAGTCAGAATAAATATGTTTACAGCTGTCTGTGGTTGTTCAAAAATCGCTTATCTATGCCACTTTCTCATTCCGGCTGTTCACAGTTGTTCGCCTGGGTAACTGTCAAATCTCTGTCAAAATCTGTAACTTGCAAGCTGTGACTTTCGGCTGCTTCTAGCGGTGCGTACCTTAATAAGCGCAGTACACCTTAGCTCTCGGAGCATGGTGACTAGAGGCAACTCGCCTCCCTATAGGCGCAAGCTCTTAGTTAGGAGAAGCTCTTCGATTAGGCCCCTTCCAAAGATGCGTCGAGCTTCCCCTAATGTCATCATGTGTCCTATGAGTGACGCCCGAGCAAGGATGAAACCATGTCGTCCTCTTACCTTGCCCGATAGTGTGAGTGCGCCAAGATGCTGATACCCGTGGTAGCCGACTATGGACCTGGTGACCTCGCCTTTGCCGAGGTTGCCCAACGCATTAAGCTTTATCTGGTGGAGACCGAGCTGCTCTACACCCCGGTCCCGCCATTCGCCACAAGCACTGGCGGGTTCTGGGTGGCGCAGCTGGGACTGAAGGCCGCTTACCGCCTCGCCCTCAACGGGTATGTGGAGGCCGCCCGTGAGGCATACCGTAAGACGAACAAGGGGGTTAGATCAAATGCCCTTTAGCCCCAAGCAGCGCCAGGGAGGAAAGGAGGTCGACGCGAGCCTTTATGTTGTTGCTTCCTCACTGGGAGTGGCGCAATCTGAGCTTGAGAAGTTACTCGCGGGTCGGGCGAGCGTTGGCATTGCTAAGAAGCTAGGAGTGAGCAGAATGGACCTGCAAAGGTTCATTGGGGGCGAGGTGAGCATGACGATGGCTTACGCTCTTGGGATGCTGCAGCCCCAAGCACAGGATCTGCGAGACCAAGTGGAACGGGAAGGTGCTATAGGAATCATTATAGGAATATGTACGAAAGCGCCGTAGAGGCAACCCGCCCTTTCTGGATAAATTAAGCTTCGCACGGTGCCGCCGCACTGATTAACACCACCATGGCTACGCAACCTCTCTACCATGACCGGGTTTGACTCAAATGTCAACAGCGAAGGCGCTACTCGCCCGACAATGCCGTTCGAAACCTACGTATCCTGCCAGACTTTGCTATTCCAAGGGCCTGCATCCAAGCTCCCGCAACTGCTCGGCGATAACCTGGTAGCCCTCGTCATTAGGATGTACCCCATCTGGGTTAACATGTCCCTTCTCCAAATATACTTCAACCTAGGGCACATCTTTATCGCCGGTTGTCGTAGCGATATGGTTATTGACCTCCTCTACGTAGGGCTTTAAAACCCCAAAATCTTCTATTTTCCCTTCGCTCGGCCAGGTAGTAATGGCCTCGTCAACAAAGATTTTGGGCGTATGGCCCATGCCTATCGTGCAGATGATGGTATTGCTAGAAGAGCGTAGGCTCAAGAGTTCTGCGATTATGGCGTCCCAGTTCTCCTTGAAAGTCTCCACCGCTGCGCGCAGACAATCCTGGTTGGCAGCTCCGCCGCAGGTTGCGTTCTCGTACGCTTCACCCGCGTGTCCTAGATCATTGAGACCAGTGTTGAAGGTTATGATGCTGGCTGCGCTAACAGTCTGTTGTGAGTATGCATCATTGCGGAGGGCGTGGAGCAGCTCAGTGCTTGTCTGCCCGTCTTGGCCCAGGTTAATAACGCTAACTTGGGTACTGCTGTCAGTCCTAAGGTAATCTGCATAGCGGTCCACGTAGCCTTTGTAGGAGGCGCCGGTGCCTACAGTTAGTGAGTCGCCGAGGGCTACGTAGATCAAGGAAGCTGGGGCGTGTTTAGTCATATTTACACTGTACCCGATCGGAGGGTTTACCCTTAAAGGTGGCTACCGCTGTTGGTTGAGGGGGTTAGCGAACAGGACCAGTGGAGAGCGACCGTAGCACGTTTTTGCGTACGAGGTTCGCAGGACTTTTAGGGGCGCGCTCGGCAGGACTCGAACCTGCGACCTTCTCTGTTCGTAGTCATTCTCCTTCGAAGACATGGAGTGACACGGAGGGACATAGCGAGATAAAAGCGCGCTTTTATCGGATATGAGCACTTCTAAAGGGACAGGGACGGACAGGGAGAAACACGGGGTTGTGGTACCGTTGTGGTATGAAAGGGCCGCTGACCTCAGACCAGGGCCCTGGCCGGCAGGTTCGGCCGATGAGCTATACCCGCAGGTTCGAGGCGACACGCAGGGGTCAGTCGACGACTACATCTTGCCAACGCGTTCTGCCGATCCTCGCTCCGCCCGGACGTTGCGCGATTACTGGCGAGGTCTCTTCAAATCTCTGTCAGCGTTACTCCAGCTATATGCCTGGCATTTTTGGGAGGTCTCGTGAGACCCGGGCGAGCTAGTGACAAGCAGACTCGCTTATCTACTGAACTGCCTGAGTGAAGTGTTCTCCGAAGTTCCCCTTGTTCAAGTTGTTTTTCTAAGTTCATTGATTGGTTTCCAGAACTCTTGACGTATGCTGCGACCAGACGATGCGCAACCCGAGGGACATAGAGGAGGGCTCTCTATGTGGAAAGTAGTCGGCTCGGAGTTAGTGTCGCTGATGACCTACCTGTTCAGCGAAGTCCTAGATGGCCGCAACGCCCACCTGGCCAACGGGGTCCAGCGTGCCTTCGGCCGGGAGCCCCGGGACTTCACCGACTACGCGCGAGACACCACCGCCACCGGTGTCTGGAACGGAGTCGCGTTAGGAACCTCGGGGTCTCTCACATGATGAACGGCTTTCTCTATGTGCTGACCTTTCTCGCAGCCCTCGGTTGTCTAAGAGAGTGATGATGCCACCCTTGTTGCCCAACTGCACTGGGGACAGAACAGGGACACGCCCTGAAACCCGACGCCTCACCCGAAGAGTTATGAGAAGAATTTCAATCACAAAGTCTCTCGAACGTCTTGACACCACCCAAGTCACCCGCTAGAGTATTAAATATGTTTATTGAATACTTGATTAGGGATGATAGATGAGTAACAGAACCTTCAAGGACAACCTCTACGCAGAGTTCGCCGTTCTGGGGAAGGCACTGGCGAACCCGCACCGTCTGGAGCTGCTGGATCTTCTCGCCCAAGGCGACCGCAGCGTGGAGCAGTTGGCTCAGGAGGCAGCGCTGAGCCTCGCCAACGCCTCCGCCCACCTCCAGGTGTTGCGCAAGGCGCGGCTGGTTGAGGCCGAAAAACGGGGTTTGAACGTCATCTACCGTTTATCTGCGCCAGAGGTCTTTCATCTTTGGCAGACGCTGCGAGATGTCGGCAACGCGCGCCTGGCCGAGATCGACCGCCTGGTAGAGAACTACTTCACCGACCGCGACCAGCTAGAGGCTGTAGACAAAGAAGAGCTCCTGCACCTGCTGAAGGATGAGGGCGTGATCGTCATCGACGTGCGTCCGGAGGTGGAGTACGAGCAGGGCCACATCTCCAGCGCGCGTTCACTTCCAGTCCAAAACCTTAAGCGACGACTGGCCGAACTGCCGCGTGACATAGAGATCGTTGCCTACTGCCGCGGTCCGTACTGCGTCTATTCTGACCAGGCGGTTAGGCTGCTGCATGAACACGGCTTCAAGGCCCGGCGCCTCAGCGAGGGCTTTCCCGAGTGGCGTGCTGCCGGGTACCCGATAGAGGTCGAGCAACCAGAAGAAGAGGTAGCAAAAGCGTAAGCCTCAATCTAGAAGCGGTCGAACCTAGCTTGAGAAAGGAGGTGAGAAGGAATGGTAACTAGAGGACACGTGCAGCGCCACCAGATCGCTGGCGCCTCGCGGCTTAACCTCGGGGCAACGCTTGTCGTCATTTCGGGCATAGGGCTGGTGGGCTACGGCATCATGTTCCTGATCCGCAACTTCACCGGCTTTATCGAGCTTGGCCTTACTCCCGAACACATCGGTGGCACCGAGGCCCAGATCCGCGGCTTCAGCCCGGACCTCTACGAGTACATAAGCCACCTGCAGGTGGCACTCTCTGGGTTCATCATCGCGCTCGGGATCGTCGTGATCGCCCTGGCGTGGTACGGGATCCGTCGAGCAGAGCGTTGGGCGCTGCTTACAGCGTTTTTGGGTCCGGTGATCGCGGTGGGCATAGCTCTTCCCCTGCACTTCCCCTACGGGATCGGCACGATAGGGCACTTGGGGTTGATCTACTTCGACGCCTTGATCCTGCTCGTGGGGACAGCGCTAGCGTACGTCGGCCTGCGCAAAAAGGAGCACTAAGGGAGACGAACCGCTAAAGGAAAGGAGAAGGGCACATCATGACCGAACAGAAGTCCGCCGGAGGGCTCGACTTCGAGACCCTGCGTCGCGCTCGCGAGCAGAGGGACGCCGACCTGCTCTTGAGCCTCTACGGCGACGACGCCGAGGTGCGCGTCGTCGATCGAGGCACCCCGCCGGGCGCGCCGAAGGTGCTGCGCGGTGAGGAGGCCGCCGAGTACTGGAGGGATATTTGCGACAGGGATATGACGCACCGCATCGAGAACGAGGTCATAGGCGCCGAGCGCGTGGCGTTGAACGAGGCGTGCGAGTACCCGGACGGCACCAAGGTGCTGTCCGCAGAGACCCTCGACATCCACGATGGCAAGATCGTCAAACAGACGATCGTCCAGGCTTGGGACGAGTAGCCGCCGGAAAGAGGGGGGCGGGGGTTTAGCTCTTCCCCCGCCCCCCTCCGAGGGCGAAGTCGTGAAAGCGTAAGTCTCGTCCAGGGTGAGCTCGAAGCCAGCCCAGAAGAAATGAGGTGAGAACAACGACGACATTTCTAAGAAAGGAGCGTCATGAGCGATCGTGTAGTCGAAGAACCGAAGCTCGACTCGGGTACCCTTCGCCAAGCGATTCAGGAGGAGTACACTGAGGTCGCGACCCATCCGGAGAAGGGTTTCCACTTCCACACCGGTCGCCCCTTGGCCCGCGTGCTCGAATACCAAGACGAGTGGCTCGAGGGTATCCCCGAATCGGCCATCGAGTCCTTCGCCGGCACCGGCAACCCTTTTAGCCTGGGCGAGTTGCGCCCCGGCGATAGAGTGGTGGACGTAGGGTGCGGCGCTGGGATCGACAGCTTGGTCGCCGCCAAAAAAGTCGGACCCAAGGGCCGAGTGATAGGCGTAGACATGACCCGCTCCATGCTCGAGAAGGCCCGCCAGGCGGCCGACGAGATGGGACTGGAGAACGTACAGTTCCGGGAGGGCTACGCCGAGGAGTTGCCGGTGGAAGCCGGCTGGCCGGATGTGGTGATCTCTAACGGGATGCTAAACCTGATGCCGGACAAAGCCGCCGCCCTGGAAGAGATGTCGCGCGTGCTCAAGCCCGGAGGCCGGTTGCAGATCGGGGATATCCTGGTGCAGAAGGCCGTGCCCGAGAGCGCCAAACGCAAGATAGACCTCTGGACCGGGTGAATAGCCGGTGCTCTGCTGGAAGCAGAGCTAGAGGCTACGGTCGTGGCCGCCGGTTTTGTTGATTTCGAGATCACCTGGCGCAAGGACGTCTTCGGTGGTGCCCCGCAAGCGGGCAGTGCCGAGAAGTTCGGCACCTTGGGGATAAACTTTCGGGCTAGGAAGGCGTCCAACGAGGAGGAGTTGACCGCCGCCCTGGCGGCTTTGACCTGCGAGATCCCGGTCGATGGCCCAGAAGAGGCGGGAGCATGACCGGTACTTCTATCGACGTCGAATCCTTGAGGGACATGTTGGAGCGGGGGGAGCCGGTCACTGTGCTGGACGTCCGACCGGAGGACCAACGGACGGAGTGGCAGATCCCCGGCAGCGTCCACTTCGACGCCTACGAGGCGCTCAAGGCGAAAGACCCGAGCGCCATGGAGGGGGTGGATCTGCCTGAGAGGCTGCCGGTAGTGACCGTCTGTGGCGCCGGGAAGACCAGTGCTATCGCTTCAGAGCAACTCCGCGACCGTGGGATTCAGGCGGTCTCCTTGGAGGGTGGGATGAAGGCCTGGAGCCTCGCCTGGAACAGCGCGGAAGTCGAGGTCCCTGGTACGGAAGCGCGAGTAGTCCAGGTCAGACGCACCGGCAAGGGATGCCTCTCCTACATCCTCGAATCCGAGGGCGAGGTCGTCGTGATCGACGCAGCCCTCGAACCCGAGGTATATCTCAAGATCGCTGCCGATCGTGGCTGGAAGGTTATAGGCGTTTTGGAAACGCACATCCACGCCGACCACCTGTCACGCTCGCGGAGGCTCGCGGAGCAGAGCGGGTCAACCCTGTACCTGCCCGAGCAGGACCGGGTTTCTTTCGCCTTCACGCCCGTGCGCGATAAGGATGTCCTAGAAGTGGGCGCGGCGAGGCTGAAGGCGATACGCACCCCAGGACATACTCCGGAGAGCACAAGTTACCTGCTGGATGATCAAGCGCTCTTCACCGGAGATACGCTCTTCGTAGACGGAGTGGGTCGCCCCGATCTTGAGGCCAGTTCCGAAGAGAAAAGGAGGAGAGCCCAGGCACTTTACCACTCTCTGCGGCATCTCCTTGGTCTCCCACCCAAGACGCTTATCCTGCCAGGGCACACTAGCGAGCCGGTTGGTTTCGACGAGGAACTGATTTCCGGAACCATTGTCCAAGTAAGTGACGGGATCGAATCGCTGGGCGCATCCGAAGATACTTTCGTCAACAGGATCCTCGAGCAGCTGCCACCCGCCCCCTCCAACCACAACCGCATCGTAAAGCTCAACGAAGCGGGGGGCTTGCCCGAGGAGGAGCTTACCGAGCTAGAAGCCGGCGCGAACCGCTGCGCTGCGAGTTAGCTAAGAGTCTTAGCTAAGAGCCGACGGCAAATGGTGGAGGACGCAGCTTCACGTAACATTCGTCTGGGCCTGGGCGCCAACTGGGAGCAGTTCACCCTTCTCGTGGTCGTCAACGGCTTCGGCGGTGCGATGGTAGGCCTCGAGCGCTCAGTCTTGCCTGTGCTGGCCCGGGAGGACTTCGGGCTGGCAAGCAAGACCGCTATCCTCTCTTTCCTTATAACCTTCGGGATCTTCAAACCGGCCGCAAACTACTTCGCCGGTCGCCTCTCCGACCGTTTCGGGCGGAAACTCGTGCTGCTTGTCGGGTGGCTTGCGGCGCTACCGGTACCGGCCATGATAATCCTGGCGCCGTCCTGGGGATGGGTCGTAGCGGCCAATGTACTGCTCGGGATCAACCAGGGGCTCGCCTGGTCGACTACGGTCATAATGAAAATAGACCTCGTAGGGCCAAGGCGGCGGGGCCTCGCGATGGGCCTCAACGAGACGGTAGGTTACGCCGGGGTCGCGCTGGCATCCCTTGCGACCGGATACCTCGCGGCAGCCTATGGGCCTCGTCCCGCGCCGTTCTTGTTGGGTATTGGCTTCGCCTTACTGGGGCTCCTCCTCACCCTGTTCTTGGTTCGAGAGACACACGAACACGCCAAGCTCGAAGCGAAGCAGTGGTCCACCCCACCCGAGGAGGCAACCGATAAGCTGAGCGGCAGGGAGATCTTTACGCGCACGAGCTTCACCGACCGTAACCTCTCCAGCGCGAGCCAGGCGGGGTTCGTGAACAACCTCAACGACGGGATGGCCTGGGGCCTCTTCCCGCTCTTCTTCGCCGCTTCGGGGCTTCCGATCGGGCAGATAGGAGTGCTGGCGGCGGTTTATCCAGGCGTGTGGAGCGTGGGGCAAATCGCTACTGGGTGGGCGAGCGACAGGTTTGGGCGCAAATGGATGATCGCTTCCGGCATGTGGCTGCAGGCGAGCGGAATCCTGCTCACCGCCGCCACCGGTTCGTTCGGTTCGTGGCTTATCGGCGCGGTTCTCATGGGCCTTGGCACCGCCCTCGTCTACCCGACGCTCCTGGCCGCGATCGGTGATGTAGCCTATCCCTCCTGGCGGGCCAGCGCTGTGGGCGTCTACCGCCTCTGGCGCGATGCGAGCTACGCGGTGGTCGCCATCCTCGCGGGGGTTGTCGCTGACCTGTTCGGGTTCGCCTCGGCGATCATCCTCGTCGGCATCCTCACCGCCCTTTCGGGATTCGTGGTGGCGGTGCGGATGAGAGAAGCGCTATCTCAGGATTAAGGAGGCATCCTTCTTCAAGTCTATGAAAGGTGTTACTTCGCAGTACCGAGCGAGGAACAGCAGGCCGCAGGGAGCGAATAAGCCAGGGACGAAGCCGGTAAGGACTCAATTGGTGAGGGACAAGCCGATCAGAAGGGCGCTTTTCGGCGGTTTCTTCGAGGACGTAGGGAACTTCTCCAAGGCAATCGGCACCTTTTTCGAAGCGATTCTCCTGTTCCTACCTGGATTCAGGCAGGTGAGAGTCAGAACTTCGGCAAGCGACAAAGGTGCTGGCTTTGGTCAATCCGTGCCAACGAAATGAGCAAATTGGGTCAAGGCGGGGGTACGCCTGCCCGGTATGTTTAGGTCGTAAATCTACACGAGGAGGTTTGTTGTGAGTGACGGCATCAAGGTCTTGTTCGGAGTCATCGGCGGTGTCCTGCTGCTGGTGGTGTTTCTCGTGGCTTTCGGCGGCGGGATGATGGGCCAAGGCGGCGGGATGATGGGCCAAGGCGGTTGGGGTGCGTGGGGGCTCCTGGGGATGCTTGTCCCACTGCTGTTCTTGGGAGGGCTTATCGCGCTGATCGCCTGGGTTGTCGTACAACTCACCTCAAGCCGGCGTGATGAGAGTACTCCGGGGACTCGGGAAGATTCTGCCGAAGAGATACTAAGGCAGCGCTTTGCCCGGGGGGAGATCGACGCCGAGGAGTACGAGGAGCGGCGCCGCATTTTGGGCGGAGGTGCTTAGGTGTCCTTCGGTAAAAAAGCTTCTAAGAGCAACATCCTCCTCTGGATCGGCGTGGGGATGATCGGCACTGCCTTAATACTGGCGCTCGTGGGCATCTTCTACGGCAGTCAAGCCGGAAATTACTACGCGCCGCCAGGCAATGCGGGATCATCCGGTGTTCCGCGGAGCCTCACAGAAGCACGGGAAGCCTTTGAGCAAGCGGTAAGCAACAGCTACGGCGACTCCAATCTTAAAGTAGAAGAGGTGATGGAATTCGCTAACAACTACTACGCCGAGGTCAAGGAGAGCGACACCGGCATCTACGCAATGGAGCTATTGATAGACAAACGTAGCGGTCGGTTGTATCCGGAGCCAGGGCCTAACATGATGTGGAACACCAAGTACGGCATGATGAGTGGTGGCATGAGTGGCCAGGGAATAATGGGGCCGGGCGGCCAGGGAATGATGGGGCCAGGCGGGCAAGGCATGATGGGCGGCAGCGCTTACCAAGCTAGCCCGGAGACTGAAATGCCGATAAGCCCTGATCAAGTAAGCCAAATAGCGGATGATTACCTGAGCCTCATCTCACCTGGCACGGAGACTGAAGAGCCTGACCAATTCTACGGCTACTACACCCTGCACACCCTCCAAGACGGGGAAGTTACCGGGATGCTAAGCGTTAATGGCTACACTGGGCAAGTGTGGTATCACAGCTGGCACGGGTCATTCATGGCAATGGAGGAGAGCGAAAGCCACCAGTAGGGGAGGCGGGTTAACTCTATCCGCGAGCTGGCTGAAGGGTTTGAGCCTGTTAAAATTGGGCTCACGGGGTGTAAACGGGGGTCGGAACAAGGTATTACAAGGGGCGGTTGCAGTCGTCGATCTAGGCAGCTGGGGATTGAATCCACCTGAAGGCGAAGCTGGTTTTTTAGCAGGACGATCGTATCGAAAAAGCCCTGTGCAGTCCAAATCCTCGTCGTCCTTTTTCATCTACCTGGTCTGTTGAACTGCCGACATAGAGCCCCATAGCCCCCCCGCCCCGATACAGGAGGCGTAGCTGACGGACGAGGGGCATCTGGTACGTATTACGTGATCATGTACGAATAGGGCTAGCTACGCTCCCCTAGGTTAGGGGCAGCGGGACACCCTTATTCACCAAGCTGCCAAGAGAAACTGTCTGAAAAGTGGTCGGAGTGAGGTCTCGGGTGCAGATTTATTAGCCCAAGTTGGCAAGGAGGGCACTCCTTTGCCCCGTTTCGTCGGTTCGTGGAGCCTACTTTAGTGCCTGATGGGACTTTTCAGACAGTTTCAGAGCACGATTCTCGGAAACTCAGCAGGACTAGAGGACATGAAAAGAGCCAGGGCTCTGTTAGGTCCTTGCGTTTTCCCTGCAAATAATGAGATTTATAGGAGCGCGCTCGGCAGGACTCGAACCTGCGACCTTCTGATTCGTAGTTAGATCTCGTACGTTCTAACCTATCCTAGCAGGTCCGCAAATCTAGCTTATTTATGCGGTTTCAGGGGTTATCGGAAAGGTCCTGTATCCGTTGCATACTGGCCTGTACTAGCCCGGTTGCAGTACCGTTGCAGTAACGTTAGCGATGTATCAAGGTGACACAGAGTGGCATTGGGAGCACTCCGGCGAGGCTACCTCGCAGTAGGAGTGCAGGAGGTTCTTCAGCGACTCGTACTTACGGGCTTCACCTGTCTTCCGACAAGGGTAGTCTTCTCGGAAATTGGGCTTCCGGCACCGCGCTTTCTAGGAAATTCAGAGGACTTCAAGGACAAGCGGGACCTTGCACCTAAATTGCCCGCGACTACAAAGGAAAGTGATTAGTTCAGAACCTAACTACCATACCTCTAGTATCGCACCCCGACTTTTTGTGCAAGGCCGGTAAGCGGACCGAGCCGAATGTAGAGAAGGTAGGCTACAATCTTTCGCATGACACTCCTCGATAGAAAGCGGAGTCGGGGACGGCGGGTTCGGAGGCGGACACATGACAAACGTCGTCAGACGGGTCTTTTTGTATTCATCGGGTTGGTTGTTCTGATCCTTGGCGCGTTGGTATTTTATGGTGCCGATCGGACGATAGACGTCCTACTGCAGTCGGATGTCGAGAGCGTGGAGCAGGTCTCGGATCCTACTCCTGGCTTGGCAGTGCCGGAGCCCGTTAACGATGTGGCCGCCGAAGCGTTGGCGACCAACGACGAAGAGGGGGCCGCCGAGGCCGAAGCTGCTGATCTAGAGGCCGATCTCGCCATCAAGGAGGAAGAGGCGCAAGACGAGGCCACTCCATTAGTGCCAAGTGAAGACGAGGCCGCTCCATTAGTGCCAGACGATGACAAAGCCGCTCCATTAGTGCCAAGTGAAGATGAGGCCGCACCAGTAGTACCGGATAGTTCCATAACGTACCTGACCATCCCAAAGCTGGGTATAGCCAATACCCTGGTGTCGGATGACGTTTCGGAGGAGGGTGGGCTGGCACTGGGCGTGGGCCGCCTGCCCGGCACAGGCTTCCCTTGGGTACCTGGTTCTAACACTTATATCGCCGGCCACCGCATCGGCTACCCGGGGACTCCCAGCGATCACATCTTCTTCAACTTGCCCTCCATGGCGCTGGGCGACGAGTTCACTCTTACAGACTCCCTCGGTCAGACGTACGTGTACGCGGTCACCGAGGTACTGCAAGTCGAACCGACCGATCTGGCGGTGACGGCCCCGACCGGAAGTGATACAGTCTCGCTACAGGTCTGCATCGAGAACTACGGCGACTTCACCACCCTCGGTCCCAACTGGAACGTCCGTCTCATAGTCAGGGGTGTGCGGGTCGCGTAAGCGGCCCTGCTACTACTATCAAGGGCGACCGGCGGCCGTGAGCCAAGACGCTCGCTACGCACGGCGCGCAAGCGTAAAGGACCACCCCACCCGCGTAGGCCGGAAGTCGGGCCAACCACAGTATCTCTTCTTGCACTCCTCCGCACGCTGCCGCGCCGGCTATCGAGGCGAAAGCGGCCGCGAAGAGGATGGCGAATCTTCTCCTCACGCTTCTCCTCCCCTTGTGGTGGAGCTGCTTTCCGGATCCTCCCCCTGCTGTGAATGCTTTAAACACCTGTCGGACCAGGATCCTAGAACTTAGGAACTCCGACTTTGTAAATTCTGATATAATAACAAGCAGCGTCGAAGGTGGCTGCGCACGGTGACTGAAAAAAGCTGCTCGGCGAAAGAAGCGGCTTTTATTGCGCTGGAGCCCTAGAGAAAGAAAGGCGGGCTTCAGCTTATGCCCCAAGGAGTGTTCAAGTGGTTCAACCCCGAGACGGGTTATGGGCTTATCACCCCCGATGTTGGAAGAAGAAAGCTCTTCATGGTGGGCTCCACGAACATAGCAGACGGCGAGCACAAGAAGGCTCTCAAGAAGGGCGATAGGGTGACCTACGAGGTGACTGAGGGTGGGACGGGCAGGCAGGTGAAGAACGTTTCCAAGATCTAACACTAGCCAGGCTGCCGAGCGGTAGCCACAGAGATGGTGAGGGCCGGGGTCCTAGAGTAGAGGGGCTCCGGCCCTTCTTTCGTGGTTCAGCCGGGGATTAGGTCGGATTAGGTTGGCGGCGACGAAGCGATTTATCCTTATGTAATGGATCCTGTAATGGATCCGAAACACCCCCGTAACCTCAGTCGTCCTACAATGTTCAGCAGACCGGGTTGGCACTGATCACCCCCCTCCTAAAAGCCCAGCCCGGCTCTTCTTTGCTCGGGTACGCGGGTTGCCGGGTCCTTCGGGGCTCCGGCTCTTTTGTTTATGGCACGCCCCATCAGGGGAGGATGTAAGAGTACGCACTAGCAGTGGCCGGGGTCCATCCTCTAGTGGGCTCCAGCCAGCCTGACCAGTGAGGCCCTCCGACTCTTTCCCTTAAACTGCTCCGGAGGGCCTTTGTTTTGCACTCGGCCCCAGTCCGCTCGGGGTAGGTGCTCCGGCCTTTTGTTTACAGCGGACGGGTATGATGGTTATGATACATAGGCTGCGGGGCCGGAATTCAGTTCCATGAGTGCTGTTGTGGTCCTTTTCCTTCCGGCCCCGCATAAGGCCGGAGATTGCCCTTCACCTTCCCCGTGAACTTTCTCCGGCCCCTTTTTTCGTGCTCTCCACCGGTCCTGACGCCCCAGGACCGCCCCGGCGTACCCCTTGCTAACTTCCGCATAATACTTGATAGACTCGCCTTGCGTAGGCGTCGGCCTACCTCCAGCGGACCGGGGCTAAGAGGCAAAAAAAGAGACCGGGGCTATTAGACCCCGGCCCTCTCTAGTGCCTCTAGTTGCCATCCAGAACTCGAGTACCTTAGCTTTGGCGGAAGATGCGTACCGCCGAGATTATCAGGATTACGCCCAGGATCAGCTTGAGCGCCGCCGCTGGCACCACTCCGACCAACAGACCACCAGCTACCGCCCCGATAACCGATCCTGCGCCCATAGGCGCTACCATCTTGGTCAGATCCTGTCGCTCCTCAAACGCCCCGCGCCTGCGGTGCCGGAGCACCCCTACCGCTACCGTAGGCAGGCTGATGAGCAAGCTGGCCGTTCCCGCTGCCTTTATGTCTGCCCCAAAGGCGAACAGGAGCGTCGGGATGATGAGTTCGCCTCCGGCCACCCCTAACAAGGTGCTAACCAACCCGATTCCCAAACCGAACAGGGTCGCGGCTATCATACGCAGGGGGAGTGCATCGGGTAGCAAGCCAGGCCCCTCTTGGGGCAAGAACGCCTCTACTATCAATCCTGTGCCGATCACCACTAGAAATAGCAGGATGATTCGCTCTAGTAAGTGTTATTCGCTCTAGTAAGTGTTCAGTGATATGGTGGACGAAAGCTGTCCCCACAAAAGCTGCCGACACTGCGCCTGCGATCATGGCCACCACCACCGGAAGGATGGCAGCTATCGGGGCCAGGGAGAGCGTACCCGCACGGATCAGGAGGGCACTCACAACCGTGATGAGGCTAATGGCAAGGTTGAGGGCAACAGCGCGACGAGCCTTGTAACCGAACACCCCAGCCAGGACCGGCAACCGAAACTCGGCTCCTCCTAACCCTATGAGGCCCCCCAGCAACCCGATAGGTGCACCGTACAGCGCGGCAAGTGTAGGTGAACGTCGGAGTCTGCGGTTCATCAACTGCTTAGTCTTATAGAACTAACCAACCTGTGCCAGAAGATCAATAGTATTCATCGGGTCGCCTAGAGCGAACCCCATGCGCCCACGGCGAAGCCGGACGCGGGTACGTCCCCTTCGACACGTGGGGTAGGGAGGGTGGGCTGCGCTGACTTTGTGGGGTTTTCCTCTGGAGTGTGCATCCTTCAATCCTCCTTTTCGTAGACGGATTGATCCGAAGACTTGTACCTGAGATATTTCTCGCTCCGCACCCACATGGCATACGTTAAAAACCCGACCGCTCCTATCAGAAACGCTGCGTAGAAGGGCAACTGCTCACTAATCGTCCAGAGCCAGCCGCCAACCAGCGAGGCGGGAAAGATCGCCACGCCTCGTATGAGGTGATACGTCCCAATGACTCGGCCACGAGTGGTTTCACGCGCCCTATCGACAAGCAACGCGCGGCGAGCCGGCCCCCCGATATCGTTGAGGCCTCGTACTACGAACGCCAGGATGATCCATAACAAGCTCGACGCGCTGACCAGCACCAAGGGGAAAAGGGTCCAAAATCCGTAGCCTAGCAGGACAAAGGGCGGGCGACCGAAGCGTTCTGAGAGTTTTGCCGCTGGGATGAGGAGCACGAGGCCAAGGAGTGTATCTATGGTGAGCAAGATCCCAAACCCAAACGCAGAGACCCCGAGCACATCGACGACAAACAAAACGATGAAGACCTTGATTACCCACTCGGCCCACAAGACCAGGCAATCGGCAGCCAGCAGCCACTTCAGATGGGTATCCAGGCTGCGCCAGCCATTGGCAAAGGAAAAGCGCGGCCGACCTCGCGTTCTCGACCCTCTGTCAGTGTAGTAACGCACGATGATGCCGATGGCGATCAGGGCCAGAACTATGGTGATGCCAAGGCCCACTCGTACCCCGCCGACCGGCCCAAAAAGACCAGACGCCACAGCGTCCGAGCCTTGTAGAGCGTTCTCGGCCCGGCGCTGCCCTGGCTGCTTGACAAGGGTAAGGCTTCCGGTGATGAGCAACCCACCAATCGGCGCCAACAGCACAACGGACACGCGTTCCGAAAGAGCAAGCAACCCCAACCCAATGTCGCGACGATTGCTTCCCAGGTTGTCTCCGACCATGGAAAACGTGCCCGGCAACGTCAGACTTTTCCAGCTGACCCCCACAAAGAGGGTGCCCAAGAGCACCCACTGCCAACTCGGGCTGAAGAGATAAACCGTGTAGCCGACAGTTGCCATCAAGGTAAAAAGCACCAACACTCTGCGCCGACCTAACCAGTCGGCTAGCCAGCCAGCGGGATACTTATAGACGGTGCGGACAAGTTCTGCTAGCGAACCATAGGCCCCAATGATCCAGCCTGTGGCACCCAGGGCCTGCAAATATTTAGGGAGATAGTTACTCCACAAGGCCTCGCCCGAACCCACGAGCAAAACAGCGGTGAGCATGACAACCATATTTGGGTTTAGCCCCAACCACCGCTTGAGTCGACTCAACCTCGTTGCCGATTGTTCAGCTACTGTGCCCGAAAGTGGTTCGGACATATATGCTCACCTCTAAGCGGCTCACGGGGGCTCGACAGCATCATTACACGCCCTGTGGTTGAGGATGTGGCTCTGCCCGATCGCTCCCTTTCCTAACGCCCATTGGTCGCTGGTAGCGGGTACAGCAACCAAACGACGCTGTGCTTAATTGGAGAGTTGCCTAATGCGCTCTTTGGAGGCCGCCTGCCATTGCGTCGGAGCCTCCGGTGCTTCGACTCTCTCGATCAACAGGGTTGGGCTACCGTGCCGTAAAAGCGCTTTTGTTCGCTCGCCGATCGTCACTAGATCATCCGGCTCAGGGCTTGCGTGCCCGTTCTCGGGCTGGAAGCGCTCGATGCCAATCCTTTGCAGCATCGCTGCGGTCATGCAGCCCTCCAGCCTGTGGACCCCGTTGAATTCCAGAAACCAGCCGTCCTCGCCGGTATGGTGAAGCCCAACGGCAGCGAGGCTGCCGATCACGCCTATTCGCTCTCCCGTGAGGCCGCTGAGGTGAATGCCTGCTGCCTTAGCAATGCTGTGTGCTTCCTCGGCCGTCAGGACCTCCCGCTTGGCGCGCTTACCAAAGTCGATCACCTCAGGGGTCACGTGCGAGGCTTCGGCAACGCAGAGACCAGCGTCAGAGCCAGGAGCTGCTTCCTTCGTCAGGAACGCCACCGCTTCTTTGGCGAGGACCTCGGGCTCGGGGGCTTGGCCATCCGCTACCTCCATCGGGATACAGGCGCAGCTGTTGTGCGAGGTGTAGGGGATTTGGGGATCGACAAGGAGCTGGTGACGCGTTACCCCCAGCTTCCGGCCCAACCTGAGCTTCTGCAGCCGGGCTGCCAATTCCCGGGCCATGCTTCCTGTGCCTCGGCTCTCCGAATTGTCTGTGTCGTCGATAGCAACGTAGACGAGTTTGCTCATAATGCACCTCCCTTTTCCGTTACGCTCTTTTGCTGTGGCGCAGCATAGGACATTTTTCCACTATTGGCAATATGCCACCATAAGAAAGTTTTCGTACCACTCTACAGAGGAGGTGTATAGCTGTTATCTCAAGCGTCCTTGCGCGTGGCGGCCTCTCCCGGGGTGAAGCGCTGGCCGTAATGCTCAAGGAACGTACCGATGCGACGCGCTTGCCGCTCTAG
>Ga0126307_10000809_pt1 | contig 20597 bp, 18 predicted proteins | sample Plot28_FD_89955 | JGI IMG/M metagenome (GOLD analysis project Ga0126307, IMG submission 89955) | Serpentine soil microbial communities from UC McLaughlin Reserve, CA, USA - Plot28 | ecosystem: Environmental > Terrestrial > Soil > Grasslands | place: USA: UC McLaughlin Reserve, Lake County... | reverse complement strand
TCGACGCCGAGATCGAGTACCGCGACCCGGCGATGCCGGGCGAGGTCGCCCTGCTCCGCGACGGCTCCTCGCTGTGGATCGCGAGCACCGCCGGCGCGGTGCACGCGTCGATCCTGAGGGCATGAGGCGAACGTCCCGCGCTGCCCCTTATAGGGGGTGCTCAGGGACGCTCAGGCCGGGGAGCCGCCTCGAACGTCCCTGACTGACCGTTATAGGGGATCCCCCGGGACGTTCGCCGGTGGGGACAGGCGGAGCAAACGCTCGGGTCGCTCGTACACATCATCCGACGGGATCCTGCGGACCGTCCATCCCGCCCTTTCCCAGGTCCGTTCCTTGCGCGCATCCTCACCCACGTCGAGGTGAAAGGGCCCGCCGTCGATCTCGATGACGAGCTTCACGGTCGGCCAGCTCAGATCCGCCTCTTCTCCCGCGATCCGAGCATTCAGCCGAGGGAGCGGGCGTTTGGCATCTCGCAGAACCTCCATCGCTCGGACCTCCGCTCCGCTGCGAGCACGTTCCAGCGGCAACCCTGCAAAGCGAGCGATGGTTCCCGCAAGCCGGCGCGTTCCCCGACGCCCGCGGTACTCGCCGAGGCGATCGCCGAGCGCAGCGAGTGTCGTGTGTTCGAGCCGGACCGCCTCGCGCACGGCTCGCGCGAGCGCTCTGTCACCGACAGTGCGGGCCAAGTCAAGCAACGTGCGGGCGACGGATGTAATCGGGATTCCGCGCCTCTCTGTCATGTCGCCGTCGAGCGTGGAGCTGCGAAAGGCGAGCACGCCCCCATGGCGCCTCGGCCCACCGCTCCCGGGACGTGTGACGCACTCGACCCACCGTGGTACCGACAGCAGTCCCCAACCGACCGCCGCGCTCGTGTGACTGAGCACGCTGCCCGGCGCCGTCAGCGTCGCCGCCATCCACCGCCCCCAGTCGTCTTCCAGGACCGGCGCGATCGCGAAGACTCCCTGCTCAACAGCTACCAAGCGCCCCGCGGCGACGCGATAGGTGATTGCTTTCTCGCTCAGGCCGAGGTCGAAGAGCTGCCGGCGCGAGATGCGGTTGAACTGGCGTCCGGCAAGCTCTGCGATCTGAGCGTCCCACATGCCCCCTTTGAGCGCACGCTCCGGGACGTTCGCCCCACCTCGCGCAGCGAGCGTCCCCCAGCCACCCCTTGGCGGGTGACTCCGGGACGTTCGCGGCCTAGGCGGCCGCTCGGGCCCGCGCCCCGTCCGCGGCGCGGGCGTGCTCGGAGACCGCGTCGATGATCTGTGGCCACGCGCCGCGGGGGAGGTCGTGGCCCATGCCCTCGATCATCAGCAGGCGGGCGCCGGGGATCGCCTTGGCCGTGGCGCGGCCGCCGGAGGGCCGGATCATCTTGTCGACGGTGCCATGAATCACCAGCGTCGGCGCCTTGATCTCGCGCAGCGTCCTGGTCCGATCACCGGAGGCGATGACCGCTCCCAGCTGGCGGCCGCCGGCCCGGACGTCGAAGCCGCGGTCGAACGCACGCCCGGCTCGCTCCCGGATGTACTGCTCGTCCCGCGGGAAGCCGGTCGATCCCACCAGGCCGAAGACCTCGGCCGAGCGCTGGATGTAGCCGTCGCGGTCGCGGGGTGGGGGTCGGAGCAGATAGCGATAGACCGAAAGGGCGGGCTGGCCGTGCCAGCGGCTGCCGGTCGTCGACATGATCGAGGTGAGCGAGCGGACTACCTCCGGATTTTCGGCGGCGAGCATCTGGCCGATCATTCCGCCCATCGAGGCGCCGACGACGTGCGCGGGCGCCACCTCCAGATTCCGCAATAGAACGGCCGTGTCCTCGGCCATGTCCGAGAGCGTGTACTGCTCGGGCGAGAGGCGGCGGCGCACCATCTGGCTGATCGTCGGGGGACGGAAATCGAAGTGGGTCGAGCGGCCGATGTCACGGTTGTCGAAGCGGACGACATAGAAGCCGCGCTCGGCGAGCTCGTCGCAGAAGTCCTCGTGCCAGGCGATCATCTGCGTCGCCAGTCCCATGATCAGCACGATCGGCGTGTCGTCGGGATCGCCCAAGGCCTCGTAGCAGAGGGTCACGCCCCGGCCCACGTCGCAGAACTCCTCGGCCATCGAGCGATCCTAGATGAACCGCTTTTCCCGCTCGATTGAGTCTCTACCGGCTAGTTAGTACCTCCGTCCAAAGGCGCTGACTTCGCGCCATCCGCGAGCTAATTTCGGGCAGGGACAGGTTCGGGCAGGTGGCTCGAGGAGCGCATGACGAGTACTCGTCCACAAAACGGCCGAGCGAAGGGCTGAGCAGATGCAGTCGCGCCTCCTCGTGGTCGACGACGGGCATGCCGCCCGTGCCGTGGCGGGACGGATCCTGCAGTCGCACTACGACGTCCACTTCGCCGCCGACGCCACCGAGGCAAGGTCGAAGCTGATGGGCAATCCCTTCGATCTGCTGCTCTGCGACATCCACCTGCCCGGGGAATCCGGCATGGAGCTGCTGCGGTCGCTGCTCACCGGGGATGAGGATGACCTCGCAGTGGTAATGGTCACCGCCGAGGACGATCCGGCCACCGCCGACCGCGCCTTCGAGTTCGGGGCCTACGGCTACCTCGTCAAGCCCTACCGTCGCGGCGACCTCCTGATCACGGTCAGCAACGCGCTGCGCCGCCGGCAGCTCGAGCAGCAGTCCCGCGCCTATCAGCGCGAGCTCGAGCAGGACGTGATCGTGAAGAGCCTCGAGACCGAGCACGTTCGAGGCCTGCTGCGACGCTCGGAGGAGACGCTGGAGCGCTCGCGGCTCGAGACGGTCCACAAGCTCAGCCTCGCCGTAGAGATGCGCGACCAGGTGACGGGCCATCACCTCTCCCGGATGGGCGCCTACTGCGAGGAGATCGCCCGCCGGCTGCACCTGCCGGGGGAGCAGTGCGACCGGATCTCGCTCGCCGCCCAGATGCACGACATCGGCAAGGTCGCGATCCCGGACCAGGTGTTGCTCAAGCCGGCCGCTCTGACGGAGGAGGAGCGCTCGCAGGTCGAGACCCACGCCGAGATCGGCAAGCAGATCCTGCAGGGCTCGGAATCACCGATCCTGCAGCTGGCCGAGTGCATCGCATGGACGCACCATGAGAGGGTCGACGGCAGCGGCTATCCCCGCGGCCTCGCGGGGGAGGAGATCCCGATCCACGGCCGGGTCGCCGCCGTCGCCGACGTCTACGACGCCCTTACCCGCGATCGCCCCTACCGGCAGGCGATGTCGCCGGGCGAGGCGGCTTCCCTGATGGCCGAAGGCCGGGGAACTCACTTCGACCAGGACGTGCTCGACATCTTCATGCACACCGTGCCCGTGCCTGCGTAGGCACGCGGCTGCTCGCCGAACTCCTTCTGCCGCAACGGATCTTGCAGTCCTGTTAAGGAGCGCTCATATTCGGGCGTCCAGCGGATAGCCTGGCCAGCTGCCGCGTGCAGCAATGCCGGGCGCCCGTCGATGCCTACTTCCAACGATCAAAGAGGGCGATCTCCCCAACGCGGGCGCGCTGCCGTGTTCGCGCTGCTCGTGCTGGTGGCGCTCGTGATCGGCTCCGTGGTCGGGCAGAGCGCATTCGGGGACGCCTCCGACAAGATCGCGCAGAAGCAGGACGAGCTCGATCGGATCCAGGCGGCGGAGGGACCGCTCCGCGCCCAGATCGACCAGATGAACGCCGAGGTCGACCGGCTGATCGGGGAGGAGTCGCGGCTTCGCCAGGAGCGGGCGGCGGCTGAGCACGAGCTCGAGGTCAAGCAGGCCGAGCTCGACGAGGCGACGGCCGAGCTCAACGCCCAGAAGGCCGAGCTCGCGAGGGTGCGGGCGAAGCTGGAGGACGCCGTCGCCGCGCTGGAGGCGCTGCTGGTCGACATCTACAAGTCGAACGACCCCGACCTGACAGCGGTCCTGATGGAGTCGGCGAGCTGGTCCGATCTGCTCACTCGGACCGAATACCTCGACCACATCCAGGAACACGACGACGAGGTCGTCGCTCGGGTGCGGGGCCTACGTGACCAGATCGCGGCCCTCGTCACGCAGCTGAAGGCGACGCATGACCGCATCAAGGCCGCGCGCGACGCGGTGGCAGCGAAGGAGCGGCAGATCGCCGACCAGCACGCGCAGATCGCCCAGCAGCAGTCGCAGCTGGCGGCCGCACGCAACGCGCGGCAGGGGGTCCTCAACGCGCTGCTTCGCAAGGAGCGCCAGATCCAGTCCGACCTCTCGGAGATTCCGGCGCCCGCCGGACACGCCACGCTCGACTCCGACGGTGATGCGATCCCGCCGGCGAACGCGCCGCTCGCGGTGCGCGGCGCGATCGAGGCCGCCAACCAGATCAACGACATGCCCTACATCTGGGGAGGCGGCCACGGCTCCTTCACCGCGAGCGGCTACGACTGCTCTGGCGCGGTCAGCTTCGCCCTGCACGGAGGCGGCTTCCTCTCCAGCCCGCTCGACTCCACGGGCCTGATGGTCTGGGGCGAGTCCGGCGGCGGCAACTGGATCACGGTCTTCGCCAACAGCGGTCACACCTGGGCCTACATCGCGGGCCTGCGCTGGGACACCGGCGGGCCAGGCGGCGGCAATGGGCCTCGCTGGAGCACGGTGATGCGCGATGACGCCTCGTCCTTCGTCGCGCGGCACCCGGCCGGTTACTAGGCCTGGGCCGCGCTCATCGGCGAGGAGACGATGCGCTCCTCGAACTCGAAGCCCGCTTCGAGGGCGCGGCGCAGCGGACACGTCTCTGCGACCCGCTCCAGCCTCCTGATCTGGTCCTCGGAGACGCAGTCCGGCAGATGAAGGGCGATCTCGACGCGGGGCGGCGTTGACTCCGGGTCGTACTCGACCTCGACCCGGGCGTCCCCGACCACCCAGTCATGCCGCTCGGCGTACAGGGCGACCATCGTCGCAATGCAGGAGGCGAGGGCCGCGGGCAGCAGCTCGTGGGGAGCGGGGCCCTCGTCCGTCCCGCCGAGCCGCAGAGGCTCGTCGGTGACGATCGCGTGCCGCCCGTTGATGTCGACCCGATGCCGGAGTTTTCCGACGCGGAGCGTTGATGCAGTCATCGTCATGATGAGACAACTATATCACTACACAAATTTGTACTTGTGCTACCCTCTGCGACATGGCGACAAAGGCCGAGATCCCGCATCCGCTTCCCGCTCCTCTGGTCGAGCGAGTCGCGGAGCGCTTTCGCGTCCTGGGCGAGCCGATGCGGATCCGGCTGCTCGAGGCCATGCGCGAGGGGGAGAAGAGTGTCAAGGAGCTCCAGGAGGCCACCGGCGCCTCGCAGCAGAACGTCTCGCAGCATCTCGGCGTCCTGCTTCGCGCCCGCATCGTGGAGCGCCGCAAGGAGGGCAACTTCTCCCTCTACTCGATCGCCGACCCGGTGGTCTTCTCACTTTGCGACCAGGTCTGCGGCGGGCTGCGCCAGGAGATCGAGCGACTCGACAGCCTGCTCGAGGGAGGTGCCTGAGATGTCTCGGTCCCGCTGGCCGCTCGAGCGCGTCCTCTTCGCGCTCGCCGGCTCCGTCGTTCTGATCAGCGTCGCGCTTGTCGCGCTCGTCTCGCCCTGGTTCCTGCTGCTGACGGCCTTCGTCGGCATCAACCTCTGGCTCTACGTCCTGGTGGGAGCCTGTCCGGCCTCCTACGTCTTGAAGCGCGCCTGCGATCTCGATTCGGTCGTCTATCCGCGGTCCCAATGACCGACGTCGGCCCAATCGGCAGGCTGGGGCGCTACACCGCGACCCATTTCAGGATCGTCGTGATCGCCTGGGCCATCGTCGCCCTCGGTCTCGGCTTCCTGGCGCCGCGGGTCGAGAAGGCGCTCTCGGGAGCCGGCTGGGAGGTCAGCGGCTCGAAGTCCGTGCAGGCGCGCGACCTGATCGACCGCAACTTCAGCGGGCTCTCGAGCTACGGCCTGATGGTCGTCGTGCAGTCGCCGACCGCCGTGGTCGGCGCCCCGAGCTTCGACTCCACCCTCTCCGCCGTCGAGCGTCACCTCCGGGCCGACGGCGCCGTGCGCACTGTGTTCCCGCCCCGCCCGGGCGTCTCCATCTCGCCGGACGGGCACACGGCGATCGTGCGGGCGGGAGCCGCGAGGGACTCGAACGCCATGGTCAAGGCCGCGGACGAGCTCAAGGGACCGCTGGCCGCGCTGGGCCGTGACGGAGTGCAGGTGCAGCTGACCGGGGCCGCCGGGATGTGGTCCGACTTCAACGAGGCGAACAAGGAGGCGATGCTCCGCTCGGAGGTGATCTCCTGGCCGGTGACCCTGGCGATCATGCTGATCGCGTTCGGCTCGCTCGTCGCGGCCGGACTGCCGCTGATGCTGACGATGGTGGGGCTGATCGTGGCGGCCGGATCGCTCTACCTCGGCACACAGGTGATGCCCATCTCGATCTGGGCGATGAACTTCGCGCTGATGTTCGCCCTCGCGCTCGGGATCGACTACGCGCTCTTCGTGGTGCATCGCTTCCGTGGCGCCTTCTTCGGCTCCAGGCTCTCGGCCGTCGACGCCGTTGCGCAGGCCATGGACGCCGCCGGCAAGGCCGTGCTCTTCTCCGGGGTGACCGTGCTGATCTCGCTGAGCGCGGTGATGCTGGTTCCGAGCCCGGCGTTCCGCTCGATGAGCCTGGGGATCATGCTCGCCGTGATCTTCGTCCTGGCGGCGACGCTCACGCTGCTCCCGGCCGTGCTTGCCAGGCTCGGTCCGCGGGTCGACAAGCTCTCGCTGCCGTGGCTCCATTCCGGCGAGCACCGCTCGCCGCGCTTCGCTGCCTGGGGCGAGCGGCTCTGGCAGCACCCGCTGCGCTACGGCGCCCCGGCCCTGATCGCGCTGGCGCTGCTCACCCTGCCGGTGACCCGGCTCGACACCGCGATGCCCTCGATCAAGGTCGTCCCCTTGAGCGACTCCTCGCGGGTCGGGTATCAGGAGGTGCAGGCCGCCTTCGGTCCCGGCGCGACCGGGCCCCTCCAACTCGTAACACCCGTCCGCGACGCCGACCGGGCCGTGTCTGTGGCCCAGAGCGATCCCGGCATCGGTCAGGTCTTGCCCGCGGCGAGCTCCGGTGATCTCGCCATGATCCAGGCCATCCCCAGGCAGGATCCCTCGAGCCCGGCCGTCGGAGCAACGATCGACCGCCTCCGCGACGAGCTGCCCCAGGGGACCCTGGTTGGCGGCGCCGTGGCCGAGAACCACGACCTGCAGTCGGCGCTTGCCGCCAAGACGCCGCTCGTGATCGGTGTCGTGCTCGGCCTCGGATTCGCGTTGCTGCTCTTCGCGCTCCAAGCGCCGATCATCGCCGCGGTCGGCGTGGTCACCAACCTGCTCGCCACGGGCGCCGCCTTCGGCGTCGCCAAGTGGATCTTCCAGGATGGGGCGCTTCACTCCCTGCTCGGGTTCGAGCCGCAGGGCTTCCTCGACGCCTGGGGGCCCGTCTTCTTCTTCGCGATGATCTTCGCGATCTCGATGGACTACACGGTGTTCCTGCTCTCCTCCGCAAAGGAGCACTGGGACCGCACCGGCGACGCCAAGGAGGCGATGGTCGGAGGCGTCGCGCACTCCGGGCGGGTGATCTTCGCCGCGGCCGCGGTGATGGTCGCCGTCTTCTTCACCTTCGCCCTCTCGGGGCCGCTGCCGCCGAAGGAGATGGGGATCATCCTCGGCATCGCCGTTCTGCTCGACGCGATGCTGGTCCGGCTACTGCTGATGCCGGTCCTGCTCAGGCTGCTCGGACCGTGGGCCTGGTACCTGCCGCGCTGGGCGGACCGAGTGCTCCCGGACGTCCGCTTCGGCCACGCATGAAACGGTCATCCGTGCTGATCACCGAGGGCGATCTCGTCGGTCCGCACGGATGGTGGTGCGCCCGCGCGGCCGTAGGGTCTCGGTCATGAGCAGCGATTCGAGAGTCGTGGTCCTCGGGGGCGGCTTCGGTGGGCTCGAGACGGCCTTCAACCTGCGCCTGCTCGCGGACGATGCCGCAGAGCTCACCCTGATCTCGGATCAGGATCACTTCCTCTTCAAGCCGAACTCGATCTACGTCCCCTTCGGGCTCGACCCCGAGAAGCTGAAGGTCCCGCTCGCCCCGGCGGCGAAGCGGCGCCGCATCGACTTCACCCGGGCGAAGGCCACCGCGGTCGACACCGACGCAGGGACCGTCGAGACCGAGGCCGGCTCGTTCCCATACGACCGTCTCGTCATCGCGACCGGGGCCGACATGCGAGCGAGCGAGGTGCCAGGCCTCGCTGAGCATGCGGTCAGCACCTGGACGCCATCGGACATGCTGCGGCTACGTTGGGCGTTCGAGCGACTGGTCGAGACGAGACGCCGACGGCGGGTGCTCTTCCTCGTCCCGCCGAACAACAAGTGCGCCGGGCCGCTCTACGAGATCGTGCTGATGCTGGAGACCTGGTTGCGCCGCCACGACGCCCGGGAGGGCACCGAGGTCACCTGGTCGACCTACGAGGACACGTACATCCAGGCCTTCGGGCCTCGTCTGCACGAGGTCATCGGGAAGGAGTTCGCGCGCCGGGGAATCAGCGGGCACCACGGCTGGGTGGTCGACAGCGTGGAGGCGGACGCCGTCCACTATGAGAACGGGGAGCAGCTTCCGTACGACCTGCTGGTTTCGTTCCCCCCCTACGTCGCCTCCACGCCCTTCGAGGGCCTGCCGGCGGACGATCGGGGATTCCTGGAGACCGATCTCGCAACCCGGAAGGTGATGGGCCATCCGGAGATCTTCGCGGTTGGCGACGCCGGGGACTTTCCCGTCAAGCAGGCGTTCCTGGCCTTCCTGCAGGCGGACGCCGTGGCCTCGCATATCGCGGCCGAGCTGGCCGGGAACGAACCGGAGCTCGATTTCGATCCGGTGAGCATGTGCGTCATGGAGCAATTCGACAAGGCAACCTTCGCCCAAGTGCCGCTTCGCTTGACGGGCGATGTTTCCCGTCCGGTCGAGGTCCGGCCGGACGCCGACGGCGCGTACCGCGTCGGGTCCTACAAGGCCTGGCGCGCGGGCAAGAAGATGCTCGGCCACTCGGTGCCGTGGCGCTTTCGGCATGGCCTGCCGTTCCATGGCGGCAACTTCTGGCGCGCGATGGACACCGGGCTGAAGGCGATGTCGAAGGTCTTGGCGGACTGAGCCGCTCAGGACGACGTAGTCGCAGCGATTGGAGCCGTTCGCTACTTGGACGGCCAGCAGTAGCCGTAGGAGGTGAGGCTCGAGACCGGGCCGAAGAACCCGTAGCTGCGGGTGGTGAACGTGTTGTCCGAGTTCATGACGCCGTCGGCGAAGAAGGCGTTCGGTGAGCCGCCGCTCGAGAAGCCGCCGGCGACGAGGCGCTTGCCCTTCGGACAGGCCGGGGACGTGGAGCTGCCGACCTGATTCGCGTTGAGGGCGACCGGGGTCGAGCTCACCTCGGTCAGCTTGGGCTTCTTCATCCGCGCGCAGTAGGCGATCGCGGTCAGCTCGCCCTGACCGATGGTGCCGTAGGCGGTATAAGCGCTTCCGGTGACGGTCCAGGCCCGCGGGCCCGACGCCCTCGACTCGGTGACGTAGTTGCCGCCGTCGCCGCGGAAGTTGGTCCGCTGGAAGCCGCCCGAGACCAGGAACTGACCTTTGGGGCAGCGCGCGGTCACCGTCTTGGTCTGCCCGCTTCTCACCCAGACGGTCTTGTGAGGGGTAGGGGTCGCGGGAGTCACGCCGCGCCCGCAGAGCACCTGGACCGTCACCTGACGCGTCGTAGTGGGGCCCCCGCCGGGGTCCAGTACGACGGCGCTGATGTGGAAGCCGAGCTGTGCTCCGAGTCGCTCGAAAGAGTGCGGGTAGACGCCCTCGCCATCGGGCCCGATCCCCGGACTCTGCGTCATTCCGCCTCCGACGGGCTGCTTGCCCCTCGGACACAGTACTTCGAGCCGCGGCGATGTGTCCGGCTTGTTGAGAGTGAAGGACTTGGTCGCCAGATTCACGTTGCGTAGCGTGCGGGCGAGCCCGGGCGTCGCGCGCCCCTTTCGGCCCTGGATCCTGACCGTGCCCTGATGCGAGTCGAGCACATAGATGCCGCCGGGGGCGCGCAGGGCCATCCGGAGCCGATTGCAGCTCGTCCCCTTCGTCAGCACATAGACCTCGTTGAGCCTGCGGAGTCTGTTGGTGCCGCCGCTGACCCCGACCTTGCGACCCGTTCTACTCGCCAGGACCTTGGCGAGCTTCCCGGGCTCGTCGTAGCAGCCGTCGAGATTGAACCGGCGCTCCTGGAGCGCGAACTTGTAGGCGCCCTCGAGGCGCTTGGTGGGGAGGTTGTGGCCGACCGCGCCGAAGGCGCTCGGGCTGAGCAGAAGCAGGCCGAAGAGGAGTGTGGCCAGCGAGAGGGGGAGGGCGGTCCTGCGCATGAGCGCGAATCAGAACAGATCGCGCGATCAGAAGTTGCGCGGTTTCGGGCCCGCGTCCGTCCTATTCGACTTCGATACATTCCGACCAGCGTGTATCGCTGACGGCAAGGACTGCAGGAGGGACAGGATGCTCGGAGGGCGGAGGAAGCCGGCGCGGCTCGCACTGATCGCCATCGTCGCCGCGGCCATCGGGGTCGTCCCGGCCAAGGCGGGCGCTGCGGTCCCGGTCCAGTTCGAGACCTTGCGCGGGTTCACCGCCCCGGAAACGCCTGACGCCCTCAACGTCGTTGGGGTGCTGAAGACCGGTGATCCCGAGGCGAAGAACGTCCTCGTCCTCAACCCGGGCACCTCGTCGAGCGCGGCCTACTTTGAGCCGCTGGCCGAGACGATCGCGGAGCGGCTCCCCAACTGGCAGGTCTGGGCGGTGGAGCGGCGGGAGAACCTGCTCGAGGACCAATCGATGCTCGACAAGCTGAAGCTGGGGCAGGCCAGCGCGAGGGAGCTCTTCAACTACTACCTCGGCTACCTCACCGATCCGACCGTGACGAACCACGTCAACAACGTGCCCGACTCGGCGGTTCCCTTCGCACGAGAGTGGGGCATGAACGTAGAGGTCCAGGACCTGCGGCGGGTCGTGGCGGTGGCCGCGAGCCACGGCCGCAGGGTGGTGATGGGCGGCCACTCCCTGGGCGGGACGATCACCACGGCCTATGCCACCTGGGACTTCAACGGGCGCCCGGGCGCCCGCGATCTCTCCGGCCTGGTGTTGATCGACGGCGCCAGCAACCCGATACCGGTGACCCCACAGGAGGCGAGTAGCTCGCTCGCCAATCTGCAGAGCTCGTCCCCTTGGCTCGCCTTCGGCGGCATCGCGGCGCCGTTCGCCGGCCTGTTCGGCACGGTCGGTTCGGCCGCCGCGAAGGCCGATCCCAACGCTCAGTCGGTGTTCGAGGGGTGGCCTCTGTTGCCGGCGAATCTGATGCCGCCGGGCGGGGTCATCCCCACCAATGAGGCCGGCTTCGGTTTCGGGACGGACACCGAGACCTCGCCGCCCAACCTGCGCGCCGCGCAGGTCCACGCCGGCCACCTGGCCGCGAGCGGCGATCCCCGCGGCTGGGTCCGCGGCGGCGAGATCACCCCGATCCAGCGCTGGGCCTCGATGTTCTCCGGTTGGGACGTGCTCGGGCACGATGGGACGGCCTGGTACCACCCGCTGCGCCTGACGATCGACGCGGGTGCGGTCGGGAATGGCATCCCGAACCCGGCGCAGCAGGTGTTGGACGTCCACTCGACGCTGGGCTCCGAGCTCAGCAAGCACCTGAAGATCTACGCCTTCGGGGCCGCGCTCGGCGGAGAGCGAGTTCCCCTCGCGGCCCAGGCCCTGGCTGCCGAAGCGGGCATCGCGCCGGGCAACCTGACACTGATCGAGCGCGCCGAGACCTACGCCCACAACGACCCGAACTCCGCCGATCCGGCGGTGAACGAATTCCTCGCGCACCTGATCCCCTTCCTCGGGGGGATCGGCAAGGGCAAGGGCCCGAAGCAGAAGTAGGGATTCAGCCCGTCTCGACCGGGCGCCCGCTGCGGCGCCAGGTGCCGACGCCGCCATTGGCGACGTGCAGGACGCGCTCGAAGCCCTCGCGCTGCAGGATCGAGGCGGCGAGGCCGCTGCGCTTGCCGCCGCTGCAGATCGCGGCGATCGCGCGGTCGCGCGGCAGCTCGCCCTGGCGCCCGGGAAGCTCGCCGTAGGGGAGGTGGACCGAGCCCGGGATGTGGGCCTCGGAGTACTCGTCGTCGTCGCGGACATCGAGGACGAGCAGGTCGCCGTCCTCGAGCCGCTCGGCGAGCTCGTCCGGATCGATCAGCTCGATCCGGCGCACCGGGCGGCCCTCGGAGCGCCAGGCGGTCATCCCGCCCTCGAGGTAGCCGCGCACTCGCAGTCCGACCGCGGCGAGCAGCTCGGCGGCCTCGAGCTCATAGCCGTCGGAGGCCGCAACCACGATCAGCTCGACGTCGGGCGGGACCACCTTCGCGACCTTCGTCGCGAAGCCCGTCTCGTAGGCCGAGGCGCTGATCGCGCCGGGGACGTGGGCCTCGTCGAACTGCTCGTTGGTCCGGGCGTCGACCAGCAGCGCGCCCTCGGCGATCCCGACCTCGACGGCGCGCGGCGCCTGCGGGATCGGTGTCCCCATCTCCTCGATCAGCGGGCCGCGGTTGATCGCGACGATCTGCTCCACGTTCGGGGGCGGATCACCGAGCGTGGCGACCGCGTCTTCGACGAACTCCTGCTCGGTCTCGAAGCGCAGCGCCCGGTTGTGGGCGCGCTCGAAGCCGATCGTCGAGCTCGACTTGTGGTCGATCCCGGCGCTTCCGCAGGACGAGCCGCCCAGATGCCCGGGCCAGACCTCGACGTCGTCGGGCACCGCGAGCAGGCGCTCGTGGAGAGAGCGGAAGATCCCGGCGGCGCCCTCCCGCTTCTCGATCGCGAGATCGGGCCGGGCGACGTCGCCGACGAAGAGCGAATCGCCTGTCAGCACGGCCCAAGGGTCCCCGCCGCGGTCGGCATCCCGCAGCAGGAACGAGGTGTGCTCGGGCCGGTGGCCGGGCGTATGCATGGCCTCGATCTCGACGTCGCCCAGGCGGAGCTTCCAGCCGTCGGTGAAGGCCTGGTGCGGATATTCGGCAGCGGCGAGCTCGTGGATGTGGATAGTCGCGCCGGTGGCGCGGGCGAGACGGCCGTGCCCCGAGACGTGATCGGCGTGGTTGTGGGTCTCGATCACATGCTCGATCTTCACGCCGTGGAGGCGGCTGAGCCGCAGGTACGGCTCGATCGACCACTGCGGGTCGACGACGGCGGCGACGCCGGCGCTCGCATCCCCAACCAGGTAGGAGGCGCAGCTCAGGTCCTCGTGCAGGATCTGGCGGAAGAGCATCAGGTGCCCGTGAAGTTTGGCGGGCGCTTCTCGACGAAGGCGAGCACGCCCTCAACGAAGTCCTTGCTGCTTCCCTGCTCCTTCTGCGCCTCGGCCTCCGCCTCCAGCTGCCCGGCGAGGTCGGCGTACATGCGACGGTTGAGCAGCCGCTTGGCGCCGGCGTAGGAGCGGGTCGGGCCGTTGGCGAGGCGGTCGAGCAGCTCGCCGGACGCCGACTCCAGCTCATCGTCGGGCACCACGCGGTTGATCAGACCCCAGTCGAGTGCTTGCTCGGCGGGCACGGGCTCGCCGAGCATCGCCATCTCCGCGGCCCGGGCGTAGCCGGTGCGGGCGGGGAGGAAGGCGGTCGAGCCACCGTCGGGGACGAGGCCGATGTTGACGAATGCGAGCAGGAAATAGGCGGACTCCGCCGCCACGATCAGATCGGCCGACAGCGCGAGCGAGCAGCCGATCCCGACCGCCGGCCCGTTCACCGCCGCCACCACCGGCTTGGGCATCTCGCGTAGTCCCCTGATGATCGGGTGGTAGAGCTCCCTCAGTCGGGCACTCAGGTCGGGGACGCCGGCGTCCGTGGTGGAGCGCTGCTCCTTGAGGTCGGCGCCCGAGGAGAACCCGCGCCCGGCCCCCGTGATCAACAGGGCGCGCACCGAGTCGTCCTTCGCGACGCTCGTCACGGCGTCCAGGAGGTCGCGCCCGAACTGCTCGTTCCAGGCGTTGAGCGCCTCGGGCCGGTTGAGCAGGATCCGGGCGGCCGGACCGTCCGTGGTCAGGTCGACCGTCTCGTGAGAGGCCACCGCGGAAGCCTATTCTCCAGGCTCGTGAGTCGTTATCTGCCGCGGCCCGTCGGCAAGCTCGTCACCCGTGCGCTCCAGCGCTCGATTCAGCGTCCATGGATCCCGATTCGCGCGCAGCGCGCATGGACGGAGGTGGCGGCGAGTATCACCGGGACTCCGCCTGGCGTCACGGTGACGCAGGAGACGCTCGGCGGGCGGCACTGCGACCGGATCGTCGCCGATGGGGCCGACTCCGAGCGGGCCATCCTCTACCTGCACGGCGGCGCCTACGTGCTTGGCTCTCCGCGGACTCACCGCGGGCTGGCCGCTCAGATCGCCGTCGCGAGTCGCACGCCGGTGCACCTGCTCGACTACCGGCTTGGGCCGGAGAACGCCCATCCGGCCGGACTGGAGGACTCCCTGGCCGCCTATCGGGAGCTCGCCGCGGAACTCGGTCACGGCTCGGTCGTGATCGTGGGCGACTCGGCGGGCGGTGGCCTGGCGGTCGCGCTTGCGGCGCGGCTCAGGGACTCCGGCGAGGACCTACCCGCCGGGCTGGCCCTGCTCAACGGCTGGTTCGACCTGACCTGCTCGGGGCCCTCCATGACCTTCAACCGCCGCCGGGACGCGGGTCTGCGCCGCGACTGGACGCTCGAGGGGGGGAAGCTCTACCGCGGGGACGCCGATCCGCAGGACCCCGAGCTCTCCGTCTCGCGCGCCGATCTTCGCGGCTTGCCTCCGACCTACATCCAGGTGGGGACCCACGATCTCCTGTTGAGTGACTCCGAGCAGCTCGCCCAACGGCTCCGTGGCTCGGGCGTCGATGTCGCCTTCACGCGCTTCGAGGACATGTGGCACGACTTCCAGCTCGGCGCTGGCCTGCTCCGGGAGGCCGACAAGGCGATGGCCGACCTGGGTCGCGCCCTCGAGCGGATCTGGGCCGGGCGCCCGCTGATCGAGATGACGGGGTCCGAGCACGGAGGGCAGAATGGCCAGCGGACGCCCAGCGTGGCGATCATCGGCGCCGGCTTCGGCGGCATCGGGCTGGCGATGGCCCTGAAGCGGGCCGGGATCGACTCCTTCACGATCTTCGAGAAGGCGAATGGGATCGGCGGCGTCTGGCGCGACAACACCTACCCCGGCGCGGCCTGCGATATCCCCTCGCACCTCTACTCGTTCTCGTTCGAGCCCAACCCGGACTGGACTCGCATCTACTCACCGCAGCCCGAAATCCTCGACTACCTCGAGCGCTGCGTCGCCAAGTACGGGATCGGACCGAGCCTGCGGCTCGGAACCGAGGTCAAGCGGGCGGACTTCGATGAGGGATCAGGCCGCTGGCGGATCGAGATCGACGGCGGCGAGACCGTGGAGGCCGACGTGCTGGTCTCGGCCTGCGGCCAGCTCAGCCGCCCAGCCCTCTCGCGGATCGAGGGCGCCGAGCGCTTCGGTGGACCGATCTTCCACACCGCGCGCTGGGACCATGGGGTCGAGCTCGAGGGCAAGCGGGTCGCGGTGATCGGAACCGGCGCCAGCACGATCCAGGTGGTGCCCGCGATCGCGCCGCGGGTCGGCCACCTCGACGTCTATCAGCGCTCCGCGCCCTATGTGATCCCGAAGAAGGACCGTCCCTACATGCCCTGGGAGAGGCGGCTGTCCCGGATCTTCCCGCCGGCCCGATTGCTGCGGCGTTTCTGGCAGTGGCTCATCTTCGAGACCTTCGTCTCGGCTTTCAATCAGTTCAAGCCGATCGGGCGGCTGGGCGTCCGCATGTTCGAGCGGCACCTCGACGATTCGGTCTCCGACCCGGACCTGAAGCGGGCGCTGAGCCCGGATCACGTGCTGGGCTGCAAGCGGGTGCTGATCTCAGGCGACTACTACGCGACCTTCGAGCGTCCCGACGTCGAGCTCGTCACCCAAGCCGTGCGGGAGCTGACGGAGCGCGGGGTGGTGGTGGCCGACGGCACGGAGCGGGCGGCGGACGTGATCGTCCTCTCGACCGGCTTCGAGAGCACTCGGTTCCTGGCGCCGATGGCGATTCGCGGGCGTGGAGGGGTGGATTTGAACGAGTCCTGGCGCGAGGGGGCCAACGCCTATCTCGGCATGACCGTCGCCGGCTTCCCCAACCTCTTCATCATGTACGGGCCGAACACGAACCTCGGCTCGGGCTCGGTCATCTTCCAGCTCGAAAGCCAGATGCGCTACATCCTCGATGCGGTCCGCAAGCTCCGCAGCCGCGGCGGCTGGCTCTCGGTCCGGCCCGAGGTGCAGCGCTCATTCGATCGCGAGATTCAGGAGCGGCTCTCCACCTCCGTCTGGCAGACGGGCTGCAACAACTGGTACCTCGACGAGCACGGGCGCAACACGAACAACTGGCCGGGTTTCACGCTCGAGTACCGCCGCCGGACGAGGCGCCTGAACCTCGGGGACTACGAGCTCGGGAACGGCGCTCGCGTACCCGAACCTCAGCTCAAGACGCTGGGCTTGTAGCCGAGCTTCTCGAGCTGCCCCAGCAGCTGCTTGGCGTGCTCGGGGCCACGTGTCTCCATCACCAGCTCGACGCCCGTCTCGCCGACCGAGAGGCCAACGGCCTCGCGCACGTGGTCGACGTCGATCAGGTTCGCGCCCCCGTCTCCGAGAGAGGTGAGCAAGGCCCCGAGCGACCCGGGCTCATCGGGAATCTTGGTGAAGATCCGCAGGCGGCGGCCGCGCTCGGTCTCGTGGTGCCTGGCGAGGTCCGCGAGCACGCCGGTGTCGATGTTCCCGCCGGAGAGGACCACGACGGTGGTGCCCGCCTCGGCGGGGTCGACCAGCTGCTGGCGCAGCGCGGCGACTCCGACCGCCCCCGCCCCCTCGACGACGAGTTTGGTGCGTTCGAGCAGCATCATGATCGCGTCGGCAATCGCGTCCTGGTCGACGGTGACGAGCTCGTCCAGGAGATGCTCGAGCAGCGGAGCGGTGATCTCGCCGGGGTGCTTGACCGCGATCCCGTCGGCGAGTGGGCACTGCGCCTTGATGCCCGCTACCCGCACGTCGTCGCGCGCCGCCTTGACCGCGGCGGCGATGCCGGCGGCGAGCCCGCCACCGCCGACCGGGATCAGGACCTTGGCGAGGTCCGGAACCTCTTCGAGCAGCTCGAGCCCGACCGTGCCCTGCCCGGCAACGATGGCGGGGTCGTCGAATGGGTGCACGAAGGCGAGACCCTCCGCGTCGGCGCGCTCGCGAGCTGCCTCGACGCACGGCTCCACCGAATCGCCCTCCAAGACGACGTCGGCTCCCGATTCCTCCGCCGCCGCGATCTTGGCCAGCGCGGCGCGCTCGGGCATGAAGATCGTGGCCGTCAGGCCTCGAGCGCGGGCCCCGTAGGCGAGAGACTGGCCGTGGTTGCCGGCGCTCGCCGTGACCACGCCCTTCACCGACGGGTCGAGGGAGGCGATCTTGTTGAGGGCGCCACGCAGCTTGAAGGAGCCGGTCCGCTGGAGGTTCTCGGCCTTGAGAGCGATCGTGCCGCCCGTGGTCCGCGACAGGTAGCGCGACTCGATCACCTGGGTCTCGCGGGCTACGTCCGCCACCACCTCGCGGGCGCTCCGGATCTCGTCGAGCGAGATGGTGTCGGTTACTGAAGCCATCCCACCAAGGATCGCTCAGGCCGAGTCGCGCAGTGGCACTGTCGCATCCACCTCCACTAATGCCCCCTTGGGCAGCGCCGCAACCCCCACGGTGGTTCGGACGGGGAACGGCTCGGAGAAGAAGCCGGCATAGACCTCGTTCAGTTCGGCGAACAGCTCCATGTCGGTGAGGTAGATGCCGATCCGCGCGGCCTCGGAGAGCTGCGTGCCCGCCTCCCGGCAGACCGCATCGAGATTCTCGAGGCAACGCCGCGCCTGCTCGGCGATGCCCCCATCGACCAGTTCACCGTTCTCCGGATCGAGCGGCACCTGCCCGCTGCAGTAGAGGATCCCTTCCGCGACCACCGCCTGGGAGTAGGGCCCGATGGGAGCAGGCGCTCCCTCCGTCTCCACCGGTCGCCTTACACCCTGGGATGCGTCCATGCCCACTCCATCCGCCAGTATCCCACCGATGCGCGCACTCGCCATCGTGCACCAGCCGGACGCAGGCCCGGGCGTGTTCGCCGAGGAGATTCAGGCTCGCGGCGTGGAGCTGGACGAATGGATGCTGTCCGAGCGGGGGACGGGACCGCCGCGCGAGGTCGCCGAGTACGACGCCGTGCTCACCTTCGGCGGGGCCATGCACGCCGACCAGGAGGATCGCCATCCCTGGCTGCGCTTCGAGAAGGACTTCCTCGCGGCGATGCTCGACGACGGAATGCCGATCCTAGCCGTCTGCCTGGGCTGTCAGCTACTCGCCGAGGCCGCGGGCAAGACGGCGAGGCGGGCCAGCGAGCCCGAGATCGGCTGGTCCGAGGTCGAGGTCACCGAGGAGGGCGCCGCCGATCCCGTGATCGGCCCACTCGCTCCGAGCTTCACCGGCCTTCAGTGGCACAGCTACGAGGCGGTGCCGCCCGAGGGGGCCATGGTTCTCGCCCGCAGCCCGGTCTGCTCGCAGGCCTATCGGATCGGAGAGCGCGCCTGGGGGATCCAGTTCCACGCCGAGGTGACGGCCGCCGGCCTCGGCCACTGGATCGACGACTACCGCTCCGACGAGGACGCTGTCCGGATCGGGATCGACCCCGATGCGCTGCGTGCCGAGACGGAGAGGAAGATCGGCGAGTGGAACCGTCTCGGCCGCGAGCTCTGCGGCCGCTTCCTCGACACGATCGCCTAACCGACCGACTGTCCTGCTTTTGGCTGCTCGTGGCGGCCTTAGGCAGGACAGTCCAGCCCTACTCGGGCGTCACGTACGCGCCCGAGAGGCCGCCGTCTACCAGGAAAGTCGAGGCGGTCACGTAGGAGCTCTCGTCGCTCGCCAGGAAGAGCGCACCCTGGGCGATCTCGCGCGCCTCGGCGAAGCGGCCCATCGGCAGGTGCACCAGGCGGCGGGCGGCCTTCTCCGGGTCCTTGGCGAAGAGCTCCTGGAGGAGCGGCGTGTTGACCGGGCCGGGGCAGAGAGCGTTGACCCGGACGCCGCGCTTGCCGAACTCCACGCCGAGCTCCCGCGAGAGCGCGAGCACGCCGCCCTTCGAGGCGGTGTAGGAGATCTGCGAGGTGGCCGCGCCCATCACCGCGACGAAGGAGGCGGTGTTGATCACCGAGCCGCCGCCGGAGTCGAGCAGGTGCGGGATGCCGTGTTTGCAGCAGACGAAGACGGCCTTCAGGTTGACGTCCTGGACTCGCTGCCAGGCCTCGAGCGAGGTGTCGAGCACGGAGACGTCGTCATCGGGGCTGATCCCGGCGTTGTTGAAGAGCACGTCGATGCGGCCCATGTCCTCGGCCGCCTTCGCGTACATCTCGCGCACCGCGTCCTCGTCGGAGACATCGGCTTGCAGGGCCAGCTCGCCTTCGGCGCCTTCGGCCAGGTCCACGCCCACCACCCGCGCCCCCTCCTCCGCGAACAGGCGGGCTGTCTCGGCGCCGATGCCGCTTGCCGCACCGGTGATCACGCAGACCTTGCCGTCCAGCCGGTCCGCCATCAGCCCTCCGTCGCGTAGTAGACGTTCTTCACCTCGGTGTAGGCGTCGAGGGCGTCCGGGCCCAGCTCGCGGCCGACCCCGGACTGCTTGAAGCCGCCGAAGGGGGTCGAGACCCGCACGGAGGTGTTCGAGTTGATCGAGATCACGCCGGTCTCGATCGCGCGCGCCGTCCGCATCGCCTTGGCGCCGTCGCGCGTCCAGATCGAGCCCGAGAGTCCGTAGATCGTGTCGTTGGCGAGCCGAATCGCCTCCGCCTCGTCCTCGAAGGGGATCACGCAGGCGACTGGCCCGAAGATCTCCTCGCGGGCGGGCCGCGCGTCGTTGGATACGGGAGCCAGCACCGTCGGCGGGAACCAGTAGCCGGGGCCGTCCGGGACCGAGCCGCGGATCGCGACCGGCGCGTCGCCGTTGACGTAGGAGGAAACCGTGTGGAGCTGGTCGGCCGAGATCAGCGGGCCCATCTGGGTCGAGTCCGAGAGCGGGTCGCCGACCGTCATCGACTTCACCGCGCTCTCCAGCTCCGACATGAACTCGTCCATCGCCGAGCGCTCGACCAGGATGCGCGAACGCGCGCAGCATTCCTGCCCCGCATTGCCGAAGACGGCGATCGGCGCCGAGGAGGCGGCGTCGACGAGGTCGGCATCGGCGTAGACCCGGCCCCAGTCGATGGCCGAATGAGCGGTCACCACCACGATCGCATCGGCCCACTCGATCAGCTCGGGGAGCGGCGTCTCCTCGCGCACCTCGCCGGTCGAGTCCTTGAAGGTCTCGACATGCGGGTCGTGGAAGCGCACGTCTGCGCCGCGGCCAGCCAAACCCGCCAGGACGTCGGCGGCCGGGGAGTTGCGGGCGTCGCGGACGTTAGGTTTGAACGCGGCGCCGAGAACGCCCACCTTCGCACCCTTGAGGGCGC
>Ga0126307_10000808_pt1 | contig 20631 bp, 26 predicted proteins | sample Plot28_FD_89955 | JGI IMG/M metagenome (GOLD analysis project Ga0126307, IMG submission 89955) | Serpentine soil microbial communities from UC McLaughlin Reserve, CA, USA - Plot28 | ecosystem: Environmental > Terrestrial > Soil > Grasslands | place: USA: UC McLaughlin Reserve, Lake County... | reverse complement strand
CGTCGCGGAAGCCGTGCGAGGGCACGGCCATCACGACGACGTCGGCCGACCCCACCGCCTCCTCGAGCGACGACGTGGCCCGCAGCGCCTCCGGCAGGCGGATGTCCGGCAGGTAGGCGCCGTTGGTGCGCTCCTCGGTGAGCTCGTCGGCCAGCTCCTTGCGACGGGCCCACAGCGTCGTCTCTGCGTTGTGGCACGTGAGGCCGGCCACGGTGGTGCCCCAGGAGCCAGCCCCGACGACGGCCACCCGCATGGTCACGGCCGAACCCTACTTCCGGGGTGCCCGTACACTCCGGGCCGATGGGGAGCCCGGCCGCCGTGCTCCTCCCCGTCAAGGGCTTCGCCGGCGCCAAGGCCCGGCTGGCCCCCGTCCTCGGGCCGGACGACCGGCAGGCGCTGGCCCGGTCGCTGGCCGAGGTGGTGCTCGCCGCCGCCGCCCCGCTGCCGGTCCTCGTCGTGTGCGATGACGCCGACGTCGCCGCGTGGGCGACGGCCGCCGGCGCGCGCCTCCTCCTGGTCGAGCCGTGCGGGCTCGACGCCGCCGTCACCGAGGGGGTGGCCGCGCTGGCCGCCGAGGGGGTCGAGCGGGTCGTCGTGGCCCACGCCGACCTGCCGCGGGCGGCGGGTCTGGCCGACCTCGCCGGTTCGCCCGGCGACCCCGTCACCCTCGTGCCCGACCGCGTCGACGACGGGACCAACGTCGCGGTGGTGCCCGCCGCCGCCGGCTTCCGCTTCGCCTACGGGCCTGGCTCGTTCGGCCGCCACGTCACCGAGGCGCGGCGACTCGGGCTCGGGCCGCGCGTCGTGCGCCGGGCCGACCTGGCGTGGGACGTCGACGAGCCCGAGGACCTCCCCTCGGTCGAGGCCCTGAGCGAGCGCCGAGAGGCGCGAGCCCCAGACGACACAGCGCAGTGTCGAGGCGGCGAAGCCGCCTCGACAACCGGTCAGCCGGGACCATGGCGATCGAGCCGGCCGGCATCTCCGTGCACCTAGACCGGCCGGTGCCGCGGACGGCGCTGGCCATCGGCGCCCACCCCGACGACGTCGAGTTCGGCTCCGGCGCCACGCTGGCCAAGTGGGCGGCCGCCGGGTGCGCGGTCTCGCACCTCGTGTGCACCGACGGCTCGAAGGGCTCGTGGGACCCGAGCGAGGACGTGGCCGAGCTGATCGCCACGCGGCAGGTGGAGCAGCGGGCCGCCGCCCGCGCTCTCGGCGCCACCGGCACGTGCACCTTCCTCGGCGAGGTCGACGGCGAGCTGGAGGCGGGGCTCGAGCAGCGCGAGCGCGTGGCCCGGGTGATCCGCGAGGTGCAGCCCGAGGTGCTGCTGGCCCACGACCCGTGGAAGCGCTGGCGCCTGCACCCCGACCACCGCGCCGCCGGGTTCCTGGCCCTCGACGCGCTGGTGGCGGCCCGGGACCCGCACTACTACCCGGCGCAGGGCCTGGCCCCCCACCGTCCCACGACCGTGCTGCTGTGGGAGGCGGACGAGGTCGACCACGTCGAGGACGTGACCGGGTGGACCGACCGCAAGGTGGCCGCCCTCCTCGAGCACCGCAGCCAGTTCCGCAGCACCCACGACATCGACGACCCGGAGGACGTCGACCAGGTGGCGCGCTTCACCCGCCGGGTCGAGGACCGCCTCGCCGAGGTCGGTCGCGCCGCCGGTGTGAGCGCCGGCGAGGGGTTCAAGCGGATCGACCGCACCTAGCCTCCGCTAGCTCGGGGCAACCCCCTGCTCGCGGGCGTGACCGTTGACACCCCCGACAGCGCGGAGCATGATCCGTGGCAGATCGCGGGCTGGGGCGCGTCGGGGGGGCGTGCCTCAGCCCCCGCTCCGTTTTCGGGGCGGGCTAGCGCCGGGTCGCCTTCTTCTTCGTCGTCGTGGCCTTGGTCGCCCTCTTGGCCGGTGCCTTGCCGGCCGCCTTCTTGGGCGCCGCCTTCTTGGTCGAGGCCGCCTTCTTCGTCGTGGCCCGCCCCTTGGCGTTCATGAACTCCTTGAGGGACGAGCTGGGCGTGAACTTGATCCCGGTCGAGGCGGGGATGCGCTTCGGCGTGGGATCGCTCGGCGACGTTCGGCCCATGCGGGCGGCGCGGCTCACGGACCGGAACGAGCCGAAGCCCGGCCACGTCACCCGATCGCCGCCCTTCGCCGCGGACTGCACCGTCTCGAAGTACGCACCGAGCACCCGCTCGGCCGACCGCTTGTCGACATCCGCCTGAGAGGCGACCGCCTCCACGAGCTCGGACTTGTTCAAAGACCCGCCACCTCCTCGAATCGCCCGACGCTCGGGCTGCGCCATCGAAACGCGCCGGTTCGCGTAGGTCAAGCATTTGCGACCTCGCGGTGCGGGGCAGGATGGACGGACCCGAACCGGAGGAGGAGCGGATGTCCCAGCAGGACGGCGACGCAGCGGCGGCCGGCCGGCCGCAGTCGGTGCCCGTGAACATGTACGAGGCGGAGCAGGCGCTCGTGCTCGTGGCGCCGCTCCCCGGCGTCATGGCGGACGACATCGAGGTCGTCGTGGAGGGTCGGCAGGCCACCATCTCGGCGGCCATGCGCAGCTCGGCACCGAAGGACTACCTGCTGCACGAGTGGCACTACGGCCCGTACGAGCGCGTGGTCGAGCTGCCCGACGGCTTCGGGGGGCCGGCCGAGGCCACGTTCGCCAACGGGCAGCTGGCGCTGCGCATCGAGCGGGGCCCGACCGGTGGCAACCAGACGGTGGCAGTGGTGCACAAGCCCTAGGCGGGCTCAGGCGGTGGCGCGGGTCCGCCGGCGCACGAGGAAGCCGGCGACGAGGATCACCGCCAGCAGCGCCAGGCCGGCGCCGATGACGACCCACTTCGGCAGCGGGTCACCCACGATGCGGCGCACCTCGGTGGTGGTCGTCTGCTGCGCGAGGACGATGAGGGCGACCACACCCCCATCCTCGCCTACCCCGCCGCCAACGCCGAACGGAGGCGATCGGCCACGGCGGCCGCCTCCTCGTCGGACCCGTAGCGCTGGCGGGGCCAGAAGAACCCTCGCAGGCCGTCGCCCTTGGTGCGGGGCACCACGTGCACGTGCAGGTGGGGGACGCTCTGGCTCACCCGGTTGTTGACGGCCACGAAGCTCCCCTGCGCGCCGAGGGCCGCCTCCATGACCCCGGCCAGGGCCCGCACCCGCTCGAACAGCGGGCCGGCGTCGGCGGCCGGGAGGTCGGTCAGCGTCTCCACGTGGGGCCGGGGGACGACGAGGACGTGGCCCGGGAACAGGGGGCGGATGTCGAGGAAGGCGACGAACCCGTCGTCCTCGAGGACCCGGTGGGCGGGCACGTCCCCGGCCACCAGGGCACAGAAGGTGCACGGTCGGGGTGCCGTCATGCCCGCGGGGTGCGATCATGGGCCTCCGTGCTGGCCTCGTTCGCCGCCATCCCCTACACCACCTTCCCGGAGATCGACCTCGGGCCGATCAGCCTGCGCACCTTCGGGCTGATGTTCGCGCTGGGCGTCGTGGCCGGCGTGGCCGCCGCCGTGCGCTGGGGCGAGCGCTACGGCGTCTCGGGCGACGAGATCGTGAGCCTCGCCACCCGCATGGTGATCGCCGGGGTCATCGGCTCGCGCATCACCTGGGTGCTCACCAACCTCGATGCCGTCGACAGCCCCTGGGACGCCATCGCCATCTGGCAGGGCGGCCTGCAGTACTCCGGCGGGTTCGTGGCCGCCCTCATCGTCGGGTACCCGACGTTCCGCCACTGGGGGATCCTCACCAAGGGGCGCATGCTCGATGCCGCCTGCCTGGGCCTCACCATCGGCATCATCCTCGGGCGCGTCGGCTGCTACTCGGTGGGCGAGCACTTCGGCGGCACCACGTCGTTCTTCCTCGCCAACCGCTACGACGGCGGCGTCACCCGGGAGCCCGCCGTGGTGGGCGAGGTGATCCACAACACGGCCCTGTACGAGGGCCTCCTGCTGATCCCGCTGGCCTTCGTGCTGTGGTGGCTCATGCGCCGGCGGGCGGCGCCGGGCACCGCCGCCGGCGTGTTCGGGATCTGGTACGCCACCAGCCGGTTCGGCCTCGACTTCCTGCGGGTCAACGACGAGACCGTGCTGGGTCTCACCGGCGCCCAGTGGACGTGCCTGGTGGTCGTGATCCCGCTGGCGATCTACGTGCTGGTGCGGGTCCGGCCCCGGATGGCGGCCCGGGTGGCGCTCGAGGCGGAGGCGGCCGAGCGCGACGACGCCGCCGTCCCGGGGGGGTCCCCCGACGACGGCGGCGACGGCGCAGGCTCGATCAGCTCGACGGCTGGGGGGTCGTCCGCAGGTACGGCTTGACCGTCGTGTAGCCGGGGAAGCGCTTCTGGGCGTCCTCGTCCGACACGGCGGGCACGATGATCACGTCCTCGCCCTGCTTCCAGTCGGAGGGCGTGGAGACCTGGTGCTTGGCCGTCAGCTGCAGGGAGTCGAGCACCCGCAGCAGCTCGTCGAAGTTGCGGCCCGTGCTGGCCGGGTAGGTCAGCGTGAGCTTCACCTTCTTGTCCGGTCCGATCACGAACACCGACCGCACCGTGGTGGTGTCGGCGGCGTTGGGGTGGACCATCCCGTAGAGGTCGGCGACCTTGCGGTCCGGGTCGGCGATCATCGGGAAGTTCGGCGCGTTGCCGGTGACGTCCTCGATGTCCTTCGACCAGCCCTTGTGCGATTCGAGGGGGTCGACCGAGAGGCCGATCACCTTGGCGTTTCGCTTCTCGAACTCGGGCTTGAGCTTGGCCACGGCGCCGAGCTCGGTGGTGCAGACCGGGGTGAAGTCCTTGGGGTGGGAGAACAGGACCCCCCACTTGTCGCCCAGCCACTCGTGGAAGTGGACGGTGCCCTCGGTCGTCTCGGCCGTGAAGTCCGGGGCTTCATCCCCCAGTTGCAGCGCCATCGCGCCTCCTCTGACGTGCGTGCTCAGTCGCGGGTCACGCTAGCTGGGGCCGGAGCGATTGTCGACCGGGCCGGTCGGGATTACAGATGGCCGTCATCGGGACGGAGGATGACGACCATCTGAAAGATTCGTGACGCAGATGGCGGCCGATCGCCGATACTTGGCGTCGATGGCCGACGTGGTGCCCCTCAAGGCCCGCTGGACCCAGCAGGACTGGATGGCCGAGGCCGTGTGCCACGGCCGGACGGCCCTCTTCTTCCCGCCCCACGGCGAGCAGGCCGAGGCCCGCGAGCGCCGCGAGGCCCGGGCCAAGGCCGTCTGCCTGACCTGCCCCGTGCTCCTCCCCTGCCGGGACTACGCCCGCCGCCACCGCGAGCAGGGCTTCTGGGGCGGCGAGAACGACGAGCAGCGCATCGAGCTGCGGCGCCGGTCGCGCACCGTCGAGCCCCGCCGGCCGCTCGCTCCCATCGCCGCCCAGGCCTAGTCCGTCAGAGGTACCGGGCTCCCGCCCGGGCCCGATCGCACCACCACGCCAGCTCCTCGTCGTCCCCCAACGCCTTCTCCCACCCGAACTGGACGAGAGCGCCGAGGAGGCAGAGGCCGACCTGGCGCTCCCACCAGCCGGCGGTGGCGACGCCATGGCGCTCGAGGGCGCCCCGCAGGTCCTCGACGGTCGACTCCTTGGTGTGGCCGGTCGGCAGGCGGGCCCGGTTGAGGGCGAGGTACCAGGCCAGCTCGTGGGCCACCGGCCCCTCACCCGGGTAGGCCCAGTCGAGCAGGACGGTGCGGCCGTCGGGCGCGGTGCCGAGGTTGCCCAGCTTCCAGTCGCCGTGCAGGAAGGTGCTCGGCGTGGCCCGCAGGGGTGAGGCCAGCGCCTCGGGGTCGGCCAGCAGGTCGTGGACGAGGACCACGACGTCGCCCGGCGCCCGGGTGGCGAAGCGGGTCCACCCCTCGGCCGCGATCTGGGGCACCCGCTCGCGCTGGAGGGTCGCCTCGGTCTCCAGCAGAACGGGGTTGAACCACTGCCACCGCGCCGCGTAGGGCAGCAGCCCGAGGTCGTCGGACCAGCCCCAGCAGCGGGCGCTCATGGCCGCCAGGTGGTCGAGGAAGGCCAGGTGCTGGGCCTCGGGCAGCGGGTCGTCGCCCACGGGCACGAGCTCGCCGGCCGCGTCCCGCAGGAGCAGCGCCGCGCCCCAGCCGTTGCGCCCGTCCCCCCGGGCGGCGGCGACGATGGCGGCGTCGACCACGTCGGCGGCGACGTCGGTCAACCCCGCCTCCCACACCCGGAGCGGGCGGCACCCGAGGTCGCCGGAGACCCGCATGGTGAAGTCCTCGTCGAGGTGCACGTGCTTCAGCACGAAGCGCTCGCCGTGCAGCACCACGTGCTCGAACGAGGTGCTCGAGCGGCCGTCCGCGGGCACGAACGGGCGGCGCTCGGTCACCCCCTCCAGCAGCTCGTCCACCGAGCCGGCGACGGGCCGGGGGACGAGGCCCAGGTCGGTCATGCCGCCATGGTGCTCCGCCGCGACCCTCCGCGTCCCATAGGGGCGATCTCACTACGTTTGCACCGTGCCCCCCCGGGACCCCACCGTCTCCCGACGGCTGCTCCTGCTCGGAGCCGCGGGCGCGAGTGGGGCGGCGGTCCTGGCCCGGCTGCCGGGGACCTCGGCGGCCGCCGCGCCGTCCCGGAAGCTGCCCGCGGTGCTCGAGGCCGAGCCCCGCTCCGAGCCGGCCGTCCTGGCCGGCGCCCGGGAGGCGCCGGCCGAGCAGGTCCACGACATCGTCATCGCCGGGGGCCGGGTGCTCGACCCGGAGACCGGCTTCGACGACGAGGCCGAGGTCGGCATCGACGGCGGGACCATCACCGCCATCAGCAACGACGGCCTCGAGGGCCGCAACCGCATCGACGCCGCCGGCCTGGTCGTGGCCCCGGGGTTCATCGACCTCCTGAGCTACGAGCCCAACCCCTACGGCGTGTGGTTCAAGGTGGCCGACGGGGTCACCACCACCATGGGCATGCACGGGCTCAACGACGAGGCCGGCCCCTTCTTCGAGCGCTGGGGCAACGACCCCCCGCCGGTCAACTACGGCGGCGCCTTCGACCACCCGTTCGCCCGGTCGCAGCTCGGCCTCGGGGTGGGCGAGGCGGCCAGCCCGGCCCAGATCCGCGAGCTGCGGGCCCAGGCCGAGCGCGGGCTGGCCGACGGCTGGGCCGGCATCGACATCGAGCCGGAGTACACGCCGGGCGCCACCACGGAGGAGCTGACGGCCATGGGCGCGGTGGCGGCCGACGGCGGGGTGGCGCTCTACGCCCACGGGCGCTACTCGGACGACACGGCGCCGGGGACGAACGCCGAGACGCTGGCCGAGCTGCTCGGCATCGCCCTGGCCACGGGCACCTCACTGCACGTCGAGCACATCACGAGCACCGGCGGGACGTTCACCATGCCGGCGTCGCTGCGCACCCTGGCCCGGGCCCGCGGCGAGGGCGTCGACGTGACGGCGTGCATGTACCCCTACGACTTCTGGGCCACCTACCTCGGGTCGACCCGGTTCGCCCCCGGGTGGCAGGAGCGCTTCCACATCAGCTACGACGACCTCCTCGTGCCGGGCACCGGCGAGCGCCTGACGGAGGCCAGCTTCGAGCGGGAGCAGTCGCGCAACACGCTCGTCGCGGCCATGGCCATCCCCGAAGCCGACGTGGTGGCCGGGCTCCGGTCCCCGTTCGTGATGATCGGGAGCGACGCCGTGCTGGAGGAAGGCGACAACAACCACCCCCGGGGGGCGGGCTGCTGCTCCCGGGTGCTCGGGCGCTACGTGCGGGAGCAGCGGGTGCTGTCGCTGCGGGAGGCGCTGGCCAAGATGACCGTCATCCCCGCCCAGCGCCTCGCCGTGGGGGCGCCGGCCTTCGACCGCAAGGGTCGGCTCCAGGTGGGGGCGGACGCCGACATCACCGTGTTCGACCCCGCCACCGTGGCCGACCAGGCCACCATCACGGACCCGTCACGGGAGTCGGTCGGCATCCAGTGGGTCCTGGTCGGGGGCCAGGCGGTCAAGACGCCGGACGGCCTCCAGAAGGACGTGCGCCCGGGCCGGCCGATCCGTCGGGCGTAGGCGGCCCGGAGGCCGGCGCGCTCTCCTCCGGCGGCGCCCCCGCCGGGTTCAGCCGGTAGTAGAGGCGGTCGATCGGGTCGTACTTGCGCAGCGACGGCGGCATGTACAGGTGGGCCACCAGCAGGATGATGAGGATGAGGACCGGCCAGCGCCAGCCCGTCTCGGCCACGCCCTTGCGGAAGGTGCTCGTGAGCGAGTCCTTGTTGTTCGTGGCGGCGAACACGTCTGTCCCCACCACCACCACGAGCATGAGGAACCAGCCGACGCGTGCCGCCACCCGGGCGAGTGTGCCCGACGGCCGCCGGGCAGGCGGTGCACCCGTATCGTGACGCACGATGAGTGAATCCGACGAGGCCGTGCTGGGGCACATCAACGAGCTCGTGGAGCAGGAGCACGAGCTCCAGTCCCGCTCCCACGAGGGCGAGGGGCTGAGCGAGGACGACGCCCGGCGCCTGCACCGGGTGGAGACGCAGCTCGACCAGTGCTGGGACCTCCTGCGCCAGCGCCGGGCCCGGCGCCACGCCGGCCAGGACCCGGACGAGGCGACGGTGCGCGACGTGGAGACCGTCGAGCACTACCGCCAGTGAGCGAGCCCTCGGGCGGGCGGACCGGGCGAACACGGCGTCGCGAGGCCCGGTGAGGGCGCTGGTCGCCCGGCCGGGCGCCGAGACGGGGCTGGCCCTCGAGGAGGTGCCCGATCCGACGCCCGGCCGGCGCCGGGTGGTGGTCGCCGTGCGGGCGGTGTCGCTCAACCGCGGGGAGGTGAAGGGTCTGGCCGGCGCGGCCGAGGGCACGGTCCCCGGCTGGGACCTGGCCGGCGAGGTGGTCGAGGCGGCCACCGACGGTTCGGGCCCCGCCGTCGGGACCCGGGTGGTGGGGATGGTCGGCGGCGGTGCGTGGGCGGAGCGGGCGGTCGTGCCCGTGGACTTCCTCGCTCCCCTGCCGGACGAGGTCTCCTTCGAGGCGGCGGCCACCCTGCCGGTGGCGGGGCTCACCGCCCAGCGGGCCATCCAGATCGGGGACCGCTGCGCCGACGGGCGGGTGCTCGTGACCGGCGCCGCCGGGGGCGTGGGCCGCTTCGCCCTGCAGCTGGCCGGCCACCTGGGTGCCGAGATCACCGCGGTGGTGGGCCGGCCCGGGCGGGGCGCCGGCCTGCAGGAGCTGGGGGCCACCACGGTGTCGGTGGGCATGCCGGAGCGGGGCGAGTTCGACCTGGTGCTCGAGTCGGTGGGCGGCGCCTCGCTGGCGGCGGCGCTGGCCATGGTCGCGCCGGGTGGCTGCGTCGTCTCCTACGGCTGCTCGTCGGGCGAGGACACCACGTTCGACGTGCGCGACTTCTACCGGCGCTCGGGCGCCCGGCTGCACGGGTTCCAGCTCTTCCCGGAGCTCCAGCGCTCGGGCCCGGGCACCGCCGCCCACGACCTCGACACCCTGGCCCGCATGGTCGCCACCGGCCACCTCCAGGTCCAGGTGGGCCTCGAGGTCGGCTGGGACGAGGCGGCCCGGGCCGTCTCGGCCCTGCTCGACCGCCAGGTCGACGGCAAGGCCGTCCTCCGCATCGAGTAGCTCCGGCTTTGGACGCTTCGCCGCGCATACAGCGGAGAAGTGTCCAAACCGCGGCACTCGCCGCCCGGCTACTCCTCGGTGATGGTCACCGACTGGATGACGAGGTCCTGCTGGGGCTTGTCCCGGGGGCCCGTGGGGACGGACTCCATCTGCGACAACACGTCGAGGCCCTTCACCACCTTGCCGAACAGCGAGTACTGCGGGGGCAGGCTCACGCCGCTCGGGCCGCTCACGACGAAGAACTGGCTCCCGTTGGTGTTCGGCCCGGCGTTGGCCATGGCCACCGACCCGACCTCGTAGCGGCCCGGGGCGGGCAGCTCGTCGGCGAACTTGTAGCCGGGCCCGCCCGTCCCCGTGCCCGTGGGGTCACCGCCCTGGCACATGAAGCCCTTGATGATCCGGTGGAAGATGACCCCGTCGTAGTAGTGGTACCGGGCCAGCACCACGAAGTTGTTGACCGTCTGGGGCGCGGCGACCGGGTCCAGCGCCACCACCAGCTCGCCGAGCGACGTCTCGATCCGGGCCGAGTACCGCTTCTCCGGGTCGATGCACATGGGCGGGGGGCCGTCGAACTTCGTCTTCTTGGAGCTCGAGCCGTCGGCCGCAGGGCACTCGGTGGGCATCGGGCCACCTTACGAGTCCGCCGCCCGACTACCTCGCGGCGACCACCTCGACCGGGTCGCCGGCGCGCGCTCCGTCGAACAGCGCCGCCGCGCTCCCTCCCCGGCGCAGCAGCTCGAACCCCGTCACCACCTCGCCGCCGCGGCGCCACGACGAGCTCCCCGGGGCGAACGACACCTCGCCGGCGGGCACGGCGAACGTCCCGTCCCCCACCACCGCGGACGCCAGCACGTCGCCCACCCGCACGTCGACCCGCGTCCCGGCCCGTCCCGGCGCCGACGTCCAGCTCGTCTTGAGGTTCCCGTAGCCGTCGACGTAGACGACGCGCCGCTCGGGCACGGGCTCGATCGACGACACCGGCACCGCCTCGGCCAGCGGCGCCCGCCCGCCTCGCACCAGCTCGGCCACCACCAGCGGGAAGGCGTCCCGCGATCGGAACTGCGACGTCGACTCGGGCACCTCCACGCAGTGCAGCTCCGCCACCTCCTCTCGCACGAAGGAGAGGACGAACGACGACCGAGGACCCACGATCAGCACGCCCGAGGACAACCGGGCGGCGACCAGCTCCTCGCCCTCGTTGCCCTCGCGGGCGCCCTCGTCGTCCTGGCGGGGCGCGACGTTGTGGAACACGGCCCGCTCCGGTGCCCCATCGCCGCCCGCCAGCTGACCGATGACGAAGCCGGCGCTCAGGCTGTCGAGGGGCGGCACCGGGGTGGGCACCACCGTCACGTCGGGCAGCAGCGCGGCCAGCCGCTGCTGCACCTCGGCGAAGGCGAGGTCGCCGACGCCGTAGTCGGCCACCAGGTGGAGCAGCGCTATCGCCGCAGGAACCGCCGCAGGCCACGACGAGGCGCCTCGTCGTCCTCACCGGCGGCCGGCTCCTCGTCGTCGACCTCGGCGTCGCCGCCCAGCAGCCCGAGGTCGTGGTACAGCGACCCCACCACCGCAGGCCGGCGCAGGAACGACGACTCGCTGTCGACGATGCCGTTGAACACGACGGCGGCGGCCAGGTCGTGCGCCGGGTCGGCGAAGGCGAACGAGGAGCCGACGTTGCCCGAGTGCCCGAACGACGACGGGCTGCACATGGGCCCGAAGGCGTGGTGGGCCAGGTCGGTCATGAAACCGAGCCCGTACTCGCACTCGCGGTCGAGCACCTCGTCGAACACCCGCGGCCGCACCGCGCTGGTGGCGGTGGCCAAGGCCTCGGGCGAGGGCAGGGCGTCGTTCCCCCCGCCGTCGAGCCGCTCGAGGATGGCGTCGTAGAAGCGGGCCAGGTCGCGGGCGGTCGTGTACCCGCCGTGGGCGGGGTTGACCTCGCAGCACCAGCGAGGCGTGCGCTCGATCACCATGGGGAAGCCCTGCAGGTAGTCGGTGAGGTCGTAGTTGACGCCGAGCCGGGGCAGCACCTCGTCGTACTCGTCCTCGGTCATGCCCACCCAGGTGTCGGCCAGGCCGAGGGGCTCGATCACCGCTCGCCGCAGGTACGAGCGCAGGCCCTCGCCGGTGATGTCGGCGACGATCCAACCCAGGAGGTTCCACGCCGCGTACTCGCTGTAGCCGGCGTCCCGCCCCACCCGCCAACCGGCCGGCGGTGCGGCCCGCTCGAGGATGTCCCGCTGCTTGGCCGGCGGGAGCATCTCCATGCGCACGGCGGCGATGCGGTGGAGGCCGGCCGTGTGGTCGAGCAGGTCGACGATCCGCGCCTCGGGCGGCATGCCCTTGAGGTTGGGCAGGCGGTCGACCACCGGCTCCTCGAGGTCCAGCTGCCCCCGGTCCACCAGCCCCACGACCGCCACCGCGGTGATGGGCTTGATCGTGCAGTAGACGCGGAAGACGGTCTCCGGCGTCACCTCCTGCCCGAGCCCGGCGTCACCCAGCGCGGTGTCGAGCACCACCTCGCCGCCCAGGCGCACGGTGACCTGCGCTCCCCGCGTGAAGAGGCCGTCCTTCACCTCCTGCGCCAGCAGCGCAGCGGTCCGGGGGAACTCGTCCTCGTTCACCCCGACTCCTCCACGAGGGCGGCGCACGCCTCGCGGAAGGCCGGCACCTCCCGCAGCTCCCCGACCGTCGCCAGGGCGGCGCCCGAGGGCCCGACCGTCCGCTCGACCCGCTGCCACTCGCGGGTCTCGTGCAGCCCGGCCAGGAGCGCCATGGGGCCGATCTTCCCGTCGACGGCCCCGCCCTCCAGGGCCTCGATGATGGTGATCGAGCCGTCCCTGACCTCCGCCATGGCGCGGTACGTCACCTCGACCCGCACGTCGGGGTCCTCCGGCCGGCCCAGGTCCATGCCGGTCACCCGGCCGTCCTCCCAGGCGATCCAGAAGTCCACGTCGCCGAACGGCCCGGACCGGAACCGGTAGTGGGTGGTCACCGTGACACCGGGCAGGAGGGGGAGGGCTTCGATCTCGTCCTTCCGCTCGGGGAAGTCCATCGGCGGCGGCGGGCCGACGTACTCCTCGCCGTTGCGAGACCGCTCCGTCATCATCGTCCGCCGGTAGGCCTCGTCGCCGTCGAGCCGGCCCGTCAGGACCGCGACGGCATCCTCGGGCGACCACCGCAGCTCGGCCTCGGCGTCCGGCAGCTCACCCGGCTCCCACCGCACGACGCGCCCGTCCTCGACCACGAGGACCCAGCGGCTGCCGGCGTCGAGCTGCAGCCGGCACGACGACCCCGGGCGATCGGGGAGCGCCCCCTCCACCAGCTCCCGGGCCCTGGCGAAGGCGGCGTCGCTCAGCACCCGGGCAGGTTAGGACCGAAGGCCTCAGCCGAGCCGGTCGAGCGCCTCGACGTCGTCCGGGCTGAGCTGGAGCCCGGCGGCGGCCACGTTCTCCTCGAGGTGGTCGACCGACGAGGTGCCCGGGATGGGGAGGTTCACCGGCGAGTGCCGCAGCAGCCATGCGAGGGCGACGTGGCTGGGCGGCACGCCCAGTCGAGAGGCCACCTCGTCGAGCGGGCTCCCCGGCTTGGCCAGGTTGCCGGTGGCCAGCGGGAACCACGGCAGGAAGGCCAGCCCGTCCCGCTGGCAGGCCTGCAGCACGTCCTCCGACGCCCGGTCGGCGAGGTTGTACCGGTTCTGCACGGACACCACCGGGACGATGGAGGCGGCGGTGGCCAGCTGGTCGACGGAGACGTTGCTCACCCCGACGTGGCGGATCTTCCCCTGCTCCCGCAGCTCGGCCAGGGCCCCGACGGAGTCCTGGTACGGCACGACCGGATCGGGCCGGTGGAGCTGGTAGAGGTCGATGCGGTCGACCCGTAGGCGCCGGAGGCTGCCCTCGCACGCCTCTTTCAGGTGCTCGGGGCGGCCGTCCGTGGGCCACTGCCCGGGGCCCGTCCGCAGCAGGCCGCCCTTCGTGGCGATCACCACCTCCTCGGGGTACGGGTGGAGGGCCTCGGCGATCAGCTCCTCGGACACGTCCGGGCCGTACGAGTCGGCCGTGTCGATCAGGGTGATGCCGAGCTCGAGCACCCGCCGGAGGAGGGCCTTGGCCGCTTCCCGGTCAGGCGGGTCGCCCCAGATCCCGGGTCCGGTGATGCGCATGGCCCCGTAGCCGAGGCGGCGGACGGGCAGGTCGCCCCCGAGCACGAAGGTGCCACCGAGGGCGTCGTCGGTGCGGCTGGTCACCCCCGCACCCTGCCAGGACCGGGCCCCTCCCGTGCACGGAGGTGGGATGTGGGGCCGGTCCGGGCAGGGTGGGAGCCTGCCGCCGCCCCCCTCCCCCCCCGCCGGCGCGGGGCGCCTCTCCCTGCGCGCCCTGCGGACGCCCCTACTCGCCTACCTGGCCTCGCGCGCCGTGGTGCTGGTGGCCGCCGTGGTGGCGGCCGCCGTTCGCGGCGACCCGGGTCGGGGACCGTGGCCCGCCCTCCCGGGCGGCGGCGACGGGGTGGTGCGGGCCCTCGGTCGCTTCGACGGGGGCTGGTACCTCGACCTGGCCCTGCGGGGCTACCCGGGCGTGGGCCAGGTGGACGGCCGCCTGAAGAGCCTGGCCTTCTTCCCCCTCTACCCGCTCACCATCCGGGGGCTCCACGACCTGACCGGCCTGCCCCCGCTGGCCGTCGGCATCCTCATCTCCACCGTCCTCGGCGGCCTGGCCGTGTGCCTGGTGTGGGCCCTCGTGCGCGAGGTGGAGGACGAAGCCGCCGCCACGCGGGCGGCCGCCGCCTTCGCCTTCTTCCCCGGCGCCTTCGTCCTCTCCATGGCCTACTCCGAGGCCCTCCTCGTGGCCGCCGCCGGCGCCTGCCTGCTCCTCCTGGTGCGCCACCGCTGGGTGGCAGCCGGTCTGGCCGCCGCCGTGGCCACCGCCGCCCGGCCGAACGCGGCCGTGCTGATCGGTGCCTGCGCCTGGGCGGCGGCCGTGGCCGTGCATCGCCGCCGGAACTGGTCCTCGCTGTGGGCGGTGGGCCTCGCCCCGACGGGGCTCCTCGCCTACTTCGGGTTCCTGTGGGTCCGCACCGGGGACCCCCTCGGGTGGTTCCGCTCGCAGTCGGTGGCGTGGCGCGACCACGTCGACTTCGGGGGGACCACCATCGGGCGGGTGGCTGCCCTGGTGCAGGATCCCCACCTGTCGCTGGGGGTGCGGGAGCTGAACGACTTCGTGAACTCGCTCGGGCTGCTGTTCGTCGTGGGCAGCGTGGTGCTCCTCCTGCGCTGGCGGCCGCCCGGGGCCGTGCTCGTCTACGGCCTCGGCGTGCTGGCCATGGCCCTGGCCTCCGACCATGTGGGCGCGCGGCCCCGGTTCCTCCTCGCCGCCTTCCCGCTCGTGCTGGCCGTGGGCGTGCGCCTCGACGGAAAGCGCTACGCCGCCGCCCTCGGCACCTCGGCCGCCGCCCTGGCCGCCTTCTCCTTCCTCGTCTTCGGCACCCGCGCCATCACCCCATGATCCCCGCCGCCCCCGTCGACGCCGTGGTGGTGGGGGGCGGGCCGGCGGGGCTGAGCGCCGCCACGTGGCTGGCCCGCTACCGGCGCTCGGTGGTGGTCCTCGACAGCGGCGAGTACCGCAACCGCTGGGTGGCCCGCTCGCACGGCTACCTCGGCGCCGACCCCCAGGACCCCATGCGCCTGCTCGAGCGGGCCCGGGAGGACCTCGGCGGCTACGAGACCGTGCAGCTGCGTCAGGCCCGGGCCACGGGGGTGGAACGGGACCGCGCCGGGCGCTTCGTGGTGCGCACCGATGGAGGCGACCTGGTGGCCCTGCGCCTCGTCCTCGCCACCGGTGTCGTGGACCAGTTCCCCGAGGTGGACGGCTTCCTCGACCACTACGGCGCCAGCGTCTTCCACTGCCCCACGTGCGACGGCTACGAGGCCCGCGACCGGCGGGTGGTGGTGCTCGGCTGGAGCGAGCACGTGGCCGGCTTCGCCCTCGGGCTGCTCGACTGGGCGGCCGAGGTCACGGTCATCACCGAGGACCGCCCCTTCGAGGGGGAGGCGCGCCACCGCGAGGCGCTGGCCCGCAACGGCGTGGCCCTGGTGGAGGACGACGCCGTCGCCTTCGAGGGCGACCGGGGCGACCTCCGGGCCGTGCACCTGGCCAGCGGGGTACGGGTGCCCGCCGAGCTGGTGTTCTTCTCCATCGCCCACCACCCCCGCACCGATCTCGCTCTCCAGCTGGGCTGCGCGCTGACGCCCGAGGGCTGCCTCGTGGTCGACGACGAGGGCTGCACCACCGTGCCCGGTGTCTACGCCGCCGGTGACGTCACCCCGGGCATCCAGCTGGCCGCCGTGGCCGCCGGCACGGGGACCGTGGCCGGCGTGTCGTGCGCGGCGTCCCTACGGGGGGAGCCGGGAGCGCCGTCCTCGCCGGACCCCGGACCGGACCCGGACGCGGAGGTGGGTGAGGGCGGGCCGCCGACCGGGTAGGGGCCGAGGGATGACGATCAAGGGAAGGCTGTTCCGGACGGTCGTCTACGCCGGCGGGGGGGCGGCGGCGGCCTACTTCTTCGACCCCGAACGGGGGCGGGCGAGGCGCACGCAGGCGCGCGACCAGGTCGGCGCCACCATGCGGCGGGCCGAGCGCACCGCTGAAGCCCGGCTCCGCTACGCCGAGGGCAAGGCCGAGGGCCTGCTCCACACGGTGTCGTCCGTCCCGCAGGACCCGCCCGCCGACGACCGGGCGCTCTCCGACCGGATCCGCAGCGAGCTGGGTGACCGCTTCCCCGACGAGACGGCCGAGATGACCGTCGTCGACGGGACGGTCGAGCTGCGCGGCCAGGTGGGCGACGAGGCGGCCAAGGCGCTGCTGGTGGCCTCGGTGAAGAAGGTCTCGGGCGTGCGGCGGGTGGTCAACCTGCTCCACACCCCGGACCAGCCGGCGCCCAACAAGGCCGAGGCCGAGGCGGCGTCGCAGGCCGCGGCAGCGGCCACCAACCCGACCCTGGGGACGGCGATCGAGTAGACCCCGCGGGGTGGGCGAGGCGACCTTCTACTTCAACCCGTCCTGCTCGAAGTGCCGGACGGTGTCCGGCATCCTCGCCGAGCGGGGGGTGGAAGCGGAGGTCGTCGAGTACCTCGACGCGCCGCCGGACCGGGCCGCCCTCGGGCGGATCCTGCAGCTGCTCGGCACCGACGACCCCCGGGTGATCCTGCGCCCCGAGCAGCCCCTGTACGACGAGCTGAGCCTGGAGGGCGCCGATGCCGACGCCCTCCTCGACGCCATCGCCGCCCACCCGGAGCTGCTGCAGCGCCCGATCGTGGTGGTGGGCGACCGGGCCGTCGTGGCCCGCCCGCCCGAGCGGGTGCTCGAGATCCTCTAGCCGTTGGCGGCTTCGAAGGCCTCCTGCACCTCGGCCGAGATGCGGCCCCGGTCGCTCACCTTGTAGCCCTGGGTGCGGGCCCAGGCCCGGACCTCGGAGAGGTCGGTGGCGCTCCGGCGGGCGGGAGCGGCCTCGGTCCGGCGGCGGCCCCGGCGGGGCTGGTCGGCCCGCCGGGCGGCGCCCACGTAGCGCCCCACCGTGTCCCGGAACTCCCGCAGGTGGTCGGCGCACAGCTCGAAGGCGTACGTCGTCCCGTCCACGGCGAAGGTCACGGTCTCCTCGGCCGGCACCTCGCCGTCGTGGAGGTCACAGGTGAGGACGACCTCGATGCGCTGCCCCATGGTCCCTGCCTACCACGGCCCCCGAGAGGGCCGGCGCAGCCGCCACGAAGGCGGCGAACCCCGCCAGCAGCACGAGGCCGGCCCGCAGCCCCAGCCCGGCGGCCAGGGCACCGACCACCGTCGGCCCCACGACGAAGCCCGTGTAGCCCACGGCGGTGACCGCCCCGACGACCGCGCCCGGCCGGGCGCGGTCGGCGCTGGCCAGCGAGAGGAGCAGCGGCCAGCACAGCGAGATGCCCCCCGCCGCCAGCACGAGCCCGAGCCCGGCCACCGGACCGCTGTCGGCCAGCGCGAGCACGAGGATGCCGGCCATGGCCGTGCCCGCGCCGGCGGCCACCCCCTGGACCGGGCCCCGCCGGCCCACCGTCGGCCCGAGCACCGAGCGGGCGGTGGTCGCCACCAGGTAGGCGGCCACCGCGCTGATGACGCCCACGGCCAGGCCGGACGGCAGCGTGGTGCGCAGGAACAGCACGCCCCACAGCTCGACGCCGCCCTCCACGAGCGAGCTGACGGCGAAGGCGGTGGCCACGAGCAGCAGCCCCTCGCGACGGAGGACCGACAGCGCACCGGTGAGGGGCACGTGCTCGCCCGCCTCCCCCGCCGGCAGCTCGGCCCCCCGCAGCCGCACGGCCACCACCAGCGCGACGAGCCCGATGGCCAGCCACGCCCACCGCCACGACACGTCGGCGGCCAGCAGCAGGCCGGTCACCGCGGCGCCGGCGGCGGCGCCGGCGTTGAAGGTGGCGTGGAAGCGGACCAGGGCGCCCGGCCGCCCGGCCAGCCCGGCGGTGGCGGCCACGTTCATCACCACGTCGACCACGCCCCCGAGGCCCATGGCCACCACCAGCAGCACGGCGAAGGGCACGCTCGGGTGGCAGGCGGCGGACACCAGGAGCAGCACGGCCCACCCCGCCAGCGAGGCGGCCAGCACCGGCGCCGTGCCCCGTCGCTCGGCCAGTGCCCCGCCGACGGCGTTGCACGCCACCGCCCCCGCCAGCGCAGCCGACAGCAGCAGGCCGAAGCCGCCGTGGGAGAGGCCGAGCGAGTCCTCGATGTCGGCCGCGGCCACCGCCCAGGACCCCCAGAACGTGCCGAAGACGACGAAGGTGGCGGCGACGACGGCGAGCCCCCCTGCGTTCGGGTGTGTCTGGGCTCGCTCTACGCGCCTAGACGCACCCAAACGTCCTCACCCCGCCATGCGGGCGCGCTTGGCGCGCCGACCCCGCTCGGCCTGGTCCAGGACCACCTTGCGGAGGCGGACCGAGGTGGGGGTCACCTCGACGCATTCGTCGTCGCGGATGAACTCGAGCGCCTGGTCGAGCGAGAGCAGCCGGGGCGGGATGAGGCGGACGAGCTCCTCGGCCGTCGACGACCGCACGTTGGTGACCTTGCGCTCCTTGGTGGGGTTCACGTCCATGTCCTCGGAGCGGGCGTTCTCCCCCACCACCATGCCCTCGTAGACCTCGACGCCGGGCCCCACGAACAGCGCGCCCCGCTCCTGGAGCGACAGCAACGAGTAGGTGGTGGTCGGGCCCCGGCGGTCGGCCACCAGCGAGCCGCTGGGACGGGTGCGCAGCCCGCCGTGCCACGGCTCGAAGCCGTCGAACACGTGGTGCAGGATGCCGGTGCCCCGGGTCTCGGTGAGGAACTCGGTGCGGAACCCGATGAGGCCGCGGGCGGGCACCCGGTAGTCCAGGCGCACCCAGCCGGTGCCGTGGTTGACCATCTGCTCCATGCGGCCCTTGCGCAGGGCCAGCAGCTGCGTGACCACCCCGAGGTAGTCGTCGGGGACGTCGATGGACACCCGCTCGACCGGCTCGTGCACCTTGCCGTCGACCATCGTGGTCACCACCGAGGGCTTGCCCACGGTCAGCTCGAAGCCCTCCCGCCGCATCATCTCCACGAGCACGGCCAGCTGGAGCTCGCCCCGGCCCTGGACCTCCCAGGTGTCGGGCCGCTCGGTGGGCAGCACCTTGAGCGAGACGTTGCCCACGAGCTCGGTGTCGAGGCGGCTCTTGATGAGGCGGGCGGTGAGCTTCTTGCCCTCCATGCCCGACAGCGGCGAGGTGTTGACGCCCACCGTCATGCCCAGGGCGGGCTGGTCCACGGTGATGACCGGGAGCACCCGCGGGTCCTCCGGGTCGGCCAGCGTCTCGCCGATGGTGACGTCGTCGAGGCCGGCCACGGCGATGATCTCGCCCGGCCCCGCGTCGTCGGCGGCCACCCGGTCGAGGGCCTCGGTGACGAAGAGCTCGGCCACCTTGACCCGCTCGATCGAGCCGTCGGCCCGGCACCACGCCACGGTCTGGCCCCGGCGGATCGAGCCGTGGCGCACCCGGCACAGCGCCAGGCGGCCGAGGTAGGGCGAGGCGTCGAGGTTCGTGACCAGCGCCTGCAGCGGGTGGTCCTCGTCGAAGGTCGGCGGCGGGATGTGCTCGGCGATGGTGGCGAACAGCGGCTCGAGGTCCGTGCCGGTCTCACCGGGGCTCAGCGAGGCCTGGCCGGCGCGGGCGTTGCAGAAGACGATGGGGAACTCGATCTGCTCCTCGTCGGCGTCGAGGTCGAGGAACAGCTCGTAGACCTCGTCGACCACCTCCTTGGGGCGGGCGTCGGGCCGGTCGACCTTGTTGACCACGAGCACCACGGGGAGGCGGCGCTCGAGGGCCTTGCGCAGCACGAAGCGGGTCTGCGGCAGCGGGCCCTCGCTGGCGTCGACGAGCAACAGGACGCCGTCGACCATGGCCAGGGCCCGCTCCACCTCGCCCCCGAAGTCGGCGTGGCCCGGCGTGTCGACGATGTTCAGCTTCACGCCGCCGTGACGCACGGCCGTGTTCTTGGCCAGGATCGTGATGCCCCGCTCGCGCTCGAGGTCCATCGAGTCCATGACCCGCTCGTTGACCGAGCCCTCCTCGGCCTGGTGGGCCGAGAACGCGCCCGACTGCCAGAGCATGGCGTCCACGAGCGTGGTCTTGCCGTGGTCGACGTGGGCGATGATGGCGAGGTTGCGCAAGTCGGCGCGCGAGGACATGGAACGCTCCGAGTGGAGGGGGAACCGCCCAGCGTACCGGGGTCGACCCCGGAGGCCGCCTAGGGGCGGAGCAGCGAGCTGCGGCCGGTCTCCCAGGCCTCGAGCAGGGCGCGGGCGAAGCGTCCCTCCACCGCCATGAGGGCCCGAGCCCCGAAGGCCACGTCGCCGGCCCGCTCCGGCTCGGCGGCGGCGAAGCCGGCGGCGAGGTCCCGGCTGGCCACCACCTGGTGGACGGCGTCGGCCACCACGTGCACGTCGTAGAAGCGGCGGGCCTCCTCGGGGAGCCCGAGGCGCCGGCACAGCT
>Ga0126307_10000807_pt1 | contig 20634 bp, 18 predicted proteins | sample Plot28_FD_89955 | JGI IMG/M metagenome (GOLD analysis project Ga0126307, IMG submission 89955) | Serpentine soil microbial communities from UC McLaughlin Reserve, CA, USA - Plot28 | ecosystem: Environmental > Terrestrial > Soil > Grasslands | place: USA: UC McLaughlin Reserve, Lake County... | reverse complement strand
TCGCAGCGGGCAGCCATCTTCTCGAGGCTGGGGAGCAGCACCTCCTCGACCGAGCGCTCGAGCGAGCGCATGCCGAGCGCGGACTCCATCGCCTCGTCGGCTGCGCCGGCGTCGAACGACGTGTGGGCGCCGATGAGGGCGTCGCTACCGCCGCGCAGCCCGTCGCGAGCGACGCTGATCGCCGAGGAGATCGACAGTCCCGAGGCCAGCGCGTGGCGCAGCGCGGCGATGTCGGACTCCACGTAGAGCCGGTGCCGGCCAGGGGAGCGCTTCGGGCGCGGATATCCGAAGCGGCGCTCCCAGGAGCGCAGCGTGTTCGGCGAAACGTTCAGGAGTGTGGCCGCTTCGCTCGTTTTGAGCGTGCGCATTGTCCTCCGCTCCCGTTGTCGCCTTGCGTCTCTTGCAGCTAGGGCACGAGCGGGCAGTGCTCGGCCACCGACGCTCGGCCTGCGCTCGGGCGCTACAGAGACGCAGCGGCCTGTTCAGCCGCTTCGAGCTGGCGCTCGATGAGGTCCAGTCCCGAGCTCCAGAAGCCCGGGTCGCCCAGCTCCACCCCGACGATGCGCCCGAGCTCCTCGGGGGGCCTGGACCCGCCGGCGCGCAGCAGGTCGAGGTACTGCGGCACCAGCGCCTCGCCCTCCTCCTCGTAGCGGCGGTAGACCGACAGCGCCAAAAGGTGCCCGTAGGCGTAGGCGTACACGTAGCCGGGCGTGTCGATGAAGTGCGGGACGTAGGACCACCACTTCGCGTAGTCCTCGCCCAGCTCGACCGAGTCGCCCAGCATGTCGGTCTGGGTCTGCAGCCAGAGCTCGTTCAGCCGCTCGATCGACAGCTCTCCTGCCGATCGGCGCTCGGTGTGCACGCCGTGTTCGAAGCGGTTCATCGCGATCTGGCGGAAGATCGCCGCCACCGCGCCGTCCAGCGACTCGGCGAGCAGGGAGAGACGGGCGTCTTGATCGTCGCCGGCACGCTCGAGCAGGCGCTCCAGCACGATCGTCTCGCCGAAGATCGACGCCGTCTCGGCCACTGTCAGCGGGCTGGTGAAGTGGAACAGCCCCTGCGGCCGGGCCATCACCGCGTGCACCCCGTGCCCGAGCTCGTGGGCCATGGTGAGCACGTCGCCGGGACGCGAGGTGTAGTTGAGCAGCACGTAGGGGTGGGCGCTGGGCACGGCATAGGCGCAGAAGGCGCCGCCGCGCTTGCCCGGCTCAGGCGGGCCGTCGATGTAGCCGTCGGCGAAGAAGCCGGCTGCGGCCTCGCCCAGCTCCGCCGAGAACCCGCGGTAGCAGTCGAGCACCAGCTCGCGGGCCTCGCCGTAGGGGATGCGGTCGGCGGACTCGCGCAGCGGGGCCATGCGGTCGTAGTGGGCCAAGCGGTCCAGCCCGAGGATCTTCGCCTTCAGCCGGTACCAGCGCCGCGCCAGCTCGTAGCGCTCCTGCACCGCGTCGATCAGGGCCGCGACGGACTCGTCGCTGGCCTCGTTGGAGAGGTTGCGCGAGGCCAGCCAGTGCTCGTAGTGCCGCAGGCGGTCCTTCGTGGCCTTGTCGGCGGCCAGGGTGTTGGTAACGAAGGCGCGGGTGCGCAGCCCGGGCTCGAGCGCCGCGGTCACGCCCGCGGCGGCCTGGCGCCGGCGCTTGCGGTCGGAGTCCTGGAGGTTGGCCAGGGCGGGCATCAGCGCCACCGGCTCGTCCTCCCAGGGCAGCTCCACCCGCAGGGCCGAGACCAACTCGGTGAACAGTCGGCGGAAGGCCGACGGGCCCGTGACCGCAGTCTCGGTGAGCATCTGCTCCTCGGGCTCGGTGAGCTGGTGCGGCCGGTAGCGGCGCAGGGTCCGCAGATGGTGGGCGCAGAAGGAGAGGGCGGGATCGTCGAGCAGCGGCTCGACGTGCGCGTCGGGCAGCCCGTTCCACTCGAGGTCGAAGAACAGGAGCTCGGTCTGCAGTTGGGTGCTGCGCTCGCGGACCTGCTGCATGAGCGCCCCGCGCTCGGGGTCCTCGGTGTCCAGCGAGAAGCGCAGCGAGGCGTAGCTGCCGGCCCGGCCGGCCAGCTCGGAGATCGACTCCAGCTCGTGCATCGCCTCCGCGAGACCGTTCACGTCCAGCTCACCGAGCCGGCCGCGGTAGCGCCCTGCGAAGGCCTTCGCGCGCTCCGCCGCGTCGCTGAGCAGGCTCTCGGTGGTGCCGCCGGCGAGCAGCGGATCGAGGTCCCAGCGAGCGGACTCGAGCGCCTCGTCGCGTGGCGCCTCTGCGATCTCGGTCACCTTTGCGACTCTAGGCGACATGAGATTCGGGGTGTTGGGCACAGGAACGGTCGGTCGGACCTTGGCGGGCAAGCTCGCCGAGCTGGGCCACGAGGTGAGGATCGGCTCGCGCACGGCGGGCGAGGACGCCGTCGAGTTCGCCGAGGCGGCGGCCTTTGGGGAGGTCGTGGTGAACGCGACGGCGGGCGGCGCCTCGGTCGACGCCCTGCGAAGCGCAGGCACCGAGAACCTGGCGGGCAAGCTGCTGATCGACGTCGCCAACCCGCTCGACTCCTCGCAGGGGATGCCGCCTGTCCTCGCGTTTTGCAACGACGACAGCCTCGGCGAGCGCCTCCAGGCCGAGTTCCCCGACGCGCGCGTGGTCAAGACGCTCAACACCGTCAACGCGGAGGTGATGGTCGACCCGTCGCTCGCCGGCGGCGACACCGACATCTTCGTGTCCGGGAACGACGCCGACGCCAAGCGGCAGGTGACCGAGCTGCTGGGTGACTTCGGCTGGAGCCGCGTCCTAGACCTCGGCGACATCACCTCCGCGCGCGGCCCCGAGATGTACCTGGCGCTCTGGCTGCGTCTCTGGCAGACCACCGGCACGGGTCACCTGAACGTCAAGGTGGTCACCGGAGGGTGACCAGGGTCCTGGTGACCGGGTCCACCCGCGGCCTGGGCGAGGAGGTGGCGCGCCGCCTGGAGGATCGTGGCGACGAGGTCGTCCGTCACGGGCGCGCCGACGCCGACCTCTCGTCGTTGGACGAGGTGCGCCGCTACGCGGCTGAGGTCGGTGAGGTGGACCTGCTCGTCAACAACGCGGGGCTCGTCTCCCTGGACAGGCAGCTGAGCGCCGACGGCTACGAGCTCTGCTTCGCCGTCAACTACCTCGCGGGCTTCCTGTTGTGGGACGAGTTGCGCCCTGCGCGGGTGGTCAACGTCGCGTCGGCGGGCCAGCGGGCGATCGACTTCTACGACGTGATGCTCGAGCGCGGCTACGACCCCGGGCGCGCCTACTCGCAGAGCAAGCTCGCCCAGATCCTGTTCACGTTCGAACTGGCCGAGCGCGCCCCGGGCGGCGTGACCTGCGACGCGCTACACCCCGCCACCTTCATGGACACCGACATGGTCCGCCGGATCAGGGGGCCGGGCAGGGCGCAGAGCACGGTGGCCGAGGGCGCCGACGCGGTCATGCACGTCATCGACGCCCCCGGCACCGGCCGCTACTTCGACGGCCTGCGGGAGTCGGCGGCCGACCCGCAGGCCTACGATCCCGAGGCGCGAAGGAGGCTCTGGAGGTTGAGCGAGGAGCTGTGTGGAACCGCGTGAGCTGACGCTGCGGGAGGTGCGCGCGAGCCCCTGGCTCCAGCAGCGCGAGCTCGCGGCGCGGCTGTCCGGGCCGACCGGCCTGGCCGAGTCGACCCTGATCCGCCTCTTCCGGCGCATGGAGGCCGAGGGCGAGCTGCGCTCGGGCCTCGACGGCCGGCGCAAGACCTATGCGCTGCCCGAGCCGACGCGGACGCCCACCCGGCCCCCGGCGCCCGCACCGCCCGCCGCCCAGCCCACGGAGGGCGGGCTGTGGAGCGGCCGGCTCGCTCCGCTGGGCGAGCCCGCGCCCGAGGAGCCCGAGCCCGACGAGCCCGAGTCCGGGCGGGGCGAGCCGGTGGCCACCAAGCCGGCCTGGCCCATGGGCGTGGTGGTGGCGGTGGTCCTCGGGCTCTCGGTGCTGGCCGCCGTCGTGCTCTCGCCCGAGAAGCACGACCCCCTCACCGGAGCCGACAACGACGAGGACTCAAAGCCCTTGAAGGCTTCGGCCCCTCCGCCTCCGCGCCCGAAGCCGAGGCGGGCGGCCAGCGCCGCCAAGAACGTCCGCGTCGCGGTGCTCAACGGGGTCTCGGAGGCCGGGGTCGCGGCGAAGGAGGCCAAGCGGCTGAAGGCCAAGGGCTTCAGGATCGGCGCGGTGGCCAAGGCGCCCCATCCCGCCGAGCGGTCCGCCGTCCTCTACGCGCGCGGGGAGCGGGCGGCCGCGCGGGCGCTCGCCGAGGAGGCGGGAATCGACTCGGTCGGCGCGGCCGACTCCGAGATCGCCGGAGCCTCCCGAGGGGCGAAGCTGGCGGTCGTGGTCGGCGCCGGCCGCTGATCGGCGATCACCCGAGTGTTGCGCCGGGGGACCACCGTCACATGGCGAAGCCGGGCCCGCTCGTCCGCCGGTGAGGCCGCGCGCAGCCGCACGCGGCGGAACACCTCACGCAGGACGATCCGCATCTCCATCTGCGCGAACGAGGCGCCCAGGCAGCGCCGCACCCCGCCGCCGAACGGCACCCACGTGTAACCGTCACCGACTCCGTCCTCGAGGAAGCGCTCGGGACGGAACGCGTGCGGATCCGGCCAGCGGTCGGGGCGGACGTGGATCGCGCCGAGGGCGGCGAGCACCATCGTCCCGGCGGGCAGCCGGTAGCCCGCCACCTCGTGGTCGCGGGTGAGGGTGCGCCCGATGTCGGTGATCACCGGCCGCACGCGCAGCGTCTCGCGCACCACGGCGTCGAGGTAGGCGTCGTCGTCGAGGTCTCTCTCCAGGCGTTCCATCGCGGCCTGGTTGCGCACCAGACGCTCCACCGCCCACGACAGTGCGGTGGCGGTGGTCTCGTGGCCCGCGGTGAGCAGCGTCATCAGCTCGTCGCGCAGCTCGACGTCGCTCATGGGCGAGCCGTCCTCGTGGCGGGCGGAGAGCAGAAGGGAGAGCACGTCTTCCCGCTCCTCGGCGTCGGGCGCGGCACGGCGCTCGGCGATCTCCGCGTAGATCAGCGCATCGGCCGCGGCACGCGCGGCGAGGAAGCGGCGCATGGGCGAGAGCCGGCCCAGGTTGCGCCGCAGAAGAGGGAAGAACACGAGCAGGCTGCTGCTCTCGCCCAGCTGCGTGATGCGCTCGCGGAACAGGCGCAGCCGGCTCTCCTCGCGAACGCCGAAGACGGTGCGCAGGATCACCTCGAGCGTGACCGCCTGGAAGCGCGGGCGCAGCTCGATCTCCTCGCCGCGTGGCCAGGTGTCGACCTCCCGCGCGGTCAGCTCGGCCATCAGCTCTCCGTAGCGGCGCACGCGCTCGCCGTGGAAGGGCGGCAGCAGGAGCTTGCGCTGGGTCAGGTGGGCGTCCTCGTCGAGCGTGAGCACCGAGTGGCTGCCCAGCACCGGCTCGAGCACGGTGGCCGTCGCTTCGCCCGAGTGCCAGAGCTCCGGGTTGCCGGTCAGCAGCTCCTTCGCGAGCTCGGGCTCGGCGAGGTAGACCACGCGGCCGTAGACGGGAAAGCGCGAGGAGAAGACGTCGCCGAAGCGGCGGTGGCGGGCGTGTAGCCAGCCGTGGGGGTCGAGCATCACGTTGGCGGCCTGAACGAGGGCGGGCCGCCGCGGGCCGGGGGGGAACGTGTACCGGGCGCTCACGCCTCTCCGGCGCCGGCCACGGTGGCCCAGAGCGTCTCGTGGGCGTCATGGCGGGGCCGCCAACCCAGCTGCGCCTTGGCCCGATCGGTCTTCATCAGCGACGGCACGCGGACCGCGTGCACCCACTCGAGCGCGGAGGGCATGAGCGGCACCCGCGAGATCACCTCGGCCGCGCCGGCGACGGCGATGCCCGGCACGGGGATGCGTAGCCAGCCCAGCTCGCGGGCGACGTCGCCCATCGTGATCTGCCCGTCCGCGGCGAGGTTGTAGATCCCGGGCTCGCCCTTGCCCAGCACGGCCGCCGCGACGGCGTCGGCCACGTCATCGTGGTGCACGAGCTGGAAGGGCACGCCGGGGTCGGGCAGCGCGGGCTCGAGCCCCGGAACCACGCGCATGAGCGCGCGCACGGGCGGGATTCGCTCGCCGAGGGCGAAGTTGCGCGCCAGCTCGTCGATGAGCGTCGGGGCATCTTCGCCGGCGACGATGCACGGGCGGAAGACGTAGCCCTCGGTGTCCGAGCCCGCCAGCGCGCTCCGGAAGGCGGCCTCGAGGTCCGCCTTCTGGGCCGAGTAATAGAAGGAGTGGGTGCCCTCGGTCTCGAGGTCCTCCGTCAGGTCGTGGGGCCGGCCCGGCTCGAAGCCGTAGGCGGCCACCGAGGACGTGTAGACCAGGCGCTTCGCCCGGGCCTCCACCGTCGCCTCGAAGACGTTGCGCGAGCCGCGCAGGTTGACTTCGCGCGTCTCGGAGTGGGAGCCGAAGATGATGAACGCCAGGTGCACCACCACGTCGGCGCCGTCGACCAGCTCATCGACCGACTCGCGGTCCAGCACGTCGCCCTGCGTGTACTCGACCTTCTTCCAGCCACGCTCGGCCGGCTCGAAGCTGCGGCGAGCCATGCCGCGCACGACGTCCACCTCCGGGCTGCGGTCGAGCGCGCCCATCAGGGCGCGGCCGATGTCTCCGGTGGGCCCGGTGACGGCGACGATCATCAGCGGAGGAGCGCAGGCCGAGCGTTGGTCGGCCGAGCAGCGCTCGCACGTGTCATGTCAGGAATCTACGTGCTGCGGCGTGCGTCTCGCGTGGTGCCTCGAGCTGGGGCACGTGTCCGCAGCTCAACTCGAGGTGCTGCGCGGCGGGAAGCGCCTCCTGCACGTAGCGCATGAAGGCGATCGGCACCAGCGAGTCCTGGCGGCCCCATACGAACAGCGACTCCGCCTGGAGGGTCGCCAGCCGCTTCCAGAAGCCGCGCTCGCCGTCGGGCTCGTCGAGGTAGATGTGGCGCGCCGCGGCGTAGAAGGCCGCGCGGCCGCGTGGTTCGAGAAAGGAGCGCAGGAAGTCGTCGACCCCCGCGGCGGTCCAGCCCTCCTGGGCGCCGGGAATCAGCCTCCGCACGATCTGCTCCACCAGCCCGCGGGGCGCGGGCTGCAGCAGGCCCAGCTCGGGACGCACCAGCCGCAGCAGCGGGGCCCAGGGGCGGTCGCGCAGCCAGGCCAGTGCTGGGCTCAGCAGCACCAGCTTCCCGACGCGATCTGGGTACTGGAAGCCGGTCTCGATGGCGATTCGCCCGCCCATGCTGTTGCCGACCAGGTCGGCGCGATCGAGCTCGAGGGCGTCGAGCGCGGCCACCACCGTGCGGGCGAACCACTTCGCGTTGTAGGGCGCGCCGATGGGCTTGACGGAGTCGCCGAAGCCGGGAATGTCGAGCGCGATGACCCGGAAGTCGTCGCCGGCCAGGTCGGCGATCGTGGTCAGGAACGAGGCCTTCGTGCCGCCCAACCCGTGCAGGCAGATCAGCGGTCGCCCCGTCCCGCCCGAGGCCATGGCCAGCTCACCGCACTCGGTGCGCAGCTCGGAGAACTCGAGGCGGCCGGGCTCGCGGTTGCCGCTGGTGGCGGCGAGGAAGCCCACGCCGAGGTGGAGGTTGCGGCGCACCGACAGCCGCCCCCGCCGGAAGGCGGTCATGCCCGCGCGCACGTCGTGCTCGAGCTTCGCCCATGTGGCGGCGTCTGCGCGCAGCAGGGCATCGGGCTCGGCGGAGGAGGGCGCGCGCAGGGAGGCGCGGCGGTTGCGGATCAGCACGTCGTAGCTGCGCCGGCCGGTCACCTCCAGGCGGATGCGCGCCTTGCCGCCGGGGACGAAGAGCGCGGTCGGGTCGTAGCGCCGGACCAGTGCCTCGAGGGGAGTCTCCGGCGCCGGCGGGCGCGTCGCGGTGGCCATCCCTGCCATGCGGTACCCAAGGTTACCTGGGGTAAGGCTCCGGGAAACCTGATTGTGTGTCCGTCGTGAGGATCGCGCGCCCCGTCCGAGAGCGGCAGATGCTGGCTGTGGCCCAACGGGTCTTCGCCGAGCGGGGGTTCAGGGCGGCCTCGGTGGACGCCATCGCCTCGGGTGCGGAGATCTCCAAGCCCATGCTGTATGCCTACTTCGGCTCCAAGGAGGGCCTCTACCGGGCTTGCATGCAGCGCTCGCGCGCCGCGCTGGTGGAGGCGCTGGACCGCGCGGCGGCCTCGGCCGAACAGCCCGACGCCCGGCTCTGGGCCGGCCTGCTCGCCTTCTTCGCCTTCGTCGAGGAGGAGCCGGACGCCTGGGCCATCCTCGCCGGGGAGGCCGGCGCCGGAGGCGGCGCGCTGGCGACCGACGGGGCGGAGGCCCGGCGCGAGATCGCGGCCACCGTGGGCGGCATGCTCCGCCACGCCGCGGCCGCCGAGGGCGCCGACGAGGCCGCGCTGGCGGCCACCGAGCCGCTGGGCCTGGCGCTGGTCGGCTCCGCGGAGTCGCTTTCGCGCTGGTGGCAACAGGACCCGGACCAGCCGCGCGAGGCGGTGGCCGGTCTGGCTATGAACTTCGCCTGGATGGGCCTCGGCCGCCTGGTGCGCGGCGAGAGCTGGTCACAGGGGATGCAGCTGCCCGGATAGGTGCGGCTTGCCCTTGCGGGCGTCGTGAAGGGCGAAGTCGCGCTCTCCGGAGAAGGCGACCTTCGCCGGTAGCACCACGGGGGTCTTGAAGGTCACCTCGACGCGGTGCGGCTCGCGGGTGAGGTTCTCCAGCGAGGCCAGGCAGCGGGCCTTCAGCCACATTCCGTGGGCGATGGCGCCCGGCATGCCGAACAGCTTGGCCGTCACCCAGTGCATGTGGATCGGGTTCACGTCTCCGGATACCGAGGCGTAGCGGCGGCCGATGTCGCCCGGGACGTCCCAGATCGCGTTCGGCTCCGGGGGCTCGCTGCGCTCTTTCGAGGAGTCCGAGCCCTCGCCGCCGCCCTCGCGCTTGAGGTAGGTGCTCCAGCTCCTCCAGGAGTCGCCGACCTCGGTGACCATGTCGAACTGGCGCCCCTTGGGGTGGTCGCGCAGGTCGGTGGCGCGCACGCGCACGGACACCGTCTCGCGGGCCTGCAGCGGGCGCTCCTGCTCGATCCGGTTCTCGATGTGCACCAGGCCGATCGCCCCGAAGGGAAAGTCGCGGCGGGTCATGAGCTCCATCTGCAGCGGGAAGCCGAGGATGTGGGGGTAGGTGACCGGGGCCTCGTCGCGCAGCCGAAAGCCGCAGACGCGGTCGTAGGCTGCGAGCCGTTCGCGGTCGATCTCGGCCTCTCTGCTCAGCTCGTCCTCCGGCAGCTCCTCGCCGCCGCCGGGGATCAGGGCCTTCAGGTAGAGCGTCTTCACGCGCCGAGGATGCTCTGGCCGTCCACGCGCACCACCTGGCCGTTGAGGCCCGCCGAGGCGGGGCTGGCCAGCCACGAGATGGTCTCGGCCACGTCCACGGGCAGGCCGCCCTGCACCATGCTGTTCATGCGCCGGCCCGCCTCACGCGTGAAGGTGGGCATGGCCGCGGTCATCTCGGTCTCGATGAAGCCCGGAGCCACGGCGTTGGCGGTGGCGGGGACATCTGCGAGCTGGGGCGCCAGCGACTGCACCATCCCGATCACGCCTGCCTTGCTCGTGCCGTAGTTGGTCTGCCCGGCGTTGCCGGCGATGCCGCTCTGGGAGGAGACGGAGACGATCGTCGCGCCGGGGCGCAGGACGTTCTGCTCGAGCAGGGCCTCGTTGATGCGCTCCTGGCTCGACAGGTTGATGTCGAGCACCATGTCCCACTGCTGGTCCTCCATCTTGCCGAGCGTCTTGTCGCGCGTGACGCCGGCGTTGTGGACCACCACGTCCACGCCCCCGTGGCGCTCGAGCAGGTGCTTGGCCAGGGTGTCCGGCGCGCTGCGGTCGGTGATGTCGAGCTGGAGGGTCGAGCCGTCGATGCGGTTGGCCACCTCCGTGAGCGCCTCGCCCGCCTGTGGCACGTCCAGGCACACCACGTGCGCGCCGTCGCGCGCCAGGGTGGTGGCGATCGACTCGCCGATGCCGCGCGAGGCGCCGGTCACGAGAACGACCTTGCCGGCCAGCGGGCGGTCCCAGTCCTCGGGGATGGTTGGCTGGCCCTCGCCGATCCGGATCACCTGGCCCGACACGTAGGCCGACTTCGCGCCCAGCAGGAAGCGCAGTGTGGACTCGACGTTGCCCTCGGCGCCCGGCTTGACGTAGACGAGCTGTACCGCCGAGCCGTGGCGGACCTCCTTGGCCACCGAGCGGGTGAAGCCCTCCAAGGCACGCTGCGCGGTCGCCTCGCGGGCACTGCCGCAGTCCTCGGGCGGGGTCCCGAGGACCACGACTCGACCGTTGGTCTTCAGCTTGCGGATGACCGGGTGGAAGAACTCGTAGAGCGCGTGGAGGCGCTCGGAGCTGTCGATGCCGGTGGCGTCGTAGACGATGGCGCCGAGCTTGCGGTCACCCTCGGCGCTGTCGAGCACCTCGGCACCGATCGAGCGCATGACCGCGTTCACGGCCTCGGTCAGGCGGCTTTCGGCGGCCCCCCCGACCAGCGCGGGGCCGTCGAGAACGGGCTGCCCGGGCTCGAAGCGGCGCAGACGTGGGGGCTGCGGGAGACCGAGCTGCTTGGAGAGGAAGCTGCCCGGGCCGGAGAGGGCGAACGACTGGTAGCGGTCACTCATCGAGCCCGCCAGGCTACCGACAGATAACGTCTGGGCAATGGCGCAGAGCATCAAGCCGGCAGCCGTCCTCGGCGGCAACCGCATCCCGTTCGCCCGCTCGGGCAAGTCCTACGCAGAGGCCTCCAACCAGGACATGCTCACCGCGACGCTCGATGGGCTGGTGGCCCGCTTCGGCCTCCAGGATGAGCGCATGGGGGAGGTGGTGGCCGGCGCCGTGCTCAAGCACGCCCGCGACTTCAACCTCACCCGCGAGTGCGTCCTGGGGAGCGCCCTTTCGCCCGCCACCCCCGCCTACGACGTCCAGCAGGCCTGCGACACGGGCATCGAAGCGGCGGTGCTGGTGGCCAACAAGATCGCCCTCGGCCAGGTCGACGCCGGCGTGGCCGGCGGGGTGGACACCACCTCCGACGCGCCCCTGGGCGTCAACGACGACCTGCGGCGGATCATGATGGCCGCCAACAACACCAAGAGCACAGCGGAGCGGGCCAAGCTCGTGACCAAGATCCGGCCCGGCCACATCGTGCCCGACATGCCGCGCAACGCCGAGCCGCGCACCGGACTGTCGATGGGCGCCCACACCGCGCAGAGCGCCGAACGCTGGGGCATCAGCCGCGAGGAGCAGGACGAGCTGACGGTGCGCAGCCACCGACGCCTTGCCGCCGCGTATGACCGCGGCTTCTTCGACGACCTCGTCACGCCCTACCTCGGGCTCGAGCGCGACGAGACTCTGCGCCCCGACGCCTCCGAGGACAAGCTCGCCAAGCTCGAGCCGGTCTTCGGCGACGACGGCAACGGCACGATGACCGCCGGCAACTCGACGCCGCTGAGCGACGGCGCCTCCACGGTGCTGCTCTCGAGCGACGAGTGGGCCGAGGAGCACTCGCTACCGGTGCTCGCCCACCTGACCCACGTACAGACCGCGGCCGTCGACTACGTGCACGGCGAAGAGGGGCTGCTCATGGCCCCGGCCTACGCCGTCGCGAAGCTGCTCGACAAGGCAGGCCTGTCGCTGCAGGACTTCGACTTCTACGAGCTCCACGAGGCCTTCGCTGCCCAGGTGCTGTTCACGCTCAAGGCCTGGGAGGACCCCGCGTTCTGCGCCGAGCGACTCGGCCTCTCCGAGCCGCTGGGCTCGATCGACCGCGACAAGCTGAACGTGAACGGCTCCTCGCTCGCGGTCGGGCATCCCTTTGCTGCGACCGGCGGGCGGATCATCGCCACGGGGGCCAAGCTGCTCGCCGAGAAGGGCTCAGGCCGCGCGCTGGTCTCCATCTGCGCTGCGGGCGGGCAAGGCGTGGTCGCCATCCTCGAGCGGTAGTGGCGTTCACGCTCGAGCTGACGGGCGCCCAGCACGGTCTGGTCGAGCGCACGCACCGCTTCGCGGCGGAGGTCATCCGGCCGGTCGCCCAGCAGTACGACCACGACGAGGAGTTCCCCTGGGAGGTCCTCGAGCAGGCGGCTCAGGAGGGGTTCTACAACCCGCTCTTCTACCGCGATCTGATCGGCGACCCGACCGGCCTCTCCCTGCCGCTGTTCATGGAGGAGCTGTTCTGGGGTTGCGCGGGGATAGGGCTGGCGATCGTCATGCCCGCGCTGGCGCTGTCGGCCATGGCCCAGGCGGCCACCCCCGACCAGCTGCTGCGCTGGGCGCCGAACTGCTTCGGGAAGCCGGGCGACCTCAAGCTCGCCGCGCTGTGCATCTCCGAGCCCCAGGGCGGCAGCGACGTCAAGAACCTTCGGACCACAGCCACGCGCGACGGCGACGAGTGGGTGCTCGACGGGCACAAGATCTGGATCGGCAACGGCGGCATCGCGGATGTGCACGTGGTCAACGCGACCGTCGACCCCGAGCTCGGCCACCGCGGGCAGGCGCTGTTCGTGGTGCCGGGCGGGACGCCGGGCCTGGAGATGGTCCGCAAGCTCGAGAAGCTGGGCTGCCGCGCCTCGCACACCGCCGAGCTGCGCTTCGAGGGCTGCCGCATCCCCGGCGACCACCTGCTCGGCGGCTACTCGGCGCTCGAGAACCGCCTGAAGAAGGCCCGCGAGAGCGACGCGAGTAGCTCGCCCACGCTGGGCGCCTTCGAGCAGACCCGGCCGATGGTCGCCGCGCAGGCGCTGGGCATCGCCCGGGCCTCGCTCGAGCTTGCTCGCGACTACGCCGCCGAGCGCGAGGCGTTCGGCGAGCCGATCATCGAGAAGCAGGGGATCTCCTTCCAGCTGGCCGAAGTCGCTGCCGACCTGGACGCTGCGCGGCTTCTCACCTGGCGCGCGGCGTGGATGGCGGCCGAGAAGGTGCCCTGGCAGCACGGCGAGGGCTCGATGTCGAAGCTCAAGGCCTCCGAGACCGCGGTGCGGGCCAGCGAGCTGGCGGTCCAGGTCTGCGGCGGGTACGGCTACGTGCGCGACAAGCCCGCCGAGAAGTGGTACCGCGACGCCAAGCTCTACACGATCTTCGAGGGCACCAGCGAGATCCAGCGGCTGGTGATCGGGCGGGCGCTGCAGGAGGCTGCCGGTTCGGAACCGCTGCACCACCGCTTCCCGGGCCCTCGCAGCGGGATCTCCGCCTCCGTGGGCCGCGGCACCGAGACGCGCTCGAAGGCCGGTGCCCAGCTGACCAAGGGGATCCTGAAGGCGCCCTGGCTGCGTGAGTTCGCCCGCCTCACCCCCAACAACTTCTGGAGTGGCTCGTAGTGGCGGAGGGGCCCGGTTGGCACCCCGACCCGTGGAACGCTGCACAGCAGCGCTGGTGGGACGGGCAGCAGTGGACCGAGCACGTGCAGGGAAGCGCGGCTCCGCCGCCGCCCCCTGCGCGCCGCCGGCGCGGGCCGGTGATAGCGCTGGTGGCGGGCGCCGCCATCTTCGCCGTGCTGGCGCTCGCCCTGATCGTGTTCGTGGCGGCCGGCGCCTCCGGCGACAAGACCTTCGAAGAGCCCGAGTTCAGCATCCGGTTCGACTACCCGAGCGGGTTCTCCCGCCGCGACGTGCCCGAGGGCAACTCCGACGAGAAGATCAGCCTCGCGATCGACGACAAGAACGGCATCGCCGTCTCCAAGTACGAGCAGGAAACGAGCGTCACCGAGGCCAACATCGGCTTCACCAGATCGGTGCTCGACGGAGTCGTGAGGCAGCTGAGCTCCGAGCCCGCCCCCTCCGGCAAGCGCGTGACCGTCGCGGGCCTGCCGGGCTTCGAGTACGAGTTCCCGATCAGGTCACTCTCGGGCGTGCGCAGCCGCTCGATCTTCCTCTTCCAGGGCCGCGACGAGTACCAGATCAACTGTCAGTTCGAACCAGGCCGGCGCAGCACGGTGATGGAGGCCTGCGACCAGGCGCTCGACACGCTCGAGGTGGCGCGACCGGGGCGCTAGCGGGCGCGTTGAGCGCCGACCCCCGCGCCGAACGGCGGTCCCCCCCTCTCGAAAAACCCTCAGCCGCCTGAGCGTTTTTTCGGTCGGGCCCCGCGGTCCCCCCAGCCTGTCGCCGACGGCGCCCCCCTTCCCGCCTCCTGCCGTTCCGGTCGCCTTGGGACAGCCGCCGGCCCCGCGGTTTTCGCTGGCCCGCCGAGCAGCGGTACCCCTCTGGGAAATCGCTCAGCCGCCTGAGCGTTTGTTTCGGCTGGGCCGCGGCCGCCCAGGCGGTTTTCTCCCCCTTTTCACACACGTGACCCACCCATGCGTCGCTGCGGCGGAGCATCGACGCCGTGCGGTGCGAGCGTGGCCAGACGACAATCGAGTGGACCGGGCTGGTGCTCTTCCTCGCCCTGGCGCTGGGCGCGCTCGCCGCCGTCGTCCCGTCGGTCAACGGGCGCTCGTTCGGCGGCTTTCTCACGCACCGCATCGTGTGCGCGATCAAGGGCGGCTGCGACGACGGCGACGCTCAACTCGCGCGCGCATACGGGAAGAGGAACGCGGAGCGGGTGCGCGAGCTGGCGCCGGACGTCGTCTACGAGCCGGGCGAGCCCTCGATCCCGGTCGACTACCGCGAGTGCCGAAGACGGGCCTGCTCGCAGACGCCGAACGACCGGCGGCTGGATGCCCACCGCACGGAGGCCGGCCGGCAAGCCCCCGTCTTCACACACGTCGTGCGCCGCGGCGGGCGTACCTACATCCAGTACTGGTTCTACTACCCGGACTCGAACTCGACGGTCCTGGCTAGCGACAAGCTCTGGAACCTGAGCCCCGCGCTCCGGGCGGCGGGCCGCTACCCCGGCTACCACCACGACGACTGGGAGAGCTACCAAGTGCGGGTAGAGCGCGACGGGCGCACCTTCGTGCGCGCCTCGTCACACCACGGCTACAAGGGCTGCAAGCGCTGCACCAACCGCTGGACGCGCTGGACGGGCTGGACGCGCGTGTCGAGGGGAAGCCACGCCGGTCACATCCCGCTGAACGGAAGCCGGCGCAAGTTGCCCGGGGTGAACCTGCGCGAGCGCACGACGACCGCGGACGGGATCCGGCTGGTGCCGCTCGAGCGCGTGGGCAAGCCTGGCTATCGGCCGCTGGATCCCGGCATCAAGCCGCCCTGGCGCAAGGAAGTCTGGAGGGACCCGTCATCGAACGGCACCTAGTCGCCCGCCTCGCTGGGCTCGGGGACGTCGATCTCGGTCACGGGCACGATGACCAAGTCGTGGACCTTCCAATCGAGGCCGAGCAGGCGGTCGGCGACCTCGTCAAGGCGCTCGACGAGTTCGGTTTCGTCCTCGGGGATCACCTGCACCTCGCCGGCGAACACGTGGCCCTCCTCGCGCAGGCGCACGACGGCCTCTCGCACCCACGGCAGCGACTCGGCCTCCCGCTCCATCTCCTCGGCGATCGGGTGGTACTCGGAGTTGTCGTGACGCCGGGGACGGGCGTCCATCAGATCGTGGGTCGCGGCGCGAACGTTGCGCCAGCCGTCGCGGATGATGTCCTGGGCGATGAACAGCGCGGCCACGGAGTCCGCCCACCACAGGCCCAGGCCGATACCGATCACTCCGAGCATCGCCGCCGCCACGGTCATCCAGTCGGCCCGGTTCATCTCGGCGTCGGCGTAGAGGACCTTGTCGTGGAGCTGGTCGGCGAGCTTGCGCTTGCGGATGCCCAGGAACACCGGCGGGACGCCGCTCCAGGCCAGCGCGACGAGCATGATCCAGCCCAGCCACACCTCGTGGCCGAAGAGCGGGATCACGCCGATGGGAGCGTGCTCGAGGTAGACCAGCTTGATGGCCGAGTCCAAGAAGACGTAGAGGCCCATGAAGAGCAGGGCGACGGCCGCCGCGAGGTACGCGATCGAGACCGCGCGGTGCTGTCCCCAGGGGAACTTGCCGTTCGCGGTCCGCTCGCGGAACCGCGAGGCGATCAGGAAGGCGGCCGGCGGCAGGAAGCCGAGCAGGTCGTCGATCCACGCAGCCTTCATCGCCTGCGACTGGCCGAGCGTGAGGCCGACGAAGATGACCGCCGACAGCATGTAGACGAGCGTCAGCCATTCCAGGCGCTTGGCCTGCTTCATCACCGGTTGCAGCTGCTCGGGGAGCTCGAACGTTCGGGACGCGCCGCCGCCGCTCACGGTTTGCCCTCCTCGTCGACCAGCCGGCGGGCTTCGCCCTCGCGGTTCAGCAGGAACCGCTCGAGCCTCACCAGCAGCTCGTTCTCGCCGTTTTTGACCGCCATCACGTGTTTGTCCTTCTTGAGCACGGTCAGGGGCATGAGCCGGAGGTCACCGAGCAGCCAGTCGCCGACGGCCGCCGGGCCGCCGGGCTTCAGCTCGTCGACCGGGGCCACCAGGGCGTTCGTCTTGCGCTCGGCCAGGCCGACCGCCTCGTTGCCCTCCTCCGCGGAGACGCGCACGTTGGCGAGGTCCGTGGGGTACGAGGCGCCTACAGGCACGCCCACCACCGTCTCGGTGGTCAGGTACGGACGGGTGAAGGCCACCTCCTTCTTCCAGCGCGACTTGCTGGTCAGCCCGGCGGCCATGACGTCGATCGAGCCCTCCCTGAGGGCATCGACGTGCTCTTCCTCCGAGCCCTCGATCCACTCCACGCGCGCGCCCAGCGTGCGAGCGAAACGCTCCAAGAGCCGCACCTCGGCGCCCGCGGGGGGTTTGCCCGGTTCGAGGACCACGAACGGGTCGCTCTCCGAGATGCCGGCGCGCAGGACGCCGTCGCGGCGGATTCGATCGGTGGTGCCGTCCGTGTCCTGAGGGATCCGACAACCAGTGAGCACCAAGGCGGCCAAAGCGAGGGCGGCGAGTGCCTTCACGCCAGCCGCTTTACCCCGAAATGGGGACCTGACACGGCGGCCCGGATGTGTTGACCGCCGGTAACCTGGGCAGTTGATGCTGGGCTGATGAAGGTAGGACTCGTTCTCGGAGCGGGTGGCGTGCTAGGTGGGGCGTGGCTCACCGGCGGCCTCGAGGCCGTCGCCCGCCATACCGGCTGGGACCCCGGCAGTGCCGACCGCATCGTCGGCACCTCGGCGGGGTCGGTGATCGGCGCCTTCGCCGCGGCGGGCGTGCCGCCGTGGTTCATGGTCGCCCACTCGGCGGGCGAGACCTTCGAGGGGCTCGAGGGCCCCGACGGGCGCCCTGCCGCGGACGCCGATCGCTCCGGCGGCGCGGTCTTCCGGCTCCACAGGGGGCTTCCCCGCCCGGGTCCCAGCTCGCTGCGGATGGCGATGACCACGCTGCGCCGCCCCATGCGCCACACCCCGCTGCAGCTGATCACGGGCTGGCTGCCGGCCGGGGTCATCTCGACCGAGCACCTCGAGGAGGTCGTCGGCCGGGCTGTGCCGGGCGGCTGGGTGGAGCACCCCTCCTTCTGGGTCGTAGCCACCGACACCCGGACCGGAAGGCGCGTCGCCTTCGGCCGCGACGGCGCCCCGGAGGCCGAGCTCAGCAAGGCCGTGGCGGCCTCCTGCGCCATCCCGGGCTTCTACCGCCCGGTGAGGATCGGCGACCGCTGCTATGTGGACGGCGGGGTCTGCTCGGGGTCCAACCTCGACCTGCTCAAGGGCGAGGGCCTCGACCTCGTGATCTGTCTGAACCCGACTTCTTCGCTGGCGCGCGCGGCGGCCCGCACGCCGGCTGCGCTGGTCGCGGGTCGAGCCCGCGGCCTGTCGGGGCGGCGACTCGGCAGCGAGGCCAAGAAGGTCAGGGCCGGTGGAGCGGAGGTGCTCCTGATCCAGCCCGACGCCGACGACCTCGCTGTGATGGGCAGCAACCTGATGAGCGGGCGCCGGCGCCACGAGATGATCGAGACGGCGATCGAGACGGTGGGCCGCCAGCTGGAGGCGCCCGAGGCCCAGGAGCTGCTCGCGGGGCTCCCGCAGGGCGAGCCCCACAAGCTGAGCCGCCCGACGGGCCCGCCCACCGCCTGGCCGCCGATCGTGTCGGCCTCCCAGCGGAAGGCCGCGTGAGACACTTCCTCCTGCAAACGGAGGGAACGTCTTGAGCGAAGCACGCAGGCGAACGCAGCGCGTCCCGGCCAGCAGCAACGGCGCGAGCGCGGACGGGTCGAGCCCGAACGGGGGCGGTCCGCCCACGTCGCCGAAGGGCCTGGCGTCGATGGTCTCCGGCGTGATCGCGTCGATCGCCAAGGAGGCGCAGGCCCGAGTGCCCAAGGGCGACCTCGACGAACGCGACCCCGACTACATCCGCGAGCAGCTGCCGGGCCTGTGGCTGTTCGCGAGCCTCTACTTCCGCGCCGAGGTGCGCGGGCTCAAGAACATCCCCGCGAAGGGCCCCGTGCTGCTGGTGGGCAACCACTCAGGCGGCAACATGACCCCCGACACGACGGTCTTCACGCTGGCGTTCAACACCTACTTCGGCGTGGAGCGCCACTTCTACCAGCTGGCCCACAACCTCGTGCTCAGCATGCCCGGGCTGGGGCGTCTGCGGAAGTTCGGCACGGTCGCGGCCAATCCCGACAACGCCAACCGGGCGCTGGACGACGGGGCGGCGTTGCTCGTCTACCCGGGCGGCGACTACGAGGTGCACCGCCCCAGCTGGGATGCGGGGCGGGTCGACTTCGGCGGCCGCAAGGGCTTCATCCGCCTGGCGCTGGAGAAGGACGTGCCCCTCGTGCCCGTGGTCTCTGCGGGCGGCCAGGAAACCGCGCTGTTTCTCAGCCGCGGCGAGCGCCTGGCCAAGCTGCTTGCGCTCGACAAGGCCTTCCGGCTGAAGGTGCTGCCGATCTCGCTGGCGATCCCCTGGGGTCTCAACATCGGCGACATGCTCGGCCACTGGCCGCTGCCGGCCAAGATCACCCAGCAGGTGCTCGAGCCCATGCACCTGCGCGAGAGCTACGGGAACGACCCCGACGTCGACGAGGTCTACGACGACATCATGGAGAAGATGCAGCGCGCCCTCGACGGGCTCCAGAGCGAGCGCAGGCTCCCGGTAATCGGTTGAGGATCGAGGAGAAGATCGACGTCGACGCGCCGCGCGACGCGGTGTGGGAGCTGGTGCACGACCCGAGCAACTACCCGCGCCTGATGTCGGGCATCACGCGCTTCGAGGCCGAGGGCGGCGACGAGGACGAGCCGGGACGGGGCAGCCGCTACGAGATGCGCATGCACGTGGGCTCGGCCGACGTCGGCGGCCTCGTCGAGCTGGTCGAGTTCGAGCCCCGGCGCGACCTCGCGTGGACGAGTGTGACCGGCATCGACCAGCGCGGCCGCTGGCGCCTGCGTGAGAACGACGACGGCACCACCCGGGTGACCCTTCGCCTTCAGTACGGGGCGCCCGGCGGGCTGCTGGCCGCCGTATCCGACCGCCTGTCGGCACCGATCGTCTCGGGGCACCTGAAGCGGTCGCTGGAGAAGCTGAAAAGAGAACTGGAAGGGGGAGGGGGCGTGACCGACGATCTCAAGCGGGGCCCGATCGACCTCGTGACCTACAACCTCGGCAGTCTCGGCGTGCTGATCCAGGCCGGGATCGTCAAACCGATCCGCCCGGACCGGCTGCTGCGCGTGGCCACCGCGCTCGCGCGCTGGGGACGCAGCCCGGCGGCGGGCTACCTCTCCGGCGTCGCTCGTTATCCCGACCGCACGAGCATCATCGACGAGCTGGGGTCGCTGACCTTCAAGGAGGTCAACGAGCGCACGAACCGGCTGGCGTCGGCGCTCGCGGACGCCGGCATCGGCGAGGGCGATGGCGTGGCGATCATGGCTCGCAACCATCGCTACTTCATCGAGGCGACCGTCGCCGTGTCCAAGCTGGGCGCCGACTCGCTGTACATGAATACCGCCTTCTCCGGTCCCCAGCTCGCCGAGGTGGCTGACCGCGAGAAGCCGAGGGCGATCATCTACGACGAGGAGTTCGCCGAGCTGATCGAGGATGCGGGCCGGCGCCGCAAGCGCTTCGTGGCCTGGAGCGACACCGACGACCCCGCAGACCCGATCCTGGAGGACCTGATCGCCGAGGGCGACCCGGAGGAACCGGTGCCGCCTGAGCGCGAGGGCCGGGCGATCATCCTCACCTCGGGCACCACGGGGACGCCAAAGGGCGCCTCACGCGGCAACGCGGAGTCGCTGGACCCGGCGGTCTCCCTCTTCGCCAAGATCCCGCTCAAGGCCGAGCAGACCACGCACATTGCTGCCCCCCTCTTCCACTCCTGGGGCTTCGCTCACTTCACGCTCGGGCTCTTCCTTGGCTCCACTTACGTGCTGCGGCGCAAGTTCGACCCCGAGGCGTGCCTGGCCGAGGTCAGCAAGCATCAGTGCTACTCGCTGGCGGTGGTGCCGGTGATGCTGCAGCGCATACTCGACCTGCCCGAGGAGACGCTGCGCAAGTACGACGTGAGCTCGCTGAAGGTCGTCGCCGCGAGCGGCTCGGCGCTGCCGGGTGACCTCGCCGTGTCGTGGATGGACACCTTCGGCGACAACCTCTACAACCTCTACGGCTCGACCGAGGTGGCCTGGGCCACGATCGCCACGCCAGCCGACATGCGCGCCGCGCCGGGCACGTCGGGACGCCCGCCGCGGGG
>Ga0126307_10000806_pt1 | contig 20653 bp, 21 predicted proteins | sample Plot28_FD_89955 | JGI IMG/M metagenome (GOLD analysis project Ga0126307, IMG submission 89955) | Serpentine soil microbial communities from UC McLaughlin Reserve, CA, USA - Plot28 | ecosystem: Environmental > Terrestrial > Soil > Grasslands | place: USA: UC McLaughlin Reserve, Lake County... | reverse complement strand
TCGTGCTCGGGCACGGGCCCTCCAGGGTTGCGATGCGGTCGGGGCGATTGCCCCGGCGGCTCGCAGCGCCCCCGGAACGGGTCCGCCGGTCAGGTGTGCCGGCGTGTGGGCGCGAAGCCGCAGGGGCGAAGCGTCGTGGTTGTCACGTCGTCCGACCTCCTTTCGGCCCGGCTGCGGGCTCTCGGCCCGGCTGCGGGCTCTCGGCTCGGTTGGCGGCTCAGCGTAGGTGACGGCCAGCCGCCGCAGGGAGCGAATATACGGGCGTGGGGTCGTCGGGCCTCGTCGCCGGCGCCGCCCGTTCTCGGTGCATCTGTGATCAGGCTGCGTCGAGCATCCGCTCGATCTCGCCTCGCGATCGACACGGGCGTAGAGAGTCGGCCCGCCGGAACCTGGCGAGGCCGCTGGGGCCTCACCAAGATGTGGTAACGAGGTCCCATGGCCGATGGCAACGAGACGACCCGAATCGTGACCCGGCCACCGCGTCTCGGGCCTCGCATGGTCCGTGTCGAGCTCGGGCTCTCGGCCTTCACCCCGGTCATGGTTCTCCTCGCCGTCCGCACTCGGGACGAATGGCTGTGGGTGTGTTTCGCCCTTCCGGCAGCTGTCGGCCTGGTCGTCGCCATCGGAGCTGCCGTGGTTGTTCGGCGCGCCAGCCCTGAGCCGTACACGTTCGATTCGATCGAGGATGCGGGGGGCGACGTGCTCGGGCACATAGGCAGCTACCTACTCCCGGTGGTGGTCGACGTAAGTGGGTCAGCTGAAGACGTGGTGATTGCAGGCCTCGCCCTCGCCTTGATCATTCAGATCCACATCGTCACCGGGCGCGTTCATGTTAACCCCTTGCTCTACCTTCTCGGCTACCGCATCTACGAGGCGACGACGAATAGTGGCATCGCGTACTATCTCTTTGCGAGGTCGGACGTAAGTAGTTGGACCGAAGCTCAGCGATGCGTGCAACTCGGCTCATCTATCTTGGTCGAGCGGCAACGAGACAGACGAACGGGCCAGGCGGAGCCACGGAATACCCGCGGAGCAGCGGATGCCCACACTTGACGAGATCACAGCGGGCTTGTCGCGACACATCGAAGAGGCACTGTCGGTAGTCGTGGCCCGGAAGGGTTCCGACGGCGAGATGGAGGCGAGGAAGCTCGCACTGGCGGAGAACGCCGCTGAGGGCTTCCGGAATCTCTGCCGGGACACTCTCGACAGCCTCCAGACACAAAGCGCCAAGGACTACACAGCCGACGCCGAGCTTGATGCCAACGAGGTCTTCATCCTCGACGACCAAGCCAGTCTCGAGGAGCTGGCCGATCTCCGCGACCTCGCCACATCGGCGGCTACCCTTCCGTCGTCCGCACCCCGAGACCTGGATCTATCGATCCAGTTCTACGCGGTCGTCGTCGGGGACCGCTCCCGCGTGCTCCTACTCCGACGATCGGACCCACAGATCAAGTACACGGCGGGCAGGTTCCTGGCGATTGCGGGTGAGCAACTGCGCAGACTGGACGAGCCTGCCTTTAGCTTCGCGCCGGGTTTTGACATCGTCATAGCTGACGAGTGGGTCGTCGTCCTGAACCAGGTGGCGTTCGAGCGACTGTTTCGGGAGATCGGCATCATCGAGAGGCACATCGCGACCTGGGTGACCGGAATCACGGATTACCTTCCGATGGAATCTGCGAGCGTGACGTTGCTACAACAGGTCGCCAGCGGCGATTCGCGAACTTGGCGCCGTCTCCGTGAAATTCATCGTCGCGGCCATCTCGCCCACGTCGGCCTCGCCGAGGTCCGCCGATACGCGAAGGGGATGGGCCTCGATCCGAGCAAGATCGTGCAGAAGGGACAGCTCGTATTCGACCCAACTGAGCGGTTCTCATTCCTCCATCTGCTGAACGAGGACCTGTACCATGGTCCACTGACCGAAGAGATGTTCGAAGCACAGCGCAAGTCCACGGCCTCCACGACCTGACCCCGACCGGGGCCACCGGACTTCTCGCCCGGCGGAGCCGGCGGCTCTACGGGGGAAGAAAGGTGGCAAATGGCCCACGCGTTCAGTGGGTCGGGCGAAGGCCCTCGGTGGCGTTCTCGACGACGCCGAGGCCTCCGGCGAGGAAGAGGATGTCGGGGTCCCCGTCGCCCTCGAGGTCGGTGATCTCGACCTCGCGGCCGGGGGTGCCGTCGTCACCTAGGCCGGTGCCGGTCCCGACTTCGTGGACCTGGGCGATGCCCCCGGCTCCATCGCCGTAGGCGACGACGCCGGACGTCGCCTTCAGGATGTCGTCGAAGCCGACGAGGTCGATCTTGCCGTCTTCGTCGATGTCGGCGGACGTCAGGAAGTCGATCACCCGGGTGTCGGGGACCGGGTTGAACTGCGGGGCGCCGAACCCGCCGCTGCCGCTGCCGAGCAAGGTCGCGATCGAGCCACCTCCGCCGACCGCGAGGTCGAGGTTCCCATCGTCGTCGAGGTCGGCGAGCGCCGGGCTCAGAGCCCAGAAGTCCCCGTCGGAGCCGACCTCGATCGGGCTGCCGGCCGCGGCGAAGGCCCCTGTGCCGTCGTTGAGACCCACCATGGCGACGGTGCGGTCGACCACCTCGCCGTCCGGCATGGCCATGTGCCACGTGTCGGTGGCCACGACGTCGTCGTCGCCATCTCCGTCGAGGTCGCCGGCCACGAGGTTGACCGGCGTGGCCCTGTCCGACGTGAAGGCGAGCGAGTCAGTCGCCGGTGCGCCGAACCCGCCGGTCCCATCGTTGAGGTAGGTGCCCACGTAGCGCTCCTGATCCACCCGGAAGGCGGCCAGCATGTCCACGTCGCCGTCGCCGTCCGCGTCTGAGGAGATGAGCGCTGTGAGATCGCCGGGCGGCGGGTCGGGCTGGACGACCTCGACTGGACCGAAGGCGCCGGTTCCGTCGTTCCTTCGCACCGATGGCACCAGAGCTTGCGGCGAGCTGAGCGCGGCGATGCTGCTCACCAGATCGAGGTCGCCGTCGCCTTCGACGTCCACAAGCGACGGGTGGAGGCTGAACGGCTCGTAGCTGTTCGGGAAGTCGAGCGCGTAGGCCCCCGATCCATCGTTCGTGAGCGTGGCATACCCGTCCCTCCCCGTGGCCACCACGTCGAGGTCACCGTCGCCGTCGATGTCACCCGACGCCATCCCGGTCGGACCGAGCGGCAGGTCGAAGTCCTCGGCGTCGACCAATTCGTAGGGGACAGGAGCGACCCCGAGATTGCAGCCCGCCAACGTCACCAGTGCCACCGCGCCGACTCCGATGACGCAACGAGACGCGCCCCAGCGGAACCCCATCACGTCTCCCCAATCTCCGCCGTCACCCGTCCGGCGCCATTCGCGGCGTCGCCCCCGGGACCTTACCCCGACCCTTGCACGAGCTGAGCGCTCATGGTGTGAGCCGCCCGCTGATCACGAATGTCGATTCTAGTTGGCATCCTCTAGTAGCGTCCACATCTCGACGTTGGGCACCCGACTGGCGACAGTCGTCCGACGCCGTAGCCAGCACAACTGCCGACAGGCGACCCCAGCACTCGTGCGCGATGCTCACACGATGCTAGGCCACCTCGGTGTCAACGTGCCTGATCTCGTCGCAGCCCAGTCGTACTACGGCGAGCTGCTGCCCCTTCTCGGCTTCGAGCTGTTCTTCGCCAAGGACGACGAGTTCGCGTTCATGCCCGGCAGCGGCAAGCGCGGCACCTTCATCTTCTTCTATCCCTCGGCCGAGGAGGGCGAGTACTCGCGTCATCGGACCGGTCTCCAGCACCTCGCGTTCATGGTTCCCACCCGAGCCACCGTGACGGCGGCGGTCGAAGCGGCGGCACGCCTCGGCAGCGAGGTGGTCCACGAACCCCAGGACTGGCCTCAGTATCCGCCGCCGTACTTCGCCGGCTTCTGGACAGACCCGTTCGGCTTCCTGCTGGAGGCCGTCTGCCACCACGACCGGTAGCGACACGGACGGCGGAAACGATGCCTGGGGGCGGACGTCGGATGGGCGACGGTCGGCCCGGACCCCTCCCCTCCGAGCCGGCGTCAGCCCGGCGTCGGAATGCTCGGCGCGTGGGCCCAAGAAGGGCACATCCGGGTCGGTTGCGCTCACGGGCGGGGTCGGGCGTCTGCATGCTCTCGGGTCCGTGCTTCCACGACGGCGAGGTCGCGCACCGCGTAGCGGTGATGCTCGCACTCCTCCTTCATCACGACCCGCAAGCACCGCCCTACCGTGCGCGGCTCTTCGGGATAGCCCGGCGCGGGGGAGCGGGCGCACAGTCGCTCGAGGTCGTCGTCGGTCAGGTCGTCGACGATGTGGCGCACCACGGCCACGCGGTCGGTGCGTACCTCCATCACCTCGTCGAAGGACGGCCGTGCGCCGAGCTCGATGCCGATCGCTACCGCGTCTGCGGGCGGATAGGAGCTATGGGTGTAGCCGAGCCGGTGATACGGCATCGGCTGGTCGAGCACCGTGCGACTGGCCCAGGCGTCCGTGGCGAACACCAGGTGGCGCAGCGTTTCGACGAAGGACCACTCGTCGTCGACCCGCTCATGTCGAGCGGGCTCGGGCAGTCGTCGCACCCGGGCGACGGTTTCCGACCAGAGGCGTTCGATGGTGTCCCACATGGCGCGGTGGTCGTCGGCCGTTTGCATCTGCCGTAGTTGCACGCGTTGGGGATGTCGCCGATCGAGTTCGGCTTCCACGAACGCGGTGACGTCGACGTCGTTCACGACGAAGTTGCCGAGGAGCCCGGAGATGTTGACGTCGACGAGCCACGAGTCGACGATCTTCACCCTTCGCAGGTCGCAGTCGCGGAAGGTCGCGCCGGTGAAGTCGGCGCCGGTGAACCGGGCCCCCGGAAACGAGACGGTCTCGTCGTGCCCCTCTGTCACCGAGTCCATTGTCCTTGATCACCCAGACGCCGCGCTGCCGAATCGGCATCTGATCGGTGTGGCGCGCGTGGCGGCCCGGCACCGGCGCCTAGGTCGCACGGGTGGCCGTCACCCGGCCGGCGACCAACTGGAGATTCGCGGCGGTCACTGGCGGGATCCTCGCCAGGGTCGTCCTCACGGTGCTGCTGTGCCATTGACGAGCGTACGCGTCGCGTGGGGGCCTCCCGAAGGAGGCCCCCACCGACACAGACCCTCAGACGTGAGGGTTGATCAACATTGAGATGAGCGCATCGACCGCGGGGTCGACGACGATCGTGTCGTCCGGACCTTCGGCCGAGATCTGGAGCGAATCGGGAATCTGACTCCCGGTGATGCTCGTCGCCACCGGCACGCCCGCGACGTCGATGCGAGTGCCCGTGGCGCTGACGGTGATGTGGTCGGCGTTCGGAGTCCCGACGAGATTCACGCTGTCGGTCTTGGTGTCGCTGCCACCTCCCACGGCGGACATGTCGACGTTCGCTCGGCTCATCGCCGTGTTGGCCATGTTGTCGCCGACGGAGAAGTTGTCGAATCCCTCCAGCATGGTGAGGTTCAACGTCTCCACGCCGTCCATGTCCATGCGGACGTTGCCGACGTTGCGCTCCAGAACTGCCCGCTGGCCGTTCGCGTTCAGGAACATGGCCTCGTCGACGTCCGCCCCGTTGAATACGAGCGTGTCACTCCCGGCTCGGCCCTCGATGACATCGCTGCCGTCGCCCGGGTCCCAGCGGAAGCTGTCGTCATCGAAGCCGAGATCGGCTTGATCGGCGCCGCGGTTGCCGTCGATGCTGTCGTTGCCGGCACCGCCGCGGAGTGAGTCGTTGCCGTCCCCACCGATGATGATGTCGTTGCCCGTGCCACCGTCGAGAGTTGTGGTCTCGTCGGCGAACGCACCGTTGATCTGGTCGATCCTGATCGAATCATTGCCATCGCCGGCCAACACCTCGATCCGACTGAAGGTGCTGCGATCCAACTCGAACTCCGCAGTTCCGTCGTCACCGACGTCGACCTGGATTGTGTTCGGCGCACCGGCCTTCAGTCGTAGAGCGATCACGTCCCTGTTGGCCGTACCGGTGACCGTGAGCGTTCCGTCCGCCACCGTGGCCTGGACGGTAAGGGGTGCACAGGCGGCACTGACGGCGGCCAGACCGACCGCTAGCACCCCTCCACCACCACCCAAGAAGCGCATGATGTTCATCGTCTCCGTCTTTCGTCGACCGACGCCGCCGGAAGATCGGTGGCCGTCTATGACGAGTACGGACGCGGCGAGGATTCGGTTCGCGTGGCCATAGTCACAGTCGTCGCGGCACTTGCCCTGACTGGCCTGCTCGCAGCGTGCACTGGCGGAGGACGCCATCCTCACGGCGGTACGGGACAGTCCTCGCCCTCAGCGTGTCGCGATGACTCGATGAGCCTGGCCTGGCCTCCAGGCGCCGTGGACGAGGCCACCGTCACCGTGGGATCCCAGCGTGCCCGTGCCGGTGAACGACCCGGTCACGGCGAAATCCGTGCCCGTCAGCGCCCTCCGCGTGGTGAATCCGGCTGCTCCCGGCCGCGCGGCCGCTGCCGCGGGCGACAGGGCAACGGAGCCGCCAGCAGCATTGCGATACCGACAACAAGCTTCCTCATCGTGCCCGTTTCCATGCCTCGGTCGCAGACGGTGCTGCACCTGAGATCGCCCGGGCGCATCGTGTCGGGGCCCGCCCGAGCGGGTCGGCATTGCTGTCACAGTCGGGTCACGAGATGTTGCGCCTCGATCCGGAGCGAGGATCGGGCGGGCCCTGACGGGATCCACCACCTTTATGGAAGAGGCGGCCAGCCTGTTCCCCGTGTGCGTACTCTGCGGCGACATGGTGGAGACCAAGCGCGAGCTCGTCGATCTGTCCGACGAGGTGTGGCGGCGGACAAGGGCGCGTGTCGAGGGACTGAGCGACGAGGAGTACTTCTGGGAGCCCGTGTCAGGATGCTGGACGATCCGCCAACACGGGGACGGCACCTGGGTGGCCGACTGGCCCCTTCCACGGCCCGAGCCAGAGCCGTTCACGACCATCGCTTGGCGCCTGTGGCACCTCATCGACATGTACGGCGAAGACCGGGCGCCACGATGGCTCGACGTGCCTTCCCAAGGCGAGCCGATCGGACACGACGACCGCGCCGGCGCGCCGCCGGCAACGGCCGCGGATGGCGCGGTGCTGCTCGAACGGGCCCACGAACGCTGGGCCGCGCATCTCGCCTTGGCCACGGAGGAGCGGCTCGGCGAGCGCATCGGTCCAGTGGCTGGTCCCCGATACGCCGACCGGACGAGAGCGGCGTACGTCTTGCACATGCTCGACGAGTTCATCCACCACGGCGCCGAGATCGCGTTGCTCCGCGACCTCTGGCGTTGGCAACGCTCGACCGTTGCTGACGACCCCCGGGTCGAGCGTGTCATTCGGGGCGATCCGAGCGTGCTCGATGAGATGGGTGACGAGAACCTGACCTCTGATCTGGTGGACGATGCCGCCAGCTACGGCCGCTGGGACCTCGTCGTGGGCCTCGTGCAGCGGGGCGCACCCATCCGAGGGACGGGTCGGACCCCGCTCCACGTTGCCGCCGGGGCGGGCGAGCTCGACGTCGTGAAGACGCTTCTCGATCACGGCGCCGACCCGACGGTCACCGATCCGGAGTTCCACGCCACACCGCAACGATGGGCAGAGTTCCTCCAGCACCAGGCCGTCGCTGAGTACCTCGCTGAGTTCCCTGAGGGCTGAGCTTGTCCCGGCGACCGCCATCGCCCCCGTCAAGTCACTTTCAAGGGGAAACCGCAGCGATCCATATAGTACGCCACGCCGAAATATGTCTGAGTGAACAGGAAGCAGTTCACCAGGTAGTTGCTGGGTTCGAGGTTTTTCGGAACCGGGAGGGACAACTTCATAACGGGTCCGGCACCTTTTTGCATTTGAGAACTGGGAAAATCCGGCACGGTCAGGGCCGGAAACCGCGTATCTCTCAGTGCCAAGGCTTGCCCAACATCGTCCGGGAGAAGCGCCGGCCCTACGAACACATGAACGTAGAACCACGCGTAGACAATCGGATCGGGATTGAAAAACTGCACACTGAAGTTGAACGTGCCGGGACTTGTACTGACCGGGTTGAACCACAGGGCGCCGAAAAATGGCGTGTTCGTGCCCCGTAGCTTCTCCAGGATTTCCGCGGTATCGCGGACCACGAAATTCCAGCCTCGCTCCCGAGCATCCCGGCGAGCCCGCTCGATCTCCTCGAGCACCATCCGAGCGTTCGTCGCCTGACGCTCGGACAGCTCCGAGATGCGCTCCTCCAGCCGGCCAAGATCCTCGACCCCAATCTCCGACACGATGCCATCTCCCCCGTTCGCCAGAGCCGCCGAGGCGGGGAAGGCGACTCATACAGCTCGCCCTCGTCCGCTACCGGCTGCAAGACACTAAGCCACGTGCAACCGTTCGTCGCCGCGCTTCCACCCCAGTCATTCCCGTGGCCCGAAGTTGTCGCCGACGGCAGCAACCGGGTCGCCGTCGCCGACTGCAGCATCCCGGGGCTGTCGATGGCCACGCGGCCCTGCGGGTCGCACAGCACTCTGTTATGGCGGCGGCAGCAGCGGGACCGGGGTGTCGGTTCAGAGCTGGGCGCGAATGCGTGCGACGAGCTCGACGAGCCGGTCGTAGTGGGATCCGCGCCAGTAGATCTGGCCACAGCCGGTGCAGCGGTGGAACCGGTCGTAGTTACGGGTCAGCGGTTCGAGGCTGTCCAGTACCTCGGCCTTGCTCACGGCGGCCAGGTGGGCGCCGCAGCGCAGGCATCGACTGAACGGCGCCAACCGGTCCGCGAGATCGAGGCGGCGCACGACGTCGACGACCTGCTGGAGGGGACGCTCCGACCGCACGAACAGGCCGTGGGTCACACTGCGGCGCTTGAGCAGGCCACGGTCCCGCGTTAGCACGACCCGGTGTTCGTCTTGGCTTATCGACGCCAGCGTCTCGTCGTCGAGGTCGTGCTCCCAGCGGGCATCGAAGCCCAGCAGGCGTAGCAGCCGGGCCAGGCGACCGAGGTGGACGTCGACCACGAACCGCACGTCACGCAGCGGCTCGGGCCGCAAGCGATTGATCGCGCTGATGTCGAGCGTCTCGAACACCGGGTAGACGGCGATCCGGTCACCGTCCGCCGGGCGATGGGAGAAGTCCACGGGCTCGCCGTTCACGACGATGAGGTCGACCTCGGTGTGGGGGATCCCGGCCGCCTCGATGAGGTCCTTGACCGTTTGGTGGGACCGGACGCGTCGCCACATCGCCCCGCCTCGCAGCTCCGGCGGGAGGAAGTCGTTGAGCTCCGCGTACATCCGCACATCGACATGACCGCACACCACCACGATCGTCCCACCAACACCAGCACCGGCGTCGCGTGGCGGCGGCCGTGGTGCACGGGGACAGGGCACAGGCTGGTCGCGCCTGCGAGTACCATCGGCGACCGCTAGGCGAGGAGGTACCTGTGGACGCACGTACTCGCAGGGTCGTCGGCTGGGTGATCGCGATCGTGGGCGCCGTTGTGGCCATCGTGGGGGGCCTGGCCGATCAGATCGGTCTCGGTGGCGAGGGTCCGGACGAATTCGGGGGCAAACAGGTCGCTGCCCTGGTCGTCGGCATCGTGCTTGTCGGCGTCGGCCTGGCTGTCGCCCTCTGGCGCCCACGCCGAGCCGAGCCGACCTAGCCAACCGGCCGTGGCGGCCGCCCCAGCGCTACCGCAGGCGGGTGACCACCAAGGCGACCAGGGCAGCCTCCGCCACGACCGTGGAGAGGATCACAGCCGCCGTGGGTAGGACGCCGATCGCCAACAGGATGAGGCCGGTGCGCGCCCACACCGCGAGCACGAGGGTGCGATCGAAACCGTTGGCCGATCGCGCCCGGACGGAGCCCGAGGTCGGGTCGGGAGGGGATCGATCAGGGAGCAGCGATGACAGATCGTCGGGCGGATGGGCACGCACGAGCTGGGCCCGGCGCCGGTAGACGGGGATGCCGGCCCCCGCGCACGCTGCGGCCACCCGGCGGTTGCGGGTGCTCACCGCAATGACCTCGACCTTCTCGGCGCGGAACCCACGATCGCCCATGAGGACGAGGCCCGACGCTTCGACGGCCCCGAAGACGCGAGCGTGGAGGATTCGGGTGTCGTCCGGGGCATACCACGCGTAGACGCCGCACTTGCACCCCGAGCGTGGAGCCCGGTGGGCGGCCGGGAGGGTCGCACACCCCGGAGTCCGGGTCCCGACATCGGAGGGGGTGCAGCGTGCAATCAGCGTCGGCGGCCAGACGACACGTCGGGTGACCGACATCAACGGCAGTGCTCCCTCGGGCACCGGCACCCGCCGCCTGACCGGCCGCCACGTCCGGTACCCCCGAAGCGGGCCCGGCACCAGGCGGCGCCCGGCGTCCCCGCCGCCGCACGCCTCGGAAATCTCGGTCACGACCGGTCGGGTACCGGCTCCGCTGGCTCGGCCGGTTTCGGGTCGGGAGCAGCCGGGGAGGGCTCCGCCGGAGCAGGCTGCTCGCGCAGTGGCTCGAAGATGATCTCTCGCCGCACCGGACCGATCTCCCCTGCCCGTGGCCGCCCGATGTGCTCGCTCGGCGCCGACGACGCGTCTGCCGTCTCGGCCGATCGACGCTGCCCGGCGCGTCGAGACGAAAGGTTCGGCACCGGCATCACCCCCAATCACCGTCCTCCAGGGGAGCGTGCCCCTCGATGGCGCCACTGGCAAGGGTCGAACGCGAGATCGACGCCTCGACCAGTTCCGCAGCCGTGTCCTGGCTGACCCTCGTAGCCCAGCCGACGCACACCGCGGGCAGTGCCATAGGAGTTGTAGGTGAGGTAGCGGCCGCAGCAGAGATCGTCGGCAGGACGCTGTCGCCGTCGCCGTCGGCGATGCGGGTGGTAACGCCGGTGGCCTCCCACCGAATACGTCGGTCACGTCGGTCGCTGTCGTCGGGGATGCCTCAGTTGAGGACCTGCAGAGGGCAGTGGTCGATGAGATCGCGTGCTCGCGGATGATGCAGCCCAGGAGGGTGTGGACCGGGCGAGCGAGAGTGGGCGATCACGATGACGATGGCCACGCCGGGGCGCTCGTCGAGGATCCCCAATGGTCCGTCAATGGCCCACGGCCTCACGACGGTCGTCATGGGAAGCCGGGTGACGGGCGCTCCACCGCCGCTGACTGGGGGGAGAGCGGGTGACGGGAATCGAACCCACGTTCTCAGCTTGGGAAGCGCTTCCGCGCTCGGAGCCCACCGCCGAGGACGACCAGCGTCAGGACGTCACCTTGTCGGAGGCCGGTGAGCGACCGGGCGTCCGCGTGAGCGCGCCCGGTTGACCGAGCCTTCTGGCACGGATCTGGCACGGTCGCGGTGCGGAATGATGGGATTTCGGGATCGGGCCTGCGTGGGGCGGCTGCCGGCAGCAACCGTGGCAGCGACCGGAGTAGCCTCAGCGTCGTGACTGGTGGCGGGCTTGATGCACAGCACGAGCTTGGCATGGCATCTTTGCGTGCTGACTTTGTGCCTCGGCGCTGGACCGGGGCGGTGTGGTTTCGCTTCGCGCTGGGGTTCACGCCGTTCATCGTGCTGGCGCTACTGGCCGTGCTGTTCGGTCGGTGATGACGCCGATGGCCGCCCATCCGCCCGGTCTGCGGAGTGGGGCGGACGCCGTGACGGCTAGCCCGGCCGAGGACGGCCGCCAAGGCCGCCCGCAAGGCCGGGCGGCGGCGCCGTCGTAGCCGGCGCCCTTGATCCCGTCGAGGCGAATTCGGCAGGGGGCCCCGTGGGAAGGCCCCGTGGGAAGGCATGTTGGGTCCCGGGAGATGGTTGAGGAATCTGTCCCGGGACATGGTTGACACTCCGGTAGCGCCCGATCCTCGCGGTTCTGTACGCGCATGCGTCGTGAGGAGAGCACGCCAGTGCGGGCGGCCTGTACTCGTGACGGGAGTGCAGGAGCGGCATCTCCGCGCCGGGCGAAGGCGATCAAGGGCAGGCAACCCGCGTATCCTCGAGCGGGATGCCGCCCGTCCACGTAAGGGTGGAGTTGTGACTCGAGACCATCTGCCGACTGGTGTCGTGACGTTCCTCATGAGCGACGTGGAGGGCAGTGCAGACCACTGGGCATCGGGTCCCCACAAGATGACGATGGCTCTGCGGGATCTCGACAGCGTCATCGCCGAACTCTCGGAGACGCATGGCGGCGCCCTCCTGAAGTCGCGGGGGGAGGGCGACAGTCACTTCGTCGTCTTCGAGCGGCCTTCCACGGCCGTCGCGGCGGCGTGTGAGCTGCAGCAGGTGACGAAGGCTCGGCGGCTAGGTGGCCTCGAGGTGCGGGTTCGCATCGGCGTCCACGCAGGTGAGGCCGACCCGTCAGCGGACGACTACTACGGCATCGCGGTCAATCAAACCGCGCGGCTGCGAGGCGTCGCTCACGGCGGCCAGACCGTCGTGTCGCACGTGGTTGCCGCCCTCGCTCGGACGTCGCTTGCAGGCAAGGCGCAGCTCAAGAGCCTCGGCCACCACCGGCTGAGGGACTTTCCCAAACTGGAGGAGATCTTCCAGGCGACGACGCTCGGCGCCGACGACGTGTTCCCCCCACTTCGCACGGGTGAGAGCAGGCCTCCGGCGATGATGGCCATCGCCGTCGTCGACGTGTCCAACTCAAGCGATCGCGTCGCGGTGAGTCACAGCAACGACGCCATCGAGTGGCAGCGACAGCTCGGCGTCGCCTTACGGCGCGCCGCCGAGCCGCGGGAACCGGCGGTGCTTAAAGTCGTCGGCGACGGATGCCTCGCCGGATTCGAGGACCCCGTCATCGCGCTCGCGTTCCTGCGCGACATGCAGGCCGCGGCCGCGGAAATGGACTTGGAGGTCCATTCAGGCATCGAGATAGGTCGCGTGGAGCTCTACGACGGTGACGTCATCGGGCCCGCCACCTTCGTGGCCTCGGAGCTGTGCCGGCGAGCGACGGCGGGGCAGATCATCGGCTCGAGGAACGTCGTGGACCTGGCGGGCGCGTCGTCAGGCGCGGTATCGCTCGGGCGATCGACGGTGCGAGCGACCGGGAAGGCGACCGAGCTCTTCGCGTTGTGAATCGCCAGCCTCCGGGGGCACCGACCTCCGTCGCGCTGGCCGTCCGACCGTCAGCCCCGAGGCCCTCCGAAAGCCCGTCACCTTCTACGACCACTGCGCCCACAGCGACGTGGCCGAACTCGAACGGCTCGCCCGCACGATCGCCCGGGGGAGACACTGATCCTGCGCTGGCACCGGCACCTCCGGCACCGTCCTCGGCCGGGCAGTCCTTACACCGGGGGACCGTAGAGAGATGGATCGTAAACCGGCTTCTTGACCTGGAAGCCTCTGTAGACGGGCATGTGCCCCTCGACTTCGGTGCTTGTGCGGAGAGTCTCACTCGCCGGCAGCCACGGCGCGCCCGGCTTGGGACTCCCTCGCGCGCCGTCGACACCGATGAAAACCGACCGAGTCCGACCCGGGTTCGCATCTTCGATATCTGCAACGAGGCTTTTCAGCGAGTACATCCTGTTGGGATTAACATCGACAGGTTCGGCCTCGACGGTTCTGCCGGCTGACGCATCGAGCAGCAGCCACTTCCACGTGCCATCGACGTCCACCTTCAAGAACAAGATAGTTTGCGGGGGTTCGTCTGGCCACAGGCTGGTGTCTACGGCATAGAAGATCGATTTTATGCTCGGCGAGCGAACCCTCGATTAATGCTATCAGGCGGTCCACCTTTGTCGTTGCGGGATGACCGATAGAAGTCTTTAGGTCTTGAACCAACAGTGAAAGATATCTGATCCCCGTGCGAAGAGCGTACGGGCATAGTGAAACGGCAGGGCCCGCTCGTACGACGGAGGCTCCCTTGGACCTGCCTCCGGTGCCCAAGATCACCGCCAGCCGTACCATGCATCAGAGCGGACAGGCGATAGTGGTCGTACTCGTGACCAAGGCCGTAATCGTCAGCCCGGTCCCGGAGCCCCTTGGAGGCCCAGCCGCGACGAAACCCAGATCCGTACTTCTTGATTACAGCTGCAGCTGCTGGCTTGATCCTGGCCTCCGGTTCCATGACTTATGGCATACGGGCAACACGCTGGCGGCGCAGAGCCGGATCAGCACCCGGGACCTGATGGCCCGCATGGGTCACGACTCGATACGGGCGGCGATCATCTACCAACACGCGTCGAGCGAGGCCGATCGGGCCGTGGCGGCGGCCCTCGACGAGCAGCTGCAGCGCAACAAGTCGGCCGCGGCCGTCGGCGGCGACGAGCCGAACAAAGGGGGTGGCGAGGATGATGACCAGGGCCAGGCGGGCGTCCCGGCGCCAGCGTCGAAATGGCCCGTTGCCCCGGTGGGTTCGGGGACCCGACGGGTGTAGGCGAGTTCTTGGCCGTGCCCTTGACGTTCCGGCGGAACCCGCCGCGCAGGCCGGCGGCGGTGAAGAGGGCCACCCCTGCAAGGCGACGCGGCATGAATGCCGGCACCGTGTCCCCCGAGCTGGTCCGCGAGGCGGCGCTGGTGGCCAGCGTGTGCGTGCGCCCGGTGGTGTCCCAGGTGACGGACACGGAGACGGGCGAGACCCGGTTGGTGCCGATCCCCTCCGGCTCGACCCGAGAGTCACGCTGTCCGCCGTGCGCCGACCGGACGCGGCGCCTGCGGATGCAGCAGTGCCGGGAGGGCTGGCACCTCGGGAAGGAACCCGAGCGCCCGCAGCGCGACGACGACCAGGGCGACGAGTAGAGCGGTGCCGTTTACGACGGTGGTCGCCGGGTGCGCTCGACCAGAGTAGAACGCTGTCAGCTGACCGTGAACGACAGCGGCGGGTCGGCGGCGGTGCATGCCCTGGTGTCGAAGCGTGCAGTCGGATCGCGGAGGAAGGAGTCGCGGAGGGCCTCGGCGCACGGTGGCGCGTTGTCGGGGATGTTCCCTTCGTTCGGTAGCGCGAGAAGCGAGAAGTGGCTGAGTCCGGCACCGAAGGATGACAACTCTTGGCCCCCCCAAGGTGTTAGGACACCCTGCACGATGAACACCGGAATCGGTGACGTCGGCCGTGTAGTGACATCCGGTACCGGCTCGAGGTCGAATCGCTCGCACACGTCGAGCCATCTTGGGTTGACCAGGCTCCGCCACCTTGGCAAGGCGGCGGCTTCGGCTTCTAGAACCGTCTTGGTGGTCGCACTTGTGACTTCCGCACACCAGTCGATGATGTTGAACTGCCTCGTCTCGAAGTCGCTGATACTGGACGCGAGGAAGGCTCCGAACGGCGTCGGGTCGTCGTTCGCTACGACCGATGGGATCAGCGCCAGGACGTCCGGTGTGCTGCCGAGCGCGAGGGCGAGCGACTGCATGAATCGGCCACCGTCCACCAGCACCTCGGTCGGGCCGTCGGCGCTGGGAACAGTGACCCGCTGTGGTTCGGCGGCGAACCGCTCGCGCCGTGCGTCGACCGCCGACACCAGGCCGTCGGGAACCGCTGTTCTGCAGGCGGTGTTCTCCTCGCACCGTTGGGCGAGCAAGGAAAGCGACCGATCGTAACGAGCGGGCACGCCGGAGATGTAGCTGATCGGTGGCACGTTGGCATTGTCCATCAGGACGGCCTCGACCAGGCCGGGATAGCGCCGCATGACGACAAGCGCAGCGCGCGCCCAGTCGAACGATGCCCGCAACGAGACACGAGGCAAGTTCAACGCGAAGGCGAGATCGCGCACGTCATCGGCGATGTCACTCATGTCGTACTGCCTCAGGGCGATGCCCGACTGGCGGAGGCGTTCCAAGCAGGCGGCGACATCGTCGCCGAAACGCGCGAGCGCGTCGCTCCAGGGCATCGCGAGTCGTTCCGCTCGAGAGGCGTCGAACTAAGGGCAAGCCAGCCGCGGTATCGAGTCGTCACCACCGCGATGCCTGAGCCAGAACTGTGTAGAGGCGGATCGCAGAGCGTCACCCGCGACTGGATTGCGTGGCGGGCCGATCGAGATCGTCGGGATCGGGCTTGCCCGTGCATCCGTCGCGGGCGCGCGCACGACGAGGAGTTTCACCGTTGCGTCGTTGGGTCGCTCGCGATCTTCGGGGGACCTCGAGCGTCAGACAACTCACCGTGGAGTCCCCGGCCGATTCCTCCGGTGTGCACTCCCGATCAGTCGACCTCGGCGTGTAACCGCGTGGCTTCGGGACGGCCGGTGGAGTCGACGTGCCCTCGTCTCCCCGAATCTCCACAAGTGCGACCACGGTGCCGCCCACGACGAGCGCGACGCCCAGGGCGGCTGCGATCCAATTCTTGGGTGTGCCGGTGCGCCGTCTTCGTGCTCGCGATCCGAGCGCGTACGTCCGAACCGGTTGCGCGAGGCCCTTGAGCACCAGACTGCCGACCGCAGTGAACTCGTAACCACCCCGAGACCCGATCAGGCTGCGTGCCGTATCCGACAGCAAGACCTCGTCGGGGTCCGCGGCCGCGCACAACCGCGCCGCCTCGACCACCGGTGTCCCGAACCAGTCGCCATCCTCGTGCGACGCCTCACCGGCCGCAATACCGATTCGTAGACGGAGAGGGCGAGGCGAATCGATCGTCGACATCGCCGCTCGAAGCGCATGGGCGGCACGTACAGCGGTGCTCGCACCGGTCGGGAACACCGCCATGACCCCGTCGCCCGCAGTCTTGACGATTGTGCCAGCGGAATCTTCAATCGCTGCCCGCCATTTCGTGAATCGCACGGCCGCCGCCGCGTCACGCTCGGCACGCGCCTGCTCGGTCAGCTCCTACGTTGAGGCGACGACCGTATGAGCCGGTATGGCGATCAGCGGATCAAGTGGCGAGTTGTGGCGCCCCACTGTCGGGTCCCGCAGGCATCCGAGGGCGCTTCGCCGTCGGCTAGGACGCCGTCGTGACCACGATGTCGGTTCGGTTCGCCGGGTTGCCGTCGTTGACGATCGTGAACAACGGCCAGAAGGTGGACCCCGCGCTGGCTAGGCCCTCGTACTCGCCGACGAAGAACCCGAAGGGCCCCCGGGCGAACGGGGCCTGCTCGATGTCGAACGAGGTGTCCGTCAACCGCAGCTCGTCGTCCCAATCGCCGGCATCGCTGCACGTCGTCGTGCCGGACGGGTGGCAATGGACCAACCAGTGGTCGGTAAGCGCACCGGGATCGGGAGTGTTGTTGCGGAAGTCGTAGTAGCTCGCCGCGATCGTCCCGTCGGCGGCCACGTCGACGCCCGGAACCCACGCCTGCTCGTTGGCGACGTCGGTGCTGCGCGGCGTCTGGTTCACCCTGGTCGGGCTCGACCAGGACAGCCCTCCGTCGGTGGACATCGTGAACGCGATCTCATCCACGCCGCTGAACCGCGTGTCCTGCCACGTCACATACAGGTTGCCGTTGTTGGGATCGACGGCTACCTCGGGAGTGAAGCCCTCGGCACGGATGGGCAGACCCGTGTCGGGGTCGAAGGCGCCGATGAACCGGATCTTGTCGATCACTTGGGGCTCGGACCACGTCGCGCCCTTGTCGGTCGACTTGATGTACGCCAGGCTCGCACCGGGTGGGTTGTTGCCGGATCCCCGGAAGAGGGTGAAGAAGTCGAACAGGTCTCCGTTCGGACGGACCACGATCTGATTACCGATCGTGGACTGGAGTGCCCTCGGCCTGAAGATAGCGCGCGCCGGTTCCCACGTCGCGCCCCCGTCGGTGGTCCGGGCGAACATGATGTCGCCCCGGAACGAGAACGCGTGCTGGGCGTTGAAGTTGGCGCTATCGCTGGGGAATCGGAGGCGGTCCCACACCGCGTAGACGAAGTTCGAGTCGGTGGGATCGGCAGTGATCGACTCCTTGTCGTGGAAGAGGAACGGCGCAACATCGCTGCGGTCGCGGACCACGGTGACGGGCTCGCTCCAGGTGTCCCCCCCGTCGCTGGACTTGCTGACGAGGATCGCCGTTGTCGGGTCGTTGAAGAGATTGACCGACAGGCTGATCTGGTAGGCGTCGCCGTTCGGGGCGAAGCTCACCCACGGGTCGGAGGCCCGCTCGTAGTTGCCGCCATTAGCTCCCGTCCCACCCGAGCAGGTGCTGAAGTGGGCGAAGGTCGTGTCCCACGTCAGCCCACCGTCGTGGGTGACGGCGGTGACGAGGCCGCGGGCTCCGCCGTTCGACCATCGGTCCTGTTGCCACACGGCGATGACGTTGTCCGGATCCGTCGGGTTCACGTCCACCCAGGGCTCCACCTCGCTGTCGAGGAAGTTGGTGCCAGCCTGGCCCGAGATGTCGCAGTCGGCGAACGGGCTCGGGCCGGACAGGACGGTCAGCGGCGCCCGGGACAGGGTTCCGGCCGTGGCCGTTCCGGCAGTGCCGAGGCTGAGGGTCCCGAGTAGGGCCAGGACACCCATGACCGTGTGAGACCGCATGGTGACCCCCCTCGCTCCACCCGGTCCCACCGTCGAGCCGGGCTCGATCGTATGAGATGCAGCGTACCGCCGGCCGGCGGGCCGGTCGAGGCCCCTGACTCTGTCGGACGGCGGCCGGGCGACGGACCGAAGGACCATCCCCCATGTCGGAACACGGCCCCCGGCGCGGCGTGGCCGTCGTGCACATGGAGGGCTGGATTCTCGGTCAGCAGCCCACCCAACCGCCGCAGGAGGGCCGCCGCACGTCGACGAGGCCGAGCCGGCGGTAGAGCCCGTCCGCACTGTGAGCGGCGGCCGTGCGATGGGCAAGCGCTACTGGTTATTCAGACGACGCATTAGCACACCAGATGGCCGTGGAACGCCGCACCGGTTGGGCTCATCAATGCCGATCAGGCGAGCACACCCGGCAGAGAAGCGCGCCCGCCGTACTGGAGCAGCATCACCGTCCTGAGTATTGCCGCGGCGCTCGGATCCGGCGGTACAGGACACAGGGCGACGACACGGCGCATCATCGATCCAGTGCGATGGCAACCCGACGACCCTCAGTGTGAGGAGTGCGGCTTCGAGTGGAGCTGCGACGTCGATTCAGCGGTGCGTGCAGTCGAGGCCGCCCTGCTCCGGGTCCCGCAACGCGTAGACCGTGACCAATGGACGCAGTCACACCAGGACGGCGTGTGGTCGCCTGCACAGTATCTGTGGCATCTCGTTGACGGACTCCGGATCGGGACGGAGCGGCTGTGGGTCGTCGAAGTAGACCCAGGAGCCGGACTCGTGTGCTGGGACGAGAATGCGCTGGCCTCCGTGCGGCAGTACGAACGGCTCTCGCCTCGCGTGGCGGCGATCGCCTTCGGTAATGCGATTCGAACGTGGGTGGATGTCGCCCGCACGGTGCCGTCACACCTCGAGGTCGAACACGACGCGTTCGGCACCATGACGGCGGCAGACATCATCCGTCGGAACGCCCACGAGGTCCACCACCACTGGCTCGACATCGACCGTGCCCTCGCGCGAGGACCCGAGCCGTAGGCGTCATCTCGTCCATCCGTCGCAGTCGGACCTGCAGCCGGCGATATCGGCGCCTGGGAGGCTGTGCGGCCGGTCGTCCCGTCTCGTCTGATCGTGGCGACTCCCGGGCCGCTCGTGGCCGTTCACCTCGGTCGGCGTTGGGCGGTGTAGAGCACCGTCTTGTACGGCCGGACCACCATGCCGTCGAACATGTCGGTGGCCAAGCGCTCGACGTCATCGAGCAGGTGTCCCGGGACACCTTCGACTGGTGCCAGCCCGCCCGGTCGGCCAAGTCCGTGCCGATCAGCCCGCGTCGTTGCGCAGGGCCCGCAGCCGTGGGGCCAGGCCGCCGGGCCCGGTGAGCCACTCGCCGTCCGCCGCTGCCACACCGGCACGCCACCGCCGTGACCTGCCCGGGCTCGGGCCAGCGTTGATAACTCGGCAGCGGGCACCGGCTGCTGGGCGGCGATGAGCGTCACGTTGTGGGCCAGGTCGCGAAGCTGTGCCCCACCAGCTCGCTCTCGACGAGCCGACCGCCGCCGCTGAACCTCATGATGACAAGCCGGTCATCGTCCAAGAGCCACGGCCTCCTGTGCCGGCGCCCGGTCGACCACCAGCACGCGTCGAGCGAGGCCGATCGGGTAGTGGCGGCGGCCCTCGACGAGCAGCTGCAGCGCAACGGCCAGTCGGGTGTCCCGGCGCCAGTGTCGAAATGGCCCGTTGATGGCCCAGCGCGTGTTCCTGACGACCACCAAAGCCCTGATGGGAGGCGCTCCACAGCCGCTGACCTGGGCCGGAGCGGAAGAGCGGGTGACGGGAATCGAACCCGCATTCTCAGCTTGGGAACAGGACTGCGCGCGATCGGCCTGGAGATGCGGCGACCTTGGCCGAGGCCGGCCCGGGCGACGAGCTGGCGGAGCGGACGGAACTGACCGCGCACGACCGGATCGAGCCGAGCGATCGGGCATGTAGCGGGCACGGCTCGTGGGGCGGCGAAAGGGGCCGGCCGGCGGCTAGCTCCGAGAACAACCTACCCCGCAAGGTGCGGAGGCCCGGGAGTGCGAGGCCCCCGGCCGAGGACGGCGCCGAAGGCGCCGCCCGCAAGGCCGAGGGGTCTCGCCGCGCCCGGCGTCAGCCGGGCGCCTTGACGGAGTAGGGAAAGTACTCACCAGGCGGCCCGGACTGTGTGTGTCCGGTCCCGGGACATGGTTGACAGGGCGGATTGAACCGGTGTGCGCAGGGAGCTCGGCGAGCTTCTCTGATGGGTTTCATGTATCCGAGCGTCT
>Ga0126307_10000805_pt1 | contig 20665 bp, 18 predicted proteins | sample Plot28_FD_89955 | JGI IMG/M metagenome (GOLD analysis project Ga0126307, IMG submission 89955) | Serpentine soil microbial communities from UC McLaughlin Reserve, CA, USA - Plot28 | ecosystem: Environmental > Terrestrial > Soil > Grasslands | place: USA: UC McLaughlin Reserve, Lake County... | reverse complement strand
ACCGACTTCCCCAGCCGGCTCATGCGGTTCGACGTCAGCTCCATCGAGAGCATGATGCGGCCCTTGAGGTTCTCCTTCGCGCGGGCGAGCTCGTCCTTGGTGACATCGCCGGCCGAGACGGCCTCGATCTGCTCTGCGACGATTTCGAGGCAGGCGCCGAGGTTCTCCTGCCGCGTGCCCACGTAGACGCCGATCTGCCCCGTGTCGGCGTACTGCGAGGAGAACGTGTAAACGGTGTAGGCAAGCCCACGCTTCTCCCTGATCTCCTGGAAGAGCCGTGACGAGGCCGAGCCGCCGAGGATCCCGTCCAGAATGGAGGCCGTGAAGCGGCGCTTGTCGGAGCGGGAGATGCCCGGCGCGCCGAGGCAGACGTGGTACTGCTCGGTCTCCTTGCGCTGGAAGGCGAGGCGCGGCGGAGGCGACGTTACCCAGGGTGCGCGGGCGGCGGGGCGGCGGCCAGGCGGGCGGATCTTCGCCTCCATTCCCTCGACGAGCGCGATGAGCCCGTCGTGCGCGAGGTTCCCCGCCGCGGCCACGACGACGTTGCCGGCCGCGTAGCGCGCTCGATGATAGGCGGCGATCGAGCGCCGGGAGACGTTCGCGATCACTTCGGCACTCCCGAGCACTGGCCGGCCCAACGGGTGGTTGCCGAAGACCGCCTGTGTGAGCAGGTCGTGGATCAGCTCTTGCGGCGCGTCCTCGACCATCGCGATCTCCTCGAGAATGACTTCGCGCTCGGCGTCGAGGTCGACCAGCGCAGGCGCGAAGACCATGTCTGTCATCACGTCGAGCGCTTCCTCGACATGCTCGTCGAGGACGCGGGCGTAGACGACGGTGTAGTCGCGCGCGGTGGCCGCGTTCAGCTCACCGCCGAAGCCGTCGAAAATCTCCGCGATCTCCTGCGCGGAGTACTTCTCCGTCCCCTTGAAGAGCACGTGCTCCAGGAAATGCGTCACTCCGGCGTGCGCATCGTCCTCGTCGCGCGAGCCCGTGCCGATCCAGAGGCCGAGCGCGACGGAGCGAACCGTGTCGAGCGGCTCGCTGACGACCCGCGCCCCGCTCGGAAGCGTCGTCAGCAGGTAGTTCTGCACCCGCGAATCGTAGACCTTTGGCTCAGACGTGCCGGTATGCCCGGCCCGGGTCGCCCGCGGCGCGCGCGAGTAGGGCGATTGCCTTCAGCGGCGGACGAGCCAGGCCCCTGATCCCGCCCACGTCTGCGACCTCGCCCTGCACGAGCCGCTCCACTGACTGCCACACGAGCTTCGTGGTGGCGAGGCGGAAGGTCGCCCGCGGATAGCGGTCGAGCGCGACCTTGGCTCCCCAGGAAGCCCAGAGGTGCGTGGCCAGACGCTTCGCGAGGCGCGGCCCGTAGGGGTCCAGGCTTTCCGCGCGGCCCTGGAGGACGTCGAGAACGGCCTCGACGGCGTACTGAGAGCTCAGAAAGCCCTCGAACATGCCGTCCCCGGAGACCGGGTCGACGAGTCCCGCCGCGTCTCCCACGAGGAGCGCCCGGCCGCGCGCCATCATCGAGCGCGGCTCGCGGAGCGGAAGCCGATAGCCGCGAAGCTCCTCCAGGTCGTCGAAGGACACGCCATGCCCCTCGCAGAGGCGCCGAAGATGGTCGCGCAGGCGCGGCCCCTCCACCTCCCAGCCGCCGACGCCGAAATTTGCGTGGTCGCCCTTGGGGAAGACCCAGCCGTAGCCGCCGGTGACGACGCCGAGCTCGAGCGCAAGCCGCCCCTCGTAGGCCGAGCGGTCCATGTTCGCGTAGGACAGATTCCCTTCGAGCGCGACACCCACGACGCGGTTGCCGCCGAGCCCGAGCGCGCGGGCGGTCACTCCGTTCACACCGTCGGCGCCGATCAGGACGTCGGCCTCGACGCCCTCGACGGAGACGCCACTCGGCCGAACCTCGAGGTCGCCCACCTTCACGCCTTCGCGGAGCTCGGCACCTGCCTCGACGGCCTTCTGCACGAGGAAGTGGTCGAGCCGCTTCCGCTGGGTCATGTAGACGAGCGGTTCACCGCTTGCGCGCGCGAACGTACTCCCGTAGCTAAGGCGCAGATCCACGGCCGCGACAACGTGCTCGACGACGGGCTCGATGGAGAGGGGCAGGAGCCGCGCTGCCCGGCCCGTCACGCCCCCTCCGCACGGCTTGTCCCGTGGGAAGTGCGCGCGGTCGAGGAGCAGAACGTTCGCGCCTGCACAGGCAAGCCTGTAGGCGGCCGTCGAGCCCGCAGGGCCGGCGCCGACGACGATGGCGTCGTAGCGCTTCATGGCGCCATTCTCACAATTCGCGGGGCGCGACCGTTATAGAGAAGCGTGCAACGATTTCCGAAGCTGTCGTTCGCTGCCGTCATCGTCGTCTGGGCCTCGGCGTTCTCCGTCATCAAGGCGCTTCTCGACCACGGGATCGGCGCCGAGCAGATCGCCCTCGCCCGCTACCTCATCGCCGCGCCCGGGTTCGTGTTCCTCCTCTGGCGCGCGGGCGGCCTTCCGGGGCTCAACCGGCGCGACGCGACCCGCGTGATCGTCGCCGGAGTCGTCATCGTCGCGGGTTACCACCTGTCGCTGAACCTCGGCGAGCAGTCGACGTCCTCGGGGATCGCGGCCCTCATCGTCGCCCTCTCCCCCGCGCTCACCATGGCGCTCGCAATCGCTTTCGGCATCGAGCGCTTCAGCTTGCGCGTCGCTGTCGGCCTCGCGGTCGCATTCGCGGGAGTGGTCGTTGTCGTCGGCCTCGGCTCCGGCGAGGAATTCTCGCTGGACGGGATCAAAGGGCCACTCATCGTCGTCGGGGCGCCACTCTCCTTCGCGCTCTACAACGTCCTCCTGAAGCCGCTCTTCGCCCGCTACGACCTGCTCGCGCTGACCGCGACGACCAGCCTGATCGGGACCGTGGGCCTGCTGCCCGTTTTTGCGAGATCGAACGTCTCCGGCGCGACCTCGATCTCCGCGGGCGACCTCGCGTTGATCCTCTACCTCGGGATCTTCTCGACGCTTCTCGGCTACGTCGCCTGGAACATCGGCCTGCGCGCTTTCGGGCCCACGCGGGCGGTGACGGCCACCTACGCCATCCCGGCGCTCGCCGTCCTTTTCGGCGCAGTGACGCTCGAGGAGCCCGTGACGGCCTGGATCGCCGCCGGCGGGCTCCTGATCGTCGGAGGGGTCGCGCTGTCTAGCTTTCGCGGCGCGGGCCGCGGTCACGGCGTCCGCGGTCTCTTCCGCCGCGGCGATCATCGTTCCGAGGGCGCTCTTCACGCTCGCGCGGCGGAGCCGACTTCGCGCGCTCGATGATCTCCTCGGGCTGAATCAGCTTTCCGTCCTCGTGCTTCGCGACGAGCTTGAGGCCGATCCGGCCGCGAGCCTTGTCGACCTCGGCCACCTGGACGTCGAGGACGTCGCCGCGGCTGATCACGTCTTCGATGTGTGCGACCCGGCCGGGCCCAACATTCGAGACGTGCAGCAGGCCGTCGGTGCCCTTCTTCAGCTCGACGAAGGCACCGAAGTCGGTCGTCTTCACGACCTTGCCGGTGTATTCGTCGCCGACCTCGGGCTCCTTCGTGAGCGCCTGGATCGCTGCGATCGCGGCCTCGGCCTTGGGGCCGTCGACCGCGTAGATGAGGATCGTCCCGTCCTCCTCGATGTCGATCTGGACTTCGTAGTCGGACTCGAGGGAGCGGATAGTCTCGCCGCCCTTGCCGATGACGAGCCCGATCTGTTCGGGGTCGATCTTGACGGTCGTGATCCGCGGCGCGTGCTCGGAGAGCTCGGTGCGAGTCTCGGAGATCGCCTCGGCCATCTTGTCGAGGATGAACTCGCGGGCCCGCTTCGCCTGATCGAGGGCGTTCCGCATGATCTCCTGGGTGACGCCGGTGATCTTGATGTCCATCTGGAGGGCCGTGATGCCCTCGCGCGAGCCGGCGACCTTGAAGTCCATGTCACCGAGGTGATCCTCGGCGCCCTGGATGTCGGTGAGGATGACGTAGTCGTCGCCCTCCTTGACGAGACCCATCGCGATGCCGCCGATCGGTGCCTTGATCGGCACGCCGGCGTCCATCAGCGCGAGGGTCGAGCCGCATACGGAGCCCATCGAGGACGAGCCGTTCGACTCGAGCGTCTCGGAGACGAGGCGGATCGTGTACGGGAACTCCTCGAGCTGCGGGATCATCGGCTCGAGCGCCCGCTGCGCGAGCGCGCCGTGGCCGATGTCGCGGCGCTTGGGGCCGCGCATGAAGCCCGTCTCCCCGACGGAGTAGGGCGGGAAGTTGTAGTGGTGCATGTAGCGGCGCTCGGACTCGAGCGAGAGATCGTCGATCCGCTGTCCCTCCTTGGCCGTGCCAAGGGTGAGGAGCGTCATGATCTGGGTCTGGCCGCGCGTGAAGAGCGCCGAGCCGTGCGTACGCGGGGAGACTCCCACCTCGCACTCGATCGGCCGGATCTCCTCCGTGCCGCGCCCGTCCGGGCGCCGCTTCTCGACCGCGATCTTCTCGCGGACGAGCTGCTTGTAGATGGACTCGGCGGCCTTCTTCACGAACTGCTTCGTGAGGCCGTCCTTGACCGCCGGGGCCTCGCCCTCGACGGTGGCAGGGCCGACCGGGAAGGAGAGCTGAACCTCCTCGATGATCCGGTCGAAGAGCAGGTGCCTCTTCGCGGACTTGAGCTGCTTCGAGTCCTGCTCGGCCTCGGTCAGCGCGCGGAGCTCGTCGCCGTACTGCTCGCGGACGGACTCGACGGCCGCCTCGAGGCGAAGCTTCTCGAGCAGCATGTCGAGGCTCGAGCGCACTTGCATCTCGCGGACGATGTCCTCTTCAGTGGATTCCATCGAGAGCGGCGAGGCGAGCTCGCCTGCGATCTCCTCGGTCGCCGCGGCGGCCTCCCTGAGGCCCTCGGCGGCGATGCGCTCGCGGATGCGATCGGCGTGGCCAGCCACCTCCGCGTCGACCTCGGGGTCGATCCACTTCGGCTTGCCGACCTCGCGCCGGAGCTCCTCCTGCGCCTCGCAGAGCTTCTTGATCTCGGCGTGCGCGAGCTCGAGCGCTTCTAGGAGCAGCTCCTCGGGCACCTCGTCGGCGCCGGCCTCGACCATCGTAAGGCCGTCCTTCGTGCCGACGACGATGAGGTCCATCGTCGACTCCTCTTCGACCTCGGGGAGGCTCGGGTTAACGACGAGCTGGTCGTCGATCAGACCGATCCGCACGGCGCCAACCGGCCCCATGAAGGGCAGCGGCGAGATCATTAGGGCCGCGGAGGCCCCGTTGATCGCGAGGATGTCGTGAGGCGTGATGAGGTCGGCCGAAAGCGTCGTGCAGATGACCTGCACCTCGTTCGTGAAGCCCTTCGGCCACAGCGGCCGGATCGGGCGGTCGATCATGCGCGCGGTGAGGATCGCCTTCTCGGTCGGGCGTCCCTCGCGCTTGAAGAAGCCGCCGGGGATCTTCCCGGCCGCGTACATCCGTTCCTCGACGTCCACCGTGAGCGGGAAAAAGTCCGCGCCTTCGCGCGCCTCCGTCCGCCCCTGTGCGGTCGCGAGGACCATCGTGTCGCCGGCCCGGACGACTACCGCCCCGTCGGCCTGCTTGGCGAGCTTCCCGGTCTCGAAGCTCATGTCGTTTCGGCCGACGGTGACGTTCACCGTCGACTTACCGGAAACCATGGTGCTCATATGTCTTGCCTCTCTTTCCTCTGGGAGGTGGAGGCGGAGGTTTGAGGCAACCGCTTCGCGGGGCTCCCTCAAACTTCCACCGGCTCCTCCCGGCTTCTTTGCGGCCTAGCGGCGCAGTCCGAGTTCCTTGATCAGGCTTCGGTAGCCCTCCAAGTCGCGCTTCTGCAGATAGTTGAGCAGCCGCCGACGTCGTCCGACCAGCTTGAGCAGTCCGCGGCGGGAGTGATGATCCTTCCCGTGAGTTCGGAGATGCTCGGTCAGCTCGTCGATTCGGCGCGACAGGAGGGCGATCTGGACCTGGGACGAACCCGTGTCCGCATCGCTCCGACCGTGCCCGGTGACGACTTCTCTCTTGGCTTCTTTGGTGAGAGCCATTCGCCGTAGGCTAGCAAACGTGTTTCCGCCGCCAGGGGTTGCAGCGGGCCATCCGGCCACTGCCGAAGCGGGTTTGCGCATTCTCGAGGAGGACGGGACCGCAGCGGACGCGGCCGTCGCGGCCTCGCTTGCCTCCTGCGTGGCGGAAACGGTCATGACGGGGCTTGCCGGCGGAGGGCACGCGATCTGGTACGACGGAGCGGGCGGCGAGGCGCGTCTCCTCGACTTCTTCGTCACGGTCCCGCGCCGCTACCCCGACCGCCCCGTTGCGGCGCTCGAGGATATCGGGATCCCGTTCGGGAACGAGATCGTCCACTACCAGGTCGGCACCGCCTCCTGCGCGGTGCCCGGAGTGCCGGCGGGCCTCGGAGAGCTCTGGCGGAGCCACGGGAGGCTCGCGTGGGAACGGCTCGTGGAGCCCGCGCTCGAGCTCGCGCGCTCCGGCGTTCACATGCCTCACGCGCACGCCGAGTGCCTGGCGATGCTCGCGCCGGTCATGACCCTTCACGAGGGCGCCCACATCTACGCGCCGGGCGGCGAGCTTCTGCACACGGGCGACCGCCTGGAGCAGCCCGGGCTCGCAAACGCGCTCGAGCTCCTGCGGGACGAGGGCTCGCGCACGTTCTACGACGGGACGGTCGCGGAGACCCTCGTCGCGCTCATGCGCGAGCGCGAGGGGCCTGTCTCCATGGAAGACCTGGCGGCCTACGAGCCCGTCTGGCTCGATCCGGTCGAGACGGAGTACCTCGGCTACCGCGTTCTCACTCGAGGCGGACTGTCACAGCTCGTCACGACGCTGTCGGCGCTGCCCTCGCTGCGTGGGGCGAAGCCTGCCGAGCGCGTACTCACGCTCGCGCGCGTCCTCGAAGCGCCGCCCTATAGCGGCCACGGCGAGCGGATGGGCGACACGACGAACCTGGCCGTGGTCGACCGGGACGGGAATGCCTGTGTGCTCACGACGAGCCTCGGGCTCGGCTCTGGCGACTTCCTCCCGGGCCTGGACGTGCATCTGAACAGCATGCTCGGCGAGGTCGACCTCCAGGTGCGCCCGCTCGAGCCGGGCGCTCGGATGGAGAGCATGATGTCCCCCACGCTCGTCCTCGACGACGACGGGCTCGCGGTCGCGGCCGGCTCCGCCGGTGGGACACGCCTTCGCCCTGCGCTCGTCCAGGTCCTGAGCGGAATCCTGGACGAAGGCCTGGCCCCCCAGGAAGCCGTCGACCGGCCGCGCCTCCACTCTGCGGGCGAGATCGTGCGAATCGAGCCCGGCTTCGAGGAGGACGCCCTCACCGCGCTCGAGGAGGCGGGCTACGACGTCAGGCGCTTCAGCGCTCTCCACCACTACTTCGGCGGGGTCAGCCTGCTTGCCAGAAGCGGCGGAGCGGCAGATCCGCGAAGGAGCGGGAAAGCCCTGGCCCTCCCATGACCTCGTCGTCTTCGTCCTTGTCGGCGGGCACCCAGCCGACGTAGCCGCAGCGGCGACAGCCGGGGTTCGACTCCGCGGTCCCGAGCGACGAAGGCTTCGGATAGACCGTTCCGCAGGCGAGGCAGCGGATGGAAGAGAGGAGCTGAAGCCGGTTCATTACCAAGAGAGATGCCGAGAACTGGCAAAAACTTGCGCTAACTGGGTCGAATCGAAGCGCGCGTGGCCTCGACGTCGAGCGCGATCTGGCGTATCAGCTCCTCCTCGCTCTCGAAGGCGCGCTCGTCGCGAAGCCGCTCCCAGAGCTCGATTCCGAGCTCCTTGCCGTAGAGATCGCCCTCGAAATCGAGGAGAAAGACCTCGATCCGCCGTTCGCTCCCGCCGTAGTGCGGGTTGACGCCGATCGAGATAGCCGCGCGACCGCCGAGAGCCGCGCCCGCGTAGATCCCGTATGCCGGCACGAGGAGATGGGGATCGACGGCGAGGTTCGCCGTCGGAAACCCGAGCGTGCCACCGCGCTGGTCGCCCGAGACCACCGTGCCCTCTAGCTCGTGCGGCCTGCCGAGGAGCGCGGCTGCCTCCCGCATCTCCCCCTCGACGAGGAGCTCGCGGATTCGGCTCGACGACACGCCTCCGACGAGCGGCACGTCGATGACGTCGAGGCCGAGGCGGCGGAGGAGCTCGACATCGCCCTTCCTCCCGCGCCCGAAGCGGAATGTCTCCGCCGCGACGACAGCTCTCGTCCCAATCGGCTCGAGGATACGGGCCACGAACTCCTCCGGCTCGAGCCGGCTCAGCGCCTCGGTGAACTCGACGACGAGGATGTCGTCCGGGCCCGCCTCCTCGATCAGCTCTATACGCCGGCGTAGCGTCGTCAGGAGCTGGACGTCGTAGCCGAGCACCAGCCTCGGATGCGGATCGAAGGTCACGACCGTCGAGCGGAAGCCGGCCGCCTTCGCCGCCTCGATCGCCGCCCGGTGCCCGCGGTGCACGCCGTCGAAGGTGCCGATGGCGACCGCGCGGCTGGTCGGCTCGAGCTCGGCCGGCGAATGCACCACGCTCACGCCGGGTCCTCCTCCGGAAGCTCGAGGAGCTTCGGAACCGGCGAGGGGACGAGCCACAGGACTCCGAGGACCCCGGCAGCCGCGGCGAACCACAGGGTCGGGCGCAGGCCGAAGGCCGCGCCGAGCGCGCCGCCCACGAGCGCGCCGAGGGGCCGCACGCCGTAGTTGACGAACCGCAGAGCGCCGGTCGACCGGGACCGTAGCCGGTGTGGTGTCAGGGCCGTGATGATCGCTCCCGCGCTGATGTCGAGGATCATGACGCCAAGCCCAGAGAGAAACTCGGCGGTGAAGAGCATTGCGAGGACGGTGGGCTGTGTCCCGCCGGCCAAGGGGACGAGAAGGAGCGGTGCCGGAAAGAGCACCATCCCGAAGACGAAGATGGGGCCGATTCCGAACCGACGGCTGAGGCGCCCGGTGACGGCTGCCCCGAGCAGGCCGCCGATCGCGCCCGCGCCAAGCACGATCCCGAGCGTGCCCGAGCGCACGTGCAGCTCACGGGTCGCATAGAGGATGAACAGCGCGGCGAAGACGAAGTTGAAGAAGTTGAGTGTCGCCACCGAGGCGAGCAACGGACGCAGAATGTTGTGCCCGAGGATGAAGCCCATCCCCTCCTTCATCTGTGCCCACATGCCTCCCTCGGCAGGCTCGAGCGGAGGCTCCGCAGCCCGAATCCGGCCGAGAAAGAGAGCCGATCCGAGGAACGAGAAGGCGTCCAGGAGCAGCGCGGCGGGCGCGCTCAGGATCTGCACGAGGATGCCGCCAAGGCTCGGGCCGGCGACGTACGAGAAGGCGCGGCTCCCGTTCAGGAGCGAGTTCGCCTCGACGTAGTCCTCTCGCTTCGTCACCGCCACGTAGAGCGTCATGTGGGAGATGTCGAAGATGACCGCGAACGATCCCGTCAGGAACGCGACCGCGTACAGCTGCCCGAACGTGAGCGAGTCGAGCGCGTAGGCGACCGGGAGGCTGGCGAGAAGGCCACCCCTCGCGATATCCGAGGCGATCATGAGCCACCGCCTCCGCTCCACCCGTTCCAGCCAGGCGCCCGCCGGGAGCGAGAAGAGGAGGTGCGGGATGAGCGCCGCCGCGGTCAGGTAGCCCATCTGGGCCGCGTCGGCGTCCAGGACGAGCACGGCGGCGAGCGGCAGGGCGATGAGCGTCACCTGGTCGCCGAAGAGGGACACGGTCTCGCCGAGCCACAGGTTCCGGAAGTCCGCCCCTCGGAGAAGCCTCATGCGGGCGGGAGCACGGTCTCGGGCCTGAGCGTGCGCCCGTCTCCCTGCGCGACGGCGACGAGGTGCCCGTCGAAGTGGAGGGCGACCGAGCCCTTCTCGCTTCCAGGAATCGCTCGTCCGTGGCGAATCGCGAGCACCTCTTCCTCGCCCAGGCCCTGTTCGGGAAGCGACACGAGCGCGGCGAGCGGCGCCAGAACGCTCTCCTCGTCGGCCTCCTCGACGCCGAACGGGCCGACTGCCGTCCGCCTGATCGTCCGGCAGTGGCCGCCGAGATGGTCGGCGATTGCACGGATGTACGTGCCGCTCGACACCTTTAGGTCGAGCTCGACGAGCGGCGGCTCGTAGCGGACAACGCGCAGCTCGTGGATCGTGGAACGGCGGATCGGCATCTCGACTGCGACGCCGCGCCGCTGGAGCTTGTAGGCGCGCTCCCCCTCGATCTTCACCGCCGAAGCCTGGGGCACGCGCAGCTCGATCTCGCCTTCGAGCGCCTCGATCTCCTCGAGCGCGGCGACCGCACTCTCCTCGACGACCTCGCCCTCGCCGTCGCCGGTGGAGGTGCGGAGGCCGAGCCGGATCTCCGTCTCGTAGCGCTTGTCGAGCCCGACGAGGTAGCGGGCGAGCCTCGTCGCGGAGCCCAACAGAACGAGCAGAAGCCCGCTCGCAAGCGGATCGAGAGTGCCTCCGTGTCCCGCCTTGACGCCGTAGCGCGAGCGCAGCTGCCGGACGACGGAGAACGAGGACGGGCCGGCCGGCTTGTCGACCAGGACGAGCCCCTGCATGGGGCGCAAACCCTAGCTAGCGGGGCTCTTTGCCGTTCACCTGGGCGAGAAACTCGCGCCGGATAAACTCGGTGATCTCCTCGATGCTCGCCTCGCTGGAGAAGCCGGCCGCCTGGCGATGGCCACCGCCTCCGCTCTTGCGGGCGATCGCGGAGACGTCGAGGTTTGCTTCGGTCGTCCGGAGGCTGATCCGGTGGGTCGGCCCGTTCGCGGTGGGCGGCTCGCGGATGAGCGCTGCGAGCTCTGAGCCTTCGACCGCCCGAAGGTAGTCGATGATTCCCTCGGAATACGGCTCCTCCGCGCCCGCGTGCTCGAAGTCCTCGCGCTCGAGGTGGGAGACAACGACGCGCCCTCCTTCGAACACTTCGGCGTTTTCGAGCGCGCGCGCGACGAGCTTCAGCTTGGCGAAGGCGACGTTCTCGTACACGCCCTGGAAGACACGGTGGACGTCGGCTCCGGCCTCCACGAGCTCGGCGGCGAGCCGGAGGGACTTGGCGGTCGTGTTCGCGTACTGGAAGCGACCGGTGTCGGTGACGACGGCGATGTAGAGCGCCTCGGCGATCGCCGGGGTGAGCCGGACGCCGAGCTCTCGAAAGACGTCGGCGAGGATCTCGCCGGTCGACGAGGCGTGGCCGACGATGAGATTCACCTTGCCGAAGCGGGTGTTGTCGTGGTGATGGTCGACGTCCACGACGAGCTGCGCCTTGTCGAGAAGCGCTGACTCGGGGCCAAGCCGCCGCTCGTTCGCGCAATCCAGTGCTACGACGACCTGGTCCGAGGAGTCGGAGTTCGAGCCGCGGACGATCCCGGCGAAGTCCATGAACTCGTACTCGTTCGGGATCGGCACGTCGCCGAAGAGGTACATCGTCGCGTCCTTGCCCATTTCGCGCAGCGCGAGGGTCATGGCGAGAAGCGAGCCCAGCGCGTCGCCGTCGGGGTTCTCATGGGTCGTGACGGTGAAACGCTCGTGGCTCCTGAGCGCCTCTGCGACCGCAGCAAGGTCTGCTTCAGTGGTGTTCGTCTTCGTTGAGCTCATCGATGAGCCGGGAGAGGCGCACCCCCCTCTCTACCGTCGGATCGTACTCAAACGTCAATTGTGGGGTTCGCTTCAGATGGAGCTCCCGGTTCACGCGGCTCTGGAGGACACCGTGGGAGGACTGTAGACCGGCGAGGGTCGCGTCGCGCTTCTTCGCGGACCCGAGCACGCTCACGTACACGGTGGCTTGGCGGAGGTCCCGGCTCGTGTCCACCCCGGTGACCGTCACGAAGCCAATGCGCGGGTCCTTGAGGCTGCCGATGCCTTCCGAGAGCACCTCCCGCAGCGCTTCGTTCACGCGGCGCATGCGCCCGGTCATTCGAAGGTCACCAACTCACGCTCGACCTGTCCGAGCTCGAAGGCCTGTCCGGCGAGATAGCGCTCGGCGCCGTCCAGTAGCTCCTGGAGCTCCTTGTGCCCGCGGGCGACACAGGCCAGTGTGAGCCGGGCCCGCTGCCAGACATCGTGGTGGTCAACCTCAGCCACGGACGCGCCGAAGCGCCGCTGCAGCTGTGCCTTCACGGACAAGAGCTCCTTCCGTTTTCCCTTCAGGGAGTGGTTCTCGGGGAAGTGGAGCTCGACGGAGAGGATGCCGACGTAGCCGGCGCCCACTGGCTCAGCCTTCTTCGGCGGGCTCGTCGGGCGGCGGCGGGCCGCCGTTTCCGCCCGTCACCTCGAGGTCGGTGCGCTCGATCTGGCGCGTCTCGTAGGCCTCGAGGATGTCGCCTTCCTTCACGTCGTTGAAGTTCTCGAGCAAGATCCCGCACTCGAAGCCCTCCTGGACCTCGCGCACGTCGTCCTTGAAGCGCTTCAGGCTCGCGATCGTCGTTTCATAGACGACCGCGCCCTCGCGAACGACCCTGATCTGGGAGTTTCGACGGATGACGCCGCGCGTGACCATGCAGCCCGCGATGACACCCAGGCGCGAGGCGCGGAAGAGCGCCCTGACCTCGGCGTCGCCGAGCGACTCCTCCACCTGCTCCGGGGCCAGCATGCCGACGAGGGCTTGCTGGATGTCCTCGGTCAGCTGGTAGATGACGCGGTAGGTACGGATGTCGACGCCGTCGCGCTCGGCGAGCGAGCGTGCTTCCGCATTCGGGCGGACGTTGAAGCCGGCGATGATCGCGCTCGAGGCCGAGGCGAGCATGACGTCGCTCTCGGTGATCGCGCCGATGCCGGTGTGGATGACGTTGACCGCCACCTCCGGATGCTTGATCTTTGCGAGCTCGCTGACGACCGCCTCGAGAGACCCCTGTACGTCGCCCTTGACGATGACGTTAAGCTCCTGGATGCCGCCCTCGCCCATGCGGGTGAAGAGGTCCTCCAGCGAGATGCCCTTCTTCGAGCTCCGCGCAAGCTGTTCCGCGCGCACGCGCTGGGCACGTAGCCCTGCGAGATGGCGGGCCTGGCGCTCGTTCTCGACGACGCGCGCGTTCTCGCCCGCGGCCGGCGGCTTGTCGAAGCCGAGGATCTCGACCGGCGTACCGGGGCGCGCTTCCTTGACCTTCTCGCCGCGATAGTCGTGGAGCGCCCGCACCTTCCCCCATGCGTCGCCGGCGACGATGCCGTCCCCGACCCGGAGAGTTCCGCGCGAGACGAGCATGGTCGCGACCGGGCCACGGCCCACGTCCAGCCGGCTCTCGATAATGGGCCCCGAGGCCTCGGCATTCGGGTTCGCCGTCAGCTCGAGCTCGGCGTCGGCGACGAGCAGCACCTTCTCGACGAGCTCGTCGAGACCCTGCTGCTCCTTGGCCGAGACATCTGCGTACTGGATCGTCCCGCCCCACTCCTCTGGCTGGAGGTCGTGATTCACGAGCTCCTGCCGTACACGGGTCGGGTTGGAGTCGGGCCGGTCGATCTTGTTCACGGCGACGACGATCGGCACCTCGGCCGCGCGCGCGTGGTTGATGGACTCGATCGTCTGCGGCATGACGCCGTCGTCGGCGGCCACGACGAGCACCGCGATGTCCGTCACCTTCGCGCCCCGGGCGCGGAGAGCGGTGAAGGCTTCGTGGCCCGGGGTGTCAAGGAAGGTGACCCGGCGGCCGTCGTGGTCGACCTGGTAGGCGCCGATGTGCTGCGTGATGCCGCCGGCCTCGGTCTCGACCACCGCGGACTCGCGGATGGCGTCGAGAAGCGTCGTCTTTCCGTGGTCGACGTGGCCCATGATCGTGACGACCGGCGGGCGCGCGACGAGATCCTCGGGCGCGTCCTCGAAGACCTCGGGCTCGGCGTCCTCGTCGTCCGCGTGCTTGATCTCGACCTCGCGCTCGAGCGTCGTCGCGATCACCTCGACGGCGTCGTCGGAGAGAGACTGGGTGATGGTGACCATCTCCCCGACGTCCATCATGATCTTGATGATCTGGGGCACCGGGATGCCGAGCGCAGCAGACAGCTCCTTCACCGTCGCACCGGAATTCACACTGACGGGCCCGGTCGGCTGAACCGGCGCCTGCTGCTCCTGCCGCGGCTTGGGCGTCTCGCGCGGGGTGCGTGAATCCTGGCGCGGGCGGTTCGCCTGCGAGTCGATGACGACGCGGCGCTTCCGCCCGCCGCCCGTGGCGCCGCTCCGCGGCCTCAGTGGTCTCTGTCGGTCAGCCATTGTTCAGTGCGTTTCCAAGTCGAAGACGAGATTTTCCGGAATTCTGACGGTCCGCCGCAACGTGCGCGAGAAAGCGCCTCGAGCGGCCGCCCGTTCGAAGCACGACAGCCGGGCGTGAACGTACGCTCCGCGACCCGGGAAGCGCTTCCCCCGGTCCAGCCGAAGCGTCCCGTCCGGTGCGACGAAGCGCACCAACTCGCGCTGCGGAGCTTTGCGCCCGCAACCGACGCACGTCCTCTCTGGCTCTGTCATTCAGCAGGGGTCGTCTCCTCCTCCCGCTTCTCGGGCTCGGTCTCCGCTTCGGGCTCGGGCTCGATTTCGGCTTCGGCCGCGGGCGCGGCTTCCTCCTCGACCACTTCCTCCGCAGCGGGAGCTGACTCGGCTGCGGGCTCCTGGACGGCGTCGGTCGCCTCGGCCGCCTCGACCTCCTCGGCCCCCCCGGCCTCCGGCTCGTCGGCCTCCGGCTCGTCGGCCTCGGGCTGGGCGGGCTGGACGATCTCGGCGGAGACGTCCTCGCCGGCCGCTTCGCGCTCCGCGATCTCGCGGTGAGCGGGGATGCCGCAGTAGTGCGACGCCGGAAGGGCCGTGTTCGGGCAGCGCTTGCCGGTCGAGAGCAGCGCGACGCAGCGGCCGGAGAACTCCTCCTCCTGGCCGCCGAAGGCCGCGTCCGCCTCGGCGCGCGCGAACTCGGTCTCGGACTGGATGTCGATCTTCCAGCCGGTCAGCCGCGCGGCCAGGCGGGCGTTCAGACCCTCCTTGCCGATGGCGAGCGAGAGCTGGTCGTCGGGGACGACCACGGTCGCCTCGCTGGAGTCGTCGTCGACGAGCACCTCGCGAACGCGCGCGGGCGAGAGCGCCTTGGCGACGAAGCGAGCGGGCTCCGGGTTCCACGGGATGATGTCGATCTTCTCGCCGCGGAGCTCGGAAACCACCATGCGAACGCGGGACCCTCGCGGGCCCACACACGCGCCGACCGGGTCGACGCCCTGAACGTGGGACTCGACGGCGATCTTCGAGCGGTACCCCGGCTCGCGAGCGACGCCGCGGATCTCGACGAGGCCGTCGGCGATCTCAGGCACCTCGAGCTCGAAGAGCGTCTTGATCAGCTCGGGATCGCGCCGCGACAGGATGACCTGCGGACCCTTCGTCCCGGAGCGGACCTCCGTGATGACGGCCTTGATCCGGCTGCCCTGCTCGTAGCGCTCGCCGTCGACCTGCTCGGAGCGCGGCAGAAGCGCCTCGACCTTGCCGAGGTCGACGAGGACGTTGTTGCGGTCACCGGCCTGCTGGACAATTCCCGTCACGACCTCGGTCACACGGTCGACGTACTCGTCATACATCATCTCGCGCTCGGCCTCGCGAATCCGCTGCAGGATGACCTGCTTCGCAGTCTGCGCGGCGATGCGCCCGAAGTTCTCCGGAGTGACGTCGGCACGCTTGACCTGCTCGTCGGGCACGTCGGACCAGTCGATTACGAGGTCGTCGTCCGTGATCAAGGTGTGGGAGCGCTCGCCGTTTTCGATCTCCGCGGCCTCGAGCTCGGTGATCGCGCGCTCGCGCGCCTCGTCCATGAGCCGCTCCTCGACGTCCGCTGGGAGCGCGATGGACCACACGCGGAAGTCGCCGCCCGAGTCGAGCTCGACCGTCGCGTGCCGCGCCGCGCCCGGCGTCTTCTTGTACGCGGCGAGCAACGCGTCCTCGAGTGCCCGGACGAGGATGTCGTCCTCGATCCCCTTCTCGCGCTCGATTTGCCTGACCGCCTCGAGAATTTCCCTACTCATCTCGTTACCGCCTCTCCTCGATCAGGTTTCCACGCACGATCGCGTCGTACGGAACTCCGAATCGCTCGTCGCCGACTTCGATGGTGGCCTGGTCCTCACCGGCTTCGACCACTGCGCCGCGAAAGCGCTTGCGCCCGGAGACCTCGGTCGCGGTCCGCACCGAGACGGTGCGTCCGACCGCGCGGGCGAAGTGGTCGCGCGTGCGCAACGGCCGTTCGAAGCCTGGCGAGGACACTTCGAGCGAATAGCGGTCGAGGTAGGTTCGCAGCGCGTCCGTCACGTTCTCGCAGAGCGCATGGTCGACCCCGTTCGGGTGGTCGATGAAAACGCAGAGCCGCTCCGGCCCCATGAGCTCGACGGCGAGCACGTCGACGTCGGGCAGCCGACCCTGGACGGTGTCCGCGACCTCGCGGTGAAGTTGGCGTTCCTTTTCGTGAACGTGAGTCATCCGTTTCTGTCCCTTTTCGCAAAAAATGGGCGCCGCGCGCCCATTTCTCCAGCTGGGGAAATGTGGTTCAGACAGGATAGCACCAGCATCCGAGGCCGCTTCGATCCACCCCGGCTGTTCTCCGCGCGTGGCGCGGCTCCGATAGTAGCGCGCGTCTGCTCCGGGGTCAGTCTCCGCCGGCGGCGTAGAAGCATTGCGTGGAGGCGCTCGGCGCACGGATACTGCCGGCGTGAGTCAAGACGCCCGAGCAGCCGAGCGACGACCGGGCTTAGGTCGAACGCCGTGGGACGACGCCCGACCGCAGAGGAGGCGACCTGATGAGTTCCCCAGCCTTCAGGCCACCGCAGAGCGTTGAACGTATTCCCTTTCGCTGAGGACATCACGCGGCTCGGAGCCACGCGACGAAATGCAGTCGACTCGCGGAGCAACCTGCAGCCCTCGTTCCTTGCGGCTGGAGGGCCGGCCGTACTACTCTCGGCGCGTGGACGAGATCGAAGCCAGGCTGGAAGAGCTCGAGCTCTCGCTGCCAGCACCAATGGATCCCCCCGGCAACTTTCGGCTCGTGAATGTCCACGGACAGGTGGCATACGTGGCGGGCCACGCGCCCATGGACGGCTCGAACGTGATCGTCCAGGGAACAGTTGGCGGTGACCTTACGCTCGAAGAGGGGTATGAAGCCGCTCGGCTCGCCGGGCTTTCAATACTCGCTTCGCTCAAGAAGGAACTCGGAACGCTCGACCGCGTCACGCGATGGCTACGCGTGGTCGGCTATGTCCACTCGGCACCGGGCTTCCATGACAACGCAAAGGTCGTGAACGGCTTCAGTGACCTCGTCGTCGAGCTTTGGGGCGAGGCGGGAAGACACGCCCGCTCGGCGCCGGGACAAGGGCCGTCACCCCTCAACGTCCCGATCATCGTGGATGCCGTAATCGCCGTCTCGGAGCAGCCGTGAGCGCCTTCCAGCGCTAAACGAGGACGGACCGTTTCAGTCCTCGTTGAGATGATTTGCGGTCTACAAGCCGCGACAAGCAGCGCGGACACCCAGAGAGGCGGTTCGGTGCGGGTCTAGGCCTTGCGCCCGAGTAGCCGAGCGACGAAGGAGCGTAGGAGCTTCTTGGGCGAGCGGCGACCGTTATCGAGTGAGCTCGGCGTCATCCGCGCCAGGCCGTGTGCCTCGACTCAACTCCCTGAAGTTCTCCGCACTCGCATTCGTAGTTCCTGAATTGTCGGAGAGCGGGTTGCGTCCCGCATTTCGGACACGTGACGTTCCTCGGGTTGTCGATCCCTGAGCCTTCGCCTCTTCTACGGCTTTTTGGTTCCAATTAATCGAGTGCATCACTCCTCCGTTTCGCGGGAGCAGACGAGACGACGCTAACGGGCGAGGACTGCCTCGGGAAGGTTCGGCCTTCCGCCCGAGCAACCGAGCGACGACGGGGCGTAGGAGCTTGCGCGAAAAAGCGGACCAGTCGCGAGCGGGCCCTCAGGGCCCGCTCGCCGTGTGCGCAGCTCTGTTTGGCTGTGCTAAGCGGTCTGCGCGCGACCTACGTGGCGGCTTGCAAGCGCCGCTCCGACACCGAGGAGGACGAGTGCGAGAGCGAGGCCCGCGCCGATCCCAGCGTCCCTCCAGTCGAAGCCGGCAGAGACGACCTGCGGCTCGCCGATCGACCGAGGCTGCGTGCGGACGAACTCGATCTTGTCGCTCGGGCTGCCGCTCGGGGTCGAGCGGACGACCTCGATCAGATCGCCGCGGCTGATGGCGTAGTCCGTTGCCGTGGGGCGCGGCATGCCGTAGTCGGATGCGTCGACGACGTTCGCGTACGACGGGAAGTCGGTGAGAAACGGCTCATAGTCGCCAGCCTGGATCTCGGCGGGCGAGTTCGGCTGACCCGGGATGCCTTCGTCGACACTCGCCTGCGCGACGGGAGCCGCGAAGGCCGCGATCGCCAGGCCGAGGGCGATCCGCTTGATCAACCAGTTCCTTCTCCGATTGCTGCGCATCTTCCTGCTCCCTTCTTGTTGACCTCTACTGCCGATGCGCACAAGACGGGAGCAGGCGAACATTTCTTCCACGAGCACTGCCAGATCTTTCTACGCGCGCGTTTTCTCCTGTTGGCTTCTACACCTCCCGCCCGAGCAGCCGAGCGACGACTGAAGCGGCGGGCGCGGTGTGCTCAACGCCTCTTCTTCCACTGCCAACTGAGCCACCCCGGCCACCACCAAGGCCTATACCACCAGCGCCGCAGCGGCTGGGTGACTGCGGGCGGAATCCGCTTGGCTTTCCATTCGCCGGCGTCCGGCGAGTGTCACCTCGCTCCTCCCAGGCGGTGATCGCAGCCTTCGCTTCAGGGGTTCCGATCTGATTGAGAGCGTTCCAGATCGCGTTTTCGACGAACAACGGAGGCTCGGGCTCGAGCAGGGCAGCCAACGCTGGCACGGCCCGAGGATCACCGATGTCCCCAAGCGCGTTGGCAGTGTCCTCACGGAGGCTTTCGATCTCCAGTGCGTCGATCAAAGCGTCGACCGCTTCGGGAGCCTTCAGCATGCCGAGCGCGTCGATCGCGTACTCGGCATCGCGCTCGTTTCCGGGTGCCAGAGAGTTGGGGTCGACGCTGCCCAGAAGGCGAACCAGCGGCTCGATCGCGCGACGATCGCCCGTGTTGGCGAGAGCCAGCGCGGCGATCCGGAATTCTCTCCTCTCAGGCCGTTCGAGTTCCTCTAGGAGTTCGCCCGCAGCGGGACTGCCCGCATCCGTTAGGCGCCCGAGTGCGCGGGCAAGGCACACCCACTCGTATTCCTCGTCCTCGATCGCGCTGCTTAGGTCGATGCGACGGAAACGGCGAAGGAGTGGTTCGACTGCGCCCGCATCGCCAAGCAAGCCAAGTTCGTGTGCGGCGATTGCCGGAAGGTGTCCATCCCCGTGCTCGAGCAGGTCGATCAGGCCCTGGACATCCCGTTTCTTCCCGAGCCTGTCCACCCGCTTGTCACGCAGGAGCGCGTCAGAGATGTCCACCGGACGAGTCTCGTGTGGGAAGTGCTCGTGTGCAAGCCGACGACCTCGAACCAGTCGGGCGGCTCGCGAGCCTTAGGACGGGTGAGCGCATCCTTGAGGGCCGGCGGAAGCCGCCGCCCTCTCTACCTATTGCCCGAGCAGCCGAGCGACAACCGCCCGTGAGAGTTCCTGCGCTCGATCGATGTACCCGATCCGAGCCCGGAGAAGGTCACCGAAAGAGCCCGTCGCCAGCCTTCCGCGAGCGTTCCAGCTTACTGCTGCGTCCTTACACCTGTCGCCGTGACGTAGCGGCTAGTGACCCGGAAGCCGCTTGGATCTTCGTTCGCCGCTTGGAGGATCTCAAGCATCTGCATGTAGACGTCCTCCGCGAGGCCATGACGTTCGAGGATTTGGCGACTGGCGACAGCGAGAGGATGGCTGGATCCTTCTTCGAGGAAGTCATGTGCCGAGGCAGCATTGAAAGGGAGGCTGTGTTCCTTGACAGAGAACGAGAAGCCATGTGGGGCAAAGAGCTGGTTGAGCGCTTCGGCGTCGTGCCAGGGAAAGGGTGGTGACCCCGCGGGTGCGCCGAGGGCTCGCAGCACGGCTTCCTGTGCGACCTTGTTCATCCGTGAGACGGCACCGTCCGGAATCCAGGAGGTCAACACAATGCGCCCGTCGTCAGCTGTCACCCGGGCTAGTTCGGCGGCTGCGGCTTCCGCATCGGGGGCGAAGATCACCCCGAACACCGACAGCACAACGTCGGCGCTTTTGTCCCCGACAGGGATTGCCGCCGCTTCGCCTGCCAGAAAGGCAACATCGAGTGCCCCTGCCTCCGCCCGCTCGCGGGCGACATCGAGCAGGCGCAGCGCCGGATCGACCCCGATCACCCGCGCCCCGCGGACTGCGGCTAGGAGCGCCGCATTACCCGTACCACAGCCAACATCGACGACTCGCTTACCGGGAAGCGGTTCCGCTTCGTCGACCAGTAGCTCGGCCGCGGGGGCCAGCTCAGAGGCTGTCTCCTCGTAGTGGCCGATACTCCAGTCGATGCGCATCGCAGCCTCCGGCACGCTGTCACCCTAACCCGCCGCCGCCTTTCCGCAAGCGCTTCGCCCTACCCCTTTCGCCCGAGCAGTCGAGCGCCGGCGGCGCAAACTGGCGCCCGAAACTCGCTCAGAGGAACTGAACTGGAATCTCCTTGGTGGGGGTGGTGTACAAACGAGTGATGAGACTGAGCGTCATCGTTCTCGTCGCCATTCTCGGGT
>Ga0126307_10000804_pt1 | contig 20667 bp, 15 predicted proteins | sample Plot28_FD_89955 | JGI IMG/M metagenome (GOLD analysis project Ga0126307, IMG submission 89955) | Serpentine soil microbial communities from UC McLaughlin Reserve, CA, USA - Plot28 | ecosystem: Environmental > Terrestrial > Soil > Grasslands | place: USA: UC McLaughlin Reserve, Lake County... | reverse complement strand
GCGCGCAAAGCCGCATGAGCCGCGCCGGGTGGCCTCGCGGACGGGTCCGCCCTCGACCGCGAACACCGCGTGGGTGCGACCCGCCGGAGCGCCACGCTCGGGCCGGTCATCGCGGACCGCGACTCGACCCCCGTGTGACAGACGGCCCCCCGCTTTGGGTCCGGCCTCGGATCCAGGAACGAGCCTCGCACCGGGTGATGCCGCGTCAGCGGGAGCACCGGCCACCCGCGCCAAGCGTCGTTATAGCTCTGGAACGCCTCCAGCCGGCCGGGAACCCTCCGCGGCATCAGCCCAGCATCGCACGCTCTTCGCCCACGGCCTGCCTTCCGAGTCGCGCCGCGCATTGCTTCGGATCGAATTTCTTTCTTTCGAACCAATCCAGAGACGGAGACGAGCAGTACAGGTGGCGAGATCGAGAAAGGAGCAGATCGTGAGCACAGGTCTTCGCATCTCCGTCGTCATCGTCCTCGCTCTCGTACTCGCGCCTGCGGCCTCCGCGAAGCGGAAGCCGCCGCCGCCGCCGCCCGACAGCGCCGCGGACTGCGCGTTCGTCGCCGAGGCGGACGTTCCGGACTACCTCGTCGTCTCGACGATCGTGATCGGCGTCCGCTGCGCGACGGTGAAGCAGCGCATCAGCGTCCACTCCGAGTTCACTCGCGACGGCGTCTCCGTGTTCGTCCTGCCGTACGGAACCGACATCACCTGCACGAATACGACGCAATGCGTGTTCGCGTACGACCTGTTCTCGCTCGACACGCAGCCGGCGCTGTTCGTTGGCGACCAGCTCTACTGCGCGAGCGGGTACGGCGTCGTCGGAGGAACGATTCTCGGCCCCGGTAGCGCGTGCGAAGCCGACGGCCGCCTCTGAACCGAAGACGGCGGCAGGGCTCGTCAGCCCTGCCGCCGCGGCGAAGGCCGACCGGGGGTGAAGCGGCGGCAGGACGCTCGAGGCGGCGGAGAGGGCGCGCGACCCCGCAAATGCGGCTCGGCCCGCCAGCTCGCCGGGGCCGCGCGGCTCAGCCGCGACGCGTGAAATGCCGCGTGGCCAGCAGCGCCGGCGCGTCGCGCCGATCGACGCGCTGAAGCGGCTTGGCACCCGAGAAGTGGTAGAGCGCGCCCGTGACCGGCCCGCGGACGCGGATGCTCGAGCGCTCCACATACTCGACGACGATCGCGTCGCCGCCGGGGACGGCCGGGCGCGGCGGCGAATGCGCCGGCGCCGTGGCCACGGGGGCCGTTGGCCGGGGCGCCGCGGGCATGGCCGCAGGCGGCCGCTGCGTTACGGATCCAGACCGCGACGAACGCCTAAGCGCTGCTCGCTTCTCGCCACAGCATCCGATCGGCTTCACCTCCCTCCAGCTCGTGCTCCTCGACGACGATCGGCTCTGGCTGCCGGCCCTCGAGGAGACACGCAGCCCCGGAGAGCGCGAGCCACGCCGGGACCAGCTCACGCCGCTCCCGCGCGACGATGAACGCGGCCGGCGCCGCCACCCAGATGCTCAGACACTGGAAGCAGTCCATCGCCCGTCCCGCAACCCCGTCGCCGAGCCGCGCGCGGAACCGCACGACGGCGTCGGCGGGACCATCCTCCCGCGCGAGCAGATGCGTCACCCGCCACGTCGCAAGCGCGGCAACGGCGAAGTCGGTCGCGCGGGCGTTCTTCATCGGCCGGCGATCACGGCAACGGCACCGGCAGGTCGTTGCAGATGCAGATCGGCCAGATGTCCGAGTCCTCGTGACGTCCGCCGGAGAGGCTCGGGCAGATCGACGTATCCCAGACGCCCATGCTGAAGTAGTACGCGCAGCACGTCCCACGCTGGAGCGCGAATCCGGGTGGCGTCCCCGGCGGCGCGCAGACGGCGTCGAGTTGGCGTGCGTCGAAGACGGTCAGCACGCCGGGCGCCTTCGGCCCGACGGGCGGCGGCGCGGGCGCCGCGGTCGCGCACCGCGTCCCCGGCTCGCCGACGCGAGAGGTGCCGGTCGTCGTCGGGCTGCCGGGGCCTGGAACGGGGAGCGCCAGCGACGGGCCGCCCTGCTTCGACATGCCGACGTTGTAGCCGCCGAAGTTGTCGCTCGGGTTGCTGGAGTCGCCCTCGATGATGTACTCGTCGTAGGCGATCCCGAGGACGCCGAGCGGCCAGACCTGCGTGCAGTCGCCGGCGTTCGGCAGCTCGCTCAGGTTCAGCGTCGCGCACGGCGGCAGGACGTCCGGCGGCTTGTCGGGGAGGATGACCTCGACGCCGTCGAGCTCGCCGTAGATCGCCTTGTTGTCTGCCCAGAGCCACTGCGCGTCGTGGTAGACGCCTGCGAGCGTGTCCTCGACGGTCAGGCGCAGCGTGAACCTGCCGGAGCTGCAGTTCGCGCCGGGCAGCGACTGCGCCGACCATACCCCCGGCGCCTGCGGGTCGACCGGGAAGACCTGCGGGAACCCCGGCCTCGTCTCCCACCGCGTCGGCCAGAGCTCGCACCATTCGAGCGGAACGCTCGGCGGGCACGACCCGCCGAACAGCTCGGCGATGCACGTCTGCTGGAGCTGCCAGAAGCTCGTCAGGTCGAAGTGGCCCTTCTGGATCGCCTTCTGCTGGCACGCGGTCGCGTAGTCGACCTGCCAGAACTGCGTCCATGGACCCGGGTCGGCGGCCGCGACGAAGTCGTCGGCGTACGAGAGCGTGTACCGCTTGATCTCCCTGTTCGTGCACTTGCCGACCCACGCGTGGCCCCAGACCTGGAGGGCGGTGCCGAACGAGCGTACGGCGGGGCCGGTCTGGAGCTGCGCCGCGGGGTTGAGGGGGTTCGGAACGGTCGCGACACCCTCGACGCTCGTGATGAACACGCGCTGGCGGAAGATCTCGAAGTCGACGATGCAGCACGACTCCTGGCCGCTCGTGCCGAAGACGCAGACGCGGACCGTGACGTTGTCGTCGATCGGCGCGGTCCCGGTACTCAGGTAGCCGAGCGTGCCGTTGACGACGCCACACGCGCCCTGTGAAGCACCGCCCGGGTAGACGACGCCGAGCGACGTGTAAGCGCTGTCGGGCGCGCCCGCGGGCTTCCACTCGAGCTCGTAGTGGTCGCAGAACGCGCCGGTCGCGGTTCCGACGATCTCGACGCCCACCACGCTCGGGCCCGGGAACCACTGCTCCTCGGCGCAGTCGTTCTCGGCCGGCTTCACGAGCTCGCAATGCAAGGGGCGGAAGCAACGGCGCAGGCACAGGCGGTAGCTCTTGAGGCACCGCACGTAGTCCTTCAGCGTGTGTGCGCGCGCGAGGCAGCAGCCGAACCGGATCGCGCAGAGACACCAGCAGCGGCAGAACCAGAAGCTCGGGTGCTGACGGTGCGCCTCGAACGCCTTCCGCCCCAGGAGCGCCGGCGCGATCTCCGCAGTCAGCAGCCGCTCGAACACGGCGGCGGTCTCGTCGTCTCCTTCGTCGCAGTCGATCTTCCCTTCGATGACCTCGTCGGGGATCCCGAGCGGGAACTCGACCGTCGCCAGCTGGTCGGTCAGGTACGGCCGGAATGCGTCGGAGAGCGCGCGGACGAGGATCGCGAAGTCCTCACGATCCCCCGGGGTCGGCGGGTCGGCGACGGGCGCATCCAGCACCTGGCGGACACATCGCCAGTAGCGGTAGAGGTAGTAGTTGAAGGACCGGAACGTCCACGGGCGCCGGCAGAGCAGCCAGCCGAAGACGATGCAGCAGCGGATGTGGCGCAGGCACCATCGCCACTCCTCGATCGAGCCGAGGTGCTCCCGCGCTTCGGCCGGCAGCAGCCGCTGGGCAACCTCGTCCGTAAAGAATCGTTCGAAGATGCGGTCGGCGAGCTCGAACTGCTCCTCGCAGGTCGGGGGCGTCTCGCGCGCCTCTTTCTGGAGCCGTTCGGGATCGCGCGCTCGCTCCAGATCCTCCGCCAGCGCGGGCTCGTAGGCTGCGAGGAGCTCCTTCAGCGCGAACTGGAAGTCTTCGTCCTCCAGCCCTTCGTCGTCTTCGCGCTCGGACACGTCGCCCGTCGGCTCTTCCTCGTCGGGTGTGCGTCGCTCGCGTGCCATTCCAGCCTCCCCCTCAGGACGCGTTTTGCGGGGCACGGTCGCAGACGGGCGTCACGCCCTCGTCACCGCTTCGTCACTCCAAAGCGGGTCGATGCGGATTCAGAATTACCCGGACTGGCGGCGCCTGCGCAAAGCCGAATTGCGGGTCCCGAGCCGGTACCAGCGATAGCCGTACGCGTCGAGCGCGAGGCGATGCGCACCGCGGTCGTCGGGCGTGCTCTCGTCGTCGTCGATCAGGTCGACCAGGGCCTCGCGAGTCGCGTCGGCAAGCTCGAGCCGGATCTCCGTCGGCTGCGCGCGGAGGTTGTGCACGCACACCACCGTCGTCCCGCGCCACCGGTGCTCCGTCGCCACCACACCATGTGCTCGCACGGGCACGACGCGGCAGTCGCCCCAACCGATCTCCGGACACTGCGTCCGCAGGCGAATCATGCGTGTCATCCAGCGCAGGAGCGAGTCGGCATCGCGCTGTTGGTCCGCCACATTCACGCGTTCGTAGCCGTACGGACCGCCCTCGATCACGGGTCGCACGCACTTCTCCGCAATCGAGAACCCGCCGTTCCGCTCGGCAGACCATTGCATCGGCGTGCGGACGGCGTTCCGCTCGACCAGCGAGAGGTCGTCTCCCATTCCGATCTCCTCGCCGTAGCGGAGGACGGGCGTGCCCGGGAGCGAGAACAGCAGGCTGTACGCGAGCTCGATGCGCTTGCGGTCGCCGAGCATCGACGCGAGCCGCCTCCGGATCCCCCTCCCGTAGAGCTGCATGCCGGGGTCGGGACCGAACTGCTCGAAGACCGCCTCCCGCTGCTCGTCCGGGAGTCGACCGAGGTCGAGCTCGTCGTGGTTCCGCAGAAACGTCGCCCACTGCGCCGACGGCGGCAGCCGCGCCGTCTCCCGGAGCGCCTTCGCCAGCGGCCGCGCGTCGCCCGACGCGAGCGCGTAGAAGAGGTGCTGGTTGACCCAGAAGTTGAACATCATGTGCAGGCCGCCGCCCTTCGCGAAGTAGCGCTGTGACTCGCGCGGCGGGACGTTCGCCTCGCCGAGCAGCACGGCGTCTCCGACCCGCCACTGCAGGAAGTCGCGCAGCTCGCTCAGGTACTCGAAGTCGAGCGGCCTCTTGCCGCCGTCGCGCGACGGCTTCTCGAGGATGAACGGGACCGCGTCGACGCGGAAGCCGGCGACGCCCTGCTCGAGCCAGAAGCCCATGATCCGGCGGATCTCCTCGCGCACCTGCGGGTTCTCGATGTTGAGGTCGGGCTCGAAGTCGTAGAAGCGGTGGAAGTAGTACTTCCCGACGCCGCGCGCGTAGCTCCACGTCGTCTTCTGGATGCCCGGGAAGACGGTTCCGGACTGCCAGTCCGGCGGCCGCTTCTTCGACCAGACGTACCAGTCGTGGAAGCGCGAATGCTTGTCGCGGCTCGCGTCCCGGAACCACGAATGCTCGTCCGACGTGTGGTTGACGACGAAGTCGATGACGACGCGGATTCCACGGCTCTCTGCCTCGTGCATGAACTCGACGAAGTCGCCGAGCGAGCCGAAGCGGGGGTCGATGCCGTAGTAGTCGGTAACGTCGTAGCCGTCGTCGCCGCCCGGCGATGGCTGGAAAGGCGACAGCCACACCGCGTCGACGCCAAGGGCTTCGAGGTAGTCGAGGCGACGGCTCAGCCCTTCGAAGTCGCCGCAGCCGTCGCCGTCGCTGTCGAAGAACGTCTCGACGTCGAGGCTGTAGAAGACTGCGTTTCTGTACCAGAGGTCGGAGAGCACTCGGGGCGTTCGCTCGGGGCCCGGGACGCTACTCGACCGTGGATCACAGCCCGACGTACGCCGCGCCGAGCGTCGTCGCAACCGTGCGATGCGCGGGACTCACGCCGACGACGGTCGCGCGCGACGGGTCGACCTCGTGCCTTCGGGCGAACTCCAGGAAGAGGCCGGGGAGCGGCGGACGGCACCAGCACTTCGGCGGGCCGCCGCCGTGCGGGCAGAGGGCGGCTTCGACCGGGCCTGCCACGACCGCCGCCAGCCGACGCGCGGCCTCCGCGATTGCGGCGCCGCTGCCGTCGCCGTTCCAGTCGAACACAAGGTGAGGCGCGGCGGGATCCGCGTGCTCGAGCACGTCCTCCCATCCGTCCGAGGCCATTGCGGCGGCGGCGACGAAGACGGCCGGCTGCGAGCGACGCGACGGCTCGCGCAAGAACGGCACGTGCTCGACGGCTGCGAACCCTTCGTCGTTCGACGGCGGCTCGAGCTCGCGGAAAGCACGCATTTGCGACGTCGGAGCGAGCACACCCTGCTCCCGCTTCGCCAGCTCGGGTAGCTGCTCGGGCGGCGGGAGCGCGCCGAACCGTTCGAGCAGGCGTTCGACGAGGTTCACCTGCGCCTGGGCGAGCGGCGTGTCGAGCCACGCGCAACGTGCGGTCGCGCCGTGGCGCCCCGCGATCTCGACGACGAAGCTACGAGACGCTCTCGTCAGATAGGTGTTGTCGAGCACGACCTGCGTCACCCCCTCCGCCAGCGCCTCGTCGAGAGCCGTCGCAAGGTCGCCCAGCGAGCCTCCACGCTCGTCGCGGTTGAGGCGCGTGTAGCCGCGCGAGAGGTACCGCGCGGCAAATGTCGTCTTGCCTGCGCCGGGGACGCCCATCACGACGACCACGTCTGTGTCCGCTCGCGCGTGCACCGCGCGCTCGCGGCGCGGCACCGCGAACGCGCGGTCGAGCGCGGCGCGCTGGTCCGGGTCGAGCCGGAGGGTCGCGGCGCGGGCGGCAGAACGCGCGGTCTCGGGCCGGCGCGCGCCGGGAATCGCGACGACGACGGGCGAGAGCTCGAGCAGCCACGCAAGGGCGACCTCGGACGGCGAGGCTCCCTGAGCGGCCGCGACATCGAGGAGCGCTTGCTCGCGATCGACGCGGCCGCGCCGGCGCGGCCCTCCGAGCGGCGAGTGCGCGATCAAGGCGATGCCCAACTCGGCGCAGCGCTCGACGACGCCGCCCCGGACGGCGCCGAGGTCGAACGGGCTCACAGCGACCTGCACCGTCGCGATCCGCGCGAGCTCGAGCGCCTCGTCCAGCAGACGACGGTTGACGTTCGCGACGCCGACGCGCCGCACCAGGCCCTCGTCGAGTAGACGCGCCAGCGCGCGAATCGAGGTCGGCCACGGCGTGCGCGAGTCCGGCCCGTGGAGCAGATAGAGGTCTATCGGCAGGCCGTCGAGCGCATCGAGGCTCGCCTCGCAGTCGGCGCGGATCGTCCGTGTCCGGCCATCCGGAATCCACGCGCCGCCCACGCGCAGCATGCCGCCCTTCGTGACGATTCGTGCCGTCGCGTCGGCGCCGGCAGCGCGAAGAGCACGCGCGAGCAGCCGCTCGTTGTGCCCGAGCTCGTCCTCGCCGCGCCCGTACGACCTCGCGGTATCGAAGACGGTCATCCCTGCCGCGGCGGCGGCGGCAATCGTCTCGAACGCGCGCTCTTCGTCGCGGTCGTCGTCGGTCGACAACCGCATGCAGCCGAGGCCGATGCGGAGCTCCGACGCGTCAAGCCAGGCAGCGCTCAGGACGTGCAGGCTATTGGCGGATGCCGTGGACGCCGTACGCGGAGCTCGACCGGCTGCTCGCGGAGCTCGTGGCGGACGTACGAGCCGCGCTCGGCGACAACCCCTGTGGCGCGTACCTGCGAGGACCGTTCGCGATCGGCGACGCCGACGAGCACAGCGACGTGGATTTCATCGTCGTCACGCAGCATGAGCTGTCCGAGGGCGAGCAGGCTGCCGTTCACGAGCTGCACGGGCGGCTCTGCGAGCGCGATGTCGAGTGGGCGCAGCACCCGGAAGGCTCGTACGTCCCGGCGGAGCGACTACGCCGCGTCGATCCGGCGCGCGCCCCGCTCTTCTACCTCGACAACGGCGCGCGAGCGCGGCGTCGTCCTGGCAGGACCTGCACCGACGACGCTCGTGCGAGACGCGGTCGCCGAGACGATGCAGTTCGTCGACCACCGTGTCGGCCGGCGGTGTCGGGGACGGCGCATGTGGTTCCGGCACGAAGCTGGATCCTGAACAGCGGCCGCCGCTGATCGCACAGCGGTTCTGCCGAATCCCGGCTAAACTGGTCGTCCGCACACTCGGTTGCCGTTGCACTGCGGCACCGTCAAATCCGAGGAGGGGTCCTCTTTTATGACATCTGGCTCGCGCCGCCGCACGCTCGTGCTTGCTACGGCAACTCTCTTCGTCCTCAGCGCGACTGCCGCGGCCGCGCTCCTCGCAGGCTCCGGTGCAGCGGTCAATCCGGGCTTCAAGACGCTCAACCGCGAATTCAGCCTTAACTCGCCGGGCACCGAGAACGGCGGCGCCGGCGGCGAGTCGGCCGAGCTGCTCACGGCTGCCTCGCAGTTCGCGCAGGCTCGCACGGCTCCGGGGATCGTGGCGCCCGGCGCCTACACCAACGCCTACAACCAGCTGAACACGCTGCCGACGTACGGCAACGATTCCTGGTCTGACGTCACGAAGACCGCGGGCGGCTACGACGCCGACGACGCGGATTACCGCGACTGGTACTCGAACTCGAGCGGCGGCGCCGGGCTCGTGACCGGCCGCATCACCGGCCTCGCTGCCGACGACGACGGCCACGTCTATGCCGCCGGCGCGATGGGCGGCGTCTGGCGCTCGTCGACGGGCGGCGGGAAGTGGACGCCGATCGCAGACGGTCTGCCGTCGCTCTCGTCCGGCGACCTGCAGCTCGACCGCGCGAACGGCTCGCTCTGGTACGCCACGGGCGAGGCGAACACCGGCGGCACCAGCTACGTCGGCAGCGGCGTCTACCGCCTCGCGAGCCCGACGGGCGCGACGTTCGATCCGTCGATGCGCGTGGGCGGCGGCGAGCTCGAGAGCACGACGATCAACGCGATCCGCTTCGCCGCGAACGACAAGGTGTGGATCGCGACCCTCCGCGGCATCTGGTCGCACTCGCGGACGGGCGACATGTCCGCTCCGTGGAACCAGTCGTTTGCGCCGAACGAGACGTACCTGCCGGGCGGCGCGGACGCGAACAACCCCAACGCCGCTTACAAGAACATCGTCAACGACATCGCGATCGACCCGGACGATCCGGATCACCTGATCGCAGCGGTCGGCTGGCGGAGCGGAGACTCCTACAACGGCTTCTACGAGACGACCAACGGCGGCGAGAGCTGGCGCAAGGTCGACGTCCTCGGAGGCCTCGACTACACCGATATCGGCAACGTCAGCTTCGCCTTCTCGGCGAACGGCAAGAAGCTGTACGCGATGAACCAGTCGCCGCGGAAGCTGAACAACCTCGGCGGCGCGGGCGGCACGCTCCTCGACGGTGTCTACGTCTCGAGCTCGGGCCTGGGCGGCCCGTGGAACCGGATCGCAAGCTCGGCCGACCTCGGCAATGCGTCGACGGGTTCTGCCCTCGCGCAGCAGTTCGGGATCGGCTACCGCCCGGGCGTGCAGTCCTGGTACAACCAGTTCCTGCTCGCCGACCCGCGCCTGAACAAGGCGGATCACGTCTTCGTCGGCCTCGAGGAGGTCTACGAGACGAAGGACGGCGGGAACCACTGGGCGACCGTCGGCCCGTACTGGAACTTCTACTTCGGCTGCTGGAACAAGGACGTCCTCTACCCGCCGAACGGCCCGAGCGGCCAGAACGGCTGCCCGCAGTCGACGCACTCGGACCAGCACTCGGCGGTCGTCGGCACCTACAACGGCGTTCAGTACCTCTACGTCGGCAACGACGGCGGCATCTACCGCCGCCCGCTCGACGGTCAGGTCAACGGCAACAACAACGCGACCGACTGGACGAGCCTCAACGACGGCACGATCGACGCGCTGCAGTACTACGCGGTCGGCGTCGGCAGCATCGTCGGCGACGACGGCAAGCGCCCCGATATCGATACGGGCGACAACGTGCTCGTCAGCGGCGGGCTCCAGGACAACGGCGGCTCGCTCGTCCGCCCGGGCGCACCCAAGATGGTCTCCAACTTCGGCGGTGACGGCGGCGACGTGCTCGTCGATCCCAACGACGGCTGCAACATCGTCCAGGAGTACGTGTACCTCGCGATGCGGGTCACGCAGACGTGTGCGAACCCCGCCTCGACTGACGCGTTCCTCGACTTCGCGCAGCGGACGACGTTCAGCATCAATCCGGGTGACGTCAACGCTCGCTTCATCGCGCCGTTCGTCGCCGACGGCAAGAGCATCAAGAACTGGCTCGCCGGCGGCAACAGCCTCTGGTACCAGACGAAGGGCTTCGAAATCCGCTCCGGCGCGCAGTGGAGCAAGGTCTACACCTTCAAGAACGGCCGCACCGCGACCGGCTCGGTCAGCTCGTCGCTCGGCGTGGCGACCGCGGTCGCGCTCTCGGGCGACACGGCGCTCGCCGGCTGGTGCGGGACGTGCAACAACCTCGGCTTCACGCGCGGCGTCGTCCTGCTGACGAAGCAGAGCGACGGGACGTGGGCGCCGAAGGAAGTCGTCACGCCGGACTCGACGGCGATCCCGAACCGGTACGTCGGCGGCGTCGCGATCGATCCGGCCGACTCGGATCACCTGTACGTGGTGCTCGGCGGCTTCAGCCGGAGCTTCACGGAGGGTCCGGGCGCCGGCATCGGCCACGTCTACGAGTCGACCGACCGCGGTGCGACCTGGCACTCGATCGACGGCGCGGGCGCGGGCAAGTTCCCGGACGTCCCGTCGAACCGGATCCTGGTCCTCGGCGACGGCTCGCTCGTCGTCGGCACCGACCTCGGCGTCGTCTACCGCGCTGCGGGCTCAACGAGCTGGAGCCGGCTCGGGACGGCGCTCCCGCTGACGGTCACGCTCGACCTCGAGCTCGGCCCGGACGCGAACATCTACGCGGCGACGCACGGTCGCGGGATCTGGCGGATCGCGTCGCCGGTCGCCACGGCGACGACGACCGCCACGACCGGCGGCGGCAAGAAGCCGCGCTAGGGCTTACTGCCACACAGCGAGAGGGGCCGCCTGCGGGCGGCCCTTTTCGTCTCCGGGGTAATCGCGTCGCGACGCGCGCCTGCTCGACAGCGGAAAGCCCGCGCCGGACGCGAACGGCCCCGTCTGCGCCGTCCTCGACCCACTCGCCCCGTGCCGAAGTCGCCGACACCCTCGAGCGCGCGGTCCGCGAACACCCGTGCAGCCGGATCGCCGAAGAAGCTCACCGTGACGCTCGCGTGCCAGACGGGGCCGCGATGCTCGTCGGCGTCGGCATCGACGGTCAGAACGAGGACGGTGCCGCTGCCGAGGTCGTGGCGGTAGCGCTCGTGGCCGCGATCCGCGGGCCGGCGGCAGGGATGCTCGAGCCCGTCTGCTGCTGCGATGTCAGTGGGCCGGCAGTGGGTCGGGCGAAGAAAGTGCGTTGGGAATCCGGCGGCGGCGCGATCTGTCGTTCAGAGATACCAATGGTGGGGAGGCGAATGCTGATCGAGACGTACGACACGAAGGCTGCGGAGCTGTGGCAGGAACCGGAGCGGCGACGCCTGGTCCGGTTGTGCGCGACGATCTCCGGTGATCCCCAGGCGGCAGAGGATCTCGCGCAGGAGACGCTCCTCGAGGCGTGGCGAAACGCGCACAAGCTCCACGATCCGAGCGGCGCCGACCGCTGGGTGGCCGCGATCGCGCGCAACGTCTGCCTGCGGTGGGCGCGCAGGCGCGGCCGCGACGTCCCGGTCTCCCCACTGGACGAGCAGTCCCCGCCCGAGAGCGAGGTCGATCTCGCGGTGGAGCTCGAGCGCGCCGAGCTCGTCGAGCTGCTCGACCGTGCGCTCGCGCTGCTGCCGCCCGAGACGCGCGACGTCCTGATCCAGCGCTACGTACACGAGTCGCCGCATGCCGAGATTGCTGACCGGCTCGGTGTCTCCGAGGACGCCGTCTCGATGCGCCTCACCCGCGGCAAGCTCGTCCTCCGCCGCATGCTGGCTTCTGATCTGCGCCCGGACGCAATCGCGCACGACCTGCTCGACTCCGCCGACGATTGGCGCGAGACGCGGGTCTGGTGCACGGAGTGCGGACGGGGCAAGCTCGCGATGCGCCGCGAGCCCGCTCCCGGCGGCGTCTCCTTCCGCTGCCCGACCTGCCACCCGAACCCGGGCGAGCTCTCCGCGGAGTTCCGGCTCGAGCACCCGGTCTTCGCGCGGCTCGTCGGCGACCTCGTCCGGCCGTCCGCGATCCTCAACCGCGTCAGCGACTGGTCGGCCGGCTACTTCGCGACGGGCTCCGAGCGCGTCGAGTGCACGCGGTGCGGGCGTACCGCCGCGCTCCGGCCGCACGTCCGCGAAGACGTCGCCTCGGAGCGTTCGTACCGGCACGGCCTCGTCGTCTCCTGCGACGGGTGCGGCGACGTCGGGTGGTCGTCGATCTCCTCGCTGGCGCTCGCACGGCCGGAGGTGCGCGGCTTCCGCCGCGAGCACCCGCGCCTGCGCGCGCTGCCCGTGCGCGAGGTGAGCCTCGGCGGCACGAGCGCGCTTCTCCTTCGCTACGAGGACGTGCTCGGAAGCGCCGGCGTCGACGTGCTGTTCGCGCGCGACACGCTCCGACTGCTCGGCGTCCACACCGCGACGACGTAGGACAGCCACCATGCTCGCCCTTCTGCGCCGGCGCGACTTCGGCCTGCTCTGGTCCGGCGGCCTCGTCTCGATCGGCGGGGACTGGATCCTGCACGCGGCGCTGCCGTACTTCGTCTACTCGCGCACGGGCTCGACGCTCGCAACCGCGGGAATGATCGTCGCGACGCTGGCGCCCGGCGTCGTGCTCGGCTCGGTGACCGGCGTCTTCGTCGACCGCTGGAACCGCAAGCGCGTCCTCGTGATCGGCAACGCGCTGCAGGCGGCGGCGGTGTCGCTGCTCCTGCTGGTGCCCGACGGCGGCTGGCTCGGGTTCGTTTACGTCGCGGCGGCGGCGCAGGCGTCGATTGCCGCGTTCACGAACCCGGCGGAGAGCGCGCTGCTCCCCTCGCTCGTCGGCCCCGACGACCTCGTCCAGGCGAACGCGCTGAACGCGCTCAACAACCGGATCGGCCGCCTCGCCGGGCTGCCGCTCGGCGGCATGCTGCTCGGCTACCTCGGCCTGAGGGGCGTGGTGATCGCGGACTGCATCACGTTCCTCGCCGCCGCAGCCCTGATCGCGCCGATACACGCGCCTCGGCGGGACACGGTGGCGGCCGACGACGAGGGCGCCGCGGAGGAGGCGCGCTCGGCGGTTGCGTCGTTCCTCCACGAGTGGCTGGAAGGCGTCCGGCTCGTGCGTCGCGAGCGGACGATCGCCGTGATGTTCGTCGTGTTCGGGATCATGACCTTCGGCGGCACGATGCTCGATCCGCCGTACCCGGCGTGGACGCGGGACGTCCTGGGTCAGGGGCCGCAGGTCTTTGCGTGGCTGCTCACGACGCACGCCGCGAGCGGCACCGTCGGCGCGCTGCTCGTCGGGAGGTTCGCGGGGCGGCTTTCGCCACGCGTGCTGATGGGCTGGGGCTCGGTCTTCGCCGGGCTCCTCCTCGTCGTCAAGTGGAACGTCCCGTACCTTCCCCTCGCGTTCGCGCTCACGGCCGTGGGCGGCGTCACGTCCGTCGCCTCCGCGGTCGGCGTCGAGACGCTCGCGCAGCAGAGCGTCCGCGACGAGTACCGCGGCCGCGTGTTCGGCGCCCTCGGCGCGTCGGGCGCGCTGCTCAGCCTGCTGGGCGCGACGGTCGGCGGAGCACTTGCAGAGCTGATCGGCATCGTGCCGGCGCTGACGATCGCCTCCGTGCTCACGGCGCTCGCGGGCGCCGTCGTCCTGCGGGCGTTCGCTCTGCGGCCCCAGCCTTGAAGCCGGCGCTCACCAGGCGAATCTCGAGGCGCCTTTGTCAAAGGCGGCGTTACCTGTCACGGTTCCCCTTCCGATGGCGCTCCCCCAGGGTCAGGGACACCGACCGCACGTGCCGTAGCCGCGCGCGTGGTCTCCGTCCGGCAGCGGTTCGACCTGTTCGCGCGCGCGCGGAGCTTTCGGCTCCTGTTCCTCGCCGCGTTCGTGTCCGGGCTCGGAACGTGGCTCGCGATCGTCGCGCTGACGATCGACGTCTTCGATCGGACGGGCTCCGCCAAATGGGTGAGCGCGCTGCTGATCGTCGGCTTCCTGCCGGGGATCGTCAACGGATTGCTGCTCGGCCCGTTCCTCGACCGGCTTCGGCGACGGCGGCTGATGATCGCCTCGGACCTCGCGAACGTCGCGATCTTCGCGGCGCTTCCCTTCGCGAACAGCGCCACGATGCTGATCGTGTTCGCGGGCCTCTCGGGCTTTGCGAACGCGTTCTTCCGGCCGGTCGTGTACGCGGCCCTGCCGAACCTCGTCGACGAGCGCGACCTGCCGAACGCGAACTCGCTCCTGAACACTGTCGAGAACCTGACGATCACCGTGGGCCCGCTGGTGAGCGGCGTCCTCGTCGCGGCCGCAAGTCCGGACGCCGTCTACTGGATCAACTCGGTCTCGTTCCTCGCGTCGTTCGCGCTCGTCCTGCGCATCCCGTCACGGATGCTCCAGGCGGAACAGGCGCTCACGCGCGGCCACTGGCGCGACCTCGCCGAAGGGTTCGACCTCGTCCGCCGTTCGCGGCCGCTCCTGACCGTGCTCGCGACCTGGTGCACCGCCATGTTCGCGACGAGTGCGATCAACGTCGCCGAGGTCGTCCTCGCCAAGGTCGTCTTCGACGCGGGCGACTTCGGCTTCGGCCTGATGGTCGGCGCCGCGGGCGTCGGCCTGACCGTCGGCAGCTTCGCGGTCGGCTCCGTGATCGACCGCCGCGGGATCCGAGCCGTCTATCCGGCGTCACTCGCGCTGATGGCGATCGGCGTCGCGGGCGCCGCCATGTCGCCGAGCATCTGGACGGCGGCGGCGTGCGCGGTCGTGCTCGGGACCGGCAACGGCGGCGCTGTCGTCTCGAACGCGCTGCTCGTCCAGCGCGGCGCACCCGACCGGCTGCGCGGCAGGGCTTTCACCGTGTTGATGGCATCGACGCAGGTGTGTCTCGGCGTCGGGATGATCGTCGCCGGCCGCCTCACCGATGCGTTCGGTGCGCGGTGGGTGTGGGGCTACGCCGCCGCGATCGCGCTCGTCGCAGCAGCCGTCGCCTGGCGACTCACGCGGACGATCCCGGAGCCGACGCTCGAGCCGCAGGACATTCCCGCGCTCGCGGCGACGGCGGAGCCCGCGCCCGGAGCAGCAAGCGGGCTGTTGCCCGGCGCCGGCGCGGCCGCCGATTGAAGCGCCGCACGCGGAACCGGCCCCACCGGGGCCGGTTCCGAAGGCTCGCCGCGGCGGATCAGGTGTGCGCGAGCGTCGTTCGACGGCGGATCATCAGGGCGGAGCCGGCGACTCCGAGGCCGAGGGCGGCGCCGAGGACGGCGACGATGCTCACGTTGCGCCACTCGATGGCGTCGTCCGTGGCGCCGACGGTCGTCTGCGGGACCGTCGGCCCGGCGCTCGGGAAGTCGGTCACACCGGGGATGAACGGCTCGCTGACCTGCGGCGACGTCGGGAAGTCCGTCTGAAACGGCGTGTACTCCGTTGCCGCGGACGCCGGACCGGCAGCCAGCGCCGCAACCGCCGCAACGACCGAGATGCTCGACCTGAACCTCATCGCTCCTCCTCCGTTCGGGACGTCGTTCATGACCACCAGACGAAGGCGCAGTGACGGTGCGGTGTCGCGCCGGTTTCAGGTCGGTTGCGGACTCAGCTGTGCGCCCACAGCACGACGAGACCAGCGGCAACGGCAAGACCGAGCGGGACGAGCACGAACGGCAGCCACGCCGCGCCGGCTCCGACGCTCGCCGGCTGCTGCGGCGTCGCGCGCGGCGGACGCTCGCCTGTAATGAAGCGATACGTCGCGGAGCGCGGCCCGAGCGGGTCGGGGTCCGAGAGGAGCGTCTGGTACTGGCGCGCGCGGGCGAACGCGAGTCGTGCCGCGACAGCGCGCGCGACCAGAGCTCTGCCGCTGATCTTCCGGCCGCGGACGTAGTCGGCCCACGAGCGGCCTCCAGGCGGCTCGAGCGCGCGCACGGGCGGCTCCGGAGTTGCGACCACACGCAGCTTCGGAATCGCGTCGGTACCACTGACGAGCACGTCGTGCACGAGCGGCGTCTCGTCACCGAGGAGTGCGTCGACGGCGACGGATTCGCCCTGCTTCACGCCGCCTCGGACGTCCGCGCCCGCAAGCGCGCCCGGCGGGAACTCGAGCGTGCCCCGGACGTGCAACGGCGCGGCGATCGTCCGCAGCGTGGCGACTGGCGCTCCGCGGAAGTCGAGGATCACGCCTGACGCGAGAGGCCTGGCGCCCTGCCGCCGGACGGCATCGAGCGCCCGCGCGGCGTCGAGCGGGCGCGCGTTGCCGCCGATCGTGCGGAGCGAGACGCGCGTCGCGTTCCGCAGCCGGACGCGGACGCCGTCGCCCATCCGGTCGACGTCGATCCGCAGCGGCAGGACGCGCGCCGCCTCCCGCGGCCGCAACACGACGTCGGCCGAGAGCACCTTCCGGCCGGCCGAGAAGCCCGCCCAGAGGATCGCACCGCGGCGAAGGCCGGGCTCCGACTCGCTTTCCGGCGTCGCCAGGACGTCATCGACCGGCGCGCCGATCACGAAGGAGTAGTCGCCGGTGCGGCGCACGACGAGCCGCTGCCGGACGCGAACCGAGAACGGATCGCCCTCCTCGTCGACGCGGACGGTCACCCGCTGGTCGGAGACCGTCGGGATCCGCAACAACGCACCCTCGTTCTCACCGCCCGTCACCGGGGTCGGGAACGGAGGCTCGAGCGTCACCTGGAGGACGACGGACGGGAGGGGTACCGGCACCGCGCGTGCAGTCGCGGCAACGGCACCGAGGGAGGCCGCGAGCGCGAGCAGCGTCAACGGCGGCCACCGGCCGCCCCACCGGCGTCTCACTGCGTTTGCTGGAGCACCGGCAGGCTTCGCGAGAGCGGGTCGTCGCGAACCGGCCGCAACCTCATGTCGGTGAACTTCGCGAAGAAGACGTCGTCGTCGATCACGCCCTCGTGGTTGTGTTCGTTGAAGCCGCGTTCGTCACCGTTCGAGCCGCGGACGCTCACCTGCTCGAGCGCGGCCACCAGCTTGTCTCCCGGCCCGCCCGCGCTCCGGAGCGCGGCGGCGAGGACGTTGACGCAGTCGTACGAGTACATCGCGTAGTCCGGGAGTGCGATCACCTCCTTCCCCGAGCGAGTGCGGACGCCGATGCGCGGTATGCCGTACGCGGCCTGGTACTTCGCCTGGAAGACGTGGAAGAACGTCGGCCCCAGCTCCGCCGTCATCCGTCCCGTCGCGACCGTCAGGCCGTCGAGCCACTCCGGCCGGTCCGCGAGCTGCTGACGGACGATCGGATCCTCGGCGGCGGGAGGCGCGTAGATCGGCACATCCCAGCCCGCGCTGCGCGCGGCGATGATCGCGGCCGCGATCGTCGCGCCGTCGCCCCAGACAACCAGGCCCGTCGCGCCGGCGCGTCTCGCCCGGAGGATCTCCGGCGAAAGGTCGGTCGAGCCCGCCGACACCGTAAGCCGGTCCACGACCGCCTCCGGATTCAGCTGGAACGCCTTGTCGAGCGCCTCGCCGCCCTTCTCTCCGTACGAGGTGTCGTCGTGAATCAGCCCGAGCTTCAGGCCCTTCGGCACGAGGTACTCCGCGAGCCGGTACGAGATGCCCCGGTCGGTCGGCGCGACGCGGAAGACGTTCGGGCGCTCCTCCTCGTCGACGAGCCCGGTCCCACCGCCGAACGTGATGCAGATCGGCACGCCCGCGCGCTCCGCGTCCTCCCACGCCGCGTCGACGCCCGTCCCGTCGTCGAGGATCGCGACCGCGCCGTCGTCGATCGCGCGGCGGACGTTCGCGAGCGCGCGGCGCGGTGACAGCTCGTTGTCGCGGCGCACGACCTTCAGGCGGTAGACCTTCCGGCCGAGGACGACGCCGCCCTGCGCGTTGAGCTCTGCGACGGCGAGCTCGGCGCCCTCGGCGATCGTGCGGCCGATGTAGGGGCTCCGGGAGAACGGGGCGTCGACCGCGATCGTGAGCGTGCCGCCGCTCTCCGGCTTCCCGTCGCCTCCGCAGCCGGCGAGGGCGAGGGCGGAGACGACGATCGCGAGAAGCGCGCGCACCCTCACAGCGCGGCTCTTCCGAGGTAGGCGGCACGGACATCTTCGTCGGCGGCGATCTCGGCGGGCGAGCCGCGCGCGATCACGCGACCCGCGGCCATGACGACGACGCGATCTGCGACGGCGCGGACGAGCCGCAGGTTGTGCTCGACGAGCAGGACGCCGACTCCGGCGCCTCGCATCCGCCCGAGCAGCTCGCGGAGGCGCTCGACGTCCTCGACGGAGCTTCCCGCGGACGGCTCGTCCAGCAGCAGCACTCGCGGTCGCGTCGCCAGGGCCGCCGCCAAAGCGACGAGCCGCTGGTCCGGCCCGGCGAGGTTCTCCACGGGCGTATCGGCGGCCCGGGTGAGGCCGACCTCCTCGAGCCGGCCGAAAGCCGCTTCCCGCACGGCCGCGTCCTCGGCGCGCGCGCGCGGCGACGCGACGAGCGTCCGGATGGAACCGCCGTGCCTGCGCCGGAGGCCGGCGCCGACCATCACGTTCTCGAGCGCGGTGAGCCCAGCGAGCGAGGACGTCGACTGGAGCGTCCGGACGAGCCCGCGCAGCGCACGCTCGCGCTGCGGCGCGGCGTCCAGCGCGGCTCCGTCGAGCTCGATCGCTCCCGCGTCGGGTGTGACCGTGCCGGCAAGCATCCGCAGGACCGTCGTCTTCCCGGATCCGTTGGGTCCGATCAGCGCGCAGATCTCGCCGCCGGCGACGTCGACGGCCACGTCCTCCGCGGCGACGACGTTCCCGAAGCGCTTCTCGAGCCCGCGAGCCTCGAGGTGCGGCGTCCCGTCGACCGGCCTCAGCGGCGCTGTGCTGCCGCGCGTGCGTCGCTCCGGCCGCGCGTTCGCGCGCGCCAGCACGCGTCGGACGGCCGGGACGACCCCGATCCCGCCGAGCCCCAGCACGGTCAGCAGGAGGAGGGCGGCGAACATCGGCTCGAAGCGGACGGCCTGCACGCCCTCCAGATCAGCGAGCACACCGCCGCCTGCGGAGACGAGCGCCAGCGCGGCGACGCCGACGGCCGGCCCCAGCGCCGAGGCGGCGCCGCCGATCACCACCGCGACGAAGAGCTCGAACGAGCGGAACGGGCCGTAGTCGGAGGCGTCGGCGACGCCGGCGAGGTCGACGGCGAGCGCGCCCGCCAGCCCTCCGATCGCCGCCGAGGCGACGAACGCCCCGAGCCTCCGGCGCGATGCGGCGACGCCGAGCGCAGCGGCAGCCGCGGGCTTGGCGCTCGCCGCGCGCAACTCGAGCCCGACGGGACTGCGCTTGACGGACGCCGCACCGAGCATCGTCAGCACGAGCAGCGCCAGCGCCAGCTCGTAGTGCGTCGTCGGCGAGAACAAGCGCGGCACGACGATCCCCTGCGCGCCGCCCGAGATCGACGGGAAGGCGAGCAGGAAGATCACGACGAGCCACGTGAGGATCCACGTCGTGACCGCGATGAAGACCGGCCGCAGGCGCACGACACCGACCGCGGTCACCGCGCCCGCCGCCGCCGCGGCCACGACGCCGACCACGAGCGCCGCGAGGAGCGGCCAGCCCGCGCGGGCGGTGAGCAGCCCCGTCCCAAAGGCGCCGAAGGCCATGAATGCACCCTGCCCGAGCGACGGCATTCCGCCGAGGCCCACCGCGAGCATCAGGCCGGTTGCGGCGAGCGCCTGGTAGAACGCCGCCGCGACGCCGTCGACGTGGAACCAGTCCGGCGCGAACGCCGGGGCAGCGGCGACGACCGCGACCGCGACCGCCGCCGCGGAATGCCAACGCGCCCAGCCGCGGCGCGCGTCGCCGAAGGCATCGGCGAGCGCACTCCGCGTCTGGGTGAGGGCCGGCGCGCTCACTCGCGCTCCTCGATCGCCTCGAGCTGAGGGCGCAGCGCGACGAAGAGCAGCACGAGCGCGAGCGGAGCGACGGTGCGGTAGGCCGTGCCGAGCTCGAGCGAGCCGATGTGCGCGTTCGCGATCGTCGCCTCGCCGACGCCGAGGACGAGACCGGCCGCCATCGCACTCAGCGGAGAGCCGAACCGGACCGCGAGCGCGGCGACGAGACCTTTCAGGCCCAGAACCGCGCCGGTTTCGGGGGTGACCGAGCCGCTCGGCGCTGCGACGATCGCGGCGAACGCTGCGAGCCCGCCGGCCAGCCCGAACGCGATCGCGACAAACGCGTCGACCGGCACGCCGACGATTTTCGCGCCGTCCGCGTCGGATGCGATCGCGTGGAGGCCGCGCCCGAACCGCGTCCGCTCCAGAGCGACGCCGGCGAGCGCTGCAAGCGCGACCGCGATCGCGATCACGAAGAACGAGCGCACCTGCACGGAGGCGCCCGCGACGGTGACGAACCCGCTGCGGCCGATCTCCCGGAAAGGCAGCGCATCGGGAAAGACATAGCTCTGCCGCTGGAAGACGGCGCCGATGATCGCCCGGATCGCGAACGCGATCGCGACGATCGCCGCGACCCAGCCGATCGTCGAGCCGCGGGCGACGTACGGC
>Ga0126307_10000803_pt1 | contig 20670 bp, 24 predicted proteins | sample Plot28_FD_89955 | JGI IMG/M metagenome (GOLD analysis project Ga0126307, IMG submission 89955) | Serpentine soil microbial communities from UC McLaughlin Reserve, CA, USA - Plot28 | ecosystem: Environmental > Terrestrial > Soil > Grasslands | place: USA: UC McLaughlin Reserve, Lake County... | reverse complement strand
CAACGAAGCGGGGCCATCGGACGTTCTCTCCCCGCTGCACGCCGTGAATGGCCTGGCGGAGAGGCTTCCGGGGGCCCTCGTGGTAGTCGTCGGCACCCGGGCGGAGGCCCACATCGTCCAGTCTCTTCCGGCCGCGCCCGCCCCGGACTTCCCCCGCTCCCTCAGAAGCACGAGGGTGGCCTTCGTCGTCCTCGACCCTGAGGAGACACCGCAGCAGGGGCGGGTGGCCACCCGCGTGATAGAGGCCGCCGCAGGCTTGCGCGGTACGGGCTTCGTGCTGCTCGTCGTGGGGCGCTCGGCAGAGTTGCTCGGGGTGGAGGCCGATTTCGAGGCCCGCCTGGTAAGTAGGCGCCTGGACCTTCCGACCGAGGCGGTGAACCCGGACGCCTCTTACGACGCCCCTGGCACCCTCTCCACCGACCTCGAGGACCGGGCGCTGGCCGCGCTGGTGGGCGTCTGCCCGAAGAGGAGGACCTCCGACCTCCTGGAGACCGCCTCCCCGGCGAAACGCGCCCGCCGTTTCGGCGGTTTTCTGGGCCGGGGCCGCGACGAGACCCGCCCGGGTCGAAGTCGCCCGGTGGTGTTGCTTGGCGGCCTGGTCTCGCCGGGCAGCGTGAGCGAGCTGGCCAGGGAACTCGAGCGGGCCGGCGTGGGGGTGGTCGGGCGCGTACCCGGAACCGAGATGCGGCAGCTGCCCTCTCTGGGCGAAGAAACCGTCGTCGCGGTGGTGGACCCCAACCTCACGGCGGCGGCCAGGACGGCCGAGGAGCGCGGGGCGAGGGTGGTCAAGACGCTCACGCCCGTCGGGGTGGACGGCACGGCCCGCTTTATACACGACGTGGCAGCGGAGGCCGGGGCGAGGGCGAACGAGTTGGCCCGGGCCCGGTCGGTCTGGGAGGGCCTCGAGCTTTTAAGGAACCGCGTGCGGGGAAAGAGGATCTTCTTCGCCGGCGACACCGGGCTCGAGGTACCGCTCGCCCGCTTTTTGGCCGACGCGGGGGCGGTAGTGTTGGAGGTCGGCGCGCCGCGGCTGGACCGTCGCTCCCTGGCGGAAGAGCTCCAGGCCCTGGGCCCCGACGTAGACGTGGTCCAGTCCCCGGACTGGCGAGGGCAGATGGGGCGCATAGACGCCGCGCGGCCGGACGTGGTGGTGGCGAGCCCGGGCCTCCACGTGCCGCTCGTCGCCCGCGGGCACCTGTGCCGCTCCCCGCAAGACTTTCTCGGGGCCGGGGTCCACGGTTACGAGGGTGCCCGGCGCATCCTGGAGCTCCTGGTGCGCACCTTCGAGCGTGCCGAGGCCCTCGACTCCGTGAACCTTTGAGGCTCCTGCGCGGCGTCTACGAGGGACCGGGAAGCCACGGCATCCTGCGGGTAGCCGCGAGCATGCGGGGCGTGCACGCCGTGCTGCGGGCCCTGCCCGGCGAAGGCTACTTCCCGGCGCTCTACGGGGCCCGCGAGCGGGCCCACGAGGCGGCGCCGGTCTCTTTAAGCCCCCTTTCGGAGAGACCCGAGGACTCGTGGGGGCCCGGGGACCTCATCCGCGACCTCTCGAGCGTCGTCCGGCGTCACCCGGAGACGGAGGCCGTCATCCTGGCCCGATCTGAGGCCGCTCTCCTCTCCGGGGAAGAGATCCCGGATACCACCCTCCCGGAGGAGGGTGGGAGGTCCCCCAAGCTGGTGACCTGCGACTGGGAGGACCCCGGCGTCGGGGAGGTCGAGGCCGCGGAGCTGGCGCTGGAAAACCTGATCCAGGCCCACGCCCGCGGTAGGCACGAGAGGAGCCCCTCCCCCACCGTCAATCTGTTCGGGCCGCCGGTCTTCGGCCCCGGGGCCGCGGCGGAGTACGCGGAAGCGGAGCGCCTTCTGGCCCTGATCGGGGTCAGGGTCAACGCCTGGGTGCCGCTGGGAACGAGCGTCGGGGACCTCGGCTGCCTCTCTCGAGCTTGGGTCAACGTGCTCCTCTACCGGGAGGTCGGGGAGTCGGCGACACTCTACCTCCAGGACGAGTTCGGGACGCAGCGCGTGTCGACGCCCATGGTCGGGGCCGCGGGCACCGGGGCGGCGCTGCGGACCATCGGCGAGCTGTGCCGCCTCGACCCGAGAAAGGTGCAGCAGGCGGTGTGGGCGGAGCTGTCCAGGACGGCGAAGCTGCCGTGGTACGCTCGCCTCTACCGGCCGGAGACGTTCCGGGAGCGGCGGGTCGCCATCTTCGGAGACTTTACCTATCCTCTGGGGCTGGGCTACACCCTCTCGCGAGAGGTCGGGCTCGAGATCGCCGCCTGCGGCACCTACCTGGGGCACCTCGAACGCGACTTCCTCTTCCAGGCGCACACCTTCACCGACGAGGCGTTCGTGGATGATGACCCGGAGGAGGTCGCCGCCCGCATCGAGGCTTCGTATCCCGACCTCGTCGTCGGGACGCACCTGGAGGAGGACGTCGCCGACTCTTTAGGCGTCCCGTTCCTCCCGCTCTGCCCCCCCGTCGCCCACAGTACCTTTGTGGAGCGGCCGCTCATGGGCTACACGGGGTCGAGCGTCTTGGCCGACGCACTCGACAGCGTCCTCGGCCCGACGGAGGAGGAACAGGAGGAGACCGTGGAGGCTGCGGGCATGCCGTGGACGGAAGAGGCGCGCGAGGAGCTCGCGGAGACGCCACCTTTCCTGAGGGGCCGGGCGCGACGCCTCGCCGAGGAGCGCGCGCGCGAGCTGAGATCTACCGAGGTGACGCGCGAGATCTTCCTGGGCTCCCGGCGCTGATCCCGCGACCAACCTCCAGCGGAACGTGCCGCTGAAAATCTGCGCGCGGGCCAACAAGGTGCGGCTCGTCTCGCCGACAGGGTGCACTACGTAGTCTGCGAAGAGGTGCAGCGGCAAGACCAAGACTAGCGAGCGCCGCACCCCCGGCCGACGAACAGCGGAGGGAGCCCTGAGGTTTGGGCGAAAAGAGAAGAAGAGGTGGCAGTAGAGACCGCGGGAGAACCTCGGCGAGGACAGGCAGCGCGAAGAGCAGGTGAGGCTGCTGGAGGTAGGATCTCCTGCCTGATCGGGATACTCCTGGGCTCGGGTGGCGTCGCCTCCACGTTCCTGGGCGCGGACCCGAACGTATCTGCCAGGGCCGCGGGGATCGGGCGTGGCGTGCTGGGCTACCTCCTCGGCGCAAGGCGGCTCGCGACGGTGACCGTCGTCCTGTGTGTGGCTGTTCTGTTCTGCGGGCTGACCGCGAGCCAGGGTCTCATCCCCGGCATCGAGCCTTCTGGCCACGAGTACCCGTCGACCAAGTAGGGAAGCACCATCGCGGCGCCGGCCACCGGCGCTTACGAGCCGCTATAATCCGCCGCGATGGGTATAAGGGACTTTATCCGCTACCTCGAGGAGCACCAGGAGAGGTTGGAGAGGGGTTCGGAGCTCTCGGACGACGAGCGCGAAGAGCTCCTGCGGGAGGCCGAGGCGATGGTCGGGATGGCCGAGGCGGCCGTCAAGGAGCTCGAGTCGGTAATAAACAACCGGAGGATCAACCTGCCCGAGGAGCACGCCGTCCGCTTCGCCCAGGACGTCTTCCTCTATCTCCGCGACGAAGAGGAGAAGGTCAAGGAGCAGGTCCGGGCCCTCGTCCCCCGAGGCTCCTAGCCGAGCCGCTTGACGAGCACCGCGCGGGTGGCGGTGATATCGTGCCCGTCAAGGAAGCGCTCCAGTATCCCCGAGAGGTCGTTCATCCGGCGCTCCTCGAGTTCGGGGTGCGTGATCCTCACCTCGAAGGCTTCCTCCGTGCGCCCGGACTCTATCTCGAGCACGCCGTCTTCGGCGGAGAGGAGGACGTCGGTGAGGACGGCCTCGGCGGCGACGGCGAGGTCGTTGAGCCTCCCTCCGCCGAGCCCGGCCACGGCGGCCTTCCAAGCGATGAAGTGGCGAGCCTCCCCCGCACGCGCGAGATCTAGCGGAACCTCCTTTTTATTATCCACGCCGTAAGGTTACACCGGAGACCTTCGGGTGTGACCTTCGTATAGACTCTTGTACGTAGCGAACAAGGAGCGTCCCTGGGGCCGACAGGAGGTAACAGAGGCATTGGGTTTGAGGTTCGGATCCCGCGTTGTGCTCGTCGTGGTGCTGGCCGCGGCCTTCGTGGCAGGATGCTCTGAGGAGGGTGGGCTCAGGGAGGACAACGTGGCGGCCCAGACGCCCACGCAGGCGTCGCAGCGGGTGCCGGCTGACGAGCCGGTGGCACAGGTGGCCGCCGAGGTGGGCCCCAGCGTGGTACAGGTCAACGTCGAGGTCGCGCAGGACACACCCTTCGGGACCCAGAGGGGCGAGGGGCTAGGTAGCGGCGTGATCTACCGCGAGGACGGCTACATCATCACCAACAACCACGTAGTCGAGAACGCCAGCGAGGTGAGCGTGTCCTTCGCCGACGGGACCACCGAGCCCGCCGAGGTCGTCGGCGCCGACCCGAACACCGAGATCGCTGTGGTCAGGGTAGACCGCAACGACCTTCCTGCCGCTAGTTTCAACCCCGACGAGGATCCCGTCGTCGGTCAGCTCGCGGTGGCGATCGGCAGCCCGCAAGGCTTCGAGTCCACCGTGACGGCGGGCGTCATCAGCGCCCTGAGCCGCGAGTTCCCTCCTGAGCTCACCGGCGGCGACCCGGAGGCGGCCCGCGCCCTCGTGGACCTTATACAGACGGACGCGGCTATCTCCCCGGGCAACTCCGGCGGCGCCCTCGCCAACCGCGACGGAGACGTCATCGGCATCAACGTCGCCTACCTCCCGCCAGCCGAGACCGGCGCCGTGAACATCGGCTTCGCCGTCCCCGCCGACACCGCCGTTTCGGTGGCCGACCAACTCATAGAGACCGGCGGGGTCACCAGCGCCTACCTTGGCGTCGGGACGACGGACCTCAGCCCCGAGGACGCCGAGCGTTTCGACCTCCCCGTAGAGTCCGGCACGATCGTCGAGACGGTCGAGCCGGGCAGCGGCGCCGACGAGGCAGGGGTACGCCGCGGCGACATCATCGTGGGTCTGGGGGACGACCCCGTAGAGAACACGGGAGACCTGCTCGGAGCCCTGCGCGACTACCAGCCCGGCGACGCGGTCGAGCTCACCGTCGTCCGCGATGGCGACGAACTGAGGCTGAACACCACACTCGGAGAACGTCCAGAGTAAGTAGGCGTCATGCGAGCCACGTGGGACCGCCGGGTAAAAGAGACCTTCGCAATGGGCGACGGCGCGATCGAGCTTGCCTCTCCGGGGGAGCATTCCTCCTGTGGGAGATAGTACTCGAGAGCACGCGCAAGATCGTCCGCTTTTTCGCCGATAACCTAGGGTACTTGCGCTTAATCGGCGCAACCCGAATAGCCTTCGGCCTCTGGCTCGCGCTGCGCCAGTACCGCGACAGCCGACGATCTTCGGACCAGACAGGCCCGTAGAAAAGGTCCTGCGGCGGTAGAATAGAGTCGTGGCGCACGCGCACGATCACCCGCACGAGATGGCCCGCGGCGAGAACCGGCGGGCGCTCGCGATCACGCTCGCCCTGACGGCGAGCTTCACGGTGACAGAGGTCTTTGGCGGCCTGCTCACCGGCAGCCTTGCCCTGCTCGCGGACGCGGGTCACATGCTCTCGGACAACCTCTCGCTGGGGATCGCGCTGTTCGCAGCCTGGCTCGCCGGGCGGCCCGAGACGCCGGAGAGGAGCTTCGGCTACAAAAGGGCCGAGATACTCGCGTCCCTGGCGAACGGGGTGACCCTGGTGGCGATTTCGATCTGGATCTTCGTGGAGGCCTTCTCGCGCTTGCGGGAGCCACCGGAGATCCTGGGCAGCCCAATGCTGGCGATCGCCGCGCTCGGGCTCCTCGTCAACGCGGCGGGCGCGATCGTCCTCTCACGTTCCGGGGGCGACAACCTGAACATGCAGGGCGCCCTGCGGCACATGATCGCCGACGCCCTTGGCTCGGTCGGGACCATCGCGGCGGGCCTCACCATCGTCCTCACCGGCTGGCGCTACGCGGACCCCCTCGCCGGCGTCGCGATAGCGGCTGTGATCCTCGCGAGCTCCTGGGCACTCCTGCGAGACTCGACGAACGTCCTACTCGAAGCGGCACCGCGCGGAGTAGACGCCGAAGAGGTAGGCCGCAGGATGGTCGGCGCGGAGGGTATCCTGGAGGTCCACGACCTCCACATATGGACGATCACGTCCGGTTTTCCGGCCCTCTCGACCCACGTCCTCGTCGGTCGTAGCGAAGATTGCCACGCCCGCCGCCGCGACCTGGAAGTCTTTCTCGCCCACGAGTACGGCATCTCCCACACAACCCTGCAGGTCGACCACGTCGGCGATCACGAAAGCAAGACCCACGGCCCGCGGTTCCTCCCTTTCGGCGAGAAGCCGCCCCGCGCTCACTAGCAACCCGCGCACGGCCCAACCTCGCAAAGCCTCAAGGGAGTCGAAACCGATTCACCGGTTGGCGGCCGCCGTCGTGGCGGTGTGGCTCGCTTTGGCGACGCTGGCGACCTTTATCACGGTCCGGTTCGTGTGAGGCGCGAATCCTGGTTGGCGTTTCGCGGGACGGGTGCTACGGTATGTGGCGTTGCAAGCGAGCAGAAGGCGTGGAGCTTGGGAAGCCGAAGGAGCGCGCAAAGCCGGTGGGTAGATTCGTCCGGCAGGAACTCGAAGCGAGTCTACGCCATCATCGGCCTGATCGCCGCGGTCTTCGTGGCGGGCTTCGCCGCCCTCGTAATCCTCGACGTCCGCCAGAACGCGGCGAGCACCCCCCCCGACGAGGTGCAGACCTACGACGTGGGTCCGGCCGGTCAGCACACCCAGGGCGAGGTGGACTACGCGCAGAATCCGCCGGCCGGCGGCGAGCACAACCCCGTGTGGCAGAATTGCGGCTACTACGACGAGCCGGTGCGCGACGAGAACGCCGTCCACTCCCTAGAGCACGGGGCGGTCTGGATCACCTACTCCCCCGACCTTTCTGAGGACGAGGTCGAACGCCTGCGCGACATAGCCGAGAACCAGTCCTACGTTCTCGTCAGTCCCCGCGATGGTCTGCCATCGCCGGTGGTGGCCTCCGCCTGGGGCAAGCAACTCGCGCTCCAAGAGGCCGACGACCCCGATCTGGAGCGGTTCGTCCGAGCCTACAGCCAGGGACCCCAGACCCCCGAGCCAGGAGCCGCCTGTACCGGCGGCATCGGGCAGCCCTCCTAAGACTCACCCGCGTCGGCGTCGCCCCCCTAACCCCGCAGGAGAACCATGCTCCGCAGGAGGCGTTCCAGCTCCCCCTCGGGATCGTCGGTCAGGCCCGTGTGCACTTCAGAAGGCTGTACCACGGTGCTGCGGGGGGCGACCAACCACCCGAAGCGCTCCCTGAGCGGCAGACGGCCAACGGCCCCGGCCTCCGGGCCGCCCGCGCACACCGAGTGGACGGCCTCCAGGTGGGCCCGCACGGCCTCCAGGTCTGCGTCGGGGTCCAGGGCCCTCAGACGGTCCGGGTCCAGGTGCACCCGCGCGCCCAAAAACTTTTCGGCCTGGCAGTAGAGGACCACGCCCGCGTTGATGCACTCCCCGCGTTCCACGCGTGGGATCACCCTCAAAACGGCGTACTCAAACGGCTTGCCCACGGCCCTCCTCCAGATCTCTGACCCACCCACGCGGCTCCTCGAGACGGCGCGACAGGAACTCGACGTAGGCGGCGCGCAGCGCCGCGGCGCCGGAAAATTCGGGCTCGTCTTGCAGCCACTCCTCGGGTACGAGGTCGACGATCTCCTGCAAGGCTTCGTTCTCCAGTTGGGAGGCCAACGCGGCGTCGGTCTCGGCGATGGTCCCGGCGAAGGGCAGCAGCACGTGGTCGCGGGTGCCCGCGAACGGCCGCTTGCTCGCGGCCTCCCAGCCCCTCCAGGCGTGGTGGAAATACAGCGAGGCACCATGGTCTATGAGCCACAGTCGGCCGTGCCACGTGAGGAGGTTCGGATTGCGCGGGGTGCGGTCCACGTTGGTCACGAGGGCGTCGAACCACAGGATGCGGGAGGCGAGGTTTGGGCCGGGCGGCGCCACGAGGGGGTCGAAGCCCAAAGAGCCCGGCAGGTAGTCGAGGGCCAGGTTCAGGCCGGCGCTCGCCCGGATCAGGTCCTGTATCTCCGGGTCAGGCTCGGCGCGTGCGAGCTTCGGATCGAGGTTGACGAGCACGATCTCCGGGACCAGCAGGCCTAAAGCGCGCGCGATCTCGCCCGCCACTATCTCCGCTACGAGCGCCTTGCGTCCCTGCCCGGCGCCCCGAAACTTGAGCACGTAGGTCCCGAGGTCGTCGGCCTCGACGACGGCGGGCAACGAGCCGCCCTCCCGCAGCGGCGTCACGTAGCGCGTGGCTTCGACCGTCCTGAGCAAGGACCTCAGTCGCGCCGGACTACGCCTTGGCGCCAGGCGTAGACGGCGGCCTGCGTCCGGTCGACGAGATGCAGCTTACCGAGGATGTTCGAGACGTGGCTCTTGACCGTCTTCTCACTCACGTAGAGACGACCGGCGATTTCCGCGTTGCTGAGGCCCTCGGCGATGAGCTTCAACACCTCGAGCTCCCGGTCGGAGAGCTCGCGGAACACGTTCGGCTCGTCGCGCCGGGCCCCGTGTAGCTCCCTCACCACCCTCGCGGCAACGCGCGGGTGCAGTATCGCCTCCCCGGCGGCCGCCTTACGGACGGCGTCGGCGAGCTCTTCGGGACCGACCTCCTTGAGGACGTAGGAGAGGGCGCCAGCTCGGATGGCGGGAAAGACGTGCTCGTCGTCGTGGTAGGAGGTAAGCATGACCACGTTCGTGCGTGGGGACCGGGCGGTCAGGCGGCGGGTGGCTTCGACGCCGTCCATGCCGGGCATGATCAGGTCCATCAGCGCCACGTCGGGGGCGTGCTCGGCCGCGAGGCGCACGGCCTCCTCCCCACTCCCCGCCTCGGCGACCACGGTGATGTCCGGTCGCGTCTCCAGGAACGCCCGTACCCCCCTTCTCACCATCTCGTGATCGTCCACCAGCAAGACGGTTATCGAATCGCTCATGCCCTCTTGTCCTTCTCGATCGCGTCAAGCGGACAGGCGCACGTGATCGTGGTCCCCTCGCCCGGCGCGCTCCCGACGCTCACGCGTCCGCCGAGCCTGGCGGCCCGTTCGCGCATGCTCTGCAGGCCGAAGCCCTCGCCCGGATCATCCGTGGGGTCGAACCCCTGTCCGTCGTCGGAGACGCGGAGCGTCAGGGTGTCGGCGGTGTAGATCAGATCCACCTCGGCTTTCTTCGCACCGCTGTGCTTGGCGACGTTCGCTAGGGCTTCTTGCGCCACGCGGAAGAACGCCTGCTCCGTTTGCAGCGGCACCTCCCGCTCGCCCCGGACGTGGATCTCGGCCGGGATCTCTGTCCTCTGGGACCAGCCCCGGACGTAGTCGCGCAGAGCGCCCGCGAGCCCCTTACCCTCCAGCGTGGCTGGACGCATCTCTCCTATCAGGACGTTGAGCTCCTTCTGCGCCTGGCGCACCAGCTCGGCGGCCTGCGCGAGGTGTACCTCGGCGGCTTCCGTGTCATCCTCGATCAAGGCTCGGGCGGCCGCGACCTGGAAGGACGTGGCGAAAACCTGCTGCTTGACCGAGTCGTGCAGGTCCCGCGCGAAGCGGTTGCGGGCTTCGAGGGTCGCGAGCTCCCCTCGGGTCTGTATCAAGTTCTCGAGCTGCGCGGCCATGTCGTTTAGCTCGCGAGAGAGCTGGCCGATCTCGTCCTTCGAGCGGTCCTTCACCACCACAGAGAAGTCGCCCCGGCTCCACGCCTGGGCCGCACGGGCCAGCCGCTGCAATCGCCGGGTCATCCCCCACGCGGTCAGGAAGCCGAAAACCATGCCCAGCAGGGCGGCGGGGACGGCCAGCGCCAGCGCGCCCACGGCGATCACGGTGAACAGTGGACCGGTGAGGTTGGGCAACTCGACGACGACCAGGACCGCCCCTAGAGTTCTCCCGCCCTCGTCCTCGACCGGGGCCGCCGCGAGCATCTGCTCCCTGTCAGGAGAGTACGCGCCGAGGCTCCACGGGTCCTCCTCTCCCCCGAGGGCGTCTGCCAGGAGCGGGGCAAGCCCGGGGAAGCGTTCGGGATCGAAACGCTCCCCCGTGAACGGCCGATCCATCTGTCCGCTGGAGACGAGTAGTCGCCGCTCGTCGTCGACGACGAAGACGTAGCCGTCGTCGGGCCCCAAGCTCAGGTCCAGGCCGCCCCCCTCTTGCTCGGAGAGCATCCGGACGTTCGTCTCTTCGGCGAACGAGCCGACCTGTTCGCGCAGACTACCCACGTCCGGCGAGTTTCCTTCGAGCCCGGGCTCCAGGCGCGGCGCGAGCTCGTCCCCGACGTACCGCGCGACGAGGCTCGGCAGAACCGGCGAGATCGCGAACGCGATCAGGGCGGCGACTAGGATGAGCTCGGCGACCAGCAACGCCAGCACGGTCACCAGCGTGTAGCTGAGCGCCAGCTTCCACCGCAGCCTCCGCAGCGCAAAGATCCCGCCGTTCACGTCTCGCCTTCCCGCTTCATCTTGCAAGAGTTTAGTCGGCGTCCTCACGGCCTGCATCGGACCAGGGACGGAAAGCCCATGGACCTCCGGAACGAAAAGACCTGCCACGGTGAACGGGTCTTCGGCTCTCGCGGCCGGCGAAACTTTGGGGCCCGGGTGACCTACCGCATCTCGGCCGCCGCGACGATACCCTGGATGGCGTCGGTGACGACCCCGGCAATTCCCCTGTCGGTGACGATGCTCAGGTGATCCGCTCCCTCGACCGCGCGGTGCTCGCCGCGTGATGAGAGGGTCATAGCCATCCGCTCGTGCATCGCCGTGAACTCGCGGCGATCCTCCTTGGGGAATCTCATCGCGCCCGGCTCGTCGCGGGGGTCGTATCTAGCCGCGGTCGCGTTCGAGCAGGAGGACCATCATGAGGCTGGCGAGGACGAGCTCCTCTTCGTCCTCGGAAAAGTCGCCCGACTTCTCGAGCCGGAACCCGCTCTCGAAGACTGAACGCTCCTTCTGCATCCGCAAGACGGTCTCGCCGCCCAGGTCCACGAGGTACGCGGGGTTGAAGAAGAGGCCGCCCAGAGCGTCGGCGAACGGGAGCGCCTCCGCCAGGCTGTCGAGGACCTTGACGAAGGGGTTCTCCTCGTGGATCACGCCGATCATCTTCCCGTGCGCGTCAGCGACCTCGTAGGTGCTCTTCCACAGCGAATGCACGCCCCGCTGCCTCACGGCGCCCAAGGTCCGCCCGTCGGGGCCGCTCACCGCGTAGCTCGCGCCGAAGTCCACGAGGCGGTCCGCCCTTATGCGGAAGAGCTGCCTCTTCTGATCCTCATCGTCGTAGACGCGGACGTCCTCTTTGAGCCTGAACTTCTTCCTCCTGAGGTAGGCAACCCGCCGGCCCGCGGCGTCCACCACCCGCACCCGCGTGCCGATGGTCGCGATCTTGAAGCTCAACTTCAGCGGATAGTTCAACACGTTCCAGATCCTCCTTGGTTACCGGTAATGGACCATCACTGTATTACTACGCAGCGGGCCCCAAACGTCTCGCCCAGCGACGCGCAGGCCCCGGCTTATGGTAGCCGGGGCCTGCGCGTCGATGCCCGCCGTTCCCTAGCGGGCCCGGATGAGGTCAGCAACGAGGGGGTAGCGGTAGTCGTCGCCCTTGCTCACCCTGTAGGCGGCGTAAGCCATGTGCACGAAGGGCACGACGGTGGCCAGCGCCATCACCGGGATGAGGAGGAAGCCGACCAGGATCAGGGTCAAGAGCCCCGTGAGCGCCCAGCCGACGCCGAGCAACACCATCCAGGCCACCTGGTACGCCGCCGACTGCAGCGCGTGGAACGCCACCTGCGGCGAGCGGTCCTTGTAGACCAGCCAGATCACCGCCGCCGCCACCGGCCCCAAGAACCCGGTGAACAAATTCAGGAAGACGCTAAGGTGCGCGAGGACGGACCACGTCCTCTCCTCCTGCGTGCCCATGATCGTCGCGCGCCGCTCTTCGGTCCGCTCCGCGGCGGGCTCCTCGACGGCCTCGTCGGCGACCCCGTAGTTCTGTTCCTTCGCCTCCACGATGACTCCTTTCTGCCGTTAACATCTTACGACTATAAGTTACGCCCGAACGGGGCCTTCAGCATCGGACCGGAGACCGAATGTGGGTGGTCCTCTGGGACCAGTCGCGGAGCGCGCGTGTGCTACGATCCTGCCGTGAAACACACGCTGCATCAGGGCGAGGAGTCTGGGGCGGGCCGTCGCGCGGACCTGCTGGTCGCGCTGGGGCTAGCCCTTGCCGTCTTCGTCCTAGACCAGGGCGTGAAGTCGATCGTCGAGGCGTCGATGCGCGCCGGAGAGAGCATTCCCCTGGTACCCGGCTTCCTGAGCATCACCTACGTCAGGAACGACGGGGGCGCGTTCGGCATCCTGGGCGGGAGCCAGGCGCTGCTCCTGGTCGGGAGCGCCGTGGCGGTCGGGGTCGTGCTCTGGATGCTCTTCGCCGGGCAGCGCTCCAGGCTGGCCACCGTGGCGTGCGGCCTGATCCTGGGCGGTGCGGCTGGCAACCTGCTCGACCGCCTGGCCACGGGCGAGGTGACCGACTACGTCCACTTCTCGTTCTGGTACGTCTTCAACGCCGCAGACGCTGCCATAACCGTCGGCGTCGCCGTCCTGCTCCTCTCCACCTTCAGGATGAAGGATGGGGGCTAGGTGCTGAGGGTCTAACCCCGCGGCACCTCGGGGTTCGGGTGCGTCCCGGCGTCGGTCGCCTCCGCCTCTGCCGGCTGGTGTTTGCCTACCGCGGAAGGATCCGCCTCCTGGCGGAGTTGGCGCAAGACGCCGCCGGCCAGCAGGATGTCCCGCTCGCGCGGCGAGTACTCGGCGAGGAGCGTTACCTCGGTGCCGTCCGCGCGCGCCACGATCTCCTCGTCGCCGTTCTCCAGGTGCTTTCTCAGGTCCGGCAGATCCCACCTCTGCCCCTGCTCGAACTCGTCGTAGTCGGATTCGTCCTTGAAACGCAAAGGCAATATGCCCTGGGAGACGAGGTTGCGCCGGTGGATGCGAGCGAAGCTCTTGGCGATCACGGCGCGGATGCCGAGGTGAAGCGGGGCCAAAGCCGCGTGCTCCCGGCTCGAGCCCTGACCGTAGTTGTGCCCGCCCACGATGAAGCCCGGCGCCATCGCTTTAGCCTTCTCGTGGTACTCGGGGTCGAAGCGGCGGAAGGTGAACCTCGCGATCTCCGGGACGTTCGAGCGAAACGACATGACCTCCACCCCGTCGGGCGCGAGGTCCCCGGTCGAGATGTCGTCCTCGACCACGATGGTCACCGTGCCCTCGAGCGAATCGGGGAGCTGCGGCGCTTCGGGGGGCGGCTTGATGTTCGGGCCGCGCGGGATCTCGATGCTCGAAGCTTCGTCTGGCGGCGCGGGGTCGAGGATCTGGCGGTCGTCTACCGCCGGGTTCACCGGGGCCTCGGGCAGCTCCGGGTACTCCCCGAGCTCGCGCGGGTCCGTGATGACGCCGCGCAGGGCCGTCGCCGCCGCCGTGGTCGGGCTCGTAAGGTAGACCTGGTCCGTCTGGGTACCGGAGCGACCCGGGAAGTTCCTGTTGAAGGTCCTGACGCTGACGGAGTCCGAGGGTGGCGCCTGGCCCATCCCGACGCACGGGCCGCACACCGGCTCGAGCATCCTGGCACCGGCCCGCACGAGGTCGGAGTACACGCCCGTCTGGGCGATGGAGTCCAGGATCTGGCGGCTCCCCGGCGTCACGGTCATGACGAGCCCCGGATCCACCGTCGCGTCCCTCAGCACCGCCGCCGCGACGGCGAGGTCGGCGAAGCCCGAGTTGACCGAGCTGCCGATGCAAACCTGTGCCGCCTTGGTGCCGGCGACCTCGCTCACCGCTACGACGTTGCCGGGGGAGTGCGGCTTGGCGATGAGCGGCTCCAGCTTGTCCAGCTCGATGTGCTCGCGCTCGTCGTACGCGGCCCCCTCGTCGGCGGAGAGCTCGACGAAGTCGTCCGGACGCTGCTGGCTCTCGAGCCATTCACGGGTACGCTCGTCGGAGGGGAAGACGCAGGTGGTCGCGCCGAGCTCGGCGATCATGTTGCAGATCGTGGTTCGTCCCGTTACGTCTATTTTCTCTACGCCGGGCCCGTAGAACTCGAAGATGCGCCCGAGGCCGCCCCGCACCCCGCGGCGCCTTAGGAGCTCCAGGATCACGTCCTTCGGCGTCACCCACTCCGAGAACTCGCCGGTAGCCTCGACGCCGACGACCTTGGGCGCCGGGGTCTCGAAGGGCTGGCCGGCCATGACGAGCGCCACGTCGAGCCCGCCGGCCCCGATGGCGATGGATCCTAGGGCCCCCGAGGAGGTGGTGTGCGAGTCGGCGCCGATGAGGGTCGCCCCCGGCCTGGCGAAGCGCTCGACGTGCAGGTAGTGGCAGATGCCGTTGCCCGGCCGCGAGTAGTACATACCGTACCTGGCGGCGAAGGCCTGCAGAAAGCGGTGGTCGTCGGGGTTTTTGAAGTCGAGCTGGATGATGTTGTGATCCACGTACTGGACGGCGAAGTCCACCTCCACCCTCTCCACCCCCATCCGCTCGAACTGCAAACAGGCCATCGTGCCGGTCGCGTCCTGCAGCAGCGTCTGGTCTATCCTGAGGCCCACCTCCTCGCCCGGCTCGAGCGAACCACTAATCATGTGGTCCTTGAGGATCTTGGCGACCAGATTCTCCGCCATAGCGCACCACCCCCGAGAGACGTCGAGCGTACCACCTCATTCTACACAGCAGCCCGCTCCGGGTGGGTGCTCGTGCGGCGTCGGAGATACCCCGGAGGCCCCTAACCGCGCGCGATACGCTGGTATACCGCGCGGTACTTGCGGATGGCCTGCCGGAGCTCCTCGGTGGTCTCCTCGTTCGAGCCTCCTTCCGAGAACCGCCCGACGCCGGCGACGACGTCGGCGCGGATGCGCCGGGCCTCCCGGTAGTCGTCGGCGACGTCGGGGTGCATCACCGCGAGGCTGCGCTCGGTCTCCTCGTCGCTCTGCGAGGGGTCGGAGACGAAGTTGCGCTCCTCCAAGATCTCCGAGACGGTCCGGTCGGCCAGCTCGATCGACCGCCCGGGGTTCTCCACGAAGACCCGCTCGACCTCGCCCCATCGCTCCTCGTAGCGCCGGCGGCTCTCCTCGGAAAGCGGCTCCACCCGCCGCTCGACCTGTCCCCTACGCTCCCGGAGCTCCCTCTCGGCCTCCTCCTCGGAGCCCCGTTCCTGCGCCGTGCGTTCGTACTCGCTCCCGAACTCCTCCCTGGTCCGCTCCCGCTGCTGCTCGCTCCGCTGCGCGCGCCTCCGCCTCGCGGCAAAGAAGATCGCCAGCAACAGGAGCACGACCACCGCCACCGCGATGATGATTATCAAGGTCGTAGTAGTCACGCACCCTCCTCCCGCCGAGTCGTCTAACCCGCACTATTCCCCGAAACGCAACTTCCGTAACGCCGTGCGAGATGGCTGTGGCGTCCTGGCCCGGCGCGACAGCCAGCAAACCGCCTAAAAGGGAACCGTATTTCCCTGAACTCCTTCGCGGGCGGTCAGGATACCTCGCGCAAGCGACCGGTTTCGACCTCGTAGACGAAGCCGCGCACGCTGTCTGCGTGCGGGATGAACGGGCTAGCCTGGATGCGCCGGATAGACTGGCGCACGTCCTCTTCGAGGTCAGAGAAGGACTCCATGGCGAAATGCGGCTTGATGCCCGCTTCCTCCTGGATCTGCTGCCTCAGCTCCTCGTCGGTGAAGGTGAGCATTCCACAGTCAGTATGGTGAATCAAAATGATCTCGCGCGTACCAAGCAAGCGCTGCGAGATCGTCAGTGAGCGGATCTCATCGTCCGTTATGACCCCGCCCGCGTTGCGGATCACGTGCGCGTCGCCCTCCTCGAGACCGAGGATCTTGTGCACGTCGAGGCGCGCATCCATACACGCGACTACCGCCACACCCCTCCCCGGAGGCAACGGCAGGTCCCCCTTGTCGAAGGACTCAGCGTAGTTCGTGTTGTTCCGCAACAACTCGTCCGTGACGCTCATCGTTCCCTCCCGTCGCCAAATACGACAGATCGTATCGGAATTAGAGCACAGGCGCGGGGGCGGTTCAACCGCATGGCCGGGAGCGCCAGGCCGGTCGAGTTTGGGACCCGCGAGTGGTGGTATAACAGCGACGGAACGATGCGTGAGGGGCTTCGAGCGGAAAGGAGAGGCAATGACGGAGCGTGACCGTCGCGCGGGCTCCGGGGGAACGGAGGACAACGTCAGGGACGACCTCGAGGAAGCCACCAGACGAGGCAGACCCGAGAAGGATGTGCCCAGGGAGGCTGTCGAAGAAGAAGGGGCCGGCGGCACCGGGGGAGTCAAGGACAACGTCCAAGACGAGCAAGACGAGACGCAGGAGCGTAGCTAGCCCGAAGTACGCACCCGGGCTAGGATCGGGTCCTTAAGGCCCCGGTTTTTCGTGCGGTAGCGGGGCTAGCGGACGCGGGCGCGGCGGGCGTTGGTGCGCGAGCGGTTAAAGAGCTGGTCGAGGTATCGGTCGGCGGCCCAGGCGCCGCCGGCGCCGCCGAGGACGCCGAGGACGATGTCGAAGATGGTGTCGGGCAAGGCGTGGCTTATGGGGAGACCCATGATGTCGAGCACCATCTCTATGCCCTCCCAGGCGGCTGCACCGACCAAGCCTATGACGGAGCCCGTGATTACGGCGTGCCTGGGGGTGTTGAAGAACTCGTCGTCTCCCCCGCCGCGGTAGATGATCTCCGCCGTGATCGCCACCAACGCGAAGGGCGTGATGAAGTGGGCAATCTCGTCGTAGCCCGGGATCGGCTCGAAGAGGTGCCACAGAAAGCCGGCCCCGTTGAGGGCCGTGCAGATCAGGATGAGGGCTACGATCCAGCCGCGCGGCACCCGCTCACCGCCTCCGATCTCTCGCCCACGCTTCCACCTCCGCTATACCCGGAAGGGCACCCAGCTGAGCCTACACCTCGTGGCAGTGGCGGCAGCGGGCCTCGTAGGTCTCCTGGGCCCCGACGAGGATGGTCGGCGCGGAGGCGGGGGCGGGCTTGCAGTCTATCAGGCGCTGGGAGCGCGAGGCGTCCTGGCCGCAGCGGGCGCAGATGGCGCGCAGCTTCACCACCTCGTCGGCCTCGGCGAGCAGCGCGGGCGTCGGGCCGAAGGGTTCTCCGCGGAAGTCCATGTCGAGGCCCGCGACGATCACCTCGTGCCCCGAGTCGGCCAGGCGCCGGCACGCCCCCACGATCCCCCCGTCGAAGAACTGAGCCTCCTCGACGGCCACCACGTCGGTCGCCGGTTGGACCCGTTCGAGCAGCTCCTCGCTCGCGGAGACGGCGGCGGCCTCGTACGGGATGCCGTTGTGCGACCGGATCTCCGTAAGGTCCGAACGGGTCTCCAAGACGTGCTTGAAAACCTGGACGCTGCGGCGGGCGTAGAGGGCGCGCCTGAGGCGCCGGATCAACTCCTCCGTCTTGCCCGAGAACATGGAGCCCGTGATCACGGTCAGAGACCCTGTAGGCACGGTCGAAGCTTTGGCAGTGCGATCTACTGTTTGCGTCATCACCCCTAGATTTTACCCGCCTCGCGGCCGTCCACGAGGCCTGATCCCTACCTCAAGTTCCTCTTGGGTCTGCGGCGCTCCCTCCTGTAGCGAACAACGGCGACCGCCACCACCCCGGCGGCGACGAGCGCGGAGGTAACCAGGAACAACCCCACGTACTCAGGCGCCTGACGGCCCAGATAAGAGTAGAGGAAGGTCTGAGGGAAGATACCCAGAGCCGTGGCGGCTAGGAAGTTCCGGAACCTCATGCGGGTGAGGCCGGCGGCGTAGGAGATCACGTCGAAGGCGACGCCGGGGATGAGGCGACCGACAAAGACTGCGTAGATCCCCCACTTGGCGAACCAGCGGTCGGTGGACTCCAGGCCCGTCCTGCCCACCAGCACCTCCACGGGCACGCGGCCCAGGGAACGTGAGATCCCGAAGCACACAGCCGCCGCCAAGACGTGCCCCAAGAGGCTCAGCATCCAGCCCCAGAACACGCCGAATGCCAAACCGTTGGCAAACGTTATGAGAAACGACGGCACCGGCGCCACGAGCGCCTGCAGCACCATCAGGAAGCAAGACGCCACAGGCGCCCACAGCCCGAACGAGAGGATATAGTTCCGCAAGCCCGCGATGTCCCCACGCCCCAGGAGACCCACAGCTCGATGGATCTCCGACCGGATCCCCGCCGACAGGAGATAGAGGAGCCCGAACAGCGTAGCGGCGGCCAGAAGCAACACGAGCCGCAACAACCTGACCGTCCGGGCGTCCAGGGTTACGGCTCTCGTTACGCGAGGGAGGGGCCCCGGTCTGTTCATCGCCCCATCATATTATGCGGGCGGCACGGTGGCGCCGTGATCCGGGTGATGCGACGCTCCCGGATCGGGACCTTCTAGTCCGTCTGTGGCACCTGGTCGAGGGTGTTCCGGGCCATCCTTATGGAGGCGGCGTCCAACATCTGGCCTTCCACGCTGATCGCGCCGCGCCCGGCGACGATAGCCTCTTCGTAGGCCGCGACGACTTTTCTGGCCCAATCGATCTCCCCTTTCGTGGGCGCGAAGACGTCGTTGACGGTCTCTAACTGGGCTGGGTGTATGCACCACTTGCCGTCGAAGCCTAGAGAGCGGGCCAGGAGGCAGCTCTGACGCAGGCCCTCCTCGTCGCGGTGGTCTGCGACGGGGCCGTCAACGACGCGCAACCCGGCCGCGCGGGCGGCGACGACAATACGGTGCATGGCGTAATGAAGGCGGTGGCCGGGGTACGCCTCGTCCCACTCGTCCATCGTGCCGATGCTTCTCTGCGGCATTCGCAGGCTCGCCGCGTAGTCGCCGGGGCCGAAGTGCAACGCCGTGAGGCGCCCGGTGGCACGGGCTATCGCGTCCACGTTGACGAGGCCCTCGGCGTTCTCTATCTGCGCTTCTATTCGGATCTTGCCAGGCTCGAGGCCGGCCGAAAGCTCGATCTGGTACAGCAGCGTGGCGACGACGTGGAGGTCCTCGGAGCTCCCTACCTTGGGGATCATGAGCGCGCCCAGCCTCTCCCCCGCGCCCTCGACGACCTCGATGACGTCGCGGTAGAAGTAGGGGGTGTCGAGGGCGTTGGCGCGGTAGAGGGTCGGCCTATTCCGCCAGTCGAACTCCTCGAGGACGTGGACGATCTTCCCCCGAGCGTCGGCCTTCTCGTCCGGGGCGACGGCGTCCTCGAGGTCGAGGAAGACCGCGTCGGCGGTGGAGGCGAGGGCCTTCTCCGCCATCCCGAGGTTGGAGGCGGGGACGGCCAGGACGGAGCGCGGTCTCGCCACGTGCTATCTGTCGAGCAGCGTCTCCACGGGCTCGCCGCGGATGGAGGCGTCGAGGACCTCGACCGGGTGGGCCATCGGCATGGAGCGTCCCATCCTCTTCAGGCTGGCCTGTATCTGGAGCATGCAGCCGGGGTTGGCGGTCACGATCATGCGCGACCCGGTGTTCAGGACGTTGCGGGCCTTGCGGTCGCCGAGCTCGGTGGCGGGCTCGGGCTCGACCATGTTGTAGATGCCGGCCGACCCGCAGCAAATCTCCGCCTCCTTTATCTCCCTGACGTCCATGCCCGGTATCTGCTTGAGGGTTGCTCTAGGCTGCTGGCGGATGCCCTGGGCGTGGGCCAGGTGGCAGGCGTCGTGGTAGGCCGCCGAGACCGGCAGAGGGTGCCGCTCGGCGACGGGCCCGAGCTCCTGGATAAACTCCGAGACGTCCTTGACCTTCTCGGCGAAGGCGCTGGCGCGCTCGGCGTACTCGGGGTCGTCGCGCAGGAGGTAGCCGTACTCCTTGAGCGTCGAGCCGCAGCCAGCGGCGTTGGTCACGATGTCGTCGACCTCGACGCCCTCGAAGGCGTCTATGAGCTTGCGGGCGAACCCCTGGAACTCCTCCTCCCTGCCCGCGTGGACGCTCAGAGCGCCGCAGCAGCCCTGACTTTTAGGCGCCACGACCTCGCAGCCCTCGGCGGAGAGGACGCGCACGGTGGCGGCGTTGACCTCGGAGAAGAAGACCCGCTGGACGCAGCCCTTGATGAAGCCGATCCTGCGGCGCTTCTCGCCGACGGGAGAGGTAACCTCCGGGACCTCCTGTTCCCTCGTCAGCATGGGCATGAGGGCCTCCATGGCCTTCATGCGCTTCGGGAGCCTGTCCATGATCCCGGCCTTGCGCAGCATATCCCCGACGCCGAAGCGCTGGTAGAGTTTGAGGGGCGCGGTGGCGAGGCGCAGCCGGTTCGGGTAGGGGAAGAGCTGGAAGATCATCTCCCTGAACGCTTTGTCCTGCGAGGCGCGCTCGTAGCGGCGCTCGACCTGTCCCCGGGTAGCCTCGATGAGCTTGTCGTACTGTACCCCCGAAGGGCAGGCGGTCACGCAGGCCATGCACCCGAGGCACAGGTCCCAGTGGCGTACGTTCTCGCTGTTCATCGGCTCCTCGGTGAGGCCCTTGTTCATGAGGTAGATGCGCCCGCGCGGGGAGTCCATCTCCTCGCCGAAGAGGACGTACGTCGGGCAGGTCGGCAGACAGAAGCCACAGTGAACGCAGTCGTCGATGAGACCCTTGT
>Ga0126307_10000802_pt1 | contig 20672 bp, 16 predicted proteins | sample Plot28_FD_89955 | JGI IMG/M metagenome (GOLD analysis project Ga0126307, IMG submission 89955) | Serpentine soil microbial communities from UC McLaughlin Reserve, CA, USA - Plot28 | ecosystem: Environmental > Terrestrial > Soil > Grasslands | place: USA: UC McLaughlin Reserve, Lake County... | reverse complement strand
GTGAGATGTAGTACGAGTAGTTCGGCTCGTTCCAGATCATCCAATAGCGGAGCCGCGGGATCCCGCGGGTCGTCCCGCCGTACCGCGTCGCGGCGGCGAACGCGAAATTAGCCAGCGTCGCCGTCCGCGGAGCCATGTTTCCCGCCGGGGGCGGCCTGCCGTCGATCTTCGCCCACTCGGGACTGCCCCAGATGGTGACGATCGGGGTGAGGCCGCGTGTTACCGCGCGCTTGACGATGCCGTCGAACACCGACCACCGATAGCTCGGATCCTTCGGGTCGCGTGCGTCGAAGCCGGCCGGCGGGTGCGCGCTGACCACGTTCTTCCAGTACAGGCTCACGCGGACGTACCGCGCGCCCGACTGGACGATCCGCCTGAACGCCGTTGCCGTCGCGGTTTGCTGCGTGTCCGGCTCGAGATAGACCGGCCCGGCGTAGATGGCGGTGTCGAAGCGGGCCGGCACCGGAGCGGCCGGCGCCGCGGTTGCGGACGCCGCCACGAGCGCAAGCGCCAACAGCACGCCGCAGATGAGAATCCTGCCCAACAAGGAGGCGGCACGATAGCGGCACAGGATCAGCGAAGTGTTAGAAGGCGACGGCCGTCGTTGCGACTCGCGACGACGCCCTCGTACACCTCGCGGTGCTGCGCCGCGACCGTGTCCCAGTCGTACTCGCGCTCGGCGTGCTCGCGCGCGCGGCGACGGAGGTCCTCGGCGAGCGCCGGATCCTCGATCACGTCGTGGAGCTTGCGCGCCAGATCCTCTGCGTCGTTGTGCGCGAACGGGAGAGCGCCGTCGCCGACCGCGCTCAGCGCCTCCGGCAGCGAGTTGATCACGATGCAGCTCCCGTAGCCCATCGCCTGCAGCAGCGCCGGCGACGTCCCGTCGGCGCGCAGCGGGTGCGCGTACGCGTAGGCGTGCGCGAGCAGTTCGCGGTAGCGCTCGTCGTAGACGTAGCCGAGCATCCGCACCCGGGGATCGCGGGCGGCAGCCTCGTGCAGCCCGCGGCGGTAGTCAGCGACGAACGGCGAGTCGCCGACGACGACGAGCGGCATGTCGCCCGGCACGCGCCGGTACGCATCGAGAAGCATGTCTGGCCCCTTGTCCGGGACGAGGGCACCGACGAAGAGGACGTACCCGCGCGACTCGAGGCCGAGCGACCGGACGTAGTCCGTGCCGGTAGGCGGCTCGCGGTCGGCGCCGTACGGGATGTACGACCCCTCGCGGTAGCCGAACTCCCGCGCGAAGTATTCGATCGACGGGTGGTTGTCGATGATCAGGTGGTCGGCGAAGCGCACGGCCATGCGCGCCGACAGCTTGAGCACCGCCCTCGCGACCGGCCCCCACTTCGGCCGCTCCCAGTCAGGCCCGTCGACGGTGATCACGGTCTTCTTCCGCGAGCCGAAGAAGAGCGGCAGGCAGAGCGCGTTCCCCATCCCATGGAAGTGCACCACGTCGGCGCGGTTTCGCAGGAGCAGGTCGAGGCTCGCGAGCAGCGAGTGCGAGATCGTGTCGAGGTGGAACGTCGGAAGGCTCGGCAGCAGGACGCGCCTCATTCCGAGGTAGTCGCGTCCGTCGTCGCCCGGGTAGCGGTGCCTGCGGCAATAGACGACGACCTCGACCCCCTCGGCGGCGAGGCGGCTCCCGATTTCCTGCACGGCGGTCTCGGAGCCGCCGAAGTTCGCCGGGACGCCGCGGATGCCGCTCTGGGCCACGCGCAGGCGCCGCTTGCGGATCGCGCTCACCGCGGCGTCACACCGGGAGCGAGGCGTTCGTAGACGGCCAGGATGCGGTCGGCGATCGCGTCCTCGCCGAGCCATGCCTCGTCGCGGCCGTTCGAGCGGACGCCCTCGACGCACGCGCGCACGGCGACGGCAAGGGCGTCGGGATCCGGCGGGCAGACGAACGAGGGCGTCACGTTCGCGAGGATCTCGTGCACATCCCCCGCCGGAGTCGCGACGACTGGCAGGCCGCACATCAGCGCCTCTTTTACCGCATTCGGCGAGCCCTCCACGACGGACGTGAGGAGCAGGCAATCCGCCGCGCTCATCAGGACCGGCATCGTGTTCGGATCCTCGGTCGCCGCGACGTGGAGGCGAACGCCGGCGCGACGCGTGGCCTCTTCTGCGAGCCAGAGGCGCTTGTTCGGGCTCCGCGGCTTCGTCGCGGCGAAGAGCGCGACGGGCGCCGCGTCCCACCCGAGTCGCCGCCGCGCCTCGGCGCGGTCGAGCGGCGCGAACAGCGTCCGGTCGACGCCGTTCGGGATCACACTGTTCCGCCGTCTGGTGGCCGCCGGCAGCACGGCCTCCATCGCCTGCGACTTCGTGATCGTCGCCGGGAAGAGCAGCGAGTGCGACCGGATCAGCGCCGCACGTGCGCGCGCCCTTGGCGAGATCGTGCCGTCGTCGCGGCGGTCTCCGAGCAGGTCGTCGCCGACATAGGACGCGACGAGGGGCGCGCCGACGTGCGAGCGCGCCGCGAGCGCCGTCTCGCCCGCGTGCACGTGGATCACGCGGTAGCGGCCGCGCCACGACACGCTCGAGCGCGCGAACGACGCAGCGGCGAGCGCGTACGCGTGCGGCCCCAGGTAGCCGCGGAGGTACAGGACGTCGCACGCGAGGCCACGGCGGCGCAGCGACTCGACCTGGCGGCGGACGAAGACGCCGTAGACGGGCCGGTTCGGATCCGGCCACATGTTCGTCACCTGGAGGACGCACGCGCCGGGATCGCGGATCTCCCACGTCAGAACCGACGGGGTCACGCGGCCGCCGGCCGGCGCCCGCGCGCCTCGATCCCGTTGCCGGCCTCGATACACCAGACGTCGACCACCCCGAGCCGCCGCAGCGTCGCCTCGATCTGCTCGCGCGTGCGGAAGTGCTTGAACCAGTCGGTGAGGACGTCGTGCGTGTCGAGCAGCGCCCACTCGACCTGCGCGTCGTCCGGCAGCGGCAGCTTGCCGTAGTACGCCTGCACCGGGGAGACGCGCCGCACGAGCGTCGCGAGGCGGCCGCGCGCGCGGCGATGGAGCGGGAGCAGGAGGCGGACGAGCGCGTCGGTCGCCGCCAGCCCACGCTCCGGCGGGAGCCGGCGCAGGACGGCGCGAAACGCCGGCGCGGTGCTCAGCCACCACTGGAGGCGCCGCGAGTAGTGGTCGAAGACGAGCGTGCCGCCCGGCTTCACGTGGTCGTACAGCGCCGCGATCGTCCGCTCGGGGTCGGGCGTGTGCTGGACGACCCCGAGGCAGAACACGACGTCGAACGACCGCGGCGGGAACGGCAACTCCAGGACGTCGGCCTGCGCGATCCGGTGCCGGTCGTCCGGCGGGAAGTTGTCGGCATTCGCGTCGACGGCGTCGCTGAGGTCGACGGAGGTCACGCGCGCGCCGCGGTCGAGCAGCACCTCGGTGAACCGCCCGGCGCCGCAACCGCACTCGAGCACCTCGAGGCCCGGGAGCGAGCTCCACAGCACAGCGCCTAGACAGCGGCGCGCTCGGTCGCGCGAGATCGACGTGCCGGTGTAGGAGTCGAGCTGGGTGCGCCGGTAGCGCTTCCACTGTGCCCCGAACGCGGCGGAGTACGTGCGACCTGCGACGAACCGGGGGACCCCGCCGGCGACGGGGTACGTCTCGCCGTGCGGGCACTCGAGGGCGTCCGCCGCGCGCGCGAGCTCGACGCCGTGCGCCGGACACGTCCACACCGGCGACGTCACGCCGGCTGCAGGCTCAGCGCGACCGGCGCGGGGGCCGCCGTGTCGACGAACGTCCGCAGCCACAGCTCGAGCTGGATCAGCGTCCACAGCTTGTAGCCGTGATCGCGTGACCCCGCCACGTGCTCGTCGATCAGCGCCGAGACCCGTTCGCGGCGGAAGAAGCCGCGGCGAACGGACGTGGCGTCGAGGAGCACGTCGCGCGGGAGCTCGCGCAGCTCACCGCGCAGCCAGTCCGAGATCGGGACGCCGAAGCCCCACTTCGGCCGGTCGAGGACGTGCGACGGGATCCACGGGCGGAGCGCGTCCTTGAACAGCTTCTTCGTCGTCCGGCCCTGCAGCTTCCATCTGCCCGGAAGGCCCGCGATCTGCTCCATGAACACGTGGTCGAGCAGCGGCGACCGGACCTCGAGGGAGTGCGCCATCGAAGCGATGTCCATCTTCACGAGCAGGTCGCCGGGGAGGTAGGTCTCGACGTCGATGTCCAGGAGGCGGTTTACCTCGTCCCGCGCGTCCGAACTGGACCACGCGTCGCGGATGAACGCGGCGGGTGCCGCGGTATCCGCGACCACGGCGCGGAACTCCGGCGTATACAAAGCTGCACGGTCCGCGTCGTTGAAGTACGCGATCCACATCGCGTACCGGTCGTACGGCGACATCAGCGCCGCTCGCGTGAGGCGGTCGACGCGCGAGCGGAAACTGTCCTCGCGGCGGTCGGGGCCGACAGTCGCCACCGCGGCGCGCAGCGCGCGCCGCAACGGCAGCGGGAGCGCGCCCAGCCTCGCCGAGAGATGGTTTCCGACGTAGCGGGTGTAGCCCGCGAAGCTCTCGTCCCCCCCGTCGCCGTTGAGCGCCACCGTGACGTGCTCCCGCGTCATCCGCGCGAGATACCAGCTCGGGATCGCGGAGCTGTCGGCGAATGGCTCGCCGTAATGCCACACGAGGTCGGGTAGGACCTCGATCGCGTGAGGCTCGACGCGAAGCTCGTGATGGTCGGTGTCGTAGAGCTGGGCGACTTCGCGCGCGTACTTCGTCTCGTCGTACCTCGCGACGTCGAAGCCGATCGAGAACGTCTTGACGCGCCCTTCCGACTGCTGAGCCATCGCCGCAACGACGGCGCTCGAATCGACGCCTCCCGAGAGGAACGCGCCTAGCGGGACGTCGCTGCGCAGGCGCAGCCGCGTCGCCTCAAGCAGCTCACGGCGAATCAGCTCGTGCGCGTCCTCCTTCGTCGCGACGCTCCCCGGGGCATACGACAGCTTCCAGTACCGCCGGAGCTCGATCTCGCCGTCCGTCCAAACCAGCGTGTGGGCCGGTGGGAGCTTCCGCAGCGCGGCGAATGCAGTCAGCGGGTGCGGCACGTACTGGAAGTGCAGGAAGCTGTCGACCGCCGCGAAGTCGACGCCGCGGTCGATTTCCGGGTCCTGCAGGATCGCCCGCGTCTCCGAGCCGAACCACAGCTCACCGTCACGGTGCGCGTAGAACAGCGGCTTCTTGCCCACGCGGTCCCGGGCGAGCAGCAGCCGCCGTCGCTTGCGATCGTAGAGCGCGAACGCGAACATTCCGCGCAGCCGCTCGACGCAGCGGTCGCCGAGCTCCTCGTACAGGTGGACGATGACCTCGGTGTCGGTGCGCGTCGAGAGGACGTGGCCGCGACCGGCGAGCTCCTCGCGCAGCTCGCGGTAGTTGTAGATCTCTCCGTTCAGGACGACGACGACGCTCGCGTCCTCGTTCGCGATCGGCTGGTCGCCGGTCGCGAGATCGATGATGCGCAGCCGCTGAACCCCGAGCCCCACGCCGTCGTCGATATACGTGCCGCGGGAGTCGGGGCCGCGGTGCTCGATGACCGAACACATCTGCTCGACGAGGTCGCGGCTGACGGCGCGGCGGGGAGAGACCTTGCCGGCGATCCCACACAAAGCCCGACCAGGGTACCCGCGCCGGCCGGACGACCGATTGCCGTGGCGTCGGTGGCGGCTCCAGGGCGAGTGGTCGTTAGCATGGCCGCTGCCGTGACGGGAGGCCGGATCGTTGTCTGAGGCAGCCGTACGCCCGCACCGCGGCGCGTTGTATGCGGCCGGCGGCGCTGTCGCCGCGGCGGGCGTGGCGGCGGCGTGGACCGCTGTCGCGCTGACGCAGCCCGCGGCTGCGATTGTCCTTCCGCTCGTCGCGGTCGCGATCGTCGCGCTCCTTCGCGTCGAGCCGCGGTACCTCGCCGCGGGAGCAATCGTCGTGCTTCCGCTCCAGGACGTGCTGATGGCGCACCTTGCGGGGCCGCCGCTGCTGATCGTCCGCTACGCGCCCGAGATGCTGTTGACGGTTCTCGCCGTCCTGCTGCTCGTGACGCACTGGCGGCGGATCGTGACGCGACTGGGGCCGGTTGCGACCGCACTCGCGCTGGCGCTCTCGTTCTGGGCGCTGACGGGCCTCGCGAACGCGGTCTCGCTCGACACGATGCTCGTCGGCTTCCGCAGCGAGTTCCGCTTCCTCCCGCTCGCGTTCCTCCCGCTCCTCTCGAAGGAGCCGTTTCGCGACGCGCGCCTCTACGCGCGGATCCTCGTCCTGCTAGGCGCGGCCGAAGCGGCGCTCGCCGTCGTCCAGTTCGTCGGCGGCGAGGGCGTCCGCGCGGCGTTCGCGCCGACGTACACGATCCGTGCCGGCGACGTGACGGTCGGAGAGGGGCTTCCGAGCCTGGACCATCCGTTCGGGACGTTCGCGCACCGGAACCTCCTCGGCGTCTACCTTGCACTGACGTGGGTCGTGCTGGCCGCCGCAGGGGCACGAGGGCTCGGTTGGCCCCGGCGCGCCGTCCGCGTCGTTGGAACCCTGCTCGTGGTCGGAGCCGTTGTTTCCGCATCCCGCTCGGGCGCGATCGCACTCGTCGTCGGCGCGGCCGTAGTCGCAGTCGTCCGCGTCCGCCGGGACATCGTGAAGCTCGCGGCGCTCGGGTTCGCGCTGCTCGTGCTCGCCGGCCTCTGGTCGGCGCCGACGGGCCCGGCCGCGATCAACGCGCTCGACGCGACGTCGCTTCTATCCCGTTGGAGCGTCCTGTTCACACCGGTTGCGTGGTCGCCCGATTCGAGCTTCCGCGTTCGGTTGGCTCTCGAGAACTCGAAGCTGGTGGTCCACGAGCGCCCGATGTTCGGATTCGGCATCGGCACCGCATCGGACCCGCGGCTCGTGAGCCGGCTCACGAGCCCCGTGTATCGCAGCTTCCCTGGGCTCGAGCGCGCGGTCCAGCCGTTTGTCTCCGACGGTAACTGGGCCGTCCTGATCCTCGAGGTCGGGTTCGTCGGCGTCGCGTTGCTCGCGTTGCTCTTCCTCGTGCTGCTCCGACTCGGTGCCTCTGTCGACCACTGGAGCGGGCTCGCTCTCATGGCTGTCGTCACGGCGATCGTCGTGCTCGGATTCTTTTCGCCGGTTCTCCAGGAGCGCGCGCCGAGTGCGACGCTGTGGCTCCTCGTCGGCGTCGCCGCCGCCGCCGCCGGATCGGTACCGCGCGCGGGTCGGGCCGCCGCCGGAAAGGAAGTAGGGGCGAGCTGAATGTCGGACGGCGGGATCGAGAAGACAGCGGTCGATTATTGGGAGGGACTGTGGGCGGAAGCCGGCGCCGCGCCCGCGGCCGGTACGGACGGTTTCCGCCGCACGCAGGTCGAGGTGTGGTTCGACGAGCTCTTCGCGCGCGTACTCGCCGGGCGCGGAAGTGGCACGCGCCTGCTCGAGATCGGCTGCGCCCGCTCGGTGTGGCTGCCGCGCTTTGCGCGCCGGTTCGGATTCGACGTCTCGGGGATCGACTACTCGCCCGTCGGGTGCGCCCAGACGAGAGAGATGCTCGATGCCGCGGGCGTCGACGGGCGCGTCGTGTGCGCCGATTTCTTCTCGCCGCCCGATTGGATGCGGGGATCGTTCGACGTCGTCGTCTCGTTCGGGGTCGTGGAGCATTTCGACGACGCGGCAGCAGCCTTGTCGGCCCTCGCCGACTTCCTCGCCGCGGGCGGCACGATGATCACGATCATCCCGAACGTCCGTGGGTCGATCGGCTTGATCCAGAAGCTCTTCAACCCGGTCGTGCTCGACCTCCACGTACCACTCGGTCCCCGCGAGCTCGCCGACGCCCACCGCCGTGCCGGCCTCGCGAACGCCCGGTCCGGCTACTTCGTCAGCACGAACTTCGGCGTCGTGAACCTGCACGGGCTCGACGGGCGGTCGCTGACGACCCGCGTCAAGTCAGTCATCAGCCTCGGCCTCGCGCGGCTGTCGCAGGTCGTGTGGCTCGTGGAGCAGACATCGCGGATCCGGTTGCCGGCGCGCCGCGCGTGGGCCGGGTACGTCGTGTGTGTCGGCGACCGGCCGCAGGGCCGGGAGTAGCGGTCGCGATCGAGGTACTGCACGCGCCGGCGGGCGGATGATGCCCGTAACGGTCATCAACGTCGTCCAGGACCTGCACGTCGGCGGAACGGAGCGAAGGATGCTGAACCTCGCCGCGGCGCTCGACCGCGAGCGGTTCAAGCCAGTGGTCTGCTGTATCGACCGCCTCGGCCCGCTCGCGGACGAGGCGGCGGGCCTCGGAATGGCGCCCGTCGTTCTCGGCCGCCGGTGGAGATACGACCTCAGCGGCGTGCGCGGACTCGCGGGCGTCGTCCGTCGGGAGCCGCGGGCAATCGTGCATAGCTGGCTCTATCTCGCGAACGTCTTCGGACGACTGGGCGGTCGGATCGGCGGGGCGGCCGGCGTTGTCGCCGCAGACGGCGCGACGGAGATTCCGGCTTCTCCCGGGAAACGGCTCGTCGCCGAGCGGGTCGATCGCGCGCTGTCGATGCTCAGCGACAGCATCGTTGCGAACTCGCATGCGGTCGCGGCGAGCCTTCGGGCGCGCGGGATCCCGGCTCGGAAGATCACGGTGATTCACAACGGCGTCGCCGTCGCACCTCCGGCGTCGCCCGAGGAGGTCGCGCAGCTCCGCGCGAGCCTCGGCGTTCCCGTCGCGGCGCCGCTCGTCGGGATGGTCGCGCGCCTGACGGCGGTGAACAAGGATCACGAGACGTTCCTCCGCGCCGCGGCACGGATCCGGCGGGAACGTCCGGACGTCTCGTTCGCGCTCGTCGGCGACGGGCCCGAGCACCGGCGGCTCGTCAGCCTCGCCGAGGCGTTGGGGATCTCGGACAACGTCGTCTTCGCCGGCCACCGGCCGGACGCGCGGCGGCTGATCTCGGCGTTTGACGTCTCCGTGCTGTGCAGCCTGTACGAAGGGTTCTCGAACGTCGTCCTCGAATCGATGGCGTCGGCCCGACCCGTCGTCGCGACCGACATCGCGCCGAACCGTGAGGCGATCGAGGACGGAGTGCACGGAATGCTCGTCCCACTCCGAGACGACGCCGCGGCTGCGAACGCAATCGCGCGGCTCCTCGCGGATCCAGCGGAAGCAGCACGACTCGCGGCGCGCGGACGCCAACGAGTCGTAAGCGAATTCTCGCTGGCCGCGCAGTCCGAACGGACGATGGAGCTCTACGAGCGGCTTCTGCGTGCGAGGCGCGCCTGACCGTTGCGGGAGGTCGGACATCGTCGGTCGCCGGCCACGGACCAGTGCCCGCCGGTTCCGTCACCGCCATGACGCCCGTCAGACGAAGGCGCCGCCACAGCGATAGGATCGGCGCGTGGGCGTGGGGTCACCCGCCGAGACGCGCTTCGAGTTCGGCGAGAACTGGCGCAAGTTTGCCGCCGTCGTGGACGAAGCCCGGGTCGCCGAGGCGGAGCGCTCGCTGCAGGCAATGCTCGGCGTCGAGCGACTCGACGGCCGCAGCTTCCTCGACGTGGGCTGCGGCAGCGGCCTCTTCTCGCTCGCCGCCGCGCGGCTCGGTGCGGCGCCGATCCGGTCGTTCGACTACGACGCCGGGAGCGTCGACGCGACGATCGCGGTCAAGGAGCGGTTTCTCCCCGACGCACCCGGATGGACGGTCGAGCGCGGCGACGCGACCGACGCCGCGTACATAGGGTCGCTCGGCAGCTTCGACGTCGTCTACGCCTGGGGCGTCCTTCACCACACCGGCGCGATGTGGCAGGCGCTCGACAACGTCTCGCGCGCCGTAAGGCCGGGCGGAATGCTGTTCTTGGCGATCTACAACGACCAGGGCCAGCGCAGCGCCGCGTGGCGCGTCGTGAAACGCATCTACAACCGCCTCCCGCGCGCGCTGCGCACGCCGTACGCCGTCGCCGTCATTCTCCCGTTCGAGGCACGGTCGGCGGCGCGGGCCGCGCTCGAACGGAACATTCGCGGCTACGTCCGGCGGTGGACGTGCTGGGAAAAGCGCGGGATGAGCCGGTGGCACGACATCGTCGACTGGGTCGGCGGCTATCCGTTCGAGGTGGCGACGCCGGACGAGGTGGCCGCCTTCTGCGGGGCGCGCGGCTACGAGCTCGTGCGGCTCACCGACGTCGGCGGTGGGATCGGCTGCAACGAGTTCGTGCTCCGCCGGGCGGCGGAGCGACACGAAGCGGCGTGACGAGTTGACGGCCCCTCCGGCCGGTGTATCCGACATACCCGGCCCGATCCCACTCCGCCTCGTCGTAGCGTCGCTGATCCTTGCCGGCGTCGCAGTCGCCGGCCGCCGCGGCATCAAGGCGGCTGCGATCGAAACTGCGCGGGCGACGCGTCGCGAAGCGCAGGAAGCGGGCCTCGTCCACATCCTCGCGCTGCTCGCGATCGTCGCGATCGGGATCGCCCTCCGGCTCCACTTCTACTTCGGGCCGATGCGATGGGACGAGTCGTACACGTTCATCGCGTACGTCTCGAAGCCGCTCGAACCAGCGATCTCCCTCTACGACTACCCGAACAACCACGTCTTCCACACACTGCTCGCGCACGTCTCGTGCGTCACGCTGAGCGACCTCAGCACGTGTAGCCCAGGAGCGATTCGAGCGCCGGTGTTCGCGGCGGGCGTGCTGGTGCCCGTCGCCGCGTACGCGGGTGGGCTTCGGCTCTACGGCCGACACGTCGCGCTCTTCACGGCCGCCGCGACCGCGAGTGCGGCGCAGCTCGTCGAGTATTCGACGAACGCCCGCGGGTACGCGATCGTCGCACTCGCCGCGGCGGCGCAGGTCGCACTCGCCCCGCAGTTGCTGCGATCGTCGAACGCGGCGTGGTGGGGGGCGTTCAGCCTCGTCGCAGCGCTCGGCTTCTACACGGTACCCGTCTATGCATATCCGTTCACAATCGTCGTCGCGGCGCTCGCGGGGGCGATCCTCCTCGGACAAGTCGCGGATCGATGGCGTCGCATGTTGGTCCTCCTGGGTGCCGTCGGGGCGACGATGGCGTTCACGGCGCTCCTGTACGGCTCGACCGTCGACGACGTCCTCGCCGGCGGAAGCGTCGCTCACCAGCACGATTACGCCGCCGACGAGCGCGCCGTCGGAGAAGCGGTCTGGCGGATGTGGACGCTCGGCCTGCCCGACGTCGTCCAGTACGTCCTGATCGCCGGCCTCGCCGCGTCGGTTCTACGGACCGTCCTGCAATGGCGGAGCGACGTCCCGCTCTCGCTTTCGTTCGTCGCGGTCGTCGCCGCGGCGGGCGTGACGCATCACGTCGTCGAGTACACGCGGGTGTGGCTTCCCCTGCTCCCGATCTTCCTGGTTTGCGCGATCAGCGGCGTACTCGGCTGGTCGCGGGTTCGCCGGGTCTTGCGAAACCCGAAGGTCGACGGCGCCGTCAGCATCGTCGCGGTCGCTGCGACCGTCGCGCTCGCCGTCGTCGTCGCGGACCGGCGGCTCGCCGACAAGGAGCCCGCGTACCTGCCGGCTGCGCAGTCGATCGCAAGCACGCTTCTGCCGCGGCTGACGGCCGAGGATCACGTCCTCGTCTCGCTCAACGGCTGGTACATGGAGGCCTACGCATTCGTCAGGGCCGAACTCCCAGCCCAACTCCTGGCGGTCGAGGTCACGCCGGAGGTGGCCGCTCGCGGCCGCACGTACCTCGTCGTGAACACGCTGCTCGGCGAGAAGCTGTCGACGGCGCTTGCAACGATGGCGAAGGGCACGGGGCTCCGGCCGGTGCGGCGACTCGCCCGCTTCGACGGCGCCGACCTCTATCTCCTCGGTCACCGACCGGCAGCCGGCGCGAAGCGAAGGTAGCCGTCAGCCGCCACGGACGCGGATCGAGAGCAAGACCCACAGCGCGCGAAACCCGTCACGCCAGGTGATCTTCTTTCCTTCGGCGTACGTGCGTCCGTAGTACGCAATGGGCAACTCGTACACGCGGAGCTTCTTCAGACACACCTTCGCGGTTATCTCGGGCTCGATCCCGAACCCGTTCTCCCGCAGCTCGAGACCGCGCAGAACATCTGAGCGAAAAGCCTTGTAGCCCGTCTCCATGTCCGAGAGCGTCGTGTTGAAGAGGACGCCCGTCAGCAGGCTGAGGAACCTGTTCCCGACCAGATGCCAGAAAAGGTACGCGCGCTGCGGCCGTCCACCGGCCAACCTCGAGCCGAAGACGACGTCCGCGACGCCGCGCTCGATCGGCTCGATCAACGCCGGAACCTCCGCAGGGTCGTACTCCATGTCGGCGTCCTGGATGACAGCGACGTCGCCGTCGATCAACGGGATCGCCGCCCGCACCGCCGCGCCCTTCCCGCGGTTCGGTTGCCGGATGACCGTTGCGCCGTGACGTTCCGCGATCTCCGCCGACGCATCGGTCGAGCCGTCGTCTACGACGACGACCTGCGTATCGAGGCCGAGCGCCGCAATGCGAGCGAGGACGTCGCCGATCGTGGCGGCCTCGTTGTACGCCGGGATCACGAACGAGACACGGATGGGGCGCGGCGCCCTCACCGGCGCCCGCCTCGTGAGACGGATTTCCGCGAGCGCGCCGCCGACGCCGGCCGCTTCGCGCCCCACTCCAGGACTCGCACGAGCTGCGACACCTGTCCTCCATTTCTCCGCTCCGCGTTCACACTCGACGAGAGCCGATCCTGCCGCGAAGGTTTCGCCGCATGGCCGTCCACAGGAACAGGAACGAGATCGCGTAGACGATCGACGTCGAGAGCGCGATCCCCTCGACGCCGATGAGCGACATGAGCAACGCGTTCAGGCCGACGTTCGCGATCGTACTCACAACGGCGCCCCACATGAGGATGACCGTCCGCTGCAGCGCCGCGATCACCCGCACGACGAGGATTCCGCAGATGTAGAACGGGATCTGGAGCGCGAACAGCACCTGGATGCGCGACACCACGTCGGTGTCGTCGCTCGTGAAGGCCCCGCCTTCGAACAGCAGCGCGACGAGCGGCCGCGCGAGCACGCACAGCGCGGCGACGAGCGGGATCGACAGCGCGCCCAGGAGAACGAGGTAGGTGTTGAGCGTCCGGCGCAGCTGCGTCCACTCACGCGCCGCGGCCATCCGCGCGAAAAAGGGAAGGACAGCGGTGCCCACGGCGATCGCCGTGACTCCGATCGCGAAGCTGACGATGCGCTGGCCGTAGTTGAGGGCGGAGACGGCCCCTTCTCCGAGCGTCGCCGCCATCGTCTGGTCGACGAGCAGTGTGCTTCCCATCAGAATCGACCCGACGGTCATCGGCCCGTACTGGGTCAACACCGTTCGCGTTCCCGGCGTCAGGCCGTGCCAGCGCGGCGTTATCGAAACCCCGTGGCGCTTCAGCGCCCGCGCGAGCAGCGCGACTTCGGTCGCACCCCCCGCGAGGATCCCGGCGACGATCCCGTAGACGCCCCACGCACCCGCCGCCACGACGACGGCGACGATCGTGAGCAGTGGCGTCGCGACCGGCGTCAGCGCCGCGAACGCGAACCGCTCGCCCGCATTCAGCACAGCCGCCCACATCGTCGAAAGACCGGTCAGGACGATCGTCGGCAAGAGCACGAGGAAGAGGTTCCGCGTCAGCGCGATCTCGTCCGGTTCGAAACCGGATGCGATCAGCGGCACGACGAGCGGGAACACGAGCGCCATCAGCGCGGAGGCGGCGACGAGCACGCCTGTCGTCACGATCGTGACGCTCGAGAAGAGACGCTGCGCCGCATCGCGCCCCTCCTCGTCCCGAACCCTCAGGTACGTCGGGATGAGCGCGGCGTTCAGCGAGCCACTGATCACGCCGACCACGAACGCCGGAACCATGAACGCGAGAAAGAACGCATCCATCGCGCTTCCGACACCGAACTCGCGCGCGATGACGAGCTCGCGCGCGAATGCCGCGAGCCGCACGAGCAGCGTCGCCGAGCCGACGGTTAGCGTCGCCGCGAGCATCCGAGCCCCGACGGACCGCCGCCACCAGGCGCGATCGATCATTGGAAGCGAGCGCAGCACGTCCGGCGGCGCCGACCGCCGTCAGCGGTCGCCGTCGAGCGTCACAGGTGCGCCCGACGCCGCGAGCGAGCGGTCGACGGCCTCGATCATCCGCACGACGTCGACGCCGAGGGCCGCGGACGACCGTGGCGCAGCGCCCGTCCTGACGGCCGCGCAGAAGTCGTTCAGCTCGAGCGCCAGCGGCTCGACCGGCGACACCGGAGGCGACACGATGTCGCCGGTGCGATACGTGAGCCGGTACTCGCCGAACGTCTCTGGGTCGCGGGGAACCACGCCGGAGTCGAAGACGCGCACGGGCTCGTTGCTCGTGTCGTCGTAGACGACCATCTTCTCCGACCCCACGATCGCCGTTCGTCGCAGCTTGCTGGGCGCGAGCCAGGACATCTCGACATGCGCCACGGCCCCCGACGGGAAGGCGAGGTTGACGAATGCGACGTCTGCGATTTCGGGGATGATGCAGGAGCGGCTCATCGCTGCGACGCTCGTCGGAGTCTCGCCGAGCCAGTAGCGGAGGATCGAGAAGTCGTGCGGCGCGAGGTCCCAGACGACGCTCACGTCCGATTGATGGATGCCGAGGTTGACGCGACTCGTCGAGATGAAGTAGATCTCGCCGAGGTCGCCGCGCTCGATCATGGTGCGGATCAGATTCACCGGCGGGCTGTACAGGAACGTGTGACCGGGCATCAGAACGAGCGCCCGCTCCCGCGCCATGTCCGCGAGCGCCACAGCTTGTTCGGACGACGCCGCGAGCGGCTTCTCGACGAACACGTGCTTACCCGCCTCGAGCGCAGCCAGCGCCAGCTCGAAGTGTGTAGCGACCGGTGTTGCGATCGCGACGGCCTCAACGGCGGGATCTGCAAGGACGTCCGCGACGTCCACCGCGGTCCGCACCCCCGGGTACCGTCGTTCGATCGCGGTGAGGGCGTCAGGGAGCCGGTCGCAGACCTGCGCGATCTCGGCGGCAGGTAACTCGTGCAGGTTCCGCACGAGGTTCGGCCCCCAGTAGCCGAGACCGACGACGGCGACGCGCACCTGGGCTACGGCGTCCGGTTCGGAGGAGGCGACCTGCAGCGACGACGGCGCGTGCATGCCTATGTGGTACCCGACTTCGACAGCATCTGCAGCGGCGTCCTCGCGAGGAGCCTGAGGTCGAGCCCGAGCGACCAGCCGCGTGCGTAGGCGACGTCCATCTCGAGCGCCTCCACGAACGTCGACCGCGCGCGCGCGGTCACCTGCCAAAGACCCGTGAGGCCCGGCGGGACGTTGAAGCGCTCGAAATGGTGGGGCTTGAAGTGCTCCCTCTCGTACGGCAGGCACGGACGCGGCCCGACGAGCGACATGTCACCCCGTAGGACGTTGAGCAGCTGCGGCAGCTCGTCGAGGCTCGTCTTGCGCAGCCACCGACCGAAGGGCGTGACCTCGGAGGCGCGTTCGAGCTTGAAGAGACCGTGCGCCTGCGGCGCGGCGTCGCGCGTCATGATCGACGCGATGTACTCGCGATGCGAATCGGGGTCGGAGTCGACCTTCATCGTCCGGAACTTCAGCATCGTGAACTCACGCTGGTCGAGCCCGAGGCGCGTCTGGCGGAAGAAGATCGGACCGCGCGACTCGCGGCGGATGCGCCAGGCGGCGATCGCGAATACCGGCGAGAGCGCGACGAGCGCGATCATCGCGCCGACGATGTCGATCGCGCGCTTGACGAGCAGCGACGAGCGCGGAGGCCGCCTCGGCGGCAAACCGAGCACGGGGATTCCCTCGACGGCGTGGATACCGACGCGCGGCCCGACGACCTCGAACATCCGCGGGACGATGTCGATCTGGACGTCGAGCGCGTTGAGGTCGTGGACGACCTGGACCGCTTCGTCGTCGGCCTCTCCGTTCGGCGTAACGATCACGCGTTCCACGTCGAGCGCGGCCACGAGCGGCGCTATCTGGTCGAGCGACCCGAGCATGGGTAGACGTACGAGCGGCGGCTTGTCGCCCGTCGCGTCCACGAAGCCGACGATGTTGAGGCCGTACTCGGGGTGCTGGACGAGCTTCCGCGCGATCAACGCGCCGACCGGGCCGGAACCGACGATGAGCGTGTTCTGGATGTACGACGCGCTGCGGCGACAGAGGTGGCGCGCGAGCGAGCGCGTCAGCGTGACGAGCACGACCGCGCACGCCCAGAAGGTCAGGAGCTTCGGGAACTGCGGCTGCGCCAGTCGCGTCAGCCACGCGCCGCCCATCAGCACCCACGCACCGACGGTGACCATGTGGAAGATCGAGGCGAAGTCGTCGGAGGTCGAGTGGTCGGTGCGCTCCTCGTCGCGGTTGTACAGGCCGTAGAGCGCCGCGACGAGCAGCCATAGCGGGAGCGTCGCGAAGAACACGACGAACTCGCTGCGCGAGCCGAGCGCGTTCTGCCACGGCGTCCGGTTGTCGCCGAACACCCACTCGGCGATCACGAACGCGGCGACGAGGCCCGTGACGTCTGCGACGATCAGCGCGCGCCGGACGAGCCAGCCGCGCCGGTGGAGCAGCGACCGGCGCCGACGCTCCGCAAGATCGCGTGTGCGGGGATCGACGAGTGCCGCCAGTTCGTCCGTCAGAAGCCCCGGAGCATCGTCGGGCAGCCGCCGCGTCCGGCGATCGCGCGCGAACGCGCCGCTCACTCTCCTCACGGGACGAACTCCTCGGCGCGTTCGCGCCGTGGGACCCGGGGCGGGAAGGTTTCCTTCTCCGTCGCCGCCGGCACGAACAGCTCCCAAAGGAACGCGATCGCGACGCCGAGTATCGCGCCTGCCGCCAATCCGAGCAGGGCGGACGCGACCGGGCCGCGCCGCGCCGTGGTGGCCTTGGCGGCCTCGCGGACGAGCGTCCCGCTCCGCGCGCTCAGCGTGAGAATCGTCTGCAGCTGCTGCTGCTTGTCGACCAGGGTCCGGTAGAGCTCGGACCTCGTGTCACCGGAGCGCTCGAGGCGCCGCAGCCGCGCGTCGATGTCGCGCCTCGCGGCGCGTACGGCGCGTGTGTCGAGTGAAACGCGATACGTATTCGCCTCGCGCGCCCAGGCGTTCGCGAGCGCCACAGCTCGCTCCCCGGACGAGTCGCGGACGATGAACGTCACCATTCCCGGCGCCCCCGCCGGGAGATCCGTCGACGCGCGGCTCAGGAACCGCGAGACGTCCGGCGTCCTCGCGGGCCGCCCCACCTTCCGCAGCGTGCGCTCGACGACGACGGGCAGCTTCGCGATCGCCGCCTGCGTCGAGGCCATCATGAGTGGATCCGTCTGCGCCGTCGAATTCGGCGTGCCGGTCAGGCTGGCGTCGACGAACGTCCGCGTCAGGAAGACCTGGGCCGTCGCGCGGTAGACGTCGGACGCAAGCAGCGACCACGCGAGCGCGCACGCTCCGATCACGAGCGCGCCGGCGACCACCACCGGCCAGCGTCGGCGGACGATCGCGCCGAGCGCGCCGTCTCTCGTCGTGTCGATCATCACATCCCCATGATTCGGGCCAAGGCAGCCGTTTCCGCGCGGCGGCCGCCGAAAAGCCGTTCGAGAGTAGCCGACGTTCCAGGCGTCATGGGTTCGAGGGCTTGGCGAACAGCGGCGAGCGCGGGTTCAGCCGCTGGGCGTGGTGGAGCTCGCGCCGAGCCTGGTCGAGCCTCCCAGCGCGGGTGTCGATGCGGACGGCGATCACCCATAAGCGCCAGTCGGCGCGGTCGCGGTCGAGCGCCTTCGCGATCCACGGCCGCGCCGCGTGAAGGTGGTTCGCGTCCTCCTCGAGCAGCGCCAGCTGCGTGTACGGCGCCGCGGCCCAGGGCTGGAGGCGCCGCGCATCGTGCGCCGCAGCGAGCGCCGCGGCGCGATCGCCCCGATCCGAGGCGGAGCGGCTCGCCGCGAGCCGGCGGTCGGCTGCCCACGCGTCGAGCTCGATCAGCGCGGCGGCGACGGCGACCGCTGCGAGCACGAGGACGAAGGCTCGCCGCGCTCGGCCGTCGGTCGGGCGCGCGGCGCCCCCCGGCGCCGTCGCGGAACCCGTCGCAAGCCCGAGCAGCAGCATCGCCACGACGGTCACAACCGTGAGCTGCCACATCCAGTCGAGCCCGGCGGTGACGGCGTAGCCGGCAAGACTCGCGGCCGCGGCAGCACCCGCGCCGCGCGGGCCGCGGCCGAGCGCGCGCCGCGCGCCGGTCCAGATCCCGAAGGCGAGGAGCGCGACGACGACGGTGAGGCCCACCACTCCCAGCTCGCCGACCACCTGGAAGTAGAGCGAGTGCGGGTTCTCGATGAAGCCGACGGTGCTCCCGTGCCGAGCCCACCACGCCTCGTAGGTCCCGACGCCGCCTCCGAGAAGCGGGCTCTCGCGGAACTGGTCGACAGCGCTCGTCCAGTACTGCCAGCGCCAGTTCCCGTTCGAGCTCAGAAGGTGCGTGCGGACGAAATCCTGCTGCTCGATCGCCGTCGGCTGCGCCGTGAACGAATCCCAGCGCTGCACCGGGGCCGCCGCCACGACCGCGGCGGCGAATGCGACGGCAAGCGTGATCGCCGCCGCCCGCCCGACGTACGGCGGCAGCGTCACCGCGCGAGCCACGCGCTCGGGCAGGAACGCCCACGCAGCTCCTGCCGCGGCCGTCGCGACGACGAACGCGACGGCGCCGGCACGACCCTGCGACGCAGCTTCTGCCGAGTCGAACGGGCCGTTGACGAGCGCGTCGCGGGTCGAGAGGAAGGCGACGAGTGCCACGGACGTGAGTCCGCCGACGGCGAGTGCCCCCACCGCGCGCCACCTGTCGGCGGTCAGCGCGACGAATCCCGCTGCGGCGACCGCCGCGGCGGCCGCGCCCGACCGCGACGAGGTCAGGTAGAGCACCGCCACGACGGCCGGGACGGCGGCGGCGCCCGCGACGCGAGCGGCCGGCAGCGCGTGCTCCACCGCGGCGCGGAGGAGGAGCGGAAGCGCAAGCGCGACGAGTGCGGCGAGGCCGTTCCAGTAGTCGACGGGGAAGCTGAGGCGCGCCTGCGTCAGCGGAAGGAACGTCGGCAGCTCGCGGTCCGGGAACACGCCGGGAAAGAACCGGCTCGCGAGCGCCACGACCGCGACGGCGACGACCGCGAGCGCGACCCCGTCCAGCCATCGCGCCACGGCGGCTCGCGGCACCCAGACTGCGGCGAGCGAGAATACGCCGAGGTAGACGAGCGTCCGCGCGAGCTCGTCGAAGGCTGTCCCTGTGCTGGCACCCCACGCTGCCGACGCGAGCGCAAGCGTCGCGAATCCGAGCAGGAGCCCGCCTGCGACGACGGCCTCCGAACGGACGGCGACCGCTTCGGCTCGACGGAGCAGGAGCAGGATCCCCACCGCGACCCAGACGACGATCCCCGTCCCGGTCCGAGTTCCGACGGCATAGCCGCCCTCGGCGTAGGCGAGCGCGAACAGCGCAGCGGCGACCGCGACGGCTGTCCCTGCCGCCAGGATCGAGGGATCGAGCGCCAGGCCGGAGGGCCGCGTCGAGTGCGGCCGGGATGCGCGGGGGTCGTCGTGGGCGCGGGCGGACGCCACCGCCGCGGCAGTCTACGGAGGCGCGACCTCGTCGGCGTAAAGGTTTGTTGAAGTCGGCGCGAAACCAGAAGACGATGGCTATCGTTGAACCTGCCGTGAAGCGTGCGTTCCTCACCGCGGCGACAGTGGCGTCCGCGCTCGCCGTCGCGCCCGCCGCGCTCGCCGACGACCCGCCGAAGCCGCCGCGCTCGAACGGCGCCGTCTCGGTCTACGTCGAGCAGATCCCAACGTCGAAGGGAACGGTCGCCGCCGGGGCGTCGAACAACAGCAGCCGCGCGCTTCCGCCGAAGGTCGAGAAGAAGCTGCAGAGCCAGCCGAAGGCCGACGCCGACCGGTTGAAGACGATCGCCACGTCGTCGGGCTACGGCGCGCCGCAGACATCGACGCCGACCGCGACGGCCCCGGCCGCGACCCCTGCGACGCCCGCACCGACGGCGAAGCGGGCGAAGCCGAAGCCAAAGCCGAAGCGGGCGACGAAGAAGCCTGCGACGACGACGCCCATCCAGCCGCAGACGCCGACGCGGCACCCCGATGCGACGGCGTCGGCCGAGCCCGTGGCGGCGTCGGACGACGGCGGCCGCGGGATGCTCGTCGCGGCGCTCGTCGGCCTCGCTGCCCTCGCCGCGGCCGGCGCGGCGGTCGCACTCAGGCGCGGTCGTTCAGCGCGTCCTCGTACGCGCTGACCGCAGCGTCCGCGGCGCGCGCCCACGACCACGAAGCCCGCGCCCGCGCGGCAGCCGCCGCGCCGATCCGTTCGCGCAGCTCCGAGTCGCGCAGCAGGCGCTCGACGGCCGCGCGAAGCGCTGTGACGTCGCGCGGCGCGACGAGGAGCCCCGTTGCGCCGTCGTCGACCGCGTCGACGAGGCCGCCGACGGCGGTCGCCACGACCGGACGGCCCCACGCCATCGCCTCGCGCGCCGACATCCCGTAGCCCTCGCGGCGCGAGGGGACGCACAAGACCGCGCCGCGCTCGTAGTAGCGGCCGACCTCGCCGGGCGGGACGAAGCCGACTGCCTCGGGCACGCGCGCCCGTAACGGGCCGTCGCCGACGATTACGCGCGGCAGCCCCTCCGTCGCCTCCAGGAACTCGAGGATTCCCTTCTCCTCGGAGAGGCGGCCGACG
>Ga0126307_10000801_pt1 | contig 20709 bp, 12 predicted proteins | sample Plot28_FD_89955 | JGI IMG/M metagenome (GOLD analysis project Ga0126307, IMG submission 89955) | Serpentine soil microbial communities from UC McLaughlin Reserve, CA, USA - Plot28 | ecosystem: Environmental > Terrestrial > Soil > Grasslands | place: USA: UC McLaughlin Reserve, Lake County... | reverse complement strand
CGCGCCGACGCCGCTCGTCGGTCGCGCCGCCGAAGTGGAGCTGCTCGTCGGCGCGCTCGAGCGGGCGCGACGGGAGCGTGTCGCCCAGCTCGTCACTCTCGTCGGCACGCCGGGGATCGGCAAGAGCCGGCTCGTGCTCGAGCTCCTCCGTCACGTCGACGCCGATGCGGAGCTGATCAGCTGGCGGCAGGGGAGGTCGCTCCCCTACGGGGAAGGCCTCACGTACTGGGCGCTCGCGGAGATGGTGAAGGCTCAGGTCGGCATCCTCGAGACGGACAACGCGGAAGCGGCGGCCCGGAAGCTCAGCGAGGCTGTCGGCGTCGCTGTCGGCACCGACGGCGAGGCTCCGTGGGTCGAGGGGCACCTCCGTCCGCTGGTCGGCCTCGGAGGGAAGCTCGGGGGCGCGACCGACGGCCGCTCCGAGGCATTTGCTGCATGGCGCCGCTTCTTCGAAGGGGTCGCGGAGGCAGGGCCGCTCGTCCTCGTCTTCGAGGATCTCCAGTGGGCCGACGAGGGGCTGCTCGACTTCGTCGACCATCTGGTCGACTGGGCGGGCGAAGTCCCGCTCCTCGTCGTCGCGACGGCGAGGCCGGAGCTGCTCGGCCGACGCGCGGCGTGGGGCGGCGGAAAGCCGAACGCGTTCACGCATTCGCTGCGACCGCTCTCCGACGACGAAACAGCGCGCCTCGTGCACGCGCTCCTCGGGCGGTCGGTGCTCCCTGCCGAGACGCAGCGTTCACTCGTCGAGAACGCCGGCGGCAATCCGCTCTACGCCGAGGAGTTCGCGCGGATGCTCGACGAGCGGGAGGCCGGCGGCGATGCAGCCCCGCGGCTGCCCGAGACCGTGCAAGGAATCATCGCAGCGCGCCTCGACGGGCTTACCGCCGACGAGAAGGGCCTGATTCAGGACGCCGCCGTCATCGGCAAGGTGTTCTGGCTCGGAGCGCTCGCCGTGATCTCGGGAACGGAGCGGTGGGACGGGGAAGAGCGGCTGCACGCGCTCGAGCGTCGGGAGCTCGTTCGCCGGGAGCGACAGTCCGCCGTCGCCGGCGAGCGGCAATACGCATTCCGCCATCTTCTCGTCCGCGAGGTCGCGTACGGCCAGATCCCCCGCGGCGACCGGGCCGCAAAACACCTGCTCGCCGCGGGCTGGATCGACGACTTGGCGCCGGACCGCAGCGAGGATCGCGCCGAGATGCTGGCCCACCACTACGGCGCCGCCCTCCAGTTCGCCCGCGCCGCCGGGCAGGACACCAGCGAAATCGCGCCGAAGGCGCGCTCGGCGCTCGTCGAGGCCGGCGACCGGGCGCTCGTGCTCAACGCCTTCGGGCCGGCCACCGACTTCTACTCGCAGGCGCTGGACCTCTGGCCGACCGACGACGAGCCGCCCCCGGAGCTCTTGCTGCGGACGGCGAGGGCGCTCCACGGAGCCGGTGACGAGCGTGCGCCAACCGCGCTCGAACGGGCCCGCGATCGCCTCCTCGAAGCCGGCGAGACTGCGGGCGCAGCGGTCGCGGAGGCGCTGCTCGGGAACGCCTGGTGGCACCGCGGGGAGGCGGCGCGGTCGCGGGAGCACGTCGCGCGGGCGCTCGAGCTGGTTCGAGACGAACCGCCGTCCGCCGCCAAGGCGCAGGTACTCACCCAGGTCGCATCCGCCGCCATGGTCTCCGGCGAGGACGAGGAGGCGATTCGCGCCGGCCGCGAGGCGCTCGAGATTGCCGACGCGATCGGCGGACTGGATCACCTCGCCGCGCATGCGCTCGACAGCATCGGAGCAGCGCGCAACCATCTCGGCGATCCGGGCGGTGCCGCCGACCTCGAGCGCGCGATCGAGGTCGCGCTCGCCGCCAACTCGCCCGAGGCGGCGCGCGCGTACAACAACCTCGCCGCGGTTGTCTTCCGCGACCGCGGCGACCTGCCGCGCGTCCGCGAGCTGGCGGTGGAAGGCCAGCGAGTGGCCGCACGATTCGGCTCGGGATCGCTTCTGCGCTTTCTGCAGGGTGCCGAGCCGAGTTATGCGTACTTCGCGGGCGACTGGGATGATGCCCTGCGTCTCGCCGACCTCCGCATCGCCGAGTCCGAGGCCTCGCCGCACTACATGGTCGCCTCGCTTTACGCCGCACGTGCGATGGTGCGCGGCGGGCGAGGCGATACCGACGGCGCCGTGGCCGACGTCGAGCGCGCGCTCGAGCTGGCTCGCCAACGGGGCGACCCGCTGACGGTCGTGGACGACCTTGGTGTTGCGGCGCGTGTGATCACGTCGGCCGGAGATCTCGAGCGTGCAGGAGCGCTCGCCGCCGAGCAGCTTGCGCTCGTTGCCGGGCATCCCCGCCTGCACTTCGTCGTCGCGATGACGGCGTGGGTGGCAGCCCCACTTGGGCTTACCGACGAGCTCCGCGAGGCGCTCGGGCCCCCTGAGCCGGGCGATTCACCCTGGGAGCTCGCGGCGCGTGCGACCGCGGAGGGAAGATTCCTCCAGGCGGCGGAGATCTACGCCGGGATGTCGGATCGGCCCGACGAGGCCGAGGCCCGCCTCCGCGCCGCCGAGCAGCTCATTGCCGAAGACCGGCGCGCCGAGGCCGACGTGCAGCTGCAGAAGTCGCTGGCGTTCTGGCGCTCCGTCGGTGCGGCCCGATACATCCGCGAGGCGGAGCGCCTCCTCGCGAAGGCGGTATGAGCACCGTCGTCTGCAAGTCGTGCGGTGAAACGAGCCCAGACCGCTTTCGCGTCTGCCCGATGTGCGGGACGCCGTTCGCGGCGCCCGCGCCTGCACGCGAGGAGCGCAAGGTGGTCACGGTCCTCTTCTGCGACCTCGTCGGCTTCACACAGCGCTCCGAGACGATGGACCCCGAGGATGTTCGCGCCCTGCTCCGCGGCTACCACGAGCACCTGCGCGGCGAGCTCGAGCGCTTCGGCGGCACGGTGGAGAAGTTCATCGGCGACGCGGTGGTCGCACTCTTCGGCGCCCCTACGGCCCACGAGGACGATCCCGAGCGCGCCGTCAGGGCGGCGCTCGCGATCCGCGACTGGGCGCGCGAGCAGGATGGCCTCGAGGTCCGGATCGCCGTCACCACGGGCGAGTCCCTCGTTACGCTCGACGCCCAGCCCGAGCGGGGCGAAGGCATGGTCGCCGGCGACGTTGTCAATACGGCCGCGCGACTCCAGGCCGCAGCGCCCGCGAACGGCATCCTGGTCGGCGAGACGACCTACCGCGCCACCAGGGAGCGGATCGACTACGTCGAGCACTCGTCGGTCGCGGCCAAGGGGAAGTCGGAGCCGATCAGCGTCTGGGAGGCCGTGGACGCCCGGTCTCCTGCCGGTGTCGACGTTCGTGATCACAGCGCCGCCCCGCTGGTCGGGCGGGATCGGGAGCTCCGGCTCGTCGTCGACCTCCTGGACCGCGTCCGCGAGGAGCGTTCGCCGCAGCTCCTCACGCTGGTCGGCGCTCCCGGGCTCGGGAAGAGTCGTCTCGTCCATGAGCTCCTGCTGCACGTGGACACCCAGCCCGAGCTCGTGACGTGGCGGCATGGCCGCTCGCTCCCCTATGGCGGCGGCAGCTTCGCGGCGCTCGCCGAGATCGTCAAGGCCGAGATCGGTGCGCTCGAGAGCGACAGTCCCGACGCGGTGTCCGAGAGACTCCACGCGGCGGTCGACGCGCGCCTCGGCGACGACCTTCGCGTCGAGACGCATCTCGGCTCCTTGCTCGGGCTCGAGATCGACGGACGGCTTCACGGCGAGCGTGACGACGCGTTCGCCGCGTGGCGCAGGTTCCTCGAAGCGCTCGCGGAACCGCATCCGCTCGTGCTCGTCTTCGACGATCTCCAGTGGGCAGACGACGGCCTCCTGGACTTCGTCGACCACCTAGTCGACTGGGCGTCGGGCGTGCCGCTGCTTGTCGTCGCGACCGCTCGGCCGGAGCTGCTCGACCGGCGCCCTGGCTGGGGCGGCGGCAAGCTGAACGCGTCGACCTTGGCCCTGTCTGCGCTGAGCGATGCCGATGCGGCCAGGCTGATCGCCGCGCTGCTCGAGCGCACGCTCCTTGCCGCCGACGATCAGTCCGCGCTCCTCGACCGCGTCGGCGGCAACCCGCTCTACGCGGAGCAGTACTCGCTGCTCTACCGGGAGGGCGGGACGGCCGTGCAGCTGCGACTGCCGGAGGGCGTGCAAGGGACGATCGCGGCCCGCCTCGACCTCCTCGACACCGACGAGAAGGCTGTCTTGCAGGACGCGGCGGTCGTGGGCAAGGTCTTCTGGCCTGGCGCGCTCGGCCGCGACGCGGCGTCCCTGACGCGAACGCTCCACGGTCTCGAGCGCAAGGACTTCGTCTTTCGCGAGCGCCGCTCTTCGGTCGAGGGCCAGGGGGAGTACGCGTTCCGCCACCTGCTCGTCCGCGACGTCGCATACGACCAGATCCCGCGCGCAGCACGGGCGGAGCGACATCGCCGGACGGCTGCGTGGATCGAGCAGCTCAGCTCCAGGCGGGCCGACCACGACGAGCTCGTCGCCGACCATCGCCTGCAGGCGCTCGAGCTCGGACGAGCGGCCGGCGACACGCGGCCCGACGACGAGGCGAACGCCGTTGCCGCCCTCCGCCGCGCCGGCGACCGCGCCTTCAGCCTTTTCGCATTCGCGCGTGCCGAGCGAGCTTATGAGCGAGCGTTGGAGCTCTCGCCGGATTCGGCCGAGCGGCCGCGGCTTCTTCTCGCATACGGCAGAGCGCTGCAGGGCCAGCGAGACGAGCGAGGGACCGCCGTCCTCGCCGAGGCGCGTGACCTGCTCGCCGCGCAGGGCAACGTGCAGTCGGCGGCGGAGGCCGAGGGGGGGCTCGCCGAGCTGCTGTTTGACTCGGGCGACGGCGTTGCGGCCGCCGAGCACGCGCGACGCGCGGTCGAGCTCCTGCGCGACTCGCCGCCGTCGTTCGCGAAGGCGTACGTCCTCTCGAGCCTGTCCCGGATCCTGACCTTCACTGGAGAGCTTGAAGGTGCCGCGACCTACGCCGAGCAGGCCGCCGCGATCTCGGGCGAGCTCGGGTTCGACGAGGTGCTGGCGCACGCCCTCGACAACCTCGGCACCGCGAAGGCGCTGCTCGGCGACCGCGGCGGTCTTCAAGACCTCGAGCGAAGCATCCGAATCGCGGTCGAGATGGATTCTCCCGAGGCGCTCCGCGCATACAACAACCTGGCGGGACTACTGGACAGTTTCGGTGACCGTGCGCGCGCGGAGGGTGTCTGGCGCGAGGGCCGGGAAGTTGCGGAGCGTCTCGGCATCCCGATGTGGGTCGAGCGCCTCGGGCCGGAAGATCCGCTCGGCCTCTTTCTGGGCGGCAGGTGGGATGCGTTGCTCGAACGGCTCGACCGAGGCGAAGACGTCGACCCGACCCTCCAAGCCTCCGTCCGGCTGGGCCGCGGTGACCTCGACGGTGCGCTTGCCGACTCCCGTCGGGCGCTCGAGGGGGCGAGGAGGCTGGGGCGCCCTGACGAGCTCGCCCTCTCGCTTTCGCTCCTGGTCGAGGTCCTTCGCGCGCGTGGAGAGGACGAGACTCCGGAGCTCGACGAGTTGGTGGAGCTTCTTCCGGCGTTCGCGCCGTGGGCGGGGTCGTTTTCTGTCATCGGGTTCACCGTCGCCGACGCCGGGCGGGGGGACGCGCTCGTCGCGGCTCTCGAGACGGTGCCAGCGTCGCCGTCGATCGACGCCCAGCGCTTGTATGCGAGCGGTGATCTGGCGGGTGCCGAAGCGCTCGCCGAAACCGAAGACCCGCTAATCGAGGCGGTCATCCGGCTGCGCGTGGGCCGCCAGCTGGCCGCGCGAGGACAATGGGCGGAGGCGGACGTCCACCTCCACAAGGCGCTCGCGTTCTTCCGCAACGCCGGAGCAACGTTCTACGTCCGGGAAGCGGAGAGCCTCCTGGCGAAGACGGCATGAGCGAGCGCCGCCGCGAGCGCAAGGTCGTGACGGTGCTCTTCGCCGACCTCGTCGGCTTCACCTCCCGCGCCGAGACGCTCGATCCCGAGGACGTCGAGGCGATTCTGCGCCCGTACCACGAGCGCCTCCGCTCAGAGCTCGCGCGCTTCGGCGGCACGGTCGAGAAGTTCATCGGCGATGCCGTCGTGGCGGTCTTCGGCGCGCCGCAGGCGCACGAGGACGACCCCGAGCGCGCCGTCCGTGCGGCGCTCGGGATCCGCGAGTGGGCCGCCGAGCAGGAGAGTCTGGAGCTGCGCGTCGGGATCACGACCGGCGAGGCGCTCGTCACGCTCGACTCCCGCCCTGAACAGGGCGAGGGCATGGTGGCGGGCGACGTCGTGAACACCGCAGCGCGGCTACAGACGGCCGCTCGGCCGAACGCGATCCTCGTCGACGAGACGACGTACCGGGCGACGCGGCACGTGATCGAGTACCGGGAGGTGAAGCGGTCGAGGCCAAGGGCAAGTCCGAGCCGGTGACCGTCTGGGAGGCAGGGAAGGCGCGTGCCCGGTTCGGCGTCGACGTCCGCCAGCACGGCGCGGCCTCTCTCGTGGGGCGCGACCGCGAGCTCGACGTCCTGGTGTCGGCGCTTGCACGTGCGCGTGGAGGACGCGAGCCGCAGCTCGTCACGCTCGTCGGCGCTCCGGGGATCGGTAAGAGCCGGCTCGTGTGGGAGCTGTTCGAAGTCGCGGACGCGGATCCGGAGCTGATCGCGTGGCGACAGGGACGGTCGCTGCCGTACGGAGAGGGCATCAGCTTCTGGGCGCTCGGCGAGATGGTCAAGGCGGAGGCGGGCATCCTCGAAAGCGACGACGCCGACGCTGCCGCGAACAAGCTCGCCCAGACCGTCGCTGCGCGCGTCCCGCGCGCGGAGGTGGATTGGATCCAGGAGCAGCTGCGTCCGCTGGTCGGCCTGGGCGCCGCGGCCGAGGGGTCGGATACGCGGAACCAGGCGTTCGCGGCCTGGCGCGTCTTCCTCGAGTCGATCGCCGATAGCGGCCCGCTCGTGCTCGTCTTCGACGACCTCCACTGGGCAGACGACGGGTTGCTCGACTTCGTCGACCACCTTGTCGACTGGGCGAGCGGCGTCCCGATGCTCGTGGTCTGCAGCGCCCGTCCGGAGCTGCTCGAGCGTCGTCCCGGCTGGGGCGGCGGGCGGCTCAACGCCATCACGCTGGCCGTCGGACCGCTCGCCGACGAGGACTCGGCGCGGTTGATCGCTGGGCTCGTCGACCGGACGCTCCTTCCCGCGGAGCTACAGACGGCGCTGCTCGAGCGAGCGGGGGGCAATCCGCTCTATGCCGAGCAGTTCGCGTTGCTCTTCCGCGAGCGCGGCGCGGTCGACGGCGCGCCGCTCCCGGAGAACGTCCACGGCATCATCGCGGCGCGGCTCGACGGTCTTCCGGGAGACGAGAAGGTGCTGCTCCAGGACGCGGCCGTGGTGGGAAAGGTCTTCTGGGCGGGAGCCCTGGCAGCGCTCGCCGACGGCGCCCGTCCCGACCCATCCTTGCCGCATGCGCTCGAGCGCAAGGGCTTCATCCGGCGCGAGCGCCGCTCGTCGGTCGAGGACGACGAGGAGTACGCCTTTCGCCACGTGCTCGTCCGCGACGTCGCGTACGGGCAGATCCCGCGCGCCCAGCGGGCCGAGAAGCACCGCCTGGTCGCGGAGTGGATCGAGTCCTTGGGCCGTCCGGAGGACCGGGCGGAGATGGTCGCGCATCATTACTCCGCTGCACTCGAGCTCACGCGGGCCGCCGGTGGAGACGCTGAGTGGCTCGTCGAGCCCGCCCGGCGCTCGCTCCGCGAGGCCGGCGATCGGGCGCTGCGGCTGAACGCGTTCGAGTCGGCCGCGGGGTTCTACGCCGCTGCGCTCGAGCTCGCGCCGGGCGACGCTTCTGACCACGCTCAGCTCCTGCTCCAGCACGGGATCGCGCTCTTCCACGCTCGGGAGCAGGGCGAGAGCGAGCTCGTCGCGGCCACCGACGCGTTGATAGCCGTCGGAGACGTCGAGGGCGCTGCGGAGGCGCAGACGATCCTCGTCGAGCTGGCCTGGAAGCGCCTCGATCAGCCGCTCGCCACGGAGCGGCTCGAGCGCGCCCGTGCGTACGTCGAGGACCTGCCCTCATCGCGTGTCAAGGCGTTCGTCCTCAGCAATGTGTGCCGCTTCCTGATGCTCGCCGGTCGCAACGAGGAAGCGATCTCGATCGGGACCGAAGCCCTTCGGATGGCGGAGGAGCTGGGACTCGACGCGCTTCGCGCGAATACGCTCGCGAGCATCGGCCCCGCCCGCGTCCAGCTCGGGGACGTTCAGGGAGTCCGCGACCTCGAGGACGCGATCTCGCTCGGCGGCAACTCTCCGGACGCGCTGCGGGCGTATGTCAACCTCGGCGCCATGGTGGCGCAGCTCGGAGACATGCGACGTGCGAAGGCGGCGTACGACGACGCGCTCGGCCTCGCGCGCCGCCTCGGCCATGGCCCGAGCCTTCGCTGGCTCAAGGGCGTCCAGGCGGAGAACGGCTTCTGGCTGGGAGACTGGGACCAACTCGAACGTGTCGCGGGTGAGTTCGAGGCGGCCCGCGCCGCCGGAGATCCTCATTACCTAGAGACGACGCTGCTTGACCTGCGTGCATCCATCCGTCTCGCCCGCGGGGATCTCGACGGTGCACTCAGCGACAGCGACGAGGCGCTGAGGCTTGCCCGTGCGGCCCGAGACCCGCAGGTGCTCGGGCCGGTGCTGGGCTCGCGCGTCCACGTGCTTTTCGAGGCGGGTCGCACCGTCGAGGCCTCTGCTTCCCTCGACGAGTATCTCGCCGACCACACGAGTTACCTCTTCGGGTTGCGGGCGCCTGCACTCTGGGTCGGCCTCGAGCTCGCGCGTCGCGAGGACATCGTCAGCACTTTCGAAGGTATGCACAGCGACCTGCCGTGGTTGGAAGCGCAGGCGGCTTTCCTCGAGGGCGACCTTGATCGGGCGGCCGAGATGTACCACGCTGTGGGCGGTTTCGCGGACGAGGCGTTCACCCGGCTTCGTCTGGCTGAGCAGCTCGTGCTGCGCGGGCGCCGTGCAGAGGCGGACGAGCAGCTCGAACGCTCGCTCGGGTTCTACCGCTCGGTCGGTGCGAGCCGGTACCTGCGCGAGGGCGAGAAGCTCTTGGCAGCGTCTGCGTGAGCCTTCGAGACGTGTCGACCGGTCGTTTCAGACGGAGCCCGGGCCAAGCCCGGCCTCCTGAGGGCGGCACCGCAAGCGGTGCCTTGGCCGCATGACTGCCTGTCCGAGCTGTGGGAGAGCGGTGGAGCCCGACTTCCGGCTCTGCCCCTACTGCGGCGCGGAGCTCGACGACGCGACTACGCCGGCACGGGAGGAGCGCAAGGTGGTCACCGTCCTCTTCTGCGACCTGGTCGGCTTCACGGCGCGCGCAGAGGCGCTCGACCCCGAGGACGTCGAGGGCATCCTCGCGCCCTACCACCAGCATGTGCGGGGCGAGCTCGAGCGCTTCGGCGGCACGGTCGAGAAGTACATCGGCGATGCGGTCATGGCCGTCTTCGGAGCTCCGGCGGCGCACGAGGACGACCCGGAGCGGGCGGTCCGTGCCGCGCTCGCGATCCGCGACTGGGCGCGCGAGCAGGACGCGCTCGAGCTGCGCATCGGCGTGACCACCGGCGAGGCGCTTGTGTCGCTCGGCGCCCGCCCGGAGCAGGGCGAGGCGATGGTCAAGGGCGACGTCGTCAACACGGCCGCTCGCCTGCAGGCTGCCGCTCCGCCGAACGCCGTCCTCGTCGCCGAGTCGACCTACTGGGCGACGCGCGACCGCATCGACTATCGCGAGGTCGAGCCCGTGGAAGCCAAGGGCAAGGCCGACCCGGTCCCGGTCTGGGAGGCGGCACAGGGGCGGGCGCTCGTCACCGTCGAACGCGAGGCGCGGGCCGCGCTCGTCGGCCGCGACGGCGAGCTCTCGCTGCTCGTCGACGCACTCGAGCGGGCGCGCGACGAACGCGAGCCGCAGCTCGTGACGCTCGTCGGCGTCCCCGGCATCGGCAAGAGCAGGCTCGTCTATGAGCTGTTCCGCTCGATCGAGCAGCGCACGGAGGTCGTCTACTGGCGCCGTGGCCGCTCGCTCTCCTACGGCGAGGGCGTGACCTTCTGGGCGCTCGGGGAGATGGTGAAGGCGCAAGCGGGCATCCTCGAGACCGACGATGCCGAGCAGGCGGCCGAGAAGCTCACGGCCGCCGTGGGCACGCTGCTCGGCGAGCGCGACGCGGCGTGGGTCGAGCGCCACCTCCGCCCGCTCGTCGGGCTCTCGGCCGAAGTGGATGCACGGGGCGACCCACGCGACGAAGCCTTCGCATCCTGGCGTCGCTTCTTCGAGCGCCTGGCCGACGAGCGGCCGCTCGTGCTCGTCTTCGAAGATCTGCACTGGGCCGACGACGTCCTGCTCGATTTCGTCGACGAGCTCGTCGAGTGGGCGTCGGGGGTCCCGTTACTCGTGCTCGGTACGGCGCGACCGGAGCTGCTCTCGCGGAGGCCGGCGTGGGGTGGGGGAAAGCCGAACGCGGTCACGATCTCGCTCTCGCCGCTCTCGGATACGGACACCGCGCGGCTCGTCGCGGGGCTCCTCGGCCGTCCGGTCGTCGACGCCGCGACGCAGGCCACGCTGCTGGCCCACGCAGGCGGCAACCCGCTCTTCGCCGAGGAGTTCGTGCGGCTGGTCGAGGAACGCGGGGGCGACCTCGCGGTCCCGGAGTCGGTGCAGGGGATCATCGCCGCGCGCCTGGACGCCCTGCCCGCCGACGACAAGGCGCTGCTCCAGGACGCTGCCGTTCTCGGCCGCACCTTCTGGGACGGCGGTGTCGCGGCGATCGGCGAGCGCGACCCGCGTGCCCTCGACCGGGCGCTGCACGGTCTCGAGCGGCGCGAGTTCGTTCGTCGCGAGCGGCGCTCGTCGGTGGAGGACGAGACCGAGCTGATCTTCCGCCATGCGCTCCTTCGCGAGGTCGCGTACAACCAGATTCCCCGGCCGTTACGCGCCGACAAGCATCGGCGCGCGGGGGAATGGATCGAGTCGCTGTCGCCGGACCGCTCCGAGGACCGTGCCGAGATGCTGGCGCACCATTACGCGTCCGCGCTCGAGTTCGCCGAGGCGGCCGGCCGGGCCACCGACGAGCTTGGCCGGCGTGCGTGCGCGGCGCTCCGGGAAGCCGGGGACCGTGCGTTCGGGCTCAGCGCCTTCGCGTCCGCCGCCCGCTTCTACGAGCGCGCGCTCGCGCTCGCGCCCGAGGGCGACGCAACACGCCCGCAGGTCCTGCAGCGTCGGGCCCGCGCGCTGCAGCTGACGGGGGACGACCGGGCGGAGGACGCGCTTGCAGAGGCCCGGGCCGCGCTCGTCGATGTCGACGACTTCGACGGCGCCGCGGAGATCGAGACCTTCCTGGCCGAGGTGGCGTGGTACGCGGGACGCGCGGAGGAGGTCACCGTGCACATGGACCGCGCGCGCGAGCTCGTTGCCGATTCGGGCGCGTCGCCTGCGCGAGCGCGCGTCCTCGCGCAGGTTGCGCGCTATGCGATGCTCGGAAGCAGGAACGCCGAGGCGATCGACCCCGGTCGTGAGGCGGTCGTGATCGCGGAGCAGCTCGGCCTTCCGGACGTGCACGCGAGCGCGCTGAACACGATCGGGATGTCGCGTTGGCGCCTCGGCGACGAGGAAGGCGCCGCCGACGTCGCGCGCGCCGCCGAGATCGCGGTCGCGGTCAATTCCCACGAGGCTGCGCGTGCCTACTACAACCTCGCCGGCCTCAGCTGGGACCTGGGCGACATGCCGCGCGTGATCGAGCTCTACGAACAAGCGATCGAAGCGGCCGAGCGCTTCGGGAACAAGGCGTTGCGCGACACCGCCCGCGCGATGCTCGTGCCGACGCTCTTCGTCACCGGTCGGTGGACGGAGGCCCTGCCGCTCGTGAATGAGTTCATCGCGAAGTTCGAGGCGACCGGCGGGCACTACCTGCAAGCAGGGTTCCACTCCGGCCGTGGGTTCCTTCGCCTCGCAGTCGGCGACAGCGATGGCGCCCTCGAGGATGTGGACCGTTCGCTTGCCCTCGTCCGTGGCGCAACCGATCCACAGGCCGTCGTGGGGGTGATCGGGCGTGCGCTCAGGGTCTACGTCGAGCTCGGACGCATCGCCCAGGCGAAGCAACTTGCCGAGGAGACGATCGCCGTGTGGCGAGGCGACGCGCAGTACTACTTCGAAGAATTCGTTTGGATCGCGGACGCGATCGGGCAAGAAGAGGCGGTCCGACGGCTAATCGAGTCGGTTCCCCGTCAGACGGAGTTCACCGACGCGGCGCTTTCCTTCCTCGAGGGCGACTACGAGTCAGCGGCCGACGTGTATCGGCGCAAGGGCTGGCTCGCCGACGAGGCGGCCGCGCGCCTCCGCGCCGCCGAGCGGCTGGTGAGCGAGGGACGGCGTGCGGAGGCCGACATCCAGCTGCAGCGGGCGCTCGCCTTCTACCGGTCGGTGGGCGCCACGCGCTTCGTGCACGAGGCCGAGGCGCTGCTGGCGAAAACGGCCTAGCCGGCCCGTGCGATCGCGAACTCGCCGGCGTCCAGGCGTCGCTCGGGCGCGGCCGGCACCTCCAACTTGAGGAGGCGTCGCAGTGTGACGGCGAGTCGGCGGCCCATGTCCTCAGGACGGGGTATCGGCAGCCCGTCTTCCGCGGTTGAGGGATCGCGCGACTACGAGCCGCAGCGGCGGAACTCGACCAGCCGGCCGCCACGCTTGGCCCAGCCCGGGATCCCGCCCTGCAGGACCGGTCGGGCATCGATGCCGCGTGCGGCGAGCACGCTCGCGGCGATACCTGCGCGGGAGCCGCTCTCGCAGATGGTGACGACCGGCTTCCCATTCTCGAGCTCGTCTGCGAACGCGCCGACGAGCCGGTACGGGACGTGCCGGCTGCCCGGGATGTAGCCCTCGTCGCGCTCGTCCGTCTCGCGGACGTCGACGAGCTGCACCCGGCCGTCGGCGAGCAGCTGCTCGAGCTCGTCGAGCCCGATCGGCTCGAGCCGCTCCGGGGTCGGCGGGTCGTCGAGGGAGCCGGCCAGCCGCAGCAGGCCCACCGCCTGGAGCCGCCTGCCCGCCTCGTCGGCGTCGGAGGGTGTTGCGGCGTGGATCGCGAGCGCGTCCTCGGGCGCGAACAGGAACCCGGCCTTGGTCCCGAAGGCAGACGACGTCAGCGGCACGCTGAGCGCACCGGCGACGTGCCCGGCGGCGAACATCTCGGCGGGGCGGACGTCGAGCACCCGCGCGTCGCCCGGGGTGTCCAGGCTCGGGAGCGGCTCCGGCGGGCCGAGAAACGGACCGCGGTTGAGGCCGACGATCCACGCGACGTTCGGCGGCCGGACGCCTACCGAGCGCACCGAGTCGGCGACGAAGTCCTCGACGCCGCCGAGCGCGAGCGCGTGGTTGAAGCGGCGCTCGAAGCCGATCGTCGAAGACGCTTTGGAGCTCATTCCGGCCCCGCACAACGAGCCGGCCACGTGGCCGGGGTAGATCTCCACGCCGTCCTCGAGCTCGAGCAGCCGCTGGAGGCTCGAGAAGAGGCCCTCTGCCCCCTCGTGAGCGTCGATGGCCAGGTCCGGACGGGCCGCGTCGCCGACGAAGAGCGAGTCACCTGTCAGGACGAGCCACGGCTCCACCGCGCGCGAGCGGTCGGCGACCGCGAAGGCACAGTGCTCGGGCCGGTGGCCCGGGGTGTGCAGCACCGTGACCACGACCTCGCCGAGCTCGAGCTCGTCGCCGTCGGCGAGCGCGTCGTACGGGTAGTCCGGCTCGGCCGCAGGATGGATCGAGACGGGGCTCTCGTGCTCGAGCGCCAGTCGGCCGTGGCCCGAGACGTGGTCGGCGTGTGTGTGCGTCTCGAGCGTGCGGACGATGCGGACGCCGTCGCGCTCGGCCTGCTCGAGGTAGCGCTCGATCGCGTACGCGGGATCGACGACGACGGCGACGCCGGCCTGCTCGTCTCCGACGAGGTACGAGGCGCAGCCGAGGTCGTCGTCGACGAACTGCCGGAACAGCACGCGCTCGAAGGTAACACTGACCCCCGCTTCCTTTCCTGAAGCGCCTGCGAGGGAAATCCCCCTAACACGCGTGGGATCGCCCCGACGCGCCGGAGCCGTCGCCGGGCCTACGGTCGCGACATGAAGCCGTTCCCGCTCTACCTCGCGACCGCGCTGTGCTTCCTGCTCCCGTTCGGGACAGTCTCGTGCGACGGCGAGCGGGTGTCACCGAGCGGCATCCAGCTGGCCACCTGGTCCGTCCCGGGCGCCGAGCGCGACGCGAGCGGGCCGAACCTCGCCCAGCAGGTCGAGGACGCGGGCTCGCCGCCGGCCTTCGCCGCCCTCGTCGCCGTGCTGGCTGCGCTTGCGCTGTCGCGGACGTCGCACATCGGTTGGCGCTTTCTGCTGGCGCTCGCCTCGACGCTCCTGATCGCGTGGCTGCCCGTTCGCGTGGAGCTCGGCCTCGCGGACGTCCAGCTCGGCGCCGGCTTCATCGTCGCTATCGCGCTCCTGCTCACGGCCGACGTCGTCGAGATCCGCCTGCTCGTCCGGCGACGACGATCACGCGCAAACACGAGCGATCCAGTCGGTGACGATCGCGAAGAGCTCGGGCACTCGCTCCGATGAGCCCGGCCGTCGCAGCCCGTGATCCGCGCCCTCGAGCACGTGAAACTCGTCGTTGTCTCTCCCGGCGCTTCTCGCTGCCCGCTGGTAGGCGGCCACGCTGGCCTCGACGGGGACGATCACGTCGCGCTGACCCCAGACGCCGAGGACCGGGCAGCGGACGCGCGCGAGCACCGCGGTCGCGTCGAAGTCGTAGATCCCGAAATCGAAACGGAGTTCCTCGACCGTCTCGTCGCCGACGAGCCCGAACCACGCTTGCGCCCGCGCGTCCGCCTCGCGCTCGAACACCTCGTCGGCCGCGACGCCGCTTCGCATCAGCTCGAGGCGCCGCTCGAAGACTTGCAACGCCTCGTCGATCTGCGCATGCGGAAGGCCCTCCGCCGCGCCCTGGTGCTCGATCCGGTACGCCTCTTGCTCGGCCGGCGTCACACCGGCCGGCGACAGGCAGACCACGAATGCGACCTCCGCCGACAGACAGGCCGCGAGCGTGGCGATCCAGCCGCCCTGGCTGCCGCCGATGAGCCCGCTACACAGCGACGGCACGACGTCGCCGAGTGCTTGAAGCGCGGCGAGGGTCTCCGCCGCGCGGTCCTCAAACGTCTGCTCGGTCCAGTCCCCGCTTGAGCCCCCGCAGCCCGGCTTGTCGTAGCGCAGGCTCGCGACTCCCGCCGCCGCGAGGCGAGCGGCAAATGCCGTATATGCGTTCCTCGTGGCCGGCCCCGAGCCATGGACAAGCACTGCTGCCGTGCGCGCGTCCGCCTGCTCGGGCAGCTCGACCGTGCCCGCGAGCGTCGCACCCCGATCGGCGAACGTGACGTCCAGGGGGCGGAGTCTCTCCGATGCGCGGCCGTTCGAAGTGCGTTGCGAGAGGCGAGTGGGAATACTCGGGCGATGGGTTACGACTATGACCTGCTCGTGCTCGGGTCCGGCCCCGCCGGACAGAAGGCCGCAGTCCAGGCGGCGAAGCTCGGGCGCAAGGTCGCCGTCGTCGAGCGGCGCCAGCTCGGCGGCGTCTCGGTCAACCGCGGGACGATCCCGTCGAAGACGCTGCGCGAAGCGGTCGTCTATCTGACGGGGCTCAGCCAGCGCGACGTGTACGGCGAGAGCTACCGCCTCAAGGAGGACATCACGCCCCAGGATCTCGCGCTGCGCACGCGCAAGGTGATCGAGCGCGAGATCGACATCGTCCACAACCAGCTCGCGCGCAACCACATCACCGTCGTCCAGGGCCCGGCGCAGTTCGTCGACACCCACACGGTCGCGGTCAGCGGGTCCGGCGGCGAACGGCGCCTGACCGGCGAGTTCGTCGTCGTCGCCACCGGGTCCCGGCCGGCGCACCCGAAGGACGTCGCGTTCGACAACAAGACGATCCTCGACTCCGACGGCCTTCTGCTGCTCGATCGCATTCCGCCGACGGTGCTCGTCGTGGGCGCGGGGGTCATCGGCATCGAGTACGCCTCCATGTTCGCCGCGCTCGGCGCGAAGGTGACCCTCGTCGAGCGGCGGCCTCGGCTCCTCGAGTTCTGCGACGGCGAGATCGTGGAGGGCCTCCAGTACCACCTTCGTGAGCTCGGCGTGACTTTTCGCCTGGGCGAGACGGTGGTCGCGGTCGAGCGCCGCAACGGCGCGACCGTGACACGCCTCGAGAGCGGCAAGCTCATTCCCGCCGCTCTGGTCCTGTACTCCGCGGGCCGGCAGGGCGCGACTGCGGATCTCGCGCTCGAGAACGCGGGGCTCGAGGCGGACGACCGCGGCCGAATCGACGTCGACGACGACCTCCGAACCGCGGTCCCGCACATCTTCGCCGCCGGCGACGTCCTTCGCTCGCCCGGCCTTGCTGCCACCGCGATGGAGCAGGGCCGGCTCGCGGCGTGCCGCGCGTTCGATCATCCCGCTGATCCCCTCAGCGAGCTGATCCCGATCGGCATCTACACGATCCCCGAGATCAGCTTCGTGGGGAAGACGGAGGAGCAGCTCACCGAGGAGGCGGTCGGCTACGAGGAGGGAATCGCGCGCTACCGCGAGCTCGCGCGGGGGCAGATCCTCGGCGACTCCCACGGCCTGCTGAAGCTGCTCGTCGCGCTCGACGACCATCGCATCCTCGGGGTGCACGTCCTCGGGACGGGCGCTACCGAGCTCGTCCATATCGGGCAGGCTGTGATGGCGGCCCAGGGCACCGTCCACCAGCTCGTCGACTCGGTCTTCAACTACCCGACGCTCGCCGAGGGCTACAAGGTGGCCGCGCTGGACGCGACGAACAAGCTCAGTACGCTCGAGCGCGTCGCGCGCTAGCGCAATCCGAGCCGGGGCCGTCTGCGTAGTAGCGGGCAACGCGTGGCGCCCTTGCGCCGACGGAACGAGCACGGGTGAAGTCGGTGGGCGCTTCCAGAGAACCGTCCAGGAGGCAAGGAATGACCGAATCGAGTCTGTACGAACGGCTCGGCGGCGCGTTCGCCATCGCAGCAGTGGTCGATCGCTTCAGCGAAGCGATCGTGCGCAACCCGATCGTGGGCCAGGAGTCGGAGAACCCCGCCCTACGGGAGTGGCACACCAACAATCTGGCTCGACTTCCAGGCCTGAAGTTCATGCGCACGCTGTGGGTCTGTGACGTTGCCGGAGGACCCCAGCAATATGCGGCCACGAAACCAGGCAGCACCTCTCTCGGCCTGGAAGCGGCCCATCGCGAACTGAAGATCTCTCCCGCCGAGTTCGACGAAGTTGCGGCGGAGCTCGCGCGAACGCTCGACTCCTTCAAGGTGCCCGAGCCGGAGAAGGAGGAGGTTCTGGCTGCATTTGCGGCCCATAAGGACGAGGTGACGGAGGGCTACGGCTAGAAACGCCTCGCGCTCCCGCGCGAGGCTAACCGGGGGAACCTGTGGGGTTCCCCCGAGAACCCCCTCCTCACGTTTGTCGCTCGCTGCGCTCGCTGCGCGGGGGAACGAGTTCCCCCGCGGCCCCCCTCCCCGGGTCCGACCGGCTCGGCTTCGCCTCGCCGTGTCTGCAAACGCCTCGCCTTCGGCGAGGCTAGGGCGTTTAGAGACCCAGGTGTTTCGCGATCACCATGCGCTGGACCTCGTTCGTGCCCTCGCCGATCTCGAGGATCTTCTGGTCGCGATAGAGACGCGAGATCGGGAACTCGTCCATGTACCCGTAGCCGCCGTGGATCTGGAGTGAGACGTTCGCGGCCCGGTTGGACAGGAGGCCGGTGTAGAGCTTCGCCATTGCCGCCTCTGTGCCGAACGGCCGGCCCTGGTCCTTGAGCCAGGCCGCCTTGTAGACGAGCGCCCGTCCGGCCTCGATCTCGGTCGCCATGTCGGCCAGCTGGAACTGGACGGCCTGGAAGGACGCGATCGGCCGGCCGAACTGCTGCCGTTCGCGCGCGTAGGCGAACGCGAGGTCGTAGGCGCCCTGCGCCAGGCCGACGCCCATCGCCGCGACCGAGATGCGCCCGCCGTCGAGGATCTCGAGGAACTGCGCGAAGCCACGACCGCGCGGCCCCAGGAGATTGCCCTCCGGAACGCGGCAGTCCTCGAACGCGAGCTCACGCGTGTCGGATGCCCGCCACCCGAGCTTCTTCATCGGCGCCGAGATCCCGTAGCCGGGCGTCCCGTTCGGCACCACGATGTTCGAGATCTCGTCGTCGCCGGTCCGGGCGGTGATCGTCACGCAAGCGGTGATGTCGGTGCCCGCGTTCGTGATGAAGATCTTGGAGCCGTTGATCACCCACTCGCCGTCGCGGAACTCCGCCCGCGTGGCGGCGTTTCCGGCGTCCGACCCGGCTCCCGGCTCGGTGAGCCCGAAGGCGGCGAGGCGTCGGCCAGACGCGAGATCGGGGAGCCACTCGCGGCGCTGCTCGTCCGTGCCGAAGAGCAGGATCGGCATCGTCCCGAGCGAGGTGTGCGCGGCGACCGTGATCGCCAGTGACGAGTCGACTCGCGTGAGCTCCTCGATCGCGATCGCGTAGGAGACGGTGTCCGTCCCCGCGCCGCCGTACTCCTCCGGGATCGGCATCCCCATGAGGCCGAGCTCGGCGAGATCGGCGACGAGCTCGTACGGGAACCGACTCTCGCGGTCGAGCTCCTCGGCGACGGGCGCGACGCGCTCGCGGGCGAAGTCTCGGACGGTGTCGCGGACGAGCTCGTGCTCCTGCGAGAGGTCGAGGTCCACGGCCGCGCGATGCTAGCCGAGCCGTCTTCTAGCCTGCCCGGACGTCATAACAGGATCTCCCCATTGGGGTAGCGAATACGTAACACCTCCGACCGATACTGGGATGGTGGACGTGCCCCACGACAACATCGAACGGCTTGGCGTCGACATCGCGGCGCTCGTGGCCGAGCGGCAGTCGCTGCGCGAGCTCGACGCGCCTGCGGAGAAGCTCGAGTGCAACCGGCTCGAGATCTGCGGCCTCCAGCGGCGGCTCGCGCAGGCGTTGATCGCTCGCTACTCGCCGGCCCAGGCCGAAGCCGCTTAGCAGCGAAGCCGACCTTCAGCGCGCCGGCCCGGCGCGCGTCTGCATTGACCGGTCGACCCCCTGGGCGGCACGACCGCGTTGCTAGGGTGCCCGCGCCGTGGCCGACGACGTTCGCACCTTCTTCGAGAGCCTGCCGAGTCGCGTCAATCCCTCGAAGGTCGCGGGCATGCGGAACTCGTACGCGTTCGACGTCGAGGGCGCAGGCACGTGGACCGTACGTGTCGACGACGGGACCGTGAACGTGTCGGAGGGCCTGGAAGAGGCCGACACCACGATCAGCGCCTCCGAGGACACGTTCCGCCAGATCGTGAGCGGCGAGCAGAACCCGACGACCGCGTACATGACGGGCAAGCTCAAGGTCCGCGGCGACATGGGCGCCGCGATGAAGCTCCAGAAGCTGTTCTAGGGACGGAGCTTCGGACGCTCGTCCGGCGTCGCCTTCGACGCACCCTGCTGGGGTTCCCGTGGCTGCGGCCGGCGGAAGAGCCCCACGCCCGCTCGGCCGCCCATCGATCCCGGTAGCAACCCGCCGACGACGAGCAACGCGACGACGACGAGCACCACCGTCAGGACCGTCCACAGCACGAGCTCAGCGTAGCGCTCTGGGGTCGAGCCGCCTGGCCGAGGAAGTTAGTCCTCGAGCTCGACGAGGACGGCGCCGCCGGCGACACGGTCGCCCTCCGCGACGTGGACGCGGCGGACGACGGCATCGAACGGCGATGCGAGCGGTGTCTCCATCTTCATCGCTTCGAGGACGCAGAGCGTTTGCCGCGCGCGGACGTGCTCGCCCTCCGTGACCGCGACGCGAATCACGGTCCCCGGCATCGGCGCCGTCACCGCACGCTGCTCGCCGGTCGAGCCGGCGTGCGTGGCGGCCTCGTCCGCGTCGGGTGGCTGCCGCAGTGGCGGCGGGGTCAGGTTCAGCCGCCAAGCGGCGCGCCACGGCCGTGGCGCCAGGCGCGAGGGCGGCGGCGAGAGCGGCGGGTGCTCGGTCAGGAACGCCGTCGTCGTCTCGCCGGCGACCACGGCCGGATGGGCGGTGAGCCAGCGGAGGAAGGGGAGGTTGGTCGTGACGCCGCTGACCTCGGTCGCCTGGAGCGCCTCGTGCAGGCGGGCGAGCGCCTCGGGTCGCGTTGGCCCATGGGCGATGACCTTCGCGATCATCGGGTCGTAGCGGAGACCGACCTCGTCGCCCTCGGCGACGCCGGCGTCGACGCGCACGCCGTCGGGAAGCCGCAGCGTCTCGATGCGGCCTGTCTGCGGGAGGAACGTGCGCGGATCCTCCGCGTAGAGCCGCGCCTCGACCGCGTGCCCCGACAGCCGCACATCGAGGCCGTCGATCGATGCCCCCTCAGCGATGTCGAGCTGAGCCTGGACGAGATCGATCCCCGTCACGAGCTCGGTCACCGGGTGCTCGACCTGGATGCGGCCGTTCAGCTCGAGCAGGAAGAAGTCGTCGCCGTCGAGGACGAACTCGACCGTGCCGGCGCTCCGGTACCCGACCGCTCGCCCGAACGCGACCGCCGCCTCGCTCATGCGCGCGCGCAACGCCGGGTCGAGCGCAGGCGAAGGCGCTTCCTCGAGGATCTTCTGGTGGCGCCGCTGG
>Ga0126307_10000800_pt1 | contig 20714 bp, 20 predicted proteins | sample Plot28_FD_89955 | JGI IMG/M metagenome (GOLD analysis project Ga0126307, IMG submission 89955) | Serpentine soil microbial communities from UC McLaughlin Reserve, CA, USA - Plot28 | ecosystem: Environmental > Terrestrial > Soil > Grasslands | place: USA: UC McLaughlin Reserve, Lake County... | reverse complement strand
TTGCCGACCCACACGGCGGTCGCGACGTGCGGCGTGTAGCCCACGAACCAGGCGTCGGACTGCTCCTCGGTCGTCCCTGTCTTGCCCGCCGCCGGACAGGGGATGTCGCAGCAGGCGGCGGTGCCGTAGTCAAGCGTCCCCTTCATCACGTCGACGACCGTGTAGGCAACACCGTCGGTGACCACGCGGTCGCCCTCCGCGTCCTCGGGCTCGTCGACGTCGCCGTTCGGAAGCACGACCTTGGCAATCGCGGTCGGATCGTGGTGGACGCCGCCGTTGGCAAGCGTCGCGAAGCCGTCGGCCTGGTCGAGCACCGTGACGTCGCTCGCCCCGAGCACGTCGGCGGGGACGCCGGCGAGCGGGCTTGAGATGCCCATCCTCTTCGCCATCTCATCCATGGTGTCCGGGCCGATGTCGGCGACGACTTGCGCGTAGACGGTGTTGACCGAGTTCGCGGTCGCGTCCCGGAGGCTGATCGAGGCGCCGGCGCCACCGCTGACCGTCCACGGCTCCGAGTACGGGCTGGTGATCGTGATCGTGCTCGGGGCCGGGTAGTAGGTGGAGTCCGGGTCGACCCCCTGGTCGACCGCAGCGGTCAGCGCGTAGGGCTTGAACGACGAGCCCGGCTGGCGGCGGCCCTGGGCGGCGAGGTTGAACTGGCTGTCCTCATACGACTCCGAGGAGGCCATCGCCTTGATCTCGCCGGTGCCGGCGTCGACGGAGACCAACGCCGCGGCCGCTCCCGTGATCGGGTGGGCGGCGATCGCCTGCTCGGCGACCGCCTGGAGGTGCGGGTCGAGCGTCGTATAGACCCTGAGGCCGCCGTCGCGGACGGTCGCGACGCCGTACCTGTCGATCAGCTCCTGCTGGACGAAGTCGAAGAAGTACTGCTGCGTTCGCGACTCATATAGGTAGCCGCGTTCGAGTCCGAGCCCGTCGTTGCGGTTGCTCTGGTAGGTGGCCTGGCTGATGTAGCCCTGATCGACCATCGCCCTCAACACCTCGTTGCGCCGCTTCGTCGCGGCGTGCGGGTTGATGAACGGGTTGTAGTCGGTGGGCGCCTGCGGCAACCCGGCGAGCAGCGCCGCCTCGTTCAGGTTGAGATCGGAGACGTCCTTGTTGAAGAACACCTGCGAAGCAGCCTGCACCCCGACAGCGGTGCGGCCGTCGTTGGTGCCGTACGGGGCGCTGTTCAGGTACTGGTCGAGGATCTCGTCCTTGGAGTACTTCTCCTCGTACTCCTGGGCGAGCTTCGCCTCGACGATCTTTCGCTCGATCGTGTCCTCTGGGTCGGTGATGTAAATGTTGCGGACGAGCTGCTGGGTAATCGTCGACCCGCCCTGCTTGACCTCGCCTGCCTCGACGTTCTTGATCGCGGCCCGGACGATCGCGCCGTAGTCGACCCCCGAGTGCTCGTAGAAGTTCTCGTCCTCGATCGCGATCGTCGCCTTCTGCATCCGCTCCGGGATCTTCTTCAGCGGCACCGGCGTGCGCAGGACGTCGCTCTGCACGTAGCCGAGGCTGGACCCGTCGGCCGCGAACACCTGCGAGCTCGCGCCGCTCTCCTGTGGCTTCAGGCTGTCGATGTCGGGCGCGTCGGCGGCGACATCGAGGACCCAGAGGCCCACGCTCGCGGCTCCGATGCCGATCGCGACGATCAGCACTGTGAAGGCGAGCAGGATCTTCTTGCCCACCGATCCCTGCGCGCGCCGGTGACGTCTGCGTTGGCGCGGACTCATGGTGAACTCAGCAGGGTACCGACAGCTTCCGAGCGCCCCGCCGGCAGTGGTGGATCGGTTGCAGCGAGCGGCTACTCGGTGGCGAGCACGCCGGCCTCGCGAAGCGCCCGCTGGGCTCGCTCGCGCAGCGCCGCTTCCTCGCCGGCCGCGCGCGTGCCGCCGGGACGCCGCGGGCCGTGGACCTCGAGCCGGATCCCGTCCGGGGTCATCTCCGCGACGTCGATCTGCGACGGCTCGAGCCGCGAGAGCGCCTCGCGGGCCTGCGCCAGATCGGCGTCCGCCGGCACCCAAACCTCTGCCATCGCCGGCGCCGTGAGATCGCCGGTCGAGCGGTTGACCACGACGCCGGTGACGACGGTCTCGTTGGGGACGATCACCAGCCGGCCGTCGCCGGTGTCGAGGAAGGTGTGCGACAGGGTCAGGTCGTCCACCCTGCCCGTCTCCTCGCCGATCGTCACGGTGTCGCCGATCCGGATCGGCTGGGTGATCGCGAGCAATAGGCCGGCGAGCGGGTTGGCGAGGATCTGCCGGGCGGCGAGCCCGAGGACGAGCCCGAGCACGGCGCTCGAGGCGAGGATGCCGGCGGCGAGCTTGTTCAGCTTGTTGAACTGGCTCAGCGCGATCGCGATCCCGATCACGATGATCGTCGCGAACACGAGGCGGCGGATCAGCCGCAGCCGGGTCATCGCCGCGCGCGAGACGGGGGCGTCGCTCACCCTGGAGGCGACCCGCGCCGCGCGCGTGATCGCGAACCGGTCGATGAGCAGGGCGATCGCAAAGGCGACGGCAAGCGTGATCGCCGCCGAGATCCAATCGCCGTGCGACTCCCAGAAGCTCTCGTCCGCGGCCGCGGTGATCAGCATCGCCCGATCCTGCCACGCTTGCCGCCGACGTGTTCCGTGCGACCAAGGCCGTGCTCCTCGATGCGCTCGGGACCCTGATCGAGCTCGAGCCGCCGTGGCCGCACCTCACCCGTGACCTCGGCGTCAATCCCGCCGCGGCCGAACGGGCGATGCGCGCCGAGATGTCCTACTACCGCGACCACGCCCACGAGGCGGTCGATGCGGCGTCGCTCCGCGACCTGCGCGAGCGCTGTGCAGCGCTGATCTCGGCCGAGCTCGGGTGCGAGGTCCCCGTCGAGCGCATGATGGCGGCGATCCGCTTCCGCGCCGCTGCGGACGCCGCCCCGGCTCTCGACGAGCTTCGCCGTCGCGGCCTGCGGCTCGTCTGCGTCTCGAACTGGGACTACGCGCTGCCCGCCGTCATCGAGCGCTGCGGGCTCGGCGGCAAGCTCGACGCCGTCGTCACCTCGGCCGGCGCCGGAGCCCGGAAGCCGGACCCGGCGATCTTCCGGCTCGCGCTCGAGCTCGCGGACTGCGAGCCGGCCGAGGCCTTGCACGTGGGAGACACGGCGCAGGAGGACGTCGACGGCGCCCGCGGCGCCGGGATCCCGGCGCTCCTCCTCGACCGCGCGGGCGGTGCCGACATCAGCTCGCTCGGCGAGGTCGCCGAGCACCTGCGGTGAGACGGGCCACGTCGCGTCCGTAGCATCTGCGCGCGTGAGCGACACGCCCGTGAGTCAGCCCCCTCCCCCAGCGGGTCCGCCGCTCAGCACCGCGCCGCCAGGCGCACTGCCCCCGCCCGCGTCCGCGGCGGGCCCGGGCGCCGCCGGCTGGTCGCCGCGAGACGTCGTGCTCGGGATCGTGATGCTGCTCGCGATCGCGTTCGTCGGTGGGATCATCGTGTTCGCGATCGCCGGCGACTCCGGCCTCGACGCGACGATCGGGGCCCAGCTCGTGCTCGAGGCGGGCTTCCTCGGCAGCGCCGTCTACTTCGCCCGGCGCCACCACGGCACCCGAGGCGGGCTGCTGGCGCTCGGCCTCGGTGCGCCCCGCCGCCCCTGGGCCGGGGCAACGGCGCTCGCCTTCTTCGGCTACCTCGCCTTCGCGCTCGTCTACACGCAGCTCGTCGCCCAGCCGGAGCAGACCAACGTCGCGGAGGACCTCGGCTTCGACTCGAGCACCGCCGGGGCGATCTCGGCGGCGATCCTGATCGTCCTCCTCGCGCCGCTTGCCGAGGAGACCTTCTTCCGGGGCTTCGTGTTCGGCGGCCTGCGCGGCGCGATGCCGTCGGCCGCGGCGATCGCGATCTCGGGCGCCATCTTCGGCTCCGTCCACCTGACGACCGGCAACGTCGCGTCGGCGGTGCAGCTCGCCGTGCTCGGGGCGATCCTCGCGTGGCTCTATGAGCACACGGGCTCGATCCGGCCGACGATCCTCGTCCACGTCATCAACAACGGCATCGCCTTCGCCGTCCTGGTCGGCGGCTGAGCCGAAAATTTCGGCATCCGTGGGAGGCGCCTGCTTTTATTCCCGGGCGATGAAGCACCTCCACCTGGCCGCAGGGATGCTCGCGGCGACCGCCATGCTCGTGTTCCCCGCTCTCGCGCCGGCGCAGGACGCGCCGGGGGGCGGCGGAGGCCAGGGCGGCGAGGGCGGCGGCCAGACGCAGGCGCCCGCGCGGATCAAGCTCAAGGTCAAGGGCCTGAAGAACGGCCGCGCCAAGGTCGGCGACAGAGTGCAGGCGATCGCCACCGTGAGCCCGTTCGTCGGCGGGCAGCGAGTCGAGATCCGGCTCGGCAACGGTGGCGACACCGTGGTCAAGAGGACGCCGTTCGTGCGCGGCGTCAAGGGTCGCGACTTCGGCCGCGTGAAGCTGCGCTCGAAGCCGCTGGTCGACCCGGGCCGCTACCGCGTCCGCCTGACGAAGCCTCCCACCGCCGCGCAGGCGGGGGGCGCCGCCAAGTCGAAGAAGTTCAAGCTCAAGTACGTCGACCTCGACCCGGGCGACCGCGGCCCAGCCGTCGAGCTCTTCAACGACCTGCTGCGCAGGCAGGACTACTACGACACCGACAAGCATCGCTACGGCTCCCACACCGAGCGCGCGGTGATGGCCTTCCGCAAGGTGAACGGGATGGCGCGGACGTGGAACGCGACGCCGGGGATCTTCAAGACGCTCGCCGAGGGCAAGGGCGGGTTCAAGATCAAGTACCCGAACGCCGGCAAGCACGTCGAGGTCGACATCTCCAAGCAGGTGATGGCGCTGTCCGCCCACGGCAAGGCGCAGTACGTCTTCCACATCGCGACCGGCGCCGCCGCGACGCCGTCGGACCAGGGCGCCTTCACCTTCTACCGCAAGGATCCCGGCTTCAACTCGATCGGGATGTACTACTCGATCTATTACAACCGCGGCGAGGCGACCCACGGCTACCACTCGGTGCCGCCCTATCCCGCGAGTCACGGCTGCATCCGCAACCCGATCCCCGACTCGATCTTCATCTACAACTGGATCGACCTCGGGGACAAGATGTTTGTCTACAACTAGCTCGTCGTCCGACGCCCGCCAGGTCCTGATCCGGGAACTGCGCGAGCACGCGCTCGTCCTCGGCGAGGTGACGCTCTCGAGCGGCGCGACGGCCTCCTACTACGTGGACGCGCGCCGCGCGCTCCTGCGCCCCGCAGGCTTCCGGGCCGCGGGCGAGCTGATCGCAGACGCGGCACACCGCCACGGCGCGGACGCCGTCGGCGGCCCGGTGATGGCGGCGATCCCGCTCGCCTGCGCGGCGATCGCCGTGCCCGGCGGCGACGGCCTCGTGGGCTTCTTCGTCCGCAAGGAGCGAAAGGAGCACGGGCTCCAGCGCTGGGTGGAGGGGCCGGTCGAGGCCGGGACGAGATGCCTCGTGGTCGAGGACACGGTCACCACCGGCGGCTCGACCGTGCAGGCGATCGAGCTCATGCGCGAACAGGGGCTCGACATCGTCGGCGGCCTCTGCGTGGTCGATCGGCTCGCCGGCGGCGCCGACGCGATCGCCGCCGCGATCGGCGGCCCGTTCGAGGCGCTCACGACGATCGACGACGTCTACCCCGAGCGCCCGGACCGCTAGCGGCGGCAGGGCGCCGGGCGAGCGCCGACTCGCACGTTGCCCGGCTCGGGACCGGTCAATCGTCGACTCGACGCTTGTGGCGGTGCTCGCGAGCTGCGCGATGAGCGAGAGGCGGGCGGCTGCGCAGGGTGTGGAGGACCTTCAGCGCGAGGTTCTCGGCCGGCTCGGAGTGGCGCTTCGCGTTCGCGGCGACGATCGCCGTGAAGGTGACGAGGTCCTTGCGCCGCAGGACGATGACCCGCAGTCGCTCGCGGACGTCCGACTTCCGCTCGGTCGCCTTCGCGCGGACCTGCACAGCCGGGTAGCGGTGCTCGTACGGATGCGGGCGGCCCGGCCGCACCGGCTCGCGGAAGCCCTTGAGCGCGCTCGCGGTACGGCTCGCGAAGTCATCGAGCGGCACTTCCTGGGCGCGGCGTGAGCGGTTCGGGGTGATCGAGAGGGCGACGAGGCGGTCGTAGGAGCGGATCAGCGCGTTGGGGCCGTGGCGTTCTGCCGTCCACCCGCGCGGGACCCCGAGCGCGAAGCCGCCGCGGACCTCCTCGAAGCGCCTGAAGCCCGGCGGCAGCTCGTCGAGCGGGTCGACGGTCTCGCGCGACGGCTCCGGCGCAGCCGCGGTGGTCGTGGAGGTGGTCGTCGAAGCGGTCGTCGTGCTCTGCGGCGCCTCACGCTCCCCGGGCGCGTCGCAGCCGGCGACGCCGACGCCGAGCGCGACCACGATGGTCAGCGCCCGGCGAGCGCTCACGAGCCGTCGCTGCGCCGGCGAGTGCGCTCGCCGAGCCTTCGCAGGGGGTGCGCCACGCGCGTGACGTCCTCGAGGTGCGGCTCGACGCGCGCGATCCCGCGCTGGACCTCGCCCACATCGCCGCCCATCGACTCGACCGCGGCGCGCATGTCGCGCACCTCCTGGTCCAGCGACTCGACCCGATCTTGGATCGAGTTCAGGCTGACGAGCAACTTGGGGAGCACCGCCATCCCCTCCGCGATCGTGCGGATGTCTGAGAGAGCACCGCCGATCATCCGCGGGATCTGCATCACGTCGACGACCGGACGATCGACGGCCCGCTCGTCGTCGGCGATCGCCGCCTCGTCGAGGATCTCCGGCTCCGGGTTGCTCATCTCCAGCTCCTCAGGATGTAGACGTTGACATCGTCGGGCACGCCCTTGGCGCGGAAGCGGAGCTTCCGTCGCGCGGAGACCCGCTCGGGGTCGAGCGCGTCGAGTGCCGTCCCCGAGAGCAGCAGCTCGTCGCCGCTCGCGCTGTCCGCGACCCGTGCGGCGACGTTGACGTCGACGCCCAGGTAGTCGTCGGCGAGCCGGCGGGGCGAGCCGACGTGCATCCCGGCGCGCATACGCGGACCGTACCCGGCCACCTCGACGCCACCGAGGCGCTCGCGCGCCTCCAGCACGGCCTCGACCGCCGGCTCGGCAGCGTCGAACACGGCCATCATCCCGTCGCCGAGCCTCTTTACGACCTCGCCGCCATGCCCGGCGACCGGCGGTTCGATCGCCTGCGCAACCTCGCGCAGGAGCTCGAGCGAGAGGTCATCCCCCGCCTCGAGCGCCCAATCCGAGAACCCGACGAGGTCGGTGAAGACGATCGCGCAGCGGCTGTCCTCGCGCCCGCCCGACCCGGCCTCCGAGGCCGCCTCCCAAACCTGGAGCGCGCTCAGCCCGACCTCCTTGAGGATCCCCGGCCGCTCCTCGGCGAGCTCGCCCAGCCGCCGGGCGAGGACCGCGCGAGGCTGCGAGCCGATCGTCGACAGAGGGTCGCCGTAGCGGCTGTCGCCGGGGAGCAGCTCGCGCGCGATCTTCAGCGCGCGAATCAGCTTCGGACCCAGGTTCGCGCCGCCATCGGCGGCCGCTTGGTCGGCGGGATCGTCCATTCGGCCTCCCCGGATTACACCAGCTGTGCCGTGACCGTTACACCAGTCGATGTAACAATCGCGTTGCCCGCGCCGCGGAGCGCGAATAGAGTCCGCCGTTCCTTGGCCTCGGTCCGCGAAGCGTCATTCGAGCTCTTCCGCGCCCGCGGGATGACGACGGTGTTCGGCAATCCCGGCTCGACGGAACTGCCGATGCTGAAGGAGTTCCCGGAGGACTTCACGTACGTCCTCGGGCTCCAGGAGGCGGTCGTCGTGGGAATGGCCGATGGCTACGCGCAGGCGAGCGGCGGGCCGGCGCTCGTCAACCTCCATACGGCGCCCGGTGTCGGAAACGCGATGGGCGCGATCTTCAATGCCCAGGCGAACCACTCGCCCCTGGTGATCACGGCCGGAAACCAGGCGCGATCGCTGATCACGCTTCAGGCGAACCTCACGAACCGGGATGCCACGCGGATGCCGCATCCGCTCGTCAAGTGGAGCTACGAGCCGGCGCGCGCGGCCGACGTCCCGTTGGCGCTGGCGCGGGCCACGCACCTGGCGGCGCTGGCGCCGAGGGGGCCGACCTTCGTCTCGATCCCCTTCGACGACTGGGACGCCGAGGTCGATGACGGCGACGCAGCCGCGGCGGTCGCGCGCCGCACGAGCGGGCGCGCCGCTCCCGACCCGGAGGCGGTTGCGGAGCTCGCCCGGCGCCTCGAGAGCGCGACGAACCCGGTGATGGTCGCGGGCCCGGACATCGATGCGAGCGGCGCCTGGGAGATCGCCGTCGCCCTCGCCGAGCGCCAACGGCTGCCGGTGTTCGCGACTCCCGCCCCGGGTGGCGGGCGGCTCGGCTTCCCCGAAGGGCACCCGAACTTCCGGGGCGTGCTGCCGCCGGCAATCGGGCCGCTCTCCGAGACGCTCGTGGGCCACGACCTGATCCTCGTCGTCGGCTCGTCGGTGTTCCCGTACTACCCGAACATCGCCGGGCCGCTGCTTCCGGAGGGCGCCACCCTGGTCGAGATCACGTCCGATCCCGACGAGGCGGCCCGGGCCCCGATGGGCGAGGCGATCGTCGCGGACGTGCGGCTCGCGCTCGAACGCCTCGTCGAGCTCGTCGGCGAGTCGAGCCGCGACCCCGGCGAACCGCTGCCCGATGCCGTGCCCGGGCCCGAGCAGGACCCGATCACGGGCACGGCGGCGATGCACGCGCTCGGCGCGGCGTTTCCGGCCGACGGGATCGTCGTGCTCGAGTCGCCGTCCTCGACGCTCGCGCTTCGCAACCAGCTCCGAATCTCGAAGCCCGGCAGCTACTACTTCGGCGCCGGCGGCGGGCTCGGCTTCGGGCTCGCGGCGGCGGTCGGCGTGCAGCTCGCCCAACCCGACCGCCCAGTCGTGTGCGTGGTGGGCGAGGGGTCGGTTCAGTACGCGGTGACGGCGTTCTGGAGCGCCGTCGCCTACGGAGCGCCGGTCACTTTCCTGGTGCTGCGGAACAGCGAGTACGCGATCCTCAAGTGGTTCGCCGAGATCGAGGGGGTGACGGGCGCGCCGGGCCTCGACCTACCGGCGCTCGACACCGCTGCGGTCGCGAGCGGCTACGGCGTCAGCGCACGCCGGGTCGAGGACGCCGCGGAGCTCCGGGAGGCGCTCGGAGAGGCGATCGCGTCCGAGCGCCCGGAATTGGTCGAGGTCGGCGTGGCGCCGGGGATGTGGCTCTTCTAGCCCCGAGGATCCCGCCGCTCGCGCCCGAGACGCTCGGCCCGGCAGAGGACGCAGCGCCGGACTGGGTCGCCGCCGGTACGCCGGAGCCGCTTCGCCGCGAGCTCGAGGCGCTGCTCGGCGCCGACCGGCTGCTGACCCGCGCCAGCGATCTCGTTCGCTACGCCTCCGATGCGAGTCCCTACCGCCGGTTTCCGCGGGCGGTGGTGGCGGCACGCGATGCAGGCGACGTCGCCAAGGTCCTCGCCTTCGGGCGCCGCGCGCGCATCCCGGTGACCTTCCGCGCCGGCGGCACCAGCCTCAACGGCCAGGCGCAGTCCGACGGGATCCTCCTCGACGTCCGCCGGCATTTCCGCGGCGTCGCGGTCGAGGACGGCGGCCGACTGGCGCGGGTGAAACCGGGCACCGTGCTCGGTCATGTGAACCGCGTGCTCGCCCCGCTCGGCTACAGGCTCGGCCCCGACCCGGCCTCCACCGACATCGCCTGCGTCGGCGGCGTCGTCGCCAACAACTCCGGCGGAATGCGCTGCGGGGTGACCCACGACAGCTACCGCACCGTGCGCTCCATGAGCCTCGTCCTCCCTTCGGGAACGCTGATCGATACGGCGGAGCCCGGTGCCGAGGAGCACTTCGCGGAGGCGGAGCCGGAGCTCGCTCAGGGCCTCGCCCGGATCCGCGGCGAGGTCGTCGCCGACGAGGAGCTCACGGCGCGGATCCGGAGCAAGTTCGAGATCAAGAACACGACCGGCTACCGGCTCTGCGCCTTCCTCGACGCGGAGACGCCGCTCGAGATCTTCCAGCGGCTCGTGATCGGCTCGGAGGGGACGCTCGCGTTCGTCGCCGAGGTCGTCTTCGAGACCGTGGCGCAGCCGGCGAGGACGACCTGCTCGTGGCTTCACTTCCCGACCGTCGACGCAGCGGTCGAGCCGGTCCGGGAGCTGGTCGCGGCGGGCGCCCGCGCGGTCGAGTTGATGGTCGCCCCGGCGTTGATCGTCGCCGCCCACAACATCCGGGGCACACCCGAGAGCTGGAAGGGGCTCGACCCGGGCTCCGCCGCCCTCCTGGTGGAGTTCGGCGGTGCCGACGACGAGGAGCTCGACGCCGCCGAGGAGCAGGCCGAACGGGTCCTGGCCGACCGGGAGCTGATCCGAGCGCCCGAGTTCCATCGCGATCCCGAGACGGTCCACATGTACTGGACCGTGCGCGAGGGGATGCACGGGCTGGTCGGAAAGATGCGGCCGCCGGGCACCGCGCTGATCGTCGAGGACGTCTGCGTGCGCCCGGAGCGGATTGCGGAGATGGCCGCCGACCTCCAGGCGCTGCTCGGAGAACACGGCTTCCTCCCCGGGGTCGCGGGCCACGCGTCCGCCGGAAACCTCCACTTCATGCTCACGCCGGACTTCTCCAGGCGCGAGGACCTCGAGCGCTACGACGCGTTCATGGAGGGGCTGATCGCGCTCGTGATCGACAAGTACGACGGCTCGCTCAAGGCCGAGCACGGCACGGGAGTCAACATGGCGCCCTTCGTCGAGCGCGAGTGGGGCGCCAAGGCCGTGGAGCTGATGCGCCACGTGAAGCGGCTCGCCGACCCGGACGGCGTGCTCGCGCCCGGCGTCATCCTCAACGACGACCCCGGCGTTCACCTCAAGGACCTGAAGACGACGCCGCCGATCGAGGAGGAGGCGACGACCTGCGTGGAGTGTGGGTTCTGCGAGCCGGTGTGCCCGAGCCGTCACCTGACGACGACGCCCCGCCAGCGGATCGTCCTGCGGCGCGAGATGGCGAGGCAGGCGCCCGGTTCGCCGGTGCTCGAGACGCTCCTCGCCGAGTACGAGTACGACGCGGTCGAGACGTGCGCGGCGGACGGCACATGCCAGCTCTCCTGTCCCGTCGGGATCGATACCGGCAAGCTCGTCAAGGCCCTGCGCGCACGCCAGCGGACCGACCGCGCGCAGCGCGTGGCGCGGCGGCTCGCGGACCGCTGGGCAGCGGCCGAGGCGGTGGCGCGGCGCGGCCTCGAGCTGGGGGAGCGCTTGCCGCGCGCTGGAGCCCCGGCGCTTCGCGGCGCCAGCCGCGTGGCGCGACGCGCGCTCAGCGACGAGCTCGTTCCCGAGTGGCCCGAGAACATGCCGCGCCCGGCACCGGCCGAGCTCCCGGAGACCCGCAGGGAGGGCGCCGCGGCCGTCTACCTGCCCGCCTGCGTGAACCGCATCTTCGGCCGCGCCCGCGGCGCGCCCGGCGGGTCGGGGCTCGGCCTGCCGCAGGCGCTCGTGAGCGTCGCGGAGCGCGCGCGCCTGCCGCTCTGGATCCCACCCGACGTTGCCGGCCACTGCTGCGCCGTCCCGTGGAGCTCGAAGGGCTACGGCGATGGCGCGCGACGGATGGCAAACCACACCGTGGACGCGCTCTGGCGGTGGACGGACGCCGGAGCGCTCGCGGTGGTCTGCGACGCGAGCTCCTGCTCGCTCGGACTCGCCTCCGAGATGGCCGCGTTGCTGAGCGATGAGAACGCCGAGCGCCACGCGAGGCTCGAGATCCTCGACTCGGCCCGGTGGGCGCGTGGGCGCCTCCTGCCGCGCCTCGAGCGGAAGCGAAGGCTCCGCTCGGCGGTCGTGCACCCGCCCTGTGCGAGCCGCCACCTGGGCACGGACGCGGACCTGGTCGCCCTTGCCCATGAGCTCGCCGAGGAGGTCGTGGTCCCCGTGAGCTCCACGTGCTGCGGCTTCGCCGGCGATCGGGGCATGCTCCATCCAGAGCTGCCAGCCGCCGCCACCGCCGACGCGGCAGCCGAGATCGAGGGCCGCGAGTTCGAGGCCGCGCTCTGCTCGAATCGGACCTGCGAGATCGGGCTCCAGCAGGGCACCGGCAAGGCGTACGAGTCGTTCGCCTTCGCGCTCGAGGAGCTCACGCGGCCGTAGGATCGGTTCGGGCTCTCGCTACCCTGCGCGGCTCATGCCGACCGAGAGAAACTCGATCACCCCCGAGGGCAAGGCGAAGGCGGAGGCCGAGCTCAGGCACCTGCGCGAGGTGCGCCGAGCGGAGATCGTGCAGTCGATCAAGACGGCGCGCGAGTTCGGCGACCTCAAGGAGAACGCCGAGTACCACGCGGCGCGCGAGGCGCAGAGCATGAACGAGGCGCGGATCCGCCTCCTCGAACACCACCTCGCGAGCGCCGTGGTCGAGGAGGGCGCGGGCGGCAACGGCGCGATCGCTGTGGGCACGCGCGTGAGCTACCGCGACATGGCCAGCGAAGAGACCAAGGCGGTCACGCTCGTCCACCCGCTCGAGGCGTCGGTCGCCGAGGGCAAGGTCTCGGTCGAGAGCCCGATCGGACGGGCGCTCCTCGGCGGCGGGCCGGGACAGACCGTGGAGCTCGAGACCCCGCGCGGAATGAAGCGGCTTGAGGTCCTCGAGGTCGGCTGACGCCGGTGGCGCGCACGCAGGCGGACAAGGGGGCCGAGTTCAAGGCCCTCCACGAGGGTGAGCCGTTCATCCTCGCGAACGCCTGGGATGCGGGATCGGCCAAGGTCCTGGCAGGCCTGGGGTTCAAGGCCCTCGCGACGACCAGCGCCGGCTTCGCCTTCACCCTCGGCCGCGCCGACGGCGCGGTGACCCTGGACGAGGTGGTCGAGCACGTGGCGGCGCTCGACGACGCGACCGAGCTACCGCTCTCGGTCGACCTGGAGAACGGATACGGGCCGGAGCCCGAGGACGCGGCGACAGCGATCGGCCGCGTCGCCGAGGCGGGCGCGGTCGGCGGGTCGATCGAGGACTACGACCCCGACGGCCACATCTACGACCTCGAGCACGCGACGGAGCGGATCGCGGCCGCCGTCGAGACGGCGCGAGCGCTCGATTTCCAGTTCACGCTCACCGCCCGCGCCGAGAACCACTTCCGCGGCAACCCGGATCTCGACGACACGGTCGCGCGGCTGCAGGCATACGAGCGCGCGGGCGCCGACGTCGTCTACGCGCCGGGCCTTCGCGAGGCTGACCAGATCAGGGGGGTTGCGGCGGCGACCTCGAGGCCGGTCAACGTACTCGCAACCCCGGGCCTCTCGATGACCGAGATCGTCGAGGCGGGCGGGCAGCGGGTAAGCCTCGGCAGCTGGCTCGGCTTCGTCGGGGTCGGCGCCATCGTCGAGGCGGCCGAGCGGATGCGCGACGCGGGCGACTTCTCCGTGCTGCGCGGCGCGCGCTCGCCAGCTGAGTGGCTAATCGGATAGCGGCTTTCCGAGATTCGACCCCGGCCTTTGGGCTGCGTTAGCGCGGGGTCGAGCCGGCGTCGCGAAGCCCGCCGAAGTGACACACTCGGCGCGATGCGTCAGCTGACGAGCGTCGACGCACAGTTCCTCGCCTTGGAGAGCGCGCGGCAGAGCGGCCACGTCGGCGCGCTCGCGGTCCTCGACCCCTCGACCGCGCCGAGCGGACGGCTGGAGCTCGTCGACCTGCAGAGCCTCATGGCCGAGCGGCTGCCGCTCCTGCCGCCGCTGCGCTGGAACCTGGTGGAGGTGCCGCTGGGACTCGACTATCCGTACTGGTGCGACGACTCGGACTTCGACCTCGACTTTCACGTCCGCGAGCTGGCGCTGCCCCAGCCGCCGACGAAGGAGAAGCTCGCCGAGCAGGTCGCCCGGATCGTGGCCCGACCGCTCGACCGCGCCCGGCCGCTGTGGGAGCTCTACCTGATCCACGGGCTCGAGAACGGCTGCGTCGGGATGCTCACCAAGATCCATCACTCCGTCATCGACGGCCTCTCGGGCGCCGAGATCATGGCCGTCCTCTTCGACCTCGAGCCGGAGGGCCGCGAGCTGCCGGAGCCGGTGCCGTCGTTCGCGGAGGGTCGGCCCGGCGAGGTTGGAATGCTGATGCGCGGGCTCGCCGGCCTGCCGCGCTACCCAGCGAGGATGCTGCGCTCGCTGCCGAGCGCGCTCCCGAACCTCGACGAGACCGCTTTCGGCACGATCCCGGGGACGGGCACGATCGCGAAGGCCTCCGATCGGCTGCTGCGCACGGTGCGCGGCGCGCGCGACGGCCAGGAGCTCGAGCGCAGCAACCTGACGCCGCCTCGGACCTCGTTCAACGGCCGGATCTCCGCGCACCGGCGCTTCGTCTTCGGCAGGCTCGACCTCGACGAGGTGAAGGCGGTCAAGAACGAGTACGCGTTCACCGTCAACGACGTCGTCGTCTCGATCTGCGCCGGCGCCGTTCGCCGCTGGCTGGTCGAGCACGACGAGCTGCCGCCCGTGCCGCTCGTCGCCCAGATCCCCGTCTCGGTGAGGACCGAGCAGCAGGCCGGCACCTACGGCAACCGGATCATGCTGATGAGCGCGCCGCTGTTTACGAACGTCGAGGATCCGGCGGAGCGGCTCCGCCAGACGCACGATGCGCTCGACGTGATGAAGAAGCGCCACCGTGCGATGCCGGCCGAGCTCCTCCAGGACGCGAACCACTTCATCCCGCCGGCCGTCTTCGCCCGCGCGGCGCGCGCCACCTTCACGCTCGCCTCGAGCCGGCGCGGGCGCCCGAACTGGAACCTCGTGATCTCGAACGTCCCCGGCCCGCAGATCCCCCTCTACTGCGCCGGCGCGCAGCTCGTCGCCAACCACCCGGTCTCGGTGATCACGGACGGCATGGGCCTCAACATCACGGTGATGAGCTACCGCGGGAAGATGGACTTCGGCATCGTCACCGACCGCGACCAGATGCCGGATGCCTGGCGGTTGATCGACTGGCTCGCTGACTCCCTCGCCGATCTGCGGACGAGCTGAGCGCGCCCGCGGGTTGACGCCGGGCCCTCGGAGACGGAGGATCGGCTGACCGAAACGCCGAGGAGGAGAAGAGAGATGCGTCTTGCGGATGCGAAGGTCGAGCCCGCGGTCGCGGTCACGGACATGGACCGCGCGCGGGAGTTCTATGAGGGCAAGCTGGGGCTCTCGGACGGCACGGACGAGCCGGACGGAGGTCGCACCTATCCGTGCGGGAGCCGGTCGGGGCTGCACATATTCCCGTCGCCGAATGCCGGCGGCTCCGAGACCACGGTGGCCGGCTGGGCGGTGGACGACGTCGAGGCGACGGTCGAGGAGCTCACCGGTAACGGCGTCAGCTTCGAGCGCTACGACGAGGACCCGCTGAGGACCGACGAGCGCGGGATCGCTCGGCTTCCCGACGGGAGCGCCGCCTGGTTCAAGGACCCGGACGGAAACCTCCTCGGGATCTTCCAGCAGCGCTAGCTCGTCGCGTCCTCGCGGGGTTGCCGCGCTCGCGCTCCGGGTACAGCCGTGACGGCGAGCGAAAGGAATCTCATATGAGCACGTTGGCGATTGTCCTAATCATCATCGGGGTGCTGATCCTCATCGCCCTGATCGTCGCCGCGCTTCGAAAGCGGCGCGAGCGGAAGCTCGAGGACCGACGGCAGGTGGCGAGCGCCCACCGGGACGAGGCGTCCGAGCGCCGGCTGACGGCGGAGAAGGAGGCGGCGACCGCGCAGGAGCAGGCGGCGCGGGCGCGGCGCCAGGCCGCCGAGGCCGAGGAGCGTTCGCGGGTTGCCGAGCGTGAGCGCTCGACCGCGACCGAGCACGAGGAGCACGCCCAGCGCATCGATCCGGACGCCCCAAGCGGGAGCGAGAGGAGCTAGGGGCGCCAGCGCGGCCGGCGCTCAGGCGAGCGACGCAAGCCCGATCGCCACTTGAACAGGCAGCTCGGCCGGCGTCTCGCCTGAGTCGATCACCTCGGTCGCGCTGGCAAGCCACTCGCCGCGTTCCTCCTCCGGCATCGCGGCGACGAAGCTGATCGACGCGACGTGGTCGATGACGGTCGCGGGGTCGGCCGCGCGTGAGGTGGTCACGCGGACCTCGCGCGGGTCTGTCCAGCCGCCCGCCTCGCGCAGCGACTCCTGCCAGCGAGGGCCGTCGAAGTGCGGGTGCTGGGGCCTCCGCGCCTCAATCATCTTCCCGAGCTCGTCCGCCCACGACGCGCCGGTCCAATCGGGCACCGTGAACAGCACTGAGAGGCCACCGGTCGGCCTCAGCACGCGGCGGATCTCGGCGACGGCTCGCGCCTGGTCGAACCAGTGGAAGGCGTCGGCCACGGTCACGGCGTCGACGGATCGATCCTCGAGCGGAATCGCCTCGGCGACTCCGTCTCGCACGCGCTCCAGGCCCACCGCCTGCGCCAGCCGCTCGCGAAGCTCCGGCTGCGGCTCGACCGCGGTGACGTCAAGTCCCGCGGCGACTAGCGCCCGTGTGAGCTTCCCCGTGCCGGCGGCGAGGTCCAGCACCGTTGCGTCGGCCCGGAGCCCGAGCTCCGCGGTCATGGCGCCGACGACGGCGGGGGCGTAGTCGGGGCGACCGCGGTCGTAGGCGTCGGCTACCGAGGCGAACTGCGCGGCGAGCGGATGAAGGCCCACCCCTCAGTCCCGGGCGCCGTACATCTCCGCGACCATGAACGCGAGGTCGAGAGCCTGCCGGCGATTGAGCCGCGGATCGCAGGCCGTCTCGTAGCGCTGGTGCAGATCGCCCTCGAACACCTCGTGACCGCCGCCGATGCACTCCGTGACGTCGTCACCGGTGAACTCGACGTGGATGCCGCCCGGATGCGTGCCGAGCGCCCGATGGACCTCGAAGAACCCCGCCGCCTCCTCGAGGATGTGGTCGAGCCGACGGGTCTTGTGCCCGCTCGGGGCCTCGAACGTGTTCCCGTGCATCGGGTCGCAGATCCACGCGACGGGCGTCCCGCGGGCGGTGACCGTCTCGACCAGCGGCGGAAGGACGTCGCGAACCCTGTCGGCGCCCATCCGGGTGATGAACGTGAGCCGGCCGGGCTCGTCGTCGGGACTCAGCCGCTCGATCAGTGCGAGCACCTCCTCCGCGGACGCCGCTGGGCCGAGCTTCACCGCGATCGGGTTGCGGATCCGGCTGCAGAACTCGACATGGGCCCCGTCGAGGTCGCGGGTGCGCTCGCCGATCCAGACCAGGTGCGCCGAGACGTCGTAGGGCAGGCCGGTGCGGCTGTCTGTGCGGGTGAGCGCCCGCTCGTAGTCGAGCAGGAGCGCCTCGTGGCTCGAATAGAACTCGACCCCATGCAGCTCCTCGGGATCTACACCGCAGGCCTCCATGAACGCCAGCGCCCGGTCGATCTCGCCGGCGAGCCGCTCGTAGCGCTGCCCGACCGGGCTCTGCGCGACGAAGTCGCGGTTCCATGCGTGCGCCTGGTGGAGATCGGCGTATCCGCCGCTCGCAAAGGCCCGGCAAAGGTTCAGGGTCACGGCGGCGCAGTGGTATGCGCGCAGCATCCGCGCCGGGTCGGGCACGCGCGCCTCGGGCGTGAACTGCACACCATTCACGGCGTCGCCGCGGTAGGCCGGGAGCTCGCGCCCGTCCCGTGATTCGGTCGGATTCGACCGCGGCTTCGCGAACTGCCCCGCGATCCGGCCGATCTTCACCACGGGCACGCTGGCCGCGTACGTGAGCACGAGCGCCATCTGCAGCAGCGTCTCGAGCTTGCCGCGCACGGCATCCGGGGTCGAGCCGTCGAACAGCTCGGCGCAGTCGCCTCCCTGCAGCACGAATGCGTCGCCGCGCGCCACAGCCGCAAGGCGCTCCTTGAGCTGGTCGCACTCGCCCGCGAATACCAGGGGCGGTTGCGTGGAGAGCTCCGCGGTCACCGCGTCGACGCGCGCCGGATCCGGCCACTCGGGCTGCTGGGCCGCCGGTCGCGTGCGCCATCCGTCGGGGTCGCGCTGGTCGATCGAGGTTGTGCTCACGCGCTCAAGGCTACGGCCCGCGTGCCACTCGCGCTACCGTCGCCGGGCCTCGATGCAAGCTCGCTTCGCACTGATCGGACTGGTCTTCCTGGCGCCCCTCGTGGGCCTGATCTCGCGTGCCGAGCCCGCGGCGGCTGCGCCAGCGGGGCTGTACGAGGGGCACGTCGTGAGCAGTTCTCCCCCGGATCCCGACGCGGCGATCCCGCTGGACCCGGCTCGCCTAGCCGACCGCCTTCGTAAGACGCGGGAATCCCTTCAAGGCGCGATCGACCGCTGGCGAGCCGAGGGGGATCCTCGCGACGGGACCCCGCGCGAGGTGACGCTCTACGCGCTCCACGAACAGCGCATCTACGTCCTGCTGACCTCGCGGCGCCACCAGGCGCGGAACGTGCTGGACCGGCTTCAGGGCTCGGTCGCCGCCGAAGCGCGCGACATCCTCGCCGCCAGGCGCGCGCTCGCCGCGCTCGCCTCGCCGGCGCCGCGACGGCGATTCCGGACGGGACCCGCGAAACCCGCCGGTGTCCTGCTCCGCTACTACCGCAAGGCCGAGCGGCGCTTCGGTGTCTCCTGGAAGGTGCTCGCAGCGGTCAACTTCGTCGAGTCGGCGTTCGGCAGGATGCGCAACAAGAGCTCGGCCGGCGCGCAGGGGCCGATGCAGTTCATCCCCTCGACCTGGGACGCCTACGGGATGGGCGGCGACATCCAGGACCCGCACGACGCGATCATGGGGGCCGCGAACTACCTCCACGCCTCCGGGGCGCCCGAGAACAACCGGCGGGCGCTCTATGCCTACAACCCATCGCGGGCCTACGTGAACGCCGTGCTGAGCTACGCGAGGCGAATGCGCCGCGATCGCCACCGGTACTTCGCGTTCCACAGCTGGCAGGTGTTCGTCCACACGCCCTCGGGCATCGTCCGGATCACGGGCCCGGGGCTGGACCGCTGAGCCGCGAGTCGCGCATCGCTCGATATGGTCGGCAGCTGAGTGCAACCCAGCAGAGCCGTGCCGAACATAAGCTCGCACCGTCCCGCCGAGACGCGCGACTTCTTCGTGAACCTGCTCGGCTTTGAGGTGGCGATGGACATCGGCTGGATCGCGACCGTGGCATCGCCGACCAACCCATCGGCTCAGGTGAACATCATCGGCAGCGACGACCCGTCGGCGCCTGGGATCTCGGTGGAGGTGGCCGACGTCGACGCCGTCCACGCCAAGGCCGTCGACCACGGCTTGGCGATCGCCTACCCGCTCAGCGACGAGGAGTGGGGAGTGCGGCGCTTCATGCTTCGCGAGCCGAGCGGCACGCTCGTCAACGTCCTCTCCCATCGCTCGAGCTGAGCAGCCGGCGGATGCCTCGATTTCTGCATGCACCCTGAACAGTGACCGATAGGAGAGACCTTGCCCGAGGACCTGTTTAGACCGCAGCTCGGCGAGCCGCACCATTACGCCTACGTCGTCGAGGACATCGAGGCGACCGTGAAGCGCCTGGTCGACCAACTCGGCGGCGGGCCGTTCTTCCTGATCAAAAGCGTGCCGCTGGAAAACGTCCTCTCGCGCGGTGAGCCGGCGGAGTTCGTTCACAACTCCGCCTTTGGCAGCTGCGGCGGCGTGGCGATCGAGCTGATCGAGACCGTCAGCCTGGCGCCCGAGCGCGTCGAGAAGGCCTTCTCTGCGCCCTGGCCGCGAGTCCAGCACGTCGGCTACGTGGTGCCGCCAACGGAGGTAGGCGATTTGCGAAGCTCGCTCGAGGAGCGAGGTATGGCGCGGTACCTGAGTTCGCAGCTTGGCGGGGTCGAAACCACTCTCCACGACGCCTCCGCCGCCCTGGGCCACGACATCGAGATCCATGTCGAGAACGAGGGTCTGCGCGAGTTCTTCGGGATGGTGAAGGACGGCGCCGAGCGGTGGAATGGCTCGGAACCGCTGCGCCCGGTCCAGAGCTGATCGCCGGCTTTCAAACCCAAGCAGCGCCCCGACCAGGATTCGAACCTGGGGCCTACTCCTTAGGAGGGAGTTTCGGATTGGGGATTCCGATGAATCGTGCCTAATTCTGCCTGCAAAGCGTGCTCAACTTGGGCCCGGCGTTCTTCAGACTCTGCTCGCGTTAGGCACGCCGATGTTCGGGGGACGTTCGGAGATTCGGCAGGTCGGCTTGATGTCGTCCGCGGAAGATCGCGTGATCCACAAGGCCGTCGACGAGCTCGTTGCTACCGATCGCGGTCACTTCTCGGATCGAATGACATCGGAGGCGAGCGATGCGTAGCTGCGTCATCTGCGGGGCCCCGCTCGAGGGCCGGAAGTCGATCGCCAGGCACTGCGGGCCGCCTTGTCGGGCTGAGGCGAGCCGTCTCCGCAGACTCTTAAACGGAAAGCAAGTCGGGCCTTATCGGTCCATTAACGAGCGCCTGGCGGCAAGCCGGCGCATACCACGAAGGAGCAACCCAAAATGAGTGAAGTTCAACCACCTGCTGGCGACGCCGAGAGTCCATTCGCCGAGCTGCGCGAAAAGATCGAACACGGCCTTCGCGATGAGAATGAGAAGAAGCGCAAGCGCCGACTCGCGGAGCTTGAGACGATTCTCGGGCCTCGCTGCCCCGAAGACGGATTCGACGACATTCGGTACTTCGACAGCGACGACGAGGTTCGGAGCCATGCATCTCTTGCTGAGGATGCCCCGGCCCGCAAGCGG